>WNGI01000434.1_pt1 | contig 30472 bp, 29 predicted proteins | sample 5400621 | NCBI WGS metagenome assembly WNGI01 (sample SAMN13153374, study PRJNA577476) | soil metagenome | isolation source: 20 cm soil or saprolite under Garry oak tree replicate 1 | place: USA:California | collected 2016-06-15
GCGCTCATGTAGTACTCGTTCACGAGCTGGCGCCACTGCGACCTGGTCGTGCCCGTCATCTGCGGGGTTGGCTTCATCAACGAGGCATCGTAAGAGTGCCAGCCGGCGTCGAAGGATTCGCGCAGGTTGTCGAAGTCGGCACGCAGTGAGCCGGCCGCGGCGGACACAGCCTCCGACTGGGTTGTGCCGAAGCCGAGCGCGACCGTGATTTCGGCTTCCTCAACAAGGTCGAGCTGCGCCGTCTGAACCAGGTTCCCGTTGCTCGCGGTGTCGTTGGTGGCGCCGAGCGCGTGCGTCGCGTCGAGCTGCGCCAGCCCGTCACTCGGGGCGCCGGCGAAACCGTTGCTGACCTGACGGAACGGACGGGACGCGTCCAGTGCCGTGAAGACGGGGACCGCATACGTGCGGTTGACGGCCTGACTGGCGGTCGCCGTGTCGTAGGCGACGGGCACTGCGTGCCCGGTCGAGGTATCGATGAGGCCCGAGTCACCGCCGCCATTCCCCGATCCACCCCCACCGTTGCCGTTGATGGTCGGGTCGTAGCGAAGGTAGAGGTGGTAATCGACGTTGTCGTCCTGCTGCCGGTGGAACTTGATCCGCATCAACAATGTGTTCCGCGCAGGGTCGGTGAGGTAATCGATCGTGATCCGGTATCGACCGCTGTTCGCCGTGCTGACGACTTGGCAATCGAGCGACCGCGCATCGGGTGCCTGGACCGTGTAGGTCATGTCGCGCGTCTGGAGGTCGGTGAAGGTGTGCCCGTCTGTGACGACGAGCTGGAGGGTTTCGACGTTGGTGTTATCGGCGGTTGGGTAGTAGACGTCGCTCAGCACCCCGTTGGCGACTGTGAACCAGACCTTTGACGATGTGTTCCGGGCTGTGCCGAGACAATCCTTCCGCGCCAGGTCGAAATGCGATAGGTTTCCGGGCCCGTCCGACGCCGCACGCGACGCCCACCCGCCGAGCGGTGAGAGCCCGGCCGGCACAATGGCGAGCGCCAGACCCACGGCCATGCCCACGCTACGAAGTCGGCCGCGCCCTGAAATCACAGCCTGTCCCCTCCCTGTGGCTGCCGGAAACCCGCATAGACTAGCAGGCGGGGTTAGCGCGACGTCTCGAGCACCCGCCTGACGTGCGCCAGCTTACGTGGATCGACCACGGCGTAGATCCGCGTGATCAGGTGCTCCTTGATGGTAAGCGCCAGCACGGCGGCAACTGCCCCGTTGCGCAACGCAACGACACCGGGCTCGCCATTGATGTCTCGGGCGGTCAGAGTCGTCCCCGGGTCGCCGAAGAATCGCATGATTTGGTGGGCGACCGTCTCCCGGCCGACGTTCGGCTGGCTGACCACGGCCAGGGTACCACCGACGTCGGCCCATCCGACGACTGACGGATCCAGCAGTGGAAGGAGGGCCTTGAGGTCCCCGCCCGCACAGGCGGCGATGAAGGCATCGACGACCCGCCGCTGCTCCTGCGGATCGATCGCAAACCGTTGAGAGGCCGCCTCTTCGTTGATGCGCCGGCGTGCCCGACTGGCGAGTTGCCGGCACGCGGCCGGCGACCTCTTGACCATGGGCGCGACCCTCTCGAATGGAAAGTCGAACACGTCGTGGAGGACGAAGACGACGCGCTCGGCGGGGGACATTCGCTCGAGCACAATGAGGAGCGCCATGCGCACGCTCTCGTCCATGGTCACGATATCGGCGGGGTCTGACATCTCGTCCGAGTGGATCAGTGGCTCTGGGAACCACGGCCCTACGTAGGCCTCGCGGCGGGCCCTGGCGGATCGCAACTGGTCGAGGCAGAGCCGGCTGACCACGACGACGAGCCAGGCTCGCACGTCTTCGATCGGGTCGATGTCGGTACGGAGGAGCTTCGTGAACGCTTCCTGCACGAGATCCTCCGCTTCGGTGTAACTGCCCAAAAGTCGATAGGCGACGTCCAGCAAGAAGCCGTGGTGATCCGACCAGGCCTGTGTGACCCAGGCGTCGTTGTCGATCATCTCCTGTCTCCTCGACTAAAGCACGCGCTAAGCACCAACACAAGGACGGGGTAGGCGTCCCGAATGTGACATCGACGGCCGACGTCACGTTTTCGTCCGGTCCGCCGTCCTAGAGGCACAAGTCATCACTCATTCGGTTCCTGGAGGCTCACAAATGACGACGACACACCCGCCAATCCACTCGATCAGTCTCGGACCGCGCACACGGAGCACGGTCCGGTCCATCGCCCGCTTCATCAATCCCGTTATCCTGCGGATCGCGGGACGGCGCTGGATGCCCATCCTCGGCATCCTGCACCATCGCGGCCGGAGCTCCGGCCGGGCGTATGCCACGCCGCTGGGGATGCGCCGGCTGGGCGACCGCTTTGTCATGCCACGGACATTCGGCGAGAACGCCGCCTGGTACCTGAATGTGCTGGCGGCCGGTGGGGCCGTTGTCACCTATCTCGGGACTGATTACACACTGGTCGAGCCTGAGGTCATCGACTATGCCACCGCCGCGCCGGCGTTTCCGCGGTATGAGCGGCTGCAGTTCCGGCTCATCGGCATCAACGAATACCTTCGGCTTCGGATCGCATAGGAGGCTAAGAATGAGCACAGCTCCACATCCACGTCGTCTCGGGTTCGCGCTCGCCGTCATCGCGGTGGCCCAGCTGATGGTCGTGCTCGATGTCGCCATCGTCAACGTCGCGCTGCCATCGATCCAACGATCGCTGCACTTCACCGCGACCAACCTGGAATGGGTGGTAAACGCATACGCCATTGCCTTCGGGGGCCTCCTCCTACTTGGCGGTCGCGCCGGCGACCTGTATGGACGACGCCGCATGTTCATCGGCGGCACGCTCCTCTTCACCATCGGCTCGTTGGCTGGAGGCCTTGCTACGACTTCGACGATGCTCATCATCGCTCGGGTGGTGCAAGGAATCGGCGGCGCGGTCGTCGCCCCGACCGCCCTGTCATTGCTGGCTGACACGTTCGCCGAGGGAAAGGCACGCAACCGCGCCCTCGGCGTGTATTCGGCGGTCTCGGCGGGTGGGGGCGCACTCGGCCTTCTGCTCGGGGGTGTCATCACCAACTACTTCTCGTGGCGATGGATCTTCTTCGTGAACGTACCGGTGGGTATCGCGCTGGCGCTGGTGGCACCGCGTATCTTGCTGGCCACGGGGGGCCGTTCCGGGCGACTCGACCTCCCTGGCGCGGTCGCGGTGACCGGCGGCGCAACGCTCCTCGTGTACAGCCTTTCCCGTGCGTCAACCCATGGGTGGCGTAACTCCTTGACCCTTGCCACGCTCGTGATCGCCCTCGGGTTACTCGTCGTCTTTGTCGTGATCGAGGCACTCAGCCGTGAGCCGTTGATGCCGCTTCGGATCTTCGCCAACCGGAATCGGTCGGGCGCGTACGCACTGTCGCTCGCTATCGGGGCGACCCTTTCCGGGATGTTGTTTCTGCTGACCCTGTTCCTGCAAGACGTGCTCCGCTTCAGTCCATTACAGGCCGGCTTCGCGTTCCTCCCAACCGCGGTAGGCATCGCCATTGGCGCCGGGATCACCTCGCGGCTCGTCGGGCGGATCGGCCCGCGCGCGCCGATGACGCTCGGGGCGCTACTCGTGGCCGGCGGGCTCTTCTGGCTGTCGGGGGTCACCACGCACGCTGGTTATGCGTCACGCGTGCTCGGGCCGCTGGTGGTTCTGGCCATCGGTCTCGGAGGAGTCTTCGTGTCAACCAGCATCACCGCGATTTCGGGGGTCACGGCCGAAGAATCTGGAATCGCTTCGGCGCTGCTGAACGTTGGCCGGCAGCTCGGCGGCTCGCTCGGCATCGCCGTGCTCGGCACCGTGGCCGCTACCGTCACGACCAGCCAGTTACGGAACGGGCCCCTGACGCGTGCCGCCCTCAGCAACGGGCTTACGGCCGGGTACGCCATGGCATTCGAGATTGCGTCCGGCATCGCTTTTGCCGGTTTCCTGGTCGCGCTCGTGACGATCCGTCGTCGCAAGGTTACAGTCACCCCAGAATCCGAAGGGATCGCCGCATGATCTTGAACCGCAGCGGGCCGCCTTGATCGCTGTAGGTGGTCGGGAGATTCGCACGAGCCCGTCCATCGGCCGCACTCCAGGTCGGCGGACCCGAGATCGGCAGGGCGTTTCCCTCTGGACATGCCACGCAATGACGCAACGGTTAGCATTCTTGAAAGAAGAGTCAATGGACCAGACGTACTCGCGAGAGACCCGGCTCCTGTTCCGGGTTGCCCTGGCGATTTTCACCGTCACGGTCGCGATCGGCATCTTCAACGGCTTCCACTTCATCCAGCTTTCGCGCGCGGTCATCCTGACGCATGTCCACGCTGGGACGCTCGGCTGGATCACCCTCGTCGCCACCGGCGCCGCCCTGTGGCTCTACTCGGAAGGGGGAGACCGGCTACGTAGCCACGCCCGCCGGGTCGCGATCGGCATGGCGGTGGCCGTTCCGCTCTATATCGCGGCCTTCTTGAGCGGCAACCTGCTCGCGCGTGCCATTTTCGGAGTTCCGGTGCTGCTGTTGATTCTCGGCGTTGCCATATTTCTGTTGCGCGGCCGCAATGTCGGTTTGAGCGTCCCACGGCTTGGGGTTTTGCTGGCCTTCATCACGCTGATCGTTGGCTCGACCCTTGGCGTCCTGGTGCAGATCGAACTGGCTGCCAATAACACGTTCTTGCCGAACGGCGCGATTGGCGGCCATGCAAGTGCGCAGGTTGGCGGCTACCTGGTGCTGTTCGCCCTCTCCGCCATCGAATGGCGCTTGCGCGGGACTGATGACTACGGCTGGGCGGGCCGCATTCAAGTCCTCCTCCTGTTCATCGGTGGGCTACTCCTGGCTGTCGGGGTTCTGTTGAATATCCAGCCGCTCCTCGGCAGCTTCATCCCGCTCGACCTGGTCGCGCTGGGAATCTTCCTGGCTCGGCTTGGTCCGAGCATCATCAGGGCGCGCTGGACCGAGGCAGGAGGTTCTCGCCAGTACGCGATCGCCGCGCCCTGGGCCGTCGTGAACATCGTCCTGACCATCTGGTTTCTCGTCCTCTTCATCGGAGCCAAGGGCGACTTCAGCCGGATCAATACGGGGATCCTGACGGCCGCCGATCATGCGATCTTTCTCGGCGTCATGACGAACATGGCATTCGGGTTGATGCACGACTTTGCCGCGGATCGTCCGCAGGTCTGGCCATGGGCCGAGAACGTGATCTTCTGGGTGCTCAATATCGCGCTGGCCGGCTTCGTGGTATCGCTGATCAGCCAGGCTCAGTGGGCCGAAAAGTTCTTCACCCCATTCCAGGGCGCTGCCATCCTCGTCGGTATCGTCGCCTTCAGCCTTCGGTTGCGCACGACGCCGGACTCGCTAACCGGAGATCGGCATTTGAGATTCGTTCCGCCAGCTGCTATGCCTTGACCGTGGCGCGGACGGCGATTCGACATCGAACGGCGCACCCGGCACGCGATCTCTGCCTCGCGCCCGGCCGCGCCGTCGATGCCCCGCTCACCGAGGGAGGGCGCTATGGGCGCATGTTCCCCGACCTGCCGGCGGCAACCTTCGACGACGACCGCCTGCTGGCCCTCGGGGTTGAAGGCAGCATTTGTGACGGCGGGGCGTGTGACGAGGACAGCCACGTCGAGGCAGGCCAGCCCTTTTTCGGCCAGTACCTGGCGCACGACCTCACCGCCGACCGGTCTCCGCTACGCCTGCACGGCAACATCGAGGCATTGCGCAACATTCGCTCGCCGCGCGCGAATCTCGAGGCGCTGTACGGCGGCGGCCCGGTCGGCTCGCCCTACCTCTACGATCAGGCGGATCCGGCTAAGTTGCTCCTCGGGGCCGATGGCCGCGATGTGCCGCGCAACCAACAGGGCGTCGCGCTGATTGGCGACCCCCGGAACGATGTACACGCGTTCATGACCGGGCTCCAGGTTGCCTTCATCCACGCGCACAACCGCCTGGTCGATCGCCTGCGGGCGGACGGCCTGCCCGAGTCCGAGCTGTTCGATGATGCTCGCCGGGCGCTCACCTGGCACTTTCAATGGGTCATCGTCAATGACTTTCTGCCAAACCTCGTCGGCACCGCGATGGCGACGACCGTCGTGCGCGATGATGCGCGCTTTTATCGCACGACGGGCGAGCCCTTCATCCCAGTCGAGTTTGCCGACGCCGCCTTCCGCTATGGCCACTCACAGATCAAAGGCGACTATCAACTCCGACGAGGCGGCCGACGGTTTCCCGTCTTTCCTGACCTGGCGGGATTCCGGCCGCTCACCCCGGAACACGTCATCGACTGGGCCCTTCTCTTTGACCTCCCGGGCCACCCCCGCGCACAACGTGCCAAGCCGATCGACGGACTGCTGCCCGCATCACTGATCCGGCTTCCGGAATCGATCACCGGCACCATCGAAGTCAGCGCCTACCAATCACTTGCCTCGCGAGATCTCCAGCGCGGAATGGGCACCGCGCTGCCATCCGGCGAGGCGGTCGCACGCGCCGTCGGCGCACAGCCGTTGACGTCGCAGGAACTCGCCCTCGGGGACTGGCAGGATGAGACACCGCTGTGGCTGTACATCCTCCGCGAAGCTGCCGTCCGCGGCGGTGGCGACCGCCTGGGCGATGTCGGCGGGCGGATCGTCGCCGAAGTCATCGTCGGCATCATTCGCCGTGACCCCGAGTCGTATCTGGGCAACGATCCATCGTGGCGGCCGACGCTCCCCTCCCATCACCCGGGCGACTTCAAGATCCGCGACCTCCTCATCCCGGCCCGCTAAAAATCCCGCCCGCCTTGACAGACCGCGTTAGTTAGTGAATAATCACTTACATGGTTCGCCTGGCGACCACGAGGAAAGGCGGCGGTGCTCGCCGCACGGCCGAGGAGCGCCGCGCCGAGGTGCTCCAGGCCGCCGTAGCCGAGTTTGCGCTTCACGGCCTCCACGGCACCTCGACCGAGATGATCGCCAAGCGCATCGGCATCTCGCAGCCGTACGTCTTCCGGCTGTTTGCGTCAAAAAAGGAGCTCTTCCTGGCTGCGATCGACCAGTGCTTCGATCGTGTCGAGACGGCCTTCAGGAACGCGGCTGGGGAGCCCGCGATCGCCGGCGACCATTTCGTGGCAACACCGGTTGAGGCGCGCCTCCACGAAATGGGGCACGCCTATCTGCGGCTGATGGCCAAGCGCGAGCTGCTGCTCTTCCAGATGCAGGCGTATGCCGCCTGCTCGGACGAGGACGTTCGGCGCAAAGTCAAATTGCGCTGGGATCGCCTGATGAAGGTGACCGGCGAGATCAGCGGGGCCTCGGCAGACGAGCTCACCAAGTTCTTCGCCCGCGGAATGCTGATGAACGTCTTCGCGTCGATACGGCTGGTCCCCGAGAAGGCCGCCGACAAATGGGGGCACCAGGTGCTCGGCTTGCGATGAAAAAAATTTGGCCCGCGCATTTAGTGAGTGATCAGTCATAAGGAGGCGCTCGACATGACAACCACGAATCGCAATCCCTGGCCGGTGCTGTTGGTGACCGTACTGGGCTTCTTCATGATCATGCTCGACACGACCATCGTCTACGTCGCGACACCCAGCATTCTGTCGGGGCTACACGCATCCCTCGATGAGGTGCTCTGGGTCTTCAACGGCTACCTCTTGACCTACGCCGTCCTATTGATCACCGCCGGCCGCCTCGGTGACCTATTCGGACCGCGCCAGCTCTTTGCGGCGGGCTTGATCGTGTTCACCGCCGCCTCGGCGCTCTGCGGGCTATCGCAGGATGCCAATCAATTGATCTTGGCGCGCGTCATCCAGGGGGTGGGTGCCGCCCTCCTCGCTCCGCAGACACTGACGATTCTGATGGCCATCTTCCCGCCCGCGCGCCGAGGCGCAGCCTTTGGCATCACGGGTGCGGTGATCGGCATCTCGACGGTCGCCGGGCCGACCCTCGGCGGCCTGATCGTCACAAACGCGGACTGGCGGTGGATCTTTTTTCTCAACGTTCCCGTCGGCATTATTGCGCTGCTGGGCACCTTCCTGGTGATCCCGGACGTCCGCACCGCCCGACAGCATCGACTCGACTGGATCGGTGTTCTGCTGTCCAGTGCCGCACTGTTCGCCATCGTCTTCGGCCTGATCGAGGGGCAGCGTTACGACTGGAGCACCATCGAGGGTTGGCTCACCATCCCCATGGTGATCGGCGCCGGCATCGCGCTCTTCATCGCCTTCCTCGCGTGGGAGCGCGGGCAAGCCGAGCCCCTGGTTCCCCTCGGCCTGTTCCGTGATCGCAACTTTTCGGTGATGAACTGGGCGGGCACCGCGATGTCGTTTGCGATGCAGGGCATCTTCATCCCGATCACGATCTACACCCAATCTGTCCTTGGCATGTCGGCACTCCAGTCCGGTTTGACGTTCGCGCCGATGTCCCTCACCGCCGGGATCGTGGCGCCCTTCGCCGGCCGACTCGCCGATCGCTTCGGCGGGAAATACCTGCTGATGGCAGGCCTCGCACTCTTCGGCGCGGGCGCGGCGATCGTGACGGCGCTGGCGACCACGACCTCGGCCCAGGGCATCTTCATCTTGCCCTTCGTGCTGACGGGGGTTGGCCTCGGGCTCGTCTTTGCGCCCATGACCACCGTCGCCATGCGCGATATCAGGCCGGCGATGGCCGGCGCTGCCTCGGGGGTGTTGAACACCACGCGCCAGCTCGGATCCGTCATCGGAGCCGCGGTGGTTGGCGCCGTACTCCAGAACCAGCTGGCGACGGCGCTCCACCTGCAGGCGGTGACGGCCGCTACGCACTTGCCGGCAGCGTTCCAGCAACCGTTCGTCAATGGGTTCGCGCAAGCGGCGAAGTCAGGTTTGCAGGTGGGACGGGGTCAGACCGGTGCACCGCTGCCGGCCAACCTGCCTCCCGCGGTTGTTGGAACGGTCGAGCGTCTCGTGCACGACGTCTTCGTCAACGGGTACGTGATGGCGATGCGGCCGACCGTGGCGGTCGCGGTGGTGGTTCTCGCCGTCGCATCGCTGAGTTGTCTTTTGGTCATCAATCGACGTCACGTAGCGGATGAGGCACCAGCACCGATTGACGTTGCCGTCGCCGGCTGAGGAGGAACAACGCGTGCTGTCGGCAAAGCGCTAAGGTCGAGGCAAGCCGGACCGAAAGGAGGAAGCATGCCAGATAGCCATGCAGGAACGAAAACGGAATCGCGAGCGGTTGCACTCGCGCGCGCCCACCTGGAGGCGTGGACCAATCGCGACTTTGACGCAGCGCGAGGCAATTTAGCCAAGGACGTACAGTTCTTTAGCCCCGCAGCCAATCTGGTGGGCATCGACGAGTACATGGATGCCCCGAGGGGCCTGACGCAATTCGCCAAACAGGTGGTACCCGGCAGCCTGCGCATCATCGCCGCCATGGGCGACGAGCGGAACGCGCTGATCATGTATGAAGTCAGCACCGAAGGCGGACCGATTGGCGCGAAGCTCTTTCCCTCGGCGCAGACCTGGCTGCTGGACGAGAACGGCAAGATCAAGGTCGAACGGATCATCTCCTACGCGGTGCCGCGCTAGGCCAATACAGAATTTCCGCTCCGCGGGTCGGGGCTGGCATCATGAACGGTATGCCGTTCTTTGGTTACCACATGCCCAGCTTCACCTATCCGGGGGTGTCGCCCGACGGGATCTTCGATCACGCGGCTCAGTTAGCGCAATCGGCGGAATCCGCCGGCTTCGAGCTGGTCACGGTGATGGACCACTTCTATCAGATCACCGGCATCGGCGCCGAAGAGGAGCCGATGCTTGAGGGCTACACCACCCTGGGAGCGCTCGCGCGCGAAACCAGCCGGGTGCGCCTGGCCACCCTGGTGACCGGCGTGACCTACCGTAACCCGGCACTCGTCGCGAAGATGATCACCACGCTCGACGTCATCTCAAAGGGGCGCATGATCTGTGGCATCGGTGCCGCCTGGAATGAGTCGGAGCACGTCGGGTACGGCTCTCCGTTTCCGCCGATCCGCGAGCGCATGGACCGGCTCGACGAGGCGCTGAACATCATCAAGCTGATGTTGACGCAGGAGCGGCCCTCCTTCAGCGGCACGCATTACCGGATCGACCGCGCGCTCAACAACCCCCGGCCAGTACAAGCGGGTGGACCGAAGATCCTGGTTGGCGGCGGAGGCGAAAAGCGGACGCTGCGACTGGTCGCGCGCTACGCGGACATGTCGCACTGGTTCGGCCCGCTGGCCGACATCAAGCGAAAGAGCGAGATCCTCGACCGCTACTGCGAAGAGGAGGGCCGCGATCCGGCCAGCATCACCCGGACCATGGGCTCGCCAGTGGTGCTGGTGGAGAACGAAGGCCAGGCGAAGACCGTGATGGAACGGATGCCACCAGAGCGGCGAGTCATGTTCCAGCCGGCCACCCCGGAGCAGGCCGCCGACATCCTCCAGGACTTCATCGAGATCGGCATCGAGGGATTCACGTTCGGCAATCCCACCCTGCACACGCCCGAAGAGTTCGATCGCGCTCGGCGCCTGATCAAGACGGTCAAGAACTCATAGCCGCGTTGGCGGGGGCCATGGGTTATCCGCCCACCGAGCCCCACGCACAGGGCATGCTCGACGTTGGGGACGGCCAGCAGGTGTACTGGGAGGTCAGCGGTAACCCGAAAGGGAAGCCGGCGGTGTTGTTGCACGGCGGCCCCGGCAGCGGCAGCTACCCGGGCCAGCGACGCTGGTTCGACCCAGCGGCGTACCGTATCGTTCAGTTCGACCAGCGCGGGTGCGGGCGCAGCACGCCGTCGGCCAGCGATCCGCAGACGGATCTGTCGAGCAACACGACGCACCACCTGATCGCAGACATGGAGCGATTGCGCCAACACCTCGAGATCGACCGGTGGCTCGTCTGCGGGGCGTCGTGGGGGGTCACGCTGGGTCTCGCCTATGCCGAGCGCCATTCGGAGCGGGTTACGGAGGCAGTCTTTCTCTCGGTCACGATGACGCGGCCCATCGACGTCCATTGGCTCTACCACGAGGCCGGCCGGTTCTTCCCGGCGGAGTGGGTGCGTTTCCGCGCCGGTGTCCCGAAATCCGAACGCGATGGCGACCTGGTCGCTGCCTATAACCGGCTCCTCAACGAGCAGCCGGATGTCGCCCTGCGCGAGTCAGTCGCGAAGAACTGGTGTGATTGGGAGGACGCGGTGGTCTCCCTCGACGAGGGGTGGAAACCTAATGCCCGTTACGCGGACCCAGCGTTTCGCATGACCTTCGCTCGCCTCTGCGCTCATTACTTCACTCATGCCGCATGGCTTGACACCAACGAGCTGCTTTCCAACGCAAATCGGCTCGCAGGCATCCCCGGCGTTCTCGTGCACGGTCGCTTCGACCTGGGAGGACCGCCAGACGTGCCGTGGTTACTTGCTCAGGCGTGGCCCGGATCCGAACTGCACCTTGTGCGCACCGGCCACGTTGGCGGAAACGAGCTGCTGGAACCACTGATTGCGGCGACGGACCGCTTCGCCGCGGGAAAGGACCGTTAACCGGCCTCTTCTGCGGCCTGGGGCCGGCCCGGACCCACCGGCAACGCGTGTGGCATCCTAGGTTTTGCAGGCTGATAGCCGGCTGGTAGTTGAGCGTGATCACTTACCGGAAGGAGGAACCGAGCGTGAGCAGATTCGTCTCGCGATTCACCCTCGTTGGCATACTGGTTGCCCTTGCGGCGTCCACCGCCTTCTCGACGGCGGCCGCTGAGGGAAGCCCTGTTGGGACGCCGAGGCGACCTGACCTTGGCCCGAACGTCTATGTCTTCAATCCCAGCACGCCGCAGAGTGCGATCCAGGCCACCGTTAATGCCGTGGCCAACCAGCAGGTCTCCAATCAGTTCGGCACCCAGCGATACGCCTTCTTGTTTGAGCCAGGCGCCTATGGCTCGGCGACCCATCCCCTCAATTTCCAGATCGGCTACTACACCAGCGTGGCAGGCCTGGGTCTGTCGCCGAATGACGTCGTGATCAACGGCTCGGTTGACGTCTACAACCAGTGTTTCGGTCCGGGGAACTGCACTGCGCTCGATAACTTCTGGCGCTCGCTGTCGAACCTGACCATCAACGTGGCCACGCCAGGCGGCTGTTACTTCGGCGAATTCTGGGCAGTCTCGCAGGCCGCACCGCTTCGGCGAGTCCACGTCAACGGCTTTACCACCCTGATGGACTACTGCACCGGCCCGTCCTTCGCCAGCGGCGGCTTCATCGCGGATTCCGAGTTCGACGCCAGCACCGTGGTCAACGGCTCGCAGCAGCAGTGGGTAACCAGGAACAGCAAGCTCGATGGCTGGACCAACGCGGTCTGGAACCAGGTCTTCTCTGGCGTCGTGGGAGCGCCACCGCAGAGCTTCCCGTCGCCGCCCTACACGACGCTGTCGACCAGTCCGGTGACCCGCGAGGCGCCGTACCTCTACGTAGACGGGGCAGGCAATTACAACGTCCGGATACCAGGCGTGCAGCACGACTCGGTGGGCACGACCTGGGGCAGCGGGCCGACGCCTGGCTCAACCATTCCGCTCGACCGATTCTTCCTTGCCCGGCCGACCGACTCGGTGCAGATGATCAACAACCAGCTCGCAATCGGTAAGGACCTTCTCTTCACGCCGGGCATCTATCATCTGGACCGCAGCATCCGCGTGGTGCATCGAGACACGGTCGTGATCGGGCTCGGCTTTCCCACCCTGGTGCCGGATCAAGGGAATACGTCGATGGTGGTTGAAGATGGGACCGGCGTCAACCTTTCCGGAATCATGTTCGACGCCGGACCGGACAACTCGCCGGAGCTGCTTCAGATGGGGGCGGGACCCGGCCAGCATAGCCTTGCCGGCGATCCCGGATCGCTCCACGATGTCTTCTTCCGTATCGGCGGTGCCACACCGGGTATGGCGGGGACCAGTCTTGTCGTCAACAGTGACAACGTGATCCTGGATAACGTCTGGGCGTGGCGGGCCGATCATGGCAACGGCGTCGGCTGGACCGACAACACTGCCGATACCGGCGTCATCGTCAACGGCGACAACGTGACCGCCTATGGCTTGTTCGTAGAGCACTACCAGAAGTACGAGGTGATCTGGAACGGGAATGGTGGCACCGACATCTTCTTCCAGAACGAGATGCCCTATGATCCGCCAAGCCAGGCGGCATGGATGGAGGCGCCGGGTGTCGACGGCTGGGCCGCGTTCAAGGTTGCCAGCGGCGTGACTCGTTTCACCGGATACGGGATGGGGAGCTACAGCTTCTTTAATCAGGGCGTGAACATTTACGCCGCGCACGCGTTTGAGGTTCCCTCGGGCCTTACGGCGTCCAGCCTCCACGACCTGCTCACGATCTTTCTCGATGCCACACGCGGCTCGGGCGGCATCCTGCACGTCGTAAACGACGCCGGGGGCTCGTCCACCGTCGCCAACCCGGACGTGCCGGTCACGGTGGTTGCCTACCCATGACGGTCATCGGATTCCCTCCCAAAGTTGACGGGTTGAACTTGCGGGATCGTTGACGACGATTCCACCCTGCGTATCGAAGCGCATCACCGGACGGCGCGACGTTTCGTAGCGTGGCCAGCCGGGATCACCGTTGCGGGCAAAATTCACCCAGGCGCGGTGCATGTCGTCGGCCAGCCGCTGCGGGGGATGTTCGCCCAGCATCGGACCGGCGCAGTCGAGGTGGTCGAAGACGAAGCCGAGCTCGAGCGCGTGACAGGCGCCCAGCCGGCCGTCGAACATTGGCGAGCGCCAGGCGAACTCATACATGCGGACCTCGCCGCCGTTTCGCAGCTGCGCCTCGGCCAGGCGAATAGCCGGGATGCGAAAGAAGAAATCGCTGATGATGGCCGAGTAGACATCACCGGCCGTCGCCGCCGGACCGGTCTCCCGGTACCCGGTGATGGCCTTCTGCGGGTCGAGACCCTGTCGTTTCGCCAGACCCCGGGCGCGTTCCTCGTCGATGTAGTCGATGACGCCGGTCGGCACCGTGAACAAGCGCCACTCCTCGGTGGTGGTGCCGATCAGCAGTTGCAGCCCGGCGCCAGCGGCGGCGGCGATGGAATCGATCGGTCGTTCGCGGAGGATCTCGCCGTCGATCACGGGCTCGAACAGCATCCCGTTGATGGCCACCTCGCCCCAGCGTCCCGGATCGGGATTCCTGACGCGTTCGAGGTCGAGCTCCGCCTGCGCCTCGACGAAGCGCTCCACCGGGACGGCGGCGACCGCCTCAGCGCTTTGCGGCACCCCGAGCAGCTCGCAGAACATCGCGCTGATCCGTTTCGCCGTGCCGGTCGAGATCACGTGGTGGCCGGCGCCGCTCTGCAAGATGGCTCGCCGGAACAGGCCGGACGACTCGCGGATGGCGATCAGCGACGCCACGCTGAAGGCGCCCGCCGACTCACCGAAGACGGTGACGTTGCCGGGGTCGCCGCCGAAGGCGCCGATGTTTTCCTGGACCCAGCGCAGCGCCGCCAGCTGGTCGAGCAACCCCAGGTTGGCCATCCGATCGTCGAGCCAGAGGAAGCCTTCCGCCCCCAGCCGATAGTTGATCGTGATGCAGATGACCCCGTCTCGGGCAAAGCGGCTGCCGTCATAGACCGGGATGGCGCCAGAGCCTCGCAGGAAGGCGCCGCCGTGGAGCCATACCATTACCGGCAGGCCGCGCGCGCCGGCCTCGGGCGTCCAGACATTCAGGTTGAGGTAGTCTTCGCCGCTCGTGCCGGCGTCACCCAGCATGTGCCGGAACGGTTCGGGATAGGGCGACTGGGGGGGAACGGCTCCATACTCGTGCGCCGCTCGCACGCCGCTCCACCGTTTGGGTGGCTGGGGCGGCCGAAAGCGGTTGGCGCCGAATGGCGTGGCGGCGTAGGGAATCCCTTTGAATGAGGTGACGCCATTGCTGATCTGTCCCTCGATCGCCCCGGCGTGCGTCGGCACGACGACGGCGGCCAGATCAGGGCGAACCGGTGGCATAGAGCGTCTGACCGGTCACGAAGCTCGCCTCCTCGCTGCAGAGAAAGCTGATCACGCCAGCGATGTCCTCCGGCCGGCCGGTGCGCCGCAGCGCGGCGCGCTCCGCGGCTGCTTTCTTGAGCGCGTCGTAGTCGATGCCGGTGCGTTCGGCGACCGCGCGGGTCATGCGCGTCTCCACGAAGCCTGGCGCCACTGCGTTGACGTTGATGTTGAACGGGCCAAGCTCGATGGCGAGGGTGCGCGCCATTCCCTGGATCCCCGCCTTGGCTGCCGAGTAGTTCGCCTGCCCGCGATTGCCGAGCGCCGAGTTCGACGAGAGAAAAACCATCTTGCCGAATCGCCGCGGCACCATCAGCCGCTGTGCCGCCTGGGCGCAGAGAAAGGTGCCGCGCAGGTGGGTGTCGATGACCAGGTCCCAGTCGTCATCCGACATCTTGTGCACCAGGTTGTCGCGGGTGATGCCGGCGCACGTCACCAGCACGTCGACGCTTTCGAATTCCTGGATCGCGGCGCTGAAGAGCGCCTCGACGGCGGAGCGCTCGGTCACATCGCAGGCGACCGGCAGGGCGCGGCCCCCAGCATGGCGGATCGCTTGGGCGACGGCTTCCGCCGGCTCCTGATCCAGGTCGGAGACGACAACCGTGGCCCCCTCGGCGGCGAAGCGGCTGGCGGTGGCGGCGCCGATGCCCCGGCCGCCGCCGGTCACCAGCGCGGTGCGGCCTTCGAATCGCCCGCTCACGCGATGACGACCTCCGCCTCGCCGGTGGTGACCGGCTGAGCCCGCTGATTCTCCGTCCACAGCTCGAGCGTCACCCGCTGTCCATCGACTTCCAGCTCCTTGGCTTTGACGCGGCCGCGGCAGGTGAGCACGTCACCCGGGCGAACCATCTCGACGAAGCGGACGGTCAGCCGGCGGATCGACTCGGGACCTGTCAGCCAGCAGAGGTACTGGCCGAGGAAGGCCATGCTCAGCATGCCGTGAGCGATGACGCCGTCAAGGCCGACCCGACGCGCGGTCTCATCGTCGGTATGGATCAAGTTGTAGTCACCGGAGGCGCCGGCATACTTCACCAGCTGCAGCTTGGTGATCGCATCTTTGCGCAATTCCGGGAGCGCGCTGCCGGCCGAGAGTTCGCGGGTGATCAGCCTTGCCGTGACGGTGTCGCTCACCGTACGATCACCGTGCTGCGACCGCTGAAGACCCGCTCGCCGTTCTCGTCGCGGCCCTCGAGCTCGATGATCAGGAACGTCATCGCCCCCAGCCGGCCCTCGCGCTGGTAGACGTCCTGCAACCGCGTCCGGCATCGCAGCCGGTCGCCGGCGCGGATCGGCCGCTCGAAGCGGTACTCCTGGCCGGCATGGAGCACGCGCGAGAGATCGTAGGTCACACCCGGAATCGGAATGCGAATCGTCGTCGGGAAGGTCGGCGGTGCCAGCTCCCCGCGCAGGCAGGCCTCGGTCGTGTCGCCGACAGCCTCGGCAAATTTGCGAATCGCGCCGCGCTCGATCTCGACCAGCACCTCGTCGGACTGCCGCCCGATCAGGTCACGGGAAACGAGGGGGTCGCTCACGCGTTCCTCGAGGCGGCCCATTCGCCGACCCGGATTTCACGGAGCAGGCCGAGCAGCGTGCCCATCAGCTGGTAGCTGCGACGGATGAGCGAGGCGTCGCCAAAGAAGGTCACGTTCCAGAGCACGACATGCCGCAGGCCCACCCGCGCATACGCGGCGAGCTGCTGGGCGACATCCTCCGGCGTCCCGTGCAGCACGCCCGCTTCGACCACGGCCGGGGGGACGCCAGCGATCAATTCGAGAATCTGGTCGCGGCTGTGGCGCACCGGGATGAAATCGCGGACGCCGAAGGCCTGCTCGCCCAGGGGATGGGTGCCGCCGTGACGCGCGAAGGCCTCGGCGGGCTGCGTCAGCGCCAGGATGCGCAGCAGCGGCGTCTTCATCAAGGCATGTGCCGCGTCGTGCTCATCGGTGAGCACGAGCTTGGCGTACATCCCCGGAGTGAAGGGCTCCGCGGATCGCCCCGCGGCCTCGCGCGCCTGCTCGATGCGCTGCAGCCGGGCGCGGTAGTCGTCCAGCGGCAAGAATTCCGGCAGCCAGCCGTCGGCGTGGCGGCCGGTGATCTCGAGCATGCGGGGCCCATGGGCCGCCAGCCAGATCTGCGGTGGTCCCTCCGGCGTCGGCTTGAGGCCCAGGACTGCCTGCTGCAACCGGAAATGCTCGCCCTCGAAGTCGACCGGCCCATCGCTGGACCAGAGCAGGCGAATGATGCGGACCGCTTCTTCCAGCCTGCCGACCGGCCGGTCAAACGGAATCCCATAGGGCAGGAGGTTGAGCGCCTCACCGGAACCCAGCCCGCAGATGATCCGGCCGGGCGCCAGGTGGTCGAGGGTGAGGAAGGCCTGCGCCAATTCCACCGGATGGCGTCGCAACGCCTCGGTCACCGCCGTGCCGAGCTTGACCCGACTGGTCGAGCCGGCGGCGGCGGCGATCGCGATCAGGGGATCGAAGAAGATATCGGGATTCGGCTGGAAGGCGGCGAGGGCCGTGATGTCGGGGGTCCAGAGGCTCTGCGGAAACCAGCCCATGTAGTGATCGGGCCACCATAAGGCGGCGTATCCCTGCTCCTCGTTGCGCCGGGCGTTCTTTCCCAGGTTGGCCGCGGGCGGCATCAGGGTGCCGAGCGTGCCGACGGTGAGTCGATCGGGAGAGGCGATCATCCCCCACCCTGCCCTCCCCCAGAGGGGGAGGGATTGTGTGAAGCCGGGCCGCGTCGATCGCGATCCGGATCGGCCTGCAGGTCGATAATTACCTGGCTGGCGCGGCCGCTGGCGAGGAGCACGCCGGCGTCGCTATGCAGCTCGGCGGCGGCGAAGGTGACGCGACGCGTCTTCTGTACCACCCAGCCGGTGGCGCGCACCCGGCCTGGGCGAGCCGGACGATAAAACTCGGTGCGCAGGTCAGCGGTGAGGAAGACCTCGTCGCGGTCGAGCAGCGTCCAGGTGGCGCTGCCCATCGCCGTGTCGAGGATGGCGGTCACCATGCCGCCGTGGACGATCCAATCCTTGCCGGCGGCGAAGGCGTGATCGATGGTCGGCTCCCACTCGAGCACGGCTCGCCCCGGCGCGACCTCCACCCGGTGCCAGCCGAGCGTCGCGAAGATGCCGCGCTCGCCGGGCTTCGGCTGCCAGCCATCCATTTCCGCAAAGCGTTCGCCGGGACGAAACGCCGTCGCCATCGGTCAGGCGCCGGCGTGAGACCGTTCGCGCTCGATCAAGGTGCGCCGCAAGATCTTGCCCGCCGGACTCTTGGGAATCTGGTCGACCACCTCGAGCAGCCGAATCTTCTTGAAGGGGGCGACCTGGCCGTTCACAAAGGCCATCAGTTCCTCAGGGGACGCCTGACCTTTCATCACCACGAACGCCTTCGGTACCTCGCCGGCTTCAGGGTCGGGATGCGGGATCACCGCCGCATCCGCCACGGCCGGATGCTTGAGGAGAAGGCTCTCGAGCTCGGCGGGCGCCACCTGGAACGCCTTGTACTTGATGAGCTCCTTGAGACGGTCGACGATGAAGAGGTACCCGTCCTGGTCGACCATGCCGATGTCGCCAGTGTGCAGCCATCCGTCGGGCTCGAGCATGGCGGCGGTCGCCGCCGGCTGGTTGAGGTAGCCCTTCATCACCTGCGGACCCCGGACGCATACCTCACCCTGCTGATTCGCCTCGAGCTCGGCGCTGCTGGCCGGATCGACGACCTTGCACTCGGTGTTCGGGATCAGGAGCCCGGCGGATCCCGCCCGGCGCAAGGCCGGATCGATCGGCGTGGTCGAGACCACCGGGCTGGTCTCGGTCAGTCCATAGCCCTGGGCGACGAAGCAATGAAGGCGGTTCTCACACGCCTGCTCGATGTTTGCACCCAGCGGTGCCGCGCCCGAGTTGATCGACCGCAGAGAGCCCAGGTTGTATTTCTCCACCAGCGGATGCTTGGCGAGCGCGAGCACGATCGGAGGGACGACGAAGGCGCGCGTCACTCCGTGCTGCTGCATCAGCTGCAGGAATTGCTCGAGGTCGAAGCGCGGCATTGTGACCACGGTGTCGCCGCGATGCAGGCTGATGTTGAGCAACACCGTCAATCCGTAGATGTGATAGAAGGGCAGCACCGCGATCACGCGCTCGACCTCCATTGGGAACATCGCCTCCGACTGGCAGATGTTCGCCACCAGGTTGTAGTGGGTGAGCATCACACCCTTGGGCAGGCCGGTGGTGCCGCTCGAGTAGGGCATCACGACCACGTCAGTCCGGGGCGCGATCGACACGGGTGGCACACGCTCGCCGCTCTGCAACAAGCTCGCGAAGCTGCTCGCTTCCTTAGCCTCGCCGAAGACGAAGACGTCTTTCACTCCGGCTTGCCGGCTCGCCTCGAGCGCGCGCTCCAGCAGCGGCGGAACCGTGATCAGGAGGCGAGCGCCGGCATCGCTCACCTGCTCGACGAGCTCTCGCACCGTGTAGAGCGGGTTCACGGTGGTCGTGACTCCGCCCAGCATCGCGACCGCGTGCAGCACCGCGGCATACTCCGGGAGGTTGGGGCTGTATACAGCCAGGACGTCCCCCTTGCCGAAGCCCCGCTGCGCCAATCCGGCAGCCAGCGCGCGGACGGTGCGGGCCAGCCCGGCATAGGTCACGGTTCGTCCGGTCGGCCCGTCGATCAGCGCCGGGCGGTCGCCGTACGTCTCTGCCTTCTCGATCACGAACTCGGCGAGGCCCACCTCAGGGATCTCGACATCGGGAAAGCGGCTGCGAAAGATCATGTCCAGGAACCGATGGGCGCGTTTCGCTCGAGGAGGTTGCGCGCAATCGAGCGGCGCTGGATTTCGTCGGTGCCTTCATAGATGCGGTAGACGCGAACGTCGCGCATCACCCGCTCGATCGGCAGCTCCTTCGTGTAGCCGGTGCCGCCGTGGATTTGCAAGACCCGGTCGGCGACGCGCCAGATCATCTCGGCGCCGGCGAGCTTCGCCATCGAAATCGCGTGGCGGGCATCGGCCGACTGATCGGCCCGCCAGGCAGCGCTCAAGACCAGCCAGCCGACCTCCTCGATTTCAACCGCGCTGTCGGCGAGCATCCACTGGATCGCCTGGTATTCGGCGATCGGGTGACCGAACGCGATCCGCTGGCGGGCGTACTCGCGTCCCATCTCGAGCAACCGCTGCGCCTGGCCGACGGCGCGCGCGGGAATCAGCAAGCGGCCCTGGCCGATCCACGCCATCGCCTGCTGAAACCCGTTGCCCACCTCGCCGAGCACGTTCTCGGCGGGCACCCGGACGTTCTCGAAGTGCAATTCGGCCGGCCCCCAGGAGCCCATGGTTTCGATCCGGCGGCTGGTCCAACCCATTGCCCGGTCGACGAGGAAGGCGGTGACGCCGCCCTTGTAGCCCTTGTTCCGATCGGTAACGGCGAAGACGATGGCGAAGTCGGCCTCGCAGCCGTTGGTGATGAACACCTTCTCGCCGTTGAGCACCCAGTCGGTGCCGTCGCGGACCGCCGGCATCTTGATGTTGGTGGCGTCGGAGCCAGTGTCCGGCTCAGTGAGCGCGAAGCAGCTCTGCCGCTGACCCTCGATGGTGGGCAGCAGGTAGCGCTCGCGCTGCGCCGGGGTGCACTGATAAAGGATGTTGTCGGCGCCCCCGCCGTAGATGAAGGGCACCAGTGCGCGGGCGGTCTCCATCGTGATCATGGCGGTCATCAGAAAGCCGAGGTTGGCGCCGCCGTATTCCTCAGGAGTCAGCAAGCCCCACAGGCCCGCCTTGCGGGCCGTCGCCTGCAGCTGCCGGAGGGTGCGCCGATCCGGGAACTGGCGTCCCTCGAGCTCGGCGCGCTGGATTTCCGCTTCCAGCGGCACGAGCGCCTTTTGGACGAACTGGCGCACGGTACCCAGGATCATGCGCTGCTCGTCGCTGAGTGCGAAGTCCATGCCCGCTCCCTAACGATCGTTCGCTCGAAGTCCCACTATTATGGCAACAGGGACATCCGCATGGAGAAGGTCGAGCCGGTGTCGACCGGGGCGCCGAGCTTACGGGTCGACCAGGTGCTGGAAACCGCGACCCGGCTCTTTACCGAGCGAGGCTACGACGCGGCGAGCATTCGCGACCTGGCTGCCGCCCTCGCGATGCGCCCCTCCTCGCTGTACCACCATTTTCAAGGTAAGCAGCACATCCTGTTCGCCATCTGCTTTGGGATGCAGACCGACTTCAATGCCGCCGTCATGCCGCTCTTTCACCAGGGCAAGGGCCCGGTCGAAACCATCCAGGATGTGATCCGCGACCATATTCGTTTCAGCCTGGCACGTCGGGGCGAGGTGTTGGTCAACACCCGCGAGCGGCGGAGTCTTCCCCCCCACCTGCTCGCGCAGGTCAACAGCCTGCGGCGCGCCTACCGGGATGCCCTGGTGGCGGTCATCGAACAGGGCCGGCGGCAGGGGCTGTTCGCCGTCGACGACCCGAAGCTCGCTGCCATGGCGGTCTTCGACATGGTCAACGGGATGTTTCAGTGGTTCCAGGCGCGCGACCAGGCGGACATCGAACGGATCGCCGGGACGTATGTCGACGCGACGGTCGCCTTATTGCGTGGCTGGGGCGGCTATACTCTGACGAACGCTCGTTAGGGAGCAGAGGGCAAGGGTTGGAGCAACCGACGCTTGACGTCGCGGACCTCACGGTGCGCTTCGGCGGAGTGCTGGCGCTGGACCACGTCTCGCTCCGCGCAGAGGCCAATGAGATTCACGGCATCATCGGTCCCAACGGTGCCGGGAAGACCACCCTGTTCAACGCCGTTTGCGGATTCGTTCGCCCGGAAAGGGGCACGATCCGATACCGCGGCGAGGCGCTGCTCGGGACGGCGCCCCACCAGCTGGCGAAGCTGGGGATCGCCCGCACGCTCCAGGGCGTCGGCCTCTGGCCCGGGCTGACGGTCCTCGAGAACGTTCTGGTTGGCTCCCGCGTTCGTCCGAATTTCGTTGCCTCATTACTCGCGATGCCGCGAGCGGACCGGCTGGAGCGCCGGCTTCGCGACGAGGCGATCCAGGTGCTCGAGGAACTTGGCATTGCCTCCGTCGCCGAGACGCGCCCGGGCGCGCTGCCCTACGGGGTACAGAAACGCGTCATCATCGCCCGCGCGCTGATGGCCGACCCCGACTTGCTCCTGCTCGACGAGCCTGCCAGCGGCCTCTCGGCGGGTGACATCGAACGGCTCGCCGAGCTGGTCGGACGGCTGCGGCAGCGGATGAGCGTGGTGCTGGTCGAACACCACGTCGACCTGGTGATGGCAATCTCGCAACGGATCACCGTGCTCAACTTCGGAGCGGTGATCGCATCCGGGACGCCCGATGAGATCCGCGGCAACCGGCAGGTGAGTGCCGCCTACCTCGGCGAGGATGTCAAAACCGCGGAGGGCGGCGCCAGTGCTTGAGATCGTCGACCTCACCGTCGCCTACGGGCCGGTGGTCGCGCTCGAGCGCGTCTCCTTCACCGTCGCGCAAGGTTCGGTGACCGCGGTGCTCGGTGCCAACGGCGCCGGCAAGACGACGCTGGTGCGAACCATCTCGGGGCTGGTGCGGCCGCGGGCCGGGTCGATCCGGTTCGATCGCAGGGAAATCTCGCGGCTGGCGCCCGAGGCGATCGCCCGGCTCGGAATCAGTCACGTGCCGGAGGGGCGCGGCGTACTCGCTGAGCTGACCGTGGAGGAGAACCTTCGGCTCGGCGGCCTTTGCCGCTCCGACCGCGCCGATCGGCGCGCCGGCGTGGCTGAAGCCTACGAGCTGTTCCGGCCGCTCGCCGAGCGCCGGCATCTGCCCGCCTTCACCCTGTCGGGTGGCGAGCGCCAGATGCTGTCGATCGCGCGCGCGCTGGCGGCGCGCCCCCGAGTGCTGCTGCTCGACGAGCCGTCGCTGGGACTGGCGAGCCTGGTGCTGACGCAAATCATGGCCCGGATCAAGCAGCTGGTCCAGGAGCGGCAGCTGACCGTCGTGCTGATCGAACAGAACGCGCGCAGCGCGCTTTCCGTTGCCGATGATGCAGTGGTGCTCTCGCTGGGGCGGGTTGTGGCGCACGATCAGGCGCGCCGGCTCGCGTCGGAAGAGGGCCTGCGCCACGCCTACCTCGGGTTCTGACCGGGGTCGCAAAGCGTGCAACGCTTCTTCGTCCTCACCCTGAACGGCCTCACCGAGGGATCGATTTACGCCGCGATGGCGCTGGCGCTGGTCATGATCTGGCGCGCCACCCGGGTGGTGAATTTCGCCCAGGGCGCGATGGCGATGTTCACCACCTACCTGGCGCTCTTCAGCCTGGAACGTGGTGCGCCCTACTGGCTGGCCTTCATCATTGCTCTGCTTTCCGGGTTCCTGCTGGGGGCGGTGGTGGAGCGCGGGCTGGTCCGCCCGGTCGAGAGCGCGCCCCCGCTGAACGTCGTCATCCTGACGCTGGGCGTGCTCCTCATGCTCGAGGCGCTGGCGCCGATGCTGTTCGGCGGGCAGATTCGCTCCTTCCCGGCGGCCTTCTCCATCGTGGGTATCGGGGTGGGTTCGCTGCAGGTTCCCTTCTCTGCCTTCGACCTCTTCACCCTCGTCAGCGTGCTGCTGCTGATGGCGCTGCTCCTGCTGCTGTTTCAACGGACCGACCTGGGGCTGCGGATGCGCGCGGCCGCCTTCAACGCCGAGGTTGCGCGACTGCTCGGGGTTCGCGTCGGCCGCATGCTTACCCTGGGCTGGGCGCTCGCGTCGGTGGCGGGGGCGCTGGCCGGACTGCTCATCGCACCCTCGCTGCTGCTGTATCCCACATACATGGACCAGGTGCTGGTCTTCGGTTTCACCGGGGCGATCCTGGGCGGCCTCGACAGCCCGCCCGGTGCCGTCGTCGGTGGCCTGGTGATGGGATTCGCCCTGAGCTACGTCGGCGGCTATCTCGGCTCCGACCTGGAGACGGTGGGCGCGCTGGTCATCCTGATCGCCGTGCTCATGGTCCGACCCAGCGGGCTGCTCGCCTGGCGCGCGCAGCGGGTGGTGTAGCGATGCGGGCTCTTACGGCGGGCTGGCGGTCGCTGCTGACCCCAACGCTGAGCCGTGATCTGGGGCTCGCGCTCGGCGGTTTCATTCTGCTGCTCCTGCTGAGCTCGCAGATCGGCGCCTACGACGACTACAACCTGGCCGCGGTCGCGATCTTCGCGATCGCCACCGCCGGGCTCAACCTCCTGACCGGCGTCAACGGCCAGCTGTCGCTCGGCCACGGTGCGCTGATGGCTGTGGGTGCGTACTCGACCTCGCTCCTGCTTCGCGGTCATGACCTACCACTCATCCTGGTGCTGCTGGCGTCGCTGGCCGCCGCCTCACTGGTTGGCGCGGTCTTTGGCGTGGCGGCGGCGCGCCTGCGCGGGCCGTACCTGGCCGGAGCGACGCTTGCGCTGGCGGTGGGCTTGCCGCAGATTGCCACGCGATACTCCCACGTCTTCGGCGGTGAGGAAGGGCTGACCGTGCCGCCGCCCACCGCACCCGACTGGCTCGGCGCGGATTTCCCCCCGGAACGCTGGCTGGCGTGGATCGCGATCGCGGCGGCGTTGATAACGATGGTGCTGCTCGGCAACCTGCTGCAGAGCTCGGTGGGCCGGACCTTCAAGGCGGTCCGCGATCACGAAGCGGCGGCGGCGCTCGCCGGGATCAACGTGGCGCGGACGCAGGTGGTCGCCTTCGTCATCAGCTCCGCCTGCGCCGGACTGGCCGGGTCGCTCTTCGCCTACTGGGCCGGCCTGACGGCGCCGGCCGGCTTCGGCGTTGCGCTCTCGCTGCAGCTGGTGAGCGCGATCGTGATCGGCGGACTCGGCAGCCTGAGCGGAGCGGTCTGGGGCTCGATGGTGCTGGTGTACGTCCCCGCCCTCACCAGCGGCATGGCCAGCAGCCTCAAGTTGCCCAGCGCGGTGGGCAACAACCTGCCGCTCCTGATCTATGGCGCCGTCCTGGTGGTCGCCATGCTGGTGGTTCCCGACGGGATCGACGGCGGTCTCCGCCGCCTGTTCGCCCTGGCTCGCGCCCGCTTGGCTGGGGCAACGACCAATCACAAGGGGGTGGTCGATTGGGACGATCCCGCGGGAAGCTAGCGCCCAAACATTGAAAGGAAGGAGGTCCGCTTGAACACGCAGATCAACCAGATGACAACGGTGATGAGCCGGGTCGCCATCGGCTGCGCCGTCGCGGTGCTGGCGGCGTGCGGCCAGAGCACCAGCACCACGAATACCGCTTCGGCTCCGGGCATCACTGCGAGCGAGATCAAAATCGGCAGTACCCAGCCGCTCACCGGCCCGGCTGCCCCCGGGTATTCCGAGATCGCCCCCGCAGCAAACGCCTACTTCCAGTACGTCAATGCGCACGGCGGCGTCTTCGGACGCAAGATCACCTACGAGTACCTCGACGATGGCTACAACCCGACCACCACGGCCAGCGTTACGCGCAAGCTGGTGCTCGAAGACAAAGTGTTTGCCGTCTTCAACGCGCTGGGGACGCCGACCCACCTGGCGGTCGTCGATTACCTCAACACGGCGAAGGTTCCGGACCTCTTCGTCGCCAGCGGCTGCAACTGCTGGAACGATACCTCCAATCATCCCTACACATTCGGCTGGCAAACCGACTACACCATCGAAGGCAAGATCCTCGGCCAGTACATCAACCAGTCCCTCAGCGGCAAGAAGGTCGGCTACTTCTATCAGAACGACGAATTCGGGCTTGATGGCGTGAAGGGGCTCGACCTGCAGCTCTCCTCGGTGGCAAGCCGCCAGAACTACGTCCCAACCAACACCAATGTCGCGCCGCAGATCGCGGCATTGCAAGCGTCTGGCGCCCAGGTGGTGGCCTCGTTCAGCATCCCGGCCTTCACGGCCCTGGCGCTGCTGACGGCGGCCAAGCTACATTACAACCCGATCTGGGTGGTGAGCAACGTCGGTTCCGATGTCCCGACGCTCACCGGGTTGTTGACGAAGTTTTCCCAGGGCGCAGCTGGTGGCCAGCTGCTGACCGGGATGGTCACTGATACCTACGGCCCACTGGTGTCGGACGCCTCGAATCCCTGGATCACTCTCTTCAAGGGGATCCATGACCAGTACATCTCGAGCCTGCCCTGGGATGGCAACGTCCTGTACGGGATGGAGGTCGCTTACACCTTCGTCCAGGCGATCAAAGCGGCAGGCCGGAATCCCACCCGCAGCGGCATCGTCCACACGCTCGAGACGACGAAGCTGACCGGAGGCCCGGGCCTGGTGCCCTTCGGCTACTCATCGGGCAACCACCTCGGGTACCTCGGCGTCCAGGTGACGACCATCGGGGCGGGCGGCAATGTCGCCACCGTAGGCCCGATCTACACCTCCAGCGACTCGGGTCCGATCAACCAGTACTCGGGGACGCCGGCAACGCCGCCGAGCAACGGCATTCCCTCGTAATCACGGCGGGCCGGGCCGCGCGTCGCGGCCCCGGCCCGTTCCGATTACCATCGGCACAGCCGCTGAGGAGGGGTAAGGACGATGGACTTCGACTACTCACCGAAGGTCAACGCGCTGCGGCAGAAGCTGGGCGCCTTCATGGACGAGTTCGTCTACCCAAACCAGCGCCGTTACCACGAGGCCTCGTCGGGGGTCGACCGGTGGCGACCCAACCCGGTGGTCGAGGAGCTCAAACCGAAAGCCCGAGCCGCGGGATTATGGAACCTGTTCCTGCCGGAGTCGAGCGAAGGCGCCGGCCTCAGCAACCTGGAGTACGCGCCGCTGTGCGAGGTCATGGGCCGCGTCGAATGGGCGCCCGAATGCTTCAATTGCTCGGCCCCCGACACCGGCAACATGGAGATCCTCGAGCGCTTCGGTACTGACTTGCAAAAGGCGCATTGGCTGAGGCCGCTGCTCGACGGCGAGATCCGCTCCGGGTTCGCCATGACCGAGCCGGCGGTCGCCTCGTCGGACGCGACCAACATCGAGAGCCAGATCCGGCGCGAGGCGGATACCTACGTCATCAATGGCCGCAAGTGGTGGACCTCCGGCGCCATGGATCCGCGCTGCGCGATCTTGATCTTCATGGGCAAAACCGATCCCGCCAACCCGGACCGGTATCGCCAGCAATCGATGGTGCTCGTGCCCCGCGACACTCCCGGGGTGCGTGTCCTGCGCGCCCTCACCGTCTTCGGCTACGACGACGCGCCGCACGGCCACGCCGAGGTCGACTTCGCCGACGTGCGGGTGCCCGTCGCCAACATCCTGCTGGGCGAGGGCCGAGGCTTCGAGATCGCCCAGGCCCGGCTGGGGCCGGGCCGGATTCACCACTGCATGCGCCTGATCGGGGTCGCGGAAGTCGCGCTCGAGCTGATGTGCCGCAGGCTGAGCCGGCGGGTCGCGTTCGGCCGTCCGCTGGCGGAGCAATCGGTCTGGCTGGAGCGGATCGCGCAGTCCCGTATCCTGATCGATCAGGCCCGGCTGCTCACGCTCAACGCCGCTCATCGGATGGACACCGCCGGCAACAAGGCCGCGCGCGCCGAGATCGCGATGATCAAGGTCGCCGCCCCGGACATGCTCTGCCGCGTGCTCGACTGGGCGATCCAGGCGCACGGGGCGGCCGGCGTCTCGGAGGACGTCCCGCTGGCCCAGGCCTATGCCTACGCGCGCAGCGTGCGGATCGTGGACGGGCCCGACGAGGTTCACCGAAATCAGATCGGCCGGCTGGAGCTGCGCAAGTACGAGACGCGTGAGCCAACCGCCGGCTGACTCGGCCGAAGAGGTTATCGGCGCGATGCGTTCGCTGGAGCATGCCTACTTGCTCGGCGTCGAGGCCGTGACCGAGGTCTGGCTGGTGCGACACGCCGACGTCTACGACGGCCTGGCTGACGTCCACGATCCGCCGCTGAGCGCGCGGGGTCGGGATCAAGCGAAGCGCCTGGCGCAGCGAGTGTTCCGGCTGCCGGTGGCGGCGGTCTACGCGAGTCCGGCTCGCCGCGCCCAGGAAACGGCTCGCCTGCTGAGTGATGAGGTGCGGCTCGATTCCCGGATCGGCGAAGCCGCGGCGAGATTCACCGGAGGGAAGCTGACTGTCGATGAACGCGCCGAGGTGGTGGCCGAGCGGATGCGTCGCGCGGTCGACGACGCCGTGGCGGCGCACCCGGGCGCTCGGGTGGTGATGATCGGCCATGGGATCGCGATCCTCAACTACCTCGCCGATGTGCTGCGCCTCTCCCCGGGGACCCTCCGGCTCTATCCGCCGTTTACCGGTGTCAGCATCGTGCGTGCTCTGGGTGATCGCCGCGCGCTCGGCACGCTCTTCGACGTGGCGCACCTGGAGGGGTCCGGGCGATGACCGTTGCCGAATCGGTGATTCGCGCCGACCTGGCCGGCGCGATCGGCGAGCCCGTTCTCGACCTGCAGCCGATTCCGGAGGGGCACTCCGGCTTTACCTATTGGGTCGAGCTCAGCGGCCGGCGTGCCGTCCTCCGCTTGCCTCCACCCGGAGCAAGGATCGCGGGCCCGGCCGATATCCCCCGACAGGGCCGCATCATGCACGCGCTGCACGCGCGGGGTCTTCCGGTGCCGGAGATCATCGCGATGTCGACCGAACCGGTGGTTGACGGTCGCCCCTACGTGCTGATGGAGGCGCTGCCGGGCGAGCGCATCGAGGCCGCCGCGGCGCGGGGGTCGGATCCACTCGAGCTGGCGCGCACTGCGATCGAGGTGCTGCGCCAGCTGCAGGCGACGCCGCCCGAGCATAGCGGCATCGGTAGCGAGGCGCCGGTGCCACTGCAGGGCGAGCTGGACCGCTGGAGCTGGCTGATGGAGCGGGCACCGGCGGAGCTCACCGGTGACGCGCCCGATCTCGCCCGCCGTCTGGCGTCCAGACTGCCGCATGAAACGCACCCGGTCGTGGTGCACGGCGATTACCACTTCGGCAACATGCTGTTTGCCGGCGGACGGGTCAGCGCGGTGCTCGATTGGGAGATTGCCGAGCTGGGGCATCCCCTGCTCGACCTGTGCTGCCTTTGCGTCGTGTTCCAGGGCGGCACCGATGGGGAAGCGCGCGGTTGGGGCGCCGCGCGCGGCCTGGAACCCGATGCGCTGTGCGACCTCTTCGGCGCCGACCCGGCGGAATTTCGCTGGACCCTGGGCCTGACCTATTACAAGTACGCCGCGATCCTCGGCTACAACTTGATGCTGCATCGTCGCGGCAAGCGACCGGACCCGAGCTACGAGGGCCGCACCGGGACGATCGTGGGCTTCATCCAGCGCGGGCTGCGCTTGCTCGCCTAGCGTGGAACTCCGGGGCGCGGTCATCGTCGTGACGGGTGGGGGTGGCGGCATTGGTCGCGCCCTGTGCCGTCGTTTCAAGCAGGAGGGCGCGGCCGCTGTGGTGGTCGCCGACATCGATCGCGACGCGGCGGAGGCAGCGGCCACGGAGCTGGGCGGCATGGCGGTCGTCACCGATGTCAGATCTGAGGTCGCGGTGCGCGAGCTGGTGGAGCGAACGCTGGCCGCATATGGGCGGGTCGACGTCTACTGCTCGAACGCCGGCGTTGCCTTCGGCGGCGGGCCGAAGGCTCCGGATGACGCCTGGCAGCAGAGTTGGGAGGTGCACGTCATGGCGCACGTCTACGCCGCTCGAGCGGTGCTGCCGGGGATGCTGGAGCGAGGCGCCGGGTATTTCGTGGGCACCATCTCGGCCGCCGCGCTTCTCAATCACGTGCTGGCGTCGCCGTATGCCACGACCAAGGCGGCGGCGCTGTCCTTTTTCGAGTGGTTGGCGATCGCCTACGGCGATCGGGGCATTGGCGTCTCCGCCATCTGCCCGATGGGCGTGCGCACCGCGATGCTGGCGCGAGAGGGCGAACGGGGCTTCCTCTGGGAAGGAGCGATCGAACCAGAGGCGGTGGCCACGGCCCTTATCGACGCCATGCGCGACGGCCGTTTCCTGGTGCTGCCTCACCCCGAGGTGGCCGAGTACGTTCGGCGCAAGGCCGATGACTATGACCGGTGGCTGAGTGGAATGCGCCGGTTGCGGAAACGCGTCCGGGGTTAGAAGAGCCGGGGTACTGTCCGCCGTCCTATGTCGCGAAGTCACCAGGTCATGAAATGCCAGCCGCCGTCGACGGCAAGGTTGATGCCGTTGACCGATCGATTCGTGAGCAGGAACAGGGCGGCGTCAAGGATGTCCGCCATCGTCGGCAGCCGACCGGTTGGCGTCTTCGATCGATGTCCCTCGAGCACGGGAGCCGGCTTCGAGCTCCAGTAAGGGCTGTCACCGACGATTCCCGGATGGATGGCATTGACCCGGACCGGCGCCAGCTCCATGACCAGCGCCCGGACCAGCCCGGTAACAGCAGCGTTCACCGTCGTAACCATCGTCGATCCCGGATACGGCTTGTCCTTCGCGCCGCCACCGAACAACAGAATCGAGCTGTCGTCCGTCAGGCGCGAG
>WNGI01001411.1_pt1 | contig 30466 bp, 20 predicted proteins | sample 5400621 | NCBI WGS metagenome assembly WNGI01 (sample SAMN13153374, study PRJNA577476) | soil metagenome | isolation source: 20 cm soil or saprolite under Garry oak tree replicate 1 | place: USA:California | collected 2016-06-15
CAGTTCGTGTTCTACGCGCTGTCGGCGGGGGCGGTCATCCGCTTACGCCGCAAGGCGCCGCAGCTCGAGCGGCCGTACCGAACGTGGGGCTATCCAGTCACACCGATCGTGTTCATCGCGTTCGCGATTTGGCTCGTCGCCAACACGATTGTCGAAACGCCAAAAGACTCTGCGATCGGCGCAGGAATCATTCTGCTTGGACTGCCTGGGTACTACTACTGGCGTCGAACAGGCGCGGGCCGGTAGTCGATAAGTTCCGCGAGTGATGGCGGGATTCGCGTACCCCAGACGTCGCGCATCGGTACGGTAACGATCTGCGGGCGAGTCCCCGTCCCTCCGTCGCGCCCATCCTGACCTTTCGCACCCGGTGGCCCCGTCGCACCGGCTGTACCAGCGACGCAGCGCGGGTCGGTGGCCGGCTCGGCGGCGCCACCTTTTCCGCCCGCACCGCCTTTACCACCAGCGCCGCCATCGCCGCCTTCGCCACCCGGGACTTGTGCGTCGACGAGTCCGGCGAGGAACGGTTCCTCGGCAGGCGCGATGATCGTGATTTGCCCGCCGCGTCCGCCGGGTCCGCCGCCGCTGCCGTTGCCGCCCGCGCCCCCCGGGCCGCCGGCTCCGCCGGGACAACCCGCGCGTCCGTCTGTGCCGGCAACACCCGCCGCCCCTTCGGCACCACGCGACCCACGGGAGCCGCGCGCTTCGATGATCAACCAATCGGAAGGCGGCACTGCACGCGCGTCGGCGAGCACGTAGTGGGGCGGTGCTTCCTCGACTTCAATCCCCGCGACGAGTAGCCTGTCGTAGAACGGCGATCGCAGGATTCCGAGCCGCACGGTCACCTGGGGCCCGCCTGCGCCCGAACCCGCACCGCGGAATGCGAATGCGTGTTGCAGGCAGGTGTAGTCGGGTGCGACGACCGTCGACGTCGAGATGTTCGGTTTGGCCTTGAGTGCTGCCGTGAGGCGGAAGCCTGTGATCGCCGTGGCGAGCGGATCGCGGTAGGTGCTCCAACCACCGCCCTCGAGAGGGGTCGCTTCAGGGCTCGAGCGCGCCAGAAACACGACGTGGAGGCGCGGTGGATTGTCCTTGTCGTACCGCGTCTCGAACGGAACGAGCGACCCGTCGTTCAGGACGGCGGTATAGACCGCGCCGAACCCTTCACCGGGACACGCCCGCATGCTCGTCGACATCCGGATCTCGCGGATCTGCTCGACGAGTCCCGGATCGGGAGCGAAGGACGGCGGCGGCTGTTTCGGCCCGCAGCCGATTGTGACGATCAGCGCCGCGACGACCGCCTGCCTCATGGATTATCCTCCCGCAGCAACCGGCTGGTTTCTATGTCGAAAATGCGGATCCGGATCACGGTGCCGGCGCGGCGCGAATCGACCTCGCGGATGTGGACGACCTTCTTGTCGTCGGTCGGCCGATAGATGATCCAGCTGCCGGCGGGCGCGAGGGGCGCGATCCCGGGGCAGGGGCGCGACTTCGGCTTCGGTTGCTGACCGGGTGGCATCCCCGGAATCCAGATCCGGCACTCGCCTGGCTTCGGCAGGTGACCTGGTGGGACGCCGAGCGTCGCCGCGGTACTGGGCCCGCGATTCTGTTCAGCTGGGGGCGCCCCTCGGACGTCCGGATTGGGGGCGGGGGCGGGGTCCAGGATGATCGTTCTCGTGGTGTGCGTGCAGGCACCGGCAACCAGGAGACCGGCGAGCACGGATATGGATGCGCGGCTGCTCAAAGGCCCTCCTCCGAAAGGGACGGCCCAAATGTAGTATTTGACGTGATGCCGCGCGTAGGGGCGCTACGATGTTGTCGAGCAGGATCGTCCTGACCTTGGCCGAATCCGCGATACTGCGGCGGTCCCCACCGCTCAGTAGCTCGCGAAGGTCAGCCCGCGCTTTCATAGGTATTCTTGTCCGATTAGGTTACCTGCGGCGTCTGCTGCGCCTGCTGCGTCTGTTGACCAGTAGTATGGTGGCTGTAGCTCAATTGGTTAGAGCGCCGGACTGTGGCTCCGGAGGTTGCGGGTTCAATCCCCGTCAGCCACCCCTGGACACGTGAAAACTTCTTGGTGGTGCCTGTCGATTTTCCTCTGTGGCTTTGGCGCGACGCGAGCCGTCGCGCAGGGCACGCGCTCGCACATCGGCATCGGGATCGGTCCCAGCATCCCTACCGGAGCCTTTCGCTCAGACACCACGGGTGAGGGTTTTGCGGGAGGCTGGGTGGTCACCGGACACGTCACACTCCGAGCGCCGCTGCAGCTCCAGCGTCTTCGGCTCCGCATCGACGCGGCGTACGTCAGGAACGGCGCCAACGATCGACTCAAGGCCGATCTCACCACTGCCTTGGGGCAGTCGGCCGATGAGCGGATGACGTTGCTCGGCGCGGACGCAAGCGCCGTCTATCCGCTCGCTCCCGCGTCGCGATTCGCTCCCTCCCTGTTCGGCGGGATTGGTGTGTGGCACTCGACGATCACCGTCAGTGTGGGCGGAGGGTCGACGCACACCAGCGCCACCAAACTCGCGTGGCAACTGGGTGGCGACCTTACGTTGGGTCGGCTGTTCCTGGAGGTTCGCTACGTGGCGGTCGCCCCGGCCAAGGGGTATCCGAGGACTTCCTTCTTTCCGGTGAGTGTTGGCGTTCGGCTTCGGTGAGCCCACGCTGTAGCCCGCTCAGCGTCCAGTCCGTGCCCGTAGTCGATACCTGTTCCCGAAGACCCCTGCGACACCGACGTAGTACGTGCCCGGATTGAGATTCAGGGTCAGACGGGAGCAGTAGTTGTAGTGAGCCTGGTCGATGTAGCCGGTGAAGGTGAGTAGCGATCCAGAGCCGTTAAACAGACCAATGGCAGTCGCCTCTTCGAGTGCTACGCCACATGCGCCTACCCAACCTGCGGTCTCGAACGTGTACGTCCCGACTTGAGGGATGCGTACTCGATAGACATCCAGCGTATCGGGATTGATGATGTGCCCTTGCATGTAGCCGCCGACAACGATCGGGGCGGCGGACTGCAAGGAGTGGTTCGCTTGGGCCGTCGGGAACCCGATCGTGAATGACGCGGGTGTCTTCGCGCGGCCGAGCACCGCGATCGTCGTCGGATTGATCAGCCCGCCGTAGGCGCCCCACCTCGTGCCCGGACTGCCGAGCCCCTCGTCCGCTCCGAGATCCGTTCCGGCGAAGAGATGATACGTACCATCCTGGACATCGCTGAACGTGAATCCGCCGCTCGCTTCCGCTTCGACCGTCTGCACAGGCGCCAGGTTGCTCGCCGCGTAGAGTTGCGCGTAGAGCTTGGGGACCGGGCCGTTGCTCGCCGTCACACTGTTGTAGGCGTTCACGAGGCCGGCGCCGTAGGATGTTGCCGGACCCACGGCATAACTGATCAGCCGCGACCGCAGTTGCGCCGGATCGAGGGCGGGAGACTGTGACAACACGAGGGCTGCCACGCCCGATACGTGCGGCGCGGCCATAGAGGTGCCCGTGGCCCATGCGTATTCAGGGGAACTTGTCGCGAAGTCCCAGATCGTCGACAACACACCATCGGTGACATCGCCGAGCGCGAAGTTTCCGCCCGGCGCGCGAATACCCACATAGGAGCCGAAGTTCGAATACGGGGCCGGAGCGGCGTCCGGGCCGACAGCGGCGACGGCGAGAACTTGCGGGTAGGCGGCCGGATAGAAGAGTTGCGATGTGCTGTCGTTGCCGGCGGCGGCCACCACCAGCGCCCCCGCCTGTATCGCGCTGGCGACGGCGCGCTCGAGGGTCGTGTCGTTGCCGGGGCTGCCCAGGCTGAGATTGATGATCTTCGCGCCGGCGCTCGCCTGGATCGTTCCACCCGCGCCATTGTCGGCGGGGAGACCGGCGGCGTACAGCACACCCTGAGCGACGTCGTAACTCGTGCCGAACCCACCGACTCCCAGCACGCGCACGGGTCTGATGCGCACATGCCAATTCACACCCGTGACGCCGATGCCGGTGTTCCCCACGGCGCCGATCGTGCCGGCAACGTGCAGTCCGTGATTGCCAAAGTCAGCGGTGACAAAACAGGTGCCCGTGGAATCGGGGAAATACGATTCGGGGATCGTGGGATCGGGATCGTACCCGTCGCCATCGTCGGCGCTGGTGATTGTGCCGCCGGCACAGACCGGCAACGTGTCCGCGTCGCTGACGAAGTCATAGCCGTCATTCGTGAGATTCGCCGCGATCGCCGGATGGTCGAATCGAATGCCATCATCCACCACCGCGACGAGGACGGTGGCACTTCCAGTGCCCACAGTCCATGCCCGCGGGAGATCGATCAGCCCGTAATGCCAGCTTTGGAACGGGTACAGCGGGTTGTTGGGCGTGACACTGGTGGCCGCAGCGGCCGAGCTTTTGGCCGGATAGTATGGCGACTGGTCGAGCCACATCAGGTTGTTGGTCGTCACGTTCGCGACGTCTGGATCGCGGCCCAGCGCGGCGAGCAGCGCCTCTCGGCGCGAGGGATCCGCGATGCGCACTCGCGCGGCGAGGATCGACGGAGACACACCTGCCACCACGGCATCGGCAGCAAGCGCGGTCGCGAGACGGGTGCGGATGGCGCGCGCCACGGCGCCCGCGGCGGTCGTCGTCCGGAGCGCCGCCGATCCCACGGGCGGTGCGCCGAGCGCCGCCGACCTGAATGTCACGATCAGCTCGTTGGAGGTGATGGAAGGCCGCCGCGACGGTCGTAGCTGGTGGGGCATGCCCTCGAGGCTGCGCGCGCGGAACGCATCGAGCAGTGAAGGGCGCCGAAAGACGAGGGGTGCTGCGGGGGCTCCGGGGTCGAGCAGGCCACTTGCCTGCGGCGCTGACGGCCCCGTGGTGGTCACGGTTATGGTGCCGGTGAGGACGCCGTTGCGCGGAATCCATCCTGTGGGGCTGGCGTCGCCCCCGCACCGTGCGAGCGTCAGCACGAGCAGAGTGACGAGGGCCGTAGGCACGGCAGGCTTCAAACGTGTCATCCCCAGATATCCCCGATCTTGTCTATTGGGCGGCGACAGTGGAAATATAGTTCAAGGTCCCTATGCACGATTCTCGATATCGCCGTGTCGCCGCGGCACTGGGAATTGTCGGAGCGGCTGCCAGCCTGAGCTGTGGCGAGACGCCGACGTCTGCCCCGAGCTTTGGCGCACCTGCCACGCTCCAGATCGTTACCGGCGGCGCGCAGATCGGGGCAGCGGGCCACGAGTTGCCGGAGCCACTCACGGTACAGGTGCTGGATGCCGCCGGCCACGGCCTCCGGGGGCTTACCGTTACGTGGACCGTGCAAGGTGGCGGCACGCTCTTCGCGCGTGCCATTCCGACCGTTACCGACAGCGTTGGACTCGTGCTGGTGTTCTGGCAGCTGGGGCCCGGTTTCGGCACTCAATTGGTGCAGGCGCAATGCTGTGGGCTGGTCGCGGGCTTCAGCGCGCTGGCCCAACTGCCGCCCTCTCAACGTGTCGGGTTCCTCAGTGGACTCGGGCAGGGAGGGACAGTCGGATCGACGCTGACGTACCCTCTGGTCGTCCAGGTGCGGCGTGCCGACGGATCATACGATGTAGGCGCATCGGTCTCATGGCGCGCCATCAGTCGTGGCAGCACGTACTCGCCGGCGGACACTATCACTAACGCACAGGGCCAGGCGAGCACGCGCTGGACGCTAGGGACGGTCGCGGGTGTTGAGTCGACCGTAGTCTTTGTCCGCGGCCTGCCCCCGGTGCTCATCACCGCCTTCGCGAATCCCGGGCCGCCGGTTCGGATCGCAATCACGCAGCGAGCGTTCCCTGTCCTCGGTGTTATCGGCGACACCGTGAGGGTGAGCGCGAACGCGTATGACCGGTATGATAATCCGCGGTATCCCTTCCCGGTCATCGGCGTCGCCGATACGACGGTCGCGCACCTCGACTTCGTCCTTTACGATTACGTCACCGTCAAGGCTCGTCATCACGGCTCCACGTTCATCACCGCCCAGCTGGACACGCTGCGCGACAGCGTGCCGCTGAGCGTGCTGGGCTTTAGCGGCGTGAGCGTCGGTGGTAGCAATGTCTGCGGCGTGAGCCTCGCGGGTGACGCCTACTGTTGGGGCGAGAACGGCGACGGCGGAGTCGGCGACGGAACCAGAACGGCCCGGCCCCACCCGGTTCTGATCGGCGCCGGCCTCGGCTTGCAGCTTCCCTCTACCGATTGGCACACGTGCGCGCTCGACGCGAGCGGCCATGCCTATTGCTGGGGGTATGGCGCGGAGGGCCAGTTGGGCGACGGGTCGCCGGACTACGCGACAGAGTCGCGGCAGCCGTCGCCCGTCCCTGTCGCAGGCGGTCATCTCTTTTCGAGTATCCGATCCGGTCGCCGACACACCTGCGCGGTCGCCATCAACGGCGATGCGTACTGCTGGGGAGGCAACTGGAGCGGCCAGCTCGGTCGCGATACGGTTACGCACACTTGCTACGGCGGAGGTGCTCGCTGTAGCGACTGGCCAATTCTCGTCGCCGGCGGCTTGCAGTTCGCCAACGTCACGGCGAGCATCTGGGATCACAGCTGCGGCGTTACGACGAGTGGCGACGCGTATTGCTGGGGGTCGAACGCCTCTGGCCAGCTTGGCTCTGACTCCGCGACGTCCACGTGCGATCCCTCTTCTCCGGCGCCGTGCAGTTTCACGCCGTTGCACGTGGAGGGCGGCATCGTGTTCAAGTCCGTGTCGGCCGGCGATTACTTCACGTGTGGGGTCAGCACAGCTGGCGATGGCTATTGCTGGGGCTACGGCTACTACGGCCAGCTCGGCAACGGCGCGTTCAACACCAGCACTGTGCCGGTGCAGGTGACCGGCGGGTCGTTTGTTGACGTGCAGGCTGCCACTAATAAGGCTTGCGGCCTCACGACCGGGGGAGCGTTGTACTGCTGGGGGAACTTCGTGGCCACACCGGCGCTCGCGCAACCCAATCTCGTGTTCACGTCATTTGCGCTCGGTACCCAGGGCGGATCGGCGCGCGCGTGTGCGCTCACGTCTGACAACGACCTGTACTGCTGGTAGCTGCTGGCCGACGTGCACGCGCGGACACCGCCCCACTTGTGCCCGCCTGTTCGATAAGGAAGATTACCGCGCTCAGTTGCCCTGCCGACCACTAAACCTAGAGCACCGAACCCACACACCCACGATCACCCATCGGCGACCCATGAGAAACACGGCCCTCGTGTTGGCCTCCCTACTCATCGGCGGAAGCCTGCCGGGCTTACTCTACGGGCAGGCGTCCGATTCATCGAGAGACGGAAGCGTACTCACTCCGGGCGACTCGGTGTGGATCGTGGTGTGGCGCAAACCCGAGTTCAGCGGGGAGTTCGCGGTAGCCGCGGACGGCTCCATTTCGCACCCGGTCTATCGAGCCGTGGTGGTGGGCGGGGTTCCCTTGGCTACGGCCGAGGCCAACTTGCGCCGCTTGCTGGAGACGTTTGATCGGGAGCCCCAGTTCGTGATGGTGCCCCTGTTCCGCGTGGCGGTCCAGGGCGAGGTCAACCGGCCGAGCATGTACGTGTTGAGTCCGCAGACGACCATCTCTGAAGCGGTCGCGCGCGCCGGCGGTCCCACCCAGTTCGGCCGCCTAGACCGAGTGCGGCTCCTTCGCGGCGGCGCCAACGGAGGGCACACGCAAGTGCGACTGGACCTTACTCGTTTGGAGAGCGGGGCCGCGCAGATGTCGATCCGGTCCGGCGATCAGATCCTGGTGGAGCGCAGGCGGTCCATCTTCTCCCAGGTGATTCTTCCCTCCGTGACCGTGATCGGCGCCTTGGCCTCTGTCGGGATCTTCATCCACCAGTACAGGTAAGCCCGAGACCACCACCCAAGAGTTCCTCGAACGCAGCAGCGAGCCTATTGGCGAGAGCGTCCAGGTCCTCGCTTCCCCGGTTTCGCACGGCAACTACCTGAATATCCGTACCCTCATCGGTCAGCATCTGCAGTGTTGCCTTGACCTGCTGCAACGCCCGCCGGGCCCGCTCCCACGCATCGTCCGCCGGCCCGATCCGCTCGAGACGGCTCTGGCCATTCTTGCGGAGATCGTGCCGTTCCCTGACCGCCGCGATGTCCGCCTCTATCAGGGCGACGACGACAGGCGTGGACCGCTGCCTGGCGAGCTCCCCGAGGATCCCGGCGGTGCCGGCGGAACCCGCACTGAATGCGATCGACCAGAGCGCGTTGAGCGGGCCTTCATCGAAGATGTGGACTCCCGTCCGGCGGTCGGCCTTCCGTAGCAAGGAGGACATGAATAGCCAGTTGACCGTGACGCTGATGAAATCGGCGGCGGAGGCTTGGCCTGTTGCCAGGATCGCTCTGACGGAGCGGACGGCGCCCGCCGGGTGGAAGATCGCCTCCGCCGACACCCGCTGGAGTTTGAGCAGCAGGCGCTCCCAGGTGCGCATCTCGTGATCAACCGAATAGGTGGGCTGCTCGACTCGCCATCCCCGCTGCTGCAGCATCTCGGCGACCCGGTGGGAGAGTGTCGATTTCCCCACGCCGGGCAGCCCGATGAACTCGATGACGGCCGATCGGCGTTCGGTATTCATATCTTCCGCCAGACGCACCGTCTGATCCGGCGCACGACGTGCTCCAACGACTCCTCCGCGTCGATGTCGACCGTTTCTGTCACGTCGGGAAACCGGAGGCCGCGGATGGCTTCCTCCCGTTTCTCGAGCTCCTGCAGTTGCATCTCCGCCTTCCGCCGCTGCGCCACGTCCGGCCGGACGTGGAGCTTGAGGACCAGATCCGGCACGACGTGCTCGGCCCAGCGATACGGCGTGCCCTCCCACTCCGCCACGGCGCGGAGCAGCCGCCACGGATGGTCCCGCCAGCTCCCCAGCATCGGCCCGTCGTTGAAGTCCTGGAACTGGTTCTGTGGGTAGCGGTCGCAGACCACTACGAGACCACGGTTGCGAGCGCGGGTCAGGGCGTGGAGCTTGCCGCGCTTCTCGTACGCTAGAGCCACCGCCCAGACGAGCCTGGCCGCAGCCCATAGCGCGCGCGATAGACGACGACGGAGCGATGAGTTCGGCCCAGTGGAGCGCCGCCAGGGCCGGTCTCGTACGGATGGCATGCGCTTCCGCAGGAAGCGCTCAACCTGCAGTAGCGGCCAGCGGAGCAGCGAGCTCGGCCCAGCGCCGCTCCCGAAGTAGATGGGCACGGTGCGGAGCGACCCGGACAGCCATGCCGTCGTCTCCCGGAGGAGCGTGGATTTCCCGGACCCGTCAGAGCCCAGGAACGCGATCGCCACTCCGCCAGTCGGCACCATCCGGCCATCAGCGCGAGGCGAGCGGGCGAGGCCCTGGGACAGGGCTCTGGCCACCTCGGACAGTTCCCGCCACCATCTGCGCCACCTGGCGCCCCCGCGCCGGTACAGTCGATAGCCGTTGAGCACAGGGGCGGCACAGCGTCGAAACGCCCGCACTTTGGTAAACGACGGCTCAGCGGCGACGATGTCGGAAACCAAGTCCGCGGCAGCGGCGCCCAACAATCGGCGCGACAGGTCGGCCACCGCCCCGGCATCTCCCCGCAGCCGCCGATGCACCTCGCGGAGCCGCCTGGGACAACACCATGGGGTCCCGAGCCGATGCCGAACCCGGGAGCCGAGTCGGAGGTCGAGTGCGACCCGAACGAGCAGGAACAGGAACTCGACCGACGGATCAGCCACGTACATCCCCGCTTGCCGATCGAGGCGCCGGGTGGAGAGGACGAGCGGTTCCCACGGCACGCGGTACTCGCTCAGGCGCTCGTCGCCGATCGCCAGCTGGTAACGCAGATGCAGATGCACGATTCTGCCGGAGTCTTCCTCGAGGGCCAGGTAGTGGTGTTCGCCACCGGAGTCCGGGGGTAGGCTGGCCGCTACGACGCGCTTAAAGCCGGCTTGGGCCAGGATCGCGGCCATCCGCAGAGCGTCTTTTCGGTCAAGCAAGATGTCCAGGCCATGTGGCACGGCCCCGTCGGCCTGCCAGGGCTCGTTGCCCTGCCACCGGCAATAGGTGACTTCCTGCCGGTAGAGCTGCTCGAGCAGGCTGGTCACGATGCCGGGGACCCGCGCGACCCGGCTGCCCGCGCTGCTCGAGTCGGAGACGGTCGGAGATTCTTTCGTGAGCGGACGTTTGAGTTCGGCCATGTGCTCACCCTACGGCGCGGGCCGCGACAGTCGCCGAGGTCTCGCGCAGGACGTGCTCGTAGATCTCCGTGTAGGCGCGGACGACGTAGTCGAGGGAGAAGTTCCCCGTTACGTGCGTTCGGCTGCGGCTTCCCATCAGCTTGCGCTCGTCCGGCGAGGCCAACAATCGCAGCACCGCCGCGGCGAGACGGCGAGGGTCTCGTGGAGGAACGAGAAGCCCATTCCAGCCGTCTCGGACGATCTCCTTGCATCCTGGTGTATCGGTGGAAACGAGCGGAAGCCCCAACGCCGCCGCCTCCAGGAGCACGCGCGGTATTCCCTCGCGCAGGTAGGTCGGGAGCACGAACAGGTCGGATAGCGCGAGCAGGACGGAAACATCACTGCGGGGACCGAGGTAGCGCACGTCGCGCGCGCTGCGCTCGACCTCGCGCGACGACACAGCCCCCCGGCCCTCGGACGAGGCGGGGCCGATCAGGAGAAAGACGGAGTCTGGTCGCTGTTGGCGTACGAGGGCGGCCGCGTGAATGAAATCCCGCACGCCCTTTTGCGCCACGAGGCGCGAGATCATGGTCACCACGAGCCGACCTTCAAGACTCAACTCGCGCCTGAGCCGGCCCACCGCCGCTTCGTCCACCTGCAAGGGTGTGAAGTCGATCCCCGATCCCAAGACCAGCGCGTCGCGACCCGGTCGCACCAGGCGGTGACGCCGGAAGTATGCGCGGTCGTCGGGGTTCTGAAAGATCGTTACCCCTGTCGCGGCGGCGGCCCGGCGTTGCAGGAACCGAAAGACCGGTCGCAGTGAGAGCGCCAGCGGCGACCGCGAGGAGAAGAGGTACCCGAGGCCCGTTATGGTGGCGACCGTACCGGGGACCCCCGCGTCCCGAGCGGCTAGAGGCGCCAGGATCGCGGGCTTGGTGTCGAATGCGTGGACGATATCGGGCCGGTGCACCCGGAAGAGCTCATACAGTTGCCGCCGCGATCGCAGGTCGCTCCACGGGCTGACCCATCGGTTCAGCGAAAATCGCCAGTACGGAATTCCAGTCCCCGCGAAGGCCGTCTCGCTTTCCGACCCGACGGCACCCGCGTCGAAGCCGCGCTCCCGCAGTGCGTGCAGCAACGGGAGCCGGAACCGAACATCGGTCGAACCGACCAGCCAAAGCTTCACCATGCTCACCGGCGCGTTCGGAGAAGCGAGAGTGACTCGGCCGCCGGCATGTTGGCGACGCTACCCCAGTAAGCCGCGCGTTGCTGCAAAGACCGAAGGGACCGGGGGTGCGGGGGTGGGCGGAGTTCGCTCTCGTAGCATCGCATCGCGTCCAACTTGCGATCCAGCTCGTCCGAGATGTCCACGAAGACATTGGGGGCAAACGCTCCCGACCGACCACTCGCGGTCCATTCGGTGCTGGAGGGGGTCTCGAATGCGTAGATCGATTGGACGCCCGGGGCCGAATAGGGGCGGGCCGCCACGTCGACCGCCTCCGCGATGCGTGCATGGTCCGCGTTCACATCTCCCCACCAATGGGTGTAGATGACCTGCGGTTGGAACTCCTGAATCTGTCTCTCGAGGGCTTGAATCAACTCCAGGTTGCTGCCCCGATCCAAGCGCTGATCGGCGAACCCCAGTCCGATTGACTGCGCTCCCAGGTAGTGGGAGGCGCGCTGTGTGTCACCCGGCTGGTCGTGTTCGCCTTCGCGATAGCGAATCGACTCCGCCGAACAGACGATGGCTGCGCGGATCTCGTCCCCGTTCTTGAAATGACGGATCAACGTGCCTCCGATCCCGAGCACCTCGTCGTCGGGATGCGCGGCCACCACCAGCACTTTCTGCCCCGTATGCAGGGACGACAATCGAGCGCCGACCCGCTCCGCCAGCGCGGCTAAGAGGTCACCGGGAATCTCTGACCCGTCATCGAGACACAGGTCCGAGATCCGTATCCTGCCGTCCGGGAGGTCGAGCGTCAGGCCCTCAGCCAAAACCGCCGTCAATGTGGGTGCGTCGACGGCAGCGCCTTCCGGGGTGTCGCGCTCGACTCCATGCACCCAAATGCGCCGGCCGCCAAACCGGAAGAATGCTCCGGGGTAGGGCCGCGCCAACGCCCGGATCCAGCGATCCAACGATGCCGCTGAGTGCTCTGCCCAGCGAATCGCGCCGTCTTCTGGTCTTCGGCTAAGATCGCGGATCCACTTTCCAGCGGGGCGCAGGGCTACGTCGTTTCGCGCGATCCCGGGCCAGTGCCGAGCCCACAATTCAGCCGAAGCGGCCGAAAGCTTCGTGCAGAGGGTGCCTGCGGTCTCCCCGTCCTCGATGGGGCAAGGCCGCTGGGAGACGAGCAACCACCCGTCGCCGTCCATCGTGTACCGCACCAAGCTGGTTCCTGTCTCGGTTAGCCCCCGAATGAGGGCCCAGTTCAGGGCGGCCGGGCCGGCTATGCTGGGCAGCAACCCCACATGGAGGCCATATACCCCCAGCGGGAATTCTTTCAGGAACGATTCCTCAAGGAGATCGGGGGGGACCCCCACGGCCAGAACACCTTTGATCCCATGGGCAGCCATGGCCCACCAAGCGTCCGGGCTGTACACGCTCGGAACCGTGACGAGCGGGATGCCGTCGCACTCGGCAGCCGTGCCCACAGGGACTGTACGAGGAGAATCCGAGACCACGGCGATCAGGCCGGGCCTCCACGCGCTGCTCCCAAGGATGTGCCGGAGCACGTCCTGCCCCCTGTGGCCGCCGCTCAGGTAGACAATGGATTGACCGGAGAGCTCCTCGACGGAGGCTTTCATCACGGCGATCTCACACCTCCTGCCAGAGTGCGCGCTGCGCCACCAGCAGCGCTTGTTCCGGGGAATGATCCGCGTCGATATTGATGACCAGATCCGGCGGATCCGCATCCCGCGCTCGTTCGGGCGCATTGCCGGTGTCGGGGCTCTGGCGCTCGGGGAATCCGTCATACAGGACGATCATGCCGCGGCCGCGGGCGCGGAAAGCCTTCCGACGCGTCGCACGGCCGTTTCGAGGTCGACCGTGCAGGACCAGAACATCCAGCTTCCGGGTCAGCCAGGCCGCGATCCGATCCACCAGGGTCGCGCGTTCGTTCTCGTCTTCGCCCTCGAACACGATCACGAGGCCGCCGCTCGAGAGTGTCCGCCCGGGAAAGACCAGCGAGCGGAGGATTCTCCGGTTGAGGGCCAGCGCCAGCCCGACGAGAAAGCGCATTCCTTGTCTTACGACAGCCCCGGCCGGGGTATACGTGCGATAGGCGCTGAGCGGCGGCAGCGCCCGTCGCTTCAGGGCCCGGAGCCGGCGGTACGACGGCTCGCCGCTCACTATGTCCAAAAGGAGGCGAGTGGCCTCCTTCCCCAGAAGACCCTCCGACAGGCCCGCTAGCCGGTGCGGATCCGTGCGGGCCGCGAGCGAGCGAAGGTCGGAACCCGTCAGGGCGCTCACGCACGGCCGTCCCAACCATCCCGCGATCCGATCGATCGGGCCGAGCCTGATGGCCTGACGCGCGATGAGCAGCAGCAACTCCATGTGGGGATCGGCCACGTACATGGCCGTCGTGGCGTCGAACTGTCGGGTCGAGAGCACCACCGCCTCCCAGGGCAGTCGATAGCCATTCAGAAACCTCTCCCCCACGGTCAGCCGATAGTGGAGATGCAGGTGCACGAGTCTTCCGGTATCCGCATCCAGGGCGAGGTAGTCCTCCAGCGCCGGCACGGCTTCCCACGGACTCGAGGCGAACCGTTTAAAGCCGACGGTGGCCAGAATCCCGCTCAGCGCGAGCGCGGCGTCCCGGTCCACGAGTACATCGAGGTCTCTCAGCCCGAGGACGGCCTCGTGCAAACGCGCATTGCCCTTCCAGTGGCAGTAGCTGAGGCGCGCGGCGTGCAACGCGCTCGTCAGCTCGCGGACGATGCGGAGAACGCTCACGATCCGAGTTCTCCCCGTCGGTGCCAGATGGGGCCCCGAGCCAGGATCGCAGGTGTCTCCCCTAGGACGGGGCGGGCCCGCCCCTCCGCTACTTGCACGGCTTGCACGGCGATCACGCCGATGATCATCCAGAGAGCGCGTGAGTGCTGGACGTTCGTGAACAGGCCTTGCGTGACGATGGCGATCACAAATCCACGGCACGCTCGCGCCACGTCGGGATAACGCGGGGACCGCCCCGGCATGGTGTCGCGCACTACGGTGAACAACAACCAGAGAAACACCAGCAGACCAACGGCACCCAGCTCGGCGCCCATCGAGATAAAGGTCTGGTGGACGGGTTTGTTGTTTCCCGTGGCCAGCTCGACGTAGTTCCGGAGTTGGCCGTACCCGACGCCGAGAACAGGGTGAGTGGCGAACGCCTCGCGGCCCGTTTGCCACAGCTCCAGGCGGTTTTCGATGTTGGGGCCGGATCCTTCGGCGGTGGTTTCGAGGCGCCGCAGCACGAGGGGATCTTGCCGGACGTACCACGTCCCGGCCATAACGAGGAATACCAGACCGACAACCAGGGCGGCGAGCCGCGGCCGCGAAATGCGCCGCAGGCGCAGACTCCCCGAGAGCACAAGCCCGGCCACGCAGCCAACCATGGCACCGCGCGAAGCGGTCGCCAATATGCCCAACAAGAGCAGCGGTAACATCACCGGGCCGAGCAGGGGCCCGGGCCAGCGCAGCAGCGCTGGCAGCCGGCGGCCGGTCCGACGCAGATCTTCGCGTGCCTCGCGCGCAGCGAGAACGAGGAACACATTGAGGCAGAGATAGCTGGCGTACAGGTTGGTATTGCCGAACGGCCCCGTGGGCCGATAGTCGTTCGTTTCCCGAACGGTCACCCACAGTGATGAGACCGCGAATCCCGTCGCCAATAGGGCGGAGAGACAGGCCAGTTGATAGAAGCCGCGTGAGAAGTCATCGGAGAGCAACCAGAACATGACGCACATCCACAGCCCGGCGGAAAACAGCTTCGCGGTCTCGCCCAGGGCGCTGCGGGCGGAGAAATAGATCGCCGGAGAGAAAGCGTTCGCCAAGCTGGAGGCGATGGCGACGACCACCAACGCGAGCAGTTGCACCGTGTAGCGGGGCCAACTAACGAGCCGCACCAGCGACTGAAGGACGATGAAAAGCGCCACAGGACCGACGACGGCGTCTCCGAGACTGTAGTTGGTCAGGCCGGTGTCGTACTCGAATGGATAGAGCACGGCGATGAGGGTGATCAGTAGCAATGGCCAGGCGCGCCCCACAGCGGGCCGAGCCGGGGCGTCCGGCCACGAAGGGCCAGCCTCGCGTTGCCAGGGTTGATCGCTCACTGGACCCCGTTCGCGGAGGTTTGCATCCGACGCAGCGGCTTGCGAGAGAACTCCATGATCTGCGCCACGAGCCAGGTACCATCCTGTCCCAGGAAGGGGCGTCGCCAGAACGCAAGGACGGCAGCCAGGAAGGCGAAGACCACGGCGAGCGTCCCGCCAAGGACCCCGAACGGCGACAGATGGAGGACCGCGCGCAACAGTCGCGCCGTAGCGAACGCCGGCACTCCCAGGAAGATCGCGGTCAGCAGGGCGGGACCGTGCGCGGCCAGAAGGCTCGACCAGGTGAACGGCACTAGCTTCATGACGAGGTGCGCCTGCAGGAGAACGTTGACGGCGAGCGCGAGGAGCACGGCCCAGGCCACTCCTTCCAAGCCCCAATGCTGGCCGATGATGGCGCCCCCGATCACGAAGGCCGCGTAGGCCCACTGGCGCCACGCCCGGCGGTACATGGCGCCGAGCGCCCGTGTCAACGAATCGCTGATCTTGTAGCTGGTGCGGAACAGAGTGCCAAGGGCGAGAATCCTGAATGGCGTCGTGACCCCAGACCAAGCTGGCCCGAGCACCACGTAGACGATCTCCGGGGCCAACGTCCAAGCGACGGCGGTCAGCGGGAGCATGACGAACGCGACGCCGACGATGCACTGGCGGTAGGCCGCCGCCACCAGCGAGCGGTCCTCTTGGATCCGTGCCAATGACGCGAAGAGAATCTCGTCCATCACCTGCCCCAGCAGCATCGCGGGGGCCACCATGAGCTGGTAGGCACGGTCGTACAATCCCAGCGCGGACAAGCCGAGCCACTTCGCGACCACCATGTTATCGCCGTCGCCCGCCGCGTAGTTACCGATTCGTGCCAGGACGAAACCGCCACCGAAGGAGAGAAGCTCTCGAGCTGCGGGCCAGTCCACACCCAAGCGCTTGGAGTGCCACCGCGCCCGAAGCAGCAACGCCGTGGTCAGGATGGCTTGGGTCGCATTCGCGGCCACGAGAGCCCATTCCCGGGCTCCCGCGAGAGCCGCCACGATGCCCACTCCTCCATAGCCCACCCCGTAGGACACGATGCGCACATTCGCGATGGTTCGGAAACGCAGCTCACGCCGGAGCAGGGAATCCGCAATCACCCCCAGCCCCGCGATCGGTTGCAGGCAGGCCAGCACCCGCAACACGGGGACAAGGCTGGGCGCCTTAAGCAGCGCCGCAATAGTGGGTGCACCGAGCCACAGCAGCGTGAAGAGGAGTACGGACACAGCCAGTGAGAGCGTGAACGCGGTCTGGATGTGTTCGTCTCGCAGTCTGGGATGCTGCACGATCGCGGGTGCGATTGCTCCCTCCGAAAGGACCCGCGAAAAGTTGATGGCCAGCATTGCTGCCGAGACCAGTCCGAACTCCTCGGGACTCAGAACCCGGGCCAGCACCGCCACGCTGCCGACGGTCATCAATCCTTGCAGGCCGTATCCGGCCCCCAACCACACCCCGCTCGTGAGCGCGTGCCCGGCGCGGCTGACCGGCGCCCTCTGATCGCTAGAGGATGTCATGAGGGTCTGGCGTGGACGAGCGGACGACGAGCGCGGGGCTCTCACCGACGAGGGATCCGTCTGACGCCATCCAGCACGCCGTCACGGGGACGGTGTGAGGTAGTCGTAGGGGTAGTAGTACTTGCCGTACCGAGCCAGTTCCCCGGCCGGGTCATTCAGAAGGGCGCCTAAAAAGTGTGCGCCCGCGGCGATCAGATACTGGCACGCTCGCTCGGCACTGGCTCGGTCGGTCTGTCCCGCCCGCACGACCAGGATGGCACCATCCGCCAGGGGCGCGAGCAGCGCGGCATCCGCGGATACCAGGACCGGCGGAGTGTCGAGGATGATGACGTCGAACTGGCCGGAGAGGTCGTTGAGCAGACGTCGGAGTTGCTGAGGCTTGAGCAGTTCGTGAGCGTGCGGCGCAAGAGCGCCGCACGGCAGTAACGAGAGCCCCGCGCGGTCCGTGTGCCGGATGCCCGGGATCGATTGCACAACGGTGGCTTTCGCACCACGGAGCGGCACGTCAGGCGATTGGGTGAGCGTTGCCCCGTCAGCCTTTAGCAGTTCGATCAGACCCGGTACGGCGGGAACGCCAAATAGCCGGTGCAGGCGCGGGCGCCGCAGGTCGCAGTCAACCAGGAGCACCCGGACTCCCTCGCGCGCGAAGGTGGCCCCGAGGTTCGCCGCGATCAAGGTCTTCCCCTCCCGCGGAGCTGCGCTGGTCACAAGGATCGTCCGTCGGCCCTCGCCCCATCCGAACGTCAAGCCGGAATACACAAGGCGAAAGGCCTCGGTACCGAGCCGGTTGCCGCTCTCGGGCCGGCGGCGCATTGGTGTGAAGAACGGGAACGCGTGCCAGGGCCGCGCATGACCGTTCGCGCTGGGCTCGGAGAGAGGCGGGATCACGCCGAGATCGCGCAAATTGAGCGCGCGTTCCAGCTCTTCCGGCCGCACGATCAAGGCATTCCCGCTCTCGGCGAGCCCGGCGGCTCCACATCCCAGGAGAAGACCCAGCAAGAGCCCCAGCCCGAGTTTCGCCCACCGCGGGATGCCGGCGGCTTTGTACGGCAGTGGGGCCCAATCGATCACCTGTGCGTCCCCGGCCGAGATCGCCTCGGCCATCCGCGCATTCTTGTAATCCTGCCGGATGCGGTCCCCGGCGCTTCTCAAGTCTTCGACCAACCGCTCCAGCCGCACCCCCTCTGCCTCAGTTGCCGGCAGCGGCTGGAAGGAGGCCCCGATGCGCGAACGAAGCGCGGCGACCGCTTGGCTCTGCGCACCGATGGACGTCAAGTGGGCACGCACCGCGCGAACCAGCTCCTCCTGCGTGGACCGGATAAGCGCCTTCAAACCGAGGACATCGGGGTTGGTGGACGCGGCGGGCAAGGGTCCCGTGGTAAGGGAGTCGAGGCGGGTCTGGTAGACGAGCACCTGCTGGGACATCCGGCTGACGACCGGGTCGGCGGCCAGCTCCGGCGTGTACGACAGATCGCGTGAGACCTCTAGGCGGAGGCTGTCGTTCGACGTGTTGAACTTGGTCAAGAAGGATTCATACACACTACGCTCTGCCTCGAACTCTTCCAGGCGTGTGTCGAGCGCCATCAGACGGGCCTGCTCCGCAGCGAGCTTGTCCCCGGAGCTCCCAAGCAACCGCTGCCTCCGGAAGGCACTGAGCTCCGCCTGCGCGACCGTGATCTCGCTGTCGGTGGCGCCGAGCTGCGCCGCCAAAAACTCAGCGCGGCCGTGAGCCTGCTCTTGAGCCGAGCCCGCATCTCGCGTCTGGAAGACCCGCACGAGCAGATTGGCGACGCGCTGCGCCAGGAGCGGATCGCGGTCAGAGTAGGTGACGTCCACGATGTCCGTACTCTTGCGCCGGAGCACCGCGAGGATCTTCAGCACGTCGTCGATGACTCCCTCCCGCGAGCGCACGACGAGCGCGCCAGCCGCGACGCCAGGATGGGAGGGAATGGTGAACTGCACGGACCCGACCGCCAGCGGGCTTCCGTACGGCGACTGGGCCTTCCCCTGGCGGCCCCGCACCGTCACTCGATCGGCGCCGAAGGTGAGGTGCAGCGTGTCCTCCTGGGCCCCCGGACCCACGCGGACATCCCGCAGCGCTGCCCGCACGACGCGGGAAGGGCCACCGAACCATGAGCTCAGCGGCTGGAGTCGAAGCGCGAGCGAATCCACGACCGCGCCGACAATCGCGCGGCCGCGCAGCAGCTCGATGAGCGAAAGCAGGGGATCAGACCCTTGGTTCTTCGCCGCCGGAAGGTCCTCCACACCAACCGTGAGTGCGCGCCGAGGGTAGGCCAGCCGCAGCGTGGCCGTGGAGCGATACACAGGACGTTCCCGCACGATGAACAGGGCGACGACGAACACGATGAGCGCGGCGATCCCCGCCACCAAGCCGATCCGGCGACGCAGCAGCATGAGCAGCTGTATGAAGTCGGTTCCCCTCTCAAGACGAGCGCCCTCGCGGTAGGGCGGGAGAGATCCGCCCGATCCCGTGGAGCGAAGGGGAGTGGACTCAGGTAGGCGTTCCGACATTAGATGGACTGGCCCCTGTGACATCTTCGAGATGGCCTGACGTGCCAGCCTTCACTAGTTTCGTACCACCAGCTGGCGCAGGACCAAGGCGCAATGTCTTGAGCACAATCGGGGCAATTTTCGTGCTCGCATCATCTGTAACGCTCGACCTGCCAGTCAATTGCGTGTTGTAGCATCAGATCGAAAGGTTCGTCAGGCGAGGCCGAACTCCATGCTCGGGGGGAAACTGTCGCAGCTTCGTAACAACGTGGTTGCGTCAGCGTGCGTCGACGACGTACGCCTGTATCACCATTTTCGACCCCGTCCCAGCGCCATGCGCCATCCAGTTGCTCGCCCAGAGCACGCGCTTGCCGTCCCGAGCCGGGACCGCGTGGGCTTCGCACCGGTAGCATCCGGATGTTTCCGTGCGCGTGTGAGCGTAGCGCTCCACGGCCCCGCTGCCGTCCAGCTTGACGGCGACAATCTGAACCCCCGCCACCGTCTTGCCCCGGTTGCCGCAGTGCTCTTGTCCGACGATGACGTCCTCGTTGTTGTCAAACGGATTCAGCGCCATGTCCTGATGCCCGAGGTCGTAGACGAACCCGTTGACAGCCGTTCCGCTGCAGTTCGCGTAGACGCTTGGCATGTGCCGCGGCGTCGCCGCCAGCGTGCCCGGATCGACATCGTAAACTCGCAGGCGATCGCCGTGGTAGTTCACGACCACATGCTTGCCGGAAGGCGAGATCGATACCCAGTTCTCCGTGCATCCGCTCGGCAGGCCACAGTCGGAAATGAAATCCACCGCCGGACCGATGCGCCGGTTGGGATATGGCGCAAACGGCGGTCGTGGATCCATGTCCACCACGATGAAGCGTTTGCCATCCGACAACGCAATGAAGCGGCCGTCATCGGATGGAGTGCCGCCGATCCCGATCACCGGAAATGGCAGCGTCCAACTGCGGGTTTTGGTGCAGGTGACCACGTCGAACCAGCTGAGCGTACTCGCACGGTTAACCGCGATGCGTTCGTGCGCATGGGCGTAGCTCGGGTGCCAGCGGTCGTCGTAAGCATCGTCGTTGGGGCACGGCCCGCGTATGGGCTGATATGTCTCGCCGTCGAGATAGACGGAGTGGGGGGAGCCGGTATTCTGGAGGGCCAGGAGCATGCCGTCGGCGCTCCAGGGCTGGTCATTGGAATAATGGTGCCGGGCGTCCACGCCCCACGTTGGCGAACCACCCGCGCGCAAACCGATGCTACTCCCCGGATCACCGCTGATGCGGGTCACCTTGAGACGGAACGGCTGTAGGAAGACGGGGATGAGGTACGCCGGTTTAGGCGCATCGGGTGCCGTGAACACCGGCCAGCGGTCGACGATCGGAACACCTTCTGGGCGAGACCCGGCGAGCGGCGTGACACCGAGCCCGCGAACGGAATCCGCTCCGGACTGTAACGAGGAGGGCTTCCCGTGGCATACGCCTCGGCCAGAATCTCGAAACCTGAGCCCCGCAGTCGGAATGAATTCCCACGCATAGCGTCCCGAGGCCAGCGTGAGCTTCAAAACACCAAACGTGTCTCCGTTCCGGATCTCACTATGCGCTCGTATGCTGGTCGGAGCGCTGAGGTCCGCGCCCCCGGTGCCTGCCACGAATTCTCGGATACCTGTGTCGAAATCGAGTAGCCCGCCTGGGGTCTGCGGCGCGAACCGTTCGTAATGATGCTGGTCACCGTTCAGTACAATCTCCGCTCCGGCCTGGTAGAGCACGTCCCAGAACGCACGCTCGTAGTCGTTGACGCCACCTCCCGGTGCCGTCGAGATCGAAGAGTAGAACCGGGGGTGATGGAAATAAGCCAGCGTGCAACGCCTCGTGCTGGCTGCGAGGTCTGCCCGCAGCCAGCGTACTTGCTCGGAGGTCGGCCCGTTCGAGATGACGGAGTTGAGCGCGACGATATGCCATTCACCCAGTTCATAGCTGTAGTAGCCCTTGCCCCGATCGCCTGCCGCGGCACCGAAATAGTCGAAGTACCCGGAAGCACCTGGCGTGTCATAATCGTGGTCACCCGGCGTCGGACGGGTACGCGCCTTATGTCTTCCCCACGAGGGATCGTAGCACCGTGCAAAGTCGGCTGCTGAGCCATCGGGATACGCGTTATCTCCGATCGTGATCACGACGCCTGGGATACGATCAAGCAAGGCTGCAGTGGCCTCTTTCCCCGCCGAGGAGCAAGAGGCGATGTCGCCCGCGCCCACCAGCACCGCGGCCGGGGAGATAGCCTGGCTCGCACCCCGAGAGGTCACCGCAACGGGAGCAGCCCACAACACGCACACAATGAGTCCCCGCCGCGAGGGTGCCTTCATACCGCTTCGGAGCGTGTTGCGCTGATGTAACATCCGAAAAGGTCACTCTGAGCGGCGGGGGAAGGGGTCCTCATCCTTGCCTCTTGGCGCAGCGGATCGATCTTTGCACAACTCGGGCCGTCGGGTCGCCGTTCATACTCCACGCCCCGCGTGAGTGCGATGACCAAGCGTGTCTTTGATATCGTTGTCGCTACGTGCGCGCTTCTCGTGACCTGGCCCCTCATGTTGCTCGGTGCCATCGCTACGAAGCTTGCGTCCCCGGGACCCGCATTCCATCGGGCGAAGCGCGCCGGCTTGCGTGGCTGCCCCTTCGACATGTTCAAGCTTCGAACCATGCGGCTGGGCGCGGACAATCCCGATCGCAAGATTACCGCGGCCGCGGACGATCGCATCACGTCTGTCGGACGACTGTTGCGGAAGTTCAAGATCGACGAACTACCGCAGTTCTGGAATGTGCTCCGCGGAGACATGTCAGTTGTCGGACCGCGGCCCGAAGATTGGGATCTCGTTCAGGAGTACTACACTCCCGACCAGCGCCGCATTCTCGACGTCCGTCCCGGCATCGCCTCACCGGTCGATGTGCGTTGGTATCCGGACCTGACGTATCATGATCCCGCACCGGAAGGTGTCTCGATGCAGGACTGGTACTTGGCGCGGCATATGCCGCTTCAGGTGGCCGAAGGGTTGCGCTACGCGAGGGAGCAGACCACATGGCTTGACCTGAGAGTGATCGCCCAGGTGATCATCTGCGTGCTGGCGCGCTCATGGGCTCCTCCCAAGAAGCGATCACCGTCGGCCGATGGACGGGAGACTTCATAGTGCCGACCTGCGTGATCAGCCAGCCGCGGTTTTTCCCCGGCCTCCACTACTTGCACCGGATGATGGTGACCGACGTCTTCGTGGTCCTCGATACCGTCCAGTTCACTCCCCGGCACGAGGAAAACCGGGCCAAGGTCAAGGGTCCCGCGGGACCGCAGTGGCTCACGGTCCCGGTGCGGCAATCACGCCGCGACCAACCCATTAGTGAGATTCGCCCCGACGACACGCAATCCTGGCGACGCAAGTTGATCGGCACACTCAACAGCCTGTACGCTCAAGCGCCCTGCTTCGAGGCACACGCGCCCGAGATCATCCGGATCCTGGAAAATCCTCACGAGACGCTGACCGCGTTAGACCTCGCCTCGTGGGAGCCCGTCCTGCGGCTCCTCGGCATCACGTGTCGGTTCGTCTGCGCTTCTGAGTTGCCGCTGTCAGGCAAGGGGGGGGAACTGCTGCTCCAGATCTGCCAGTACCTCGGCTCGACAGTCTACCTATCCGGGGCGGCCGCCAAAGGCTATCTCGATGTCGCGGCATTTGCGGCTGCTCGTATCGAAGTCGTATTCCATGAGTACGAGTACCCGGTCTACCCCCAGCGGCACGGCGACTTCGCACCGTTCCTCAGCTATCTCGACATGCTCTTCAATGCTGGACTGGACCGCGCAACGGTTCTGGCTGGCGGCCGCGGGCCCGAGAGAGTGACGCGGACGTGACGGCGGTGGAGCGCCGCTACCGCGCGTCGACGACGTAGGCCTGAGTGATGGAAGCGGAGCCACCGGTGGCGTTGAGCGTCCAGTTGCTCGCCCACAGGATGCGGCGCCCGTCCCGCGCCGGCACGCCGTGCGGCTCAGCGCGGTACCCACCGGCGTTCGAGTCGCTGTGCGTATGGGCGTAGCGTTCTACGGAGCCGCTCCCATCCAACTTGACGGCGATGAGTTCGTCGCTGAACCGCTTCCCGGGCGACGGCCAGTACGTGACGTACACCCACCCTGGCCGATCCAAGTTGCGGGCCGAGATGTGATAGGGGTAGGCTTCGTTCGTCGGGTCGGTCAACGCGGTGACCGCCCCGTCGCGCAACCGCACCAGTACTAGGCCCCCCATCAGCCTCCCGTTCACCGTCTTCCCGATGTTACCGCAGTGCTCCTGCCCGATGATCACGTCCTCGTTGTTGTCGAACGGGTTCAGCGTCACGTCCGGATGCCCCAGGTCGTAAATGAACCCCTGTGCCGCCGTGCCGTTACAGCGCGGCGCGGCCGTCGGCATCGGGCGCGGCGTCAGCGCCAGCGTGTTCGGGTCGATGTCGAGCACCTGCTGCCAATCGCCTTCGAAGTGCACGATCACGTATTGGCCCGACGCCGACACTTGCGTCCAGTCGAGCGTGCAGCCACTCGTCGCTCCGCAGTTTGAAAAGTCGTACACGGGCCCCAGCCGCTGACTCGGGTACGGCGCGAAGGGGGGCTGCGGATCCATGTCGACAACGAACACCTGCGTCGCACTTGAGAGCGCCATGAAACGGCCGTCGCGCGAGGGCCCCATCTCGATATCCCCCGGCGCCGCGATGGGCAGCGTCCAGCTCCGCGTGGTCACGCACGTCCGAATATCGTACCACCAGAGCTGCGTCCCGTAGGCCTTGACTCGCTCGTACGCGTGGGTCAGGCTGGGATGCCAGCGCCCATAGCCGCCATCGTTGCACCCGCCCGAGATGACTTGGTAAGTGTTCCCGTCCAGCACCAAATCGCTCGGCGAACCGCTGTTCTGCAGCATCAAGAGCGTGCCATCCGCATTCCACGGCTGGTCGTCAGAATAGTGGTGGCGCACATCCGACCCCCAGGTCCCCGAGCCCCCCGCCGTCATCGTGACCGTCGTCGCCGGCTCCCCCACGATCCGCATCACTTTCGGGTTGAACGGCGTCGGATAAATCGGCGACAAGAACGCCGGCTTCGCCACCGTCGGCTCCGTCAGGACGATCCCAGGATCAGTGATCGGTCCCCGCCCAATCGAGGCGGTCGCCGTCACCGTGGCGATCCCGTTCTCGCCCTCGCTCGTCGCGGTGATCGTCGCCACCCCCGCCGCCACGACCGTTACGAGCCCGCTGCCGCTTACCGCCGCCACCGTTGTGTTGCTGCTCGCCCACGTCGCCCTGCGACCGGTCAGCACGTTGCCCGCCGAATCCTTGGTCGTCGCCGACAACTGGACGGCTCCCCCAACGGGCAGGCTCACCGACGCGGGGGTTACCACCACCGACACGACCGGCACCGCCGTCAATGTGACCGTCGCGTTGTCCGCCAGTCCCCCGGGATGACTCGTGGCAATGACCTTGAAGGTCCCGGTGTCCGAGCCGGCTTTGTAGTGCCCGTAGTGTCGGCCGCCGCTGGTCGCAGTGTCGGTGATCGCACCACTCGTTGCGCTCCACGTGACGCTCACCTGGGCAGTATCACCAGTGGACGTGAACGCGACCGCCGTGAAGTCCGCAACCTGGTTCGGCAGGAGGGTGACGGCCTTGGGCGAAACCACCAGCGAGCTGACTGTCGGAGTGGGATCGGTGGAGGTGGCTCTCGCGCAGGCCAACAGCACCGCAGCGGCGAGGACGGCGGCGGGCACCGGGAGCACCCGGACCATGGGCGGCGCGACGCGGCCCCACCGCTTGTGCGTGAACGTGGGGCGGGCTAGTGGCATGTGCCGCTGCCGGAGTCGGTGAAGGTCTGACCGGTGATCGGCACGAACTCCCAGCCGTAGCTCGCGTCGGCTAGGGTCAGCTTCAAGACCCCAAAGGTGTTGCTGTTACGCACCTCGCTGTTGGGGAGCGGCGTCCCAAACGAGTACAGGCCACCGCCCCCCGTCCCCACGACAAACGCGCGAATCCCCCGCACCGTGTCCAAGTGGCCGTCCGGGGTCTGTGGCGCAAACCGCTCATACTCGTGGTCGTGCCCCGCGATCGCGATCTCCGCCCCGTAGTCGTACAACGCCTGCCACAACGGCTGCACTTCGGAATAGCTGCCGTGCACACTCCCCGAGCTGAAGCGGCCATAGTGCATGTAGGCCAGCGTGCACTGCTTGGTGTTTGCCGCCAGGTCTGCGCGCAGCCACCGCTCCTGCGGCGAGCCAACGCGCATGTCGATGAAGGTGTTGAGCACCACGACATGCCACGCGCCCAAGTCGTAGCTGTAGTAGTAGCTCCCGCTGTCGCCGACGAAGGTGCCGTGGTCACGATAGAAGTAGCGATAGTAGTCGGCCGCGCCCGACGAGATCGCGTCATGGTACTCGTGGTTGCCCGCCGCGGGGTGGACGACTGCTTGGTAGCGCCCCCATGAGGGCGCCCAGCAATTCGCGTAGTCCTGGTAGTAGCCGTCCGGGTAGGCGTTATCGCCCGCAGTGAAGACGGCGCCCCCGATCCGCCCCAGCAGCGCCGCGGTGCTGTCGTCAGTGGCATCGCCACACTCCGCGATGTCGCCCGCCCCGACAAGGGTTACCGTGGCCTCAACCGGCGTGACCCTGACGCTGGCGCTGCCACTCTGGCCTTCGCTCGTCGCCGTGATCGTCGCCGAACCCGCCGCCACACCGGTCACAAGTCCGCTGCCGCTCACTGTGGCGAAGGCCGTGCTGCCGCTCGACCAGCTGACCGTGCGCCCGGAAAGCGGATTGCCATTCGCGTCCTCAGGCGTCGCCGTGAGTTGTAGCGTCTGGCCTACCGGCACCGTCGCCGACGCCGGGCTCACGACGACCGATGCGATCGCGGGCGGAGCACATGTCACCGTGACGTTCCCGGTGTCGCTCTTCTGTCCGGGGTGGCTCGTGGCTGCCACGTTGAAGGAGCCGCAGGCGGTACCATCGTAGCGCGCGTAGTGGCGGCCGCCCTGGCTGCTCGTATCGACCAGCATCCCGCCCGTGACGCTCCATGTCACGCTGATCTCGGCACTGTCGCCGCTCGGCGTCAAACCGACCGCCATGAAGTCCTGAAGTTGGTATTGTTGTAGCGTCACGACTTTGGGAGAAACGACGAGCTGACTGACTGTGCTGCCCGGACTGGAAGGTGTGGCCACCTTCTCGCACGCGATCACCGCTCCAGCAACCACTGCGGTTGCGGAGACCGCGGTCCGCGTGTCGGCTTTGAGCCGGGCGAGACGATGCGCCAGCTTGTACAAGAATGTCATGGAGCGTATCCGGCTGTAAAAGTCGCCGGGCCGCCAAAATCGACCCGGTGTCGATCACTGGCGGCCCGGCGAGCATGGCGGCGAACCGCCGTAGCCCCGTGGCTCTGCGTCACCGCCTTTCGACGGCTTTGCTCTGAGCAGTGTGCCAGCGGAGCCCGCCTGACTCGCGGCGGCGACTCCGCTCACGGCGCAACGTATTGGCGCACCCGCAGCAGGGCAGTGATCTATGTCATTCCGCCACCGGTCATGCTACTTCGCTGTGTGCGAGGGACCCGATTCGCCATGGTCAGTGATGTTCCAGCGTCCGTTCCCGCAGCCCCACAATGGTCCCCGATTCAGTTCTCGACGGGTCACGAACCCGTCACCAAACCGTCACGACGCGCTACGAATCTGTCACCAACTCGCCACACCCCTGTTTGCGTGCAGTCGCCTCATTGTGCTCGCGCGACGTAACCACGCCGTACCGTAGCACAGTCACTAGGGTGACGATGAGTTGCGATGCTTGGCATGACGTATGCGCCGTCCACTCGAACATGCGTCCGAGTTTTTCGCAGCGGTTGCATCCCTACCGACGACCACTCACCTGGTTGTTCCACGGATGCCTCGTGACGCTCGCGTACTTCGGGGCCTACGAGCTGCGCTTCGAGTTTGCGATCCCGCCGGTTGAGTTGCGGCGCTTTTTCACGACCCTCCCGTTCCTCGTGGGGCTGCGCCCCGCGTCGTTCTATTTCTTTGGACTGTTCCGCGACTACTGGCGCCACGTGAGCCTTCGCGAACTGGCCAATGTGATCCTCGCGGTAACGCTCGGCTCTGTGGGGTTCGTGGGACTCCTGTACGCCACCGCTCACTTCCGGGGGATGTCACGTGCGGTTCTCGTGCTCGACTGGCTGCTCGCGATCTTTCTGGTCGGCGGGTTCCGGTTCGGCATCCGGATTACCGGTGAGTTGCAGGCGCTCCGCCGCCCGGAGGCGCCGCCGGGGAAGCGCACGTTTATCATTGGCGCCGGGGAGGCGGGCGAACAACTGCTCCGCCAACTGTTACACGAGCCGCGGCACAGCTTGCGGGTCGTCGGCCTGATCGACGATGATCCCGATACTCAGGGGCGATCGCTTCACGGTGTCCGGGTGCTCGGCGGGACTGTGGCGCTGCGTCACCTCGCGGCCGCGCATCGCGTGCAGCTGCTCGTGATCGCCGTACCCTCGGCCACGCGGGCCGAGCTGCGGCGCATCGTCGAGCAGTGCGTGGAGGTGAAGCTGCCGTTCCAGATCCTCCCCCGCCTGGAGGATGTGCTGGCCCAGCGCGCCGAAATTGGGGAGCTCCGCGAGGTCCAGCTCGACGATCTGCTCGGGCGCGAGCCCGTGGCGATCAGACTGGACGAAGTCGAGCGCGACCTCGCCGGTAAGACCATCCTGATCACCGGAGGCGGGGGCTCGATCGGATCGGAACTGGCCCGCAAAGTCGCCCGTTTCCGGCCCCGACGGATCGTCTTGCTCGATCGGGCAGAGAACACGCTCTACTTCGTCGCGGTGGAGCTGCACCGGGCGCACCCGGATATCGAGCTCCTTCCCGTCATTGCCAACATCACCAACCCCAAGCGGATGGCAGCGGTATTCCGCACCTATCAGCCGACCTACGTCTACCACGCAGCCGCGTACAAACACGTGCCGCTGTGCGAGGCCAACGTCTGCGAGGCGGCGTGGAACAACATCCTGGGCACGCTGCGGCTCGCCGAAGCGGCCGCCCGCCATGGCGTCGCGAAGTTCGTCCTCATCTCGACCGACAAGGCCGTCAACCCCACGAGCGTACTCGGCGCCACGAAACGGGTGGCCGAACGCGTCGTACTAGAGCTGCCCTACCTCGCCGCGGCGGACACCGACTTCCGCGCCGTGCGCTTCGGGAACGTGCTAGGATCTGACGGCAGCGTGCTGCCGCTGTTCCGGCAGCAGCTCGCGGCCGGGGGCCCTCTCACCGTGACACACCCCGAGGTGAAGCGGTACTTCATGACCATTCCTGAGGCCGCGGAGCTCGTGCTACAAGCCGCGGCGCTCTCCGAAGCGCGCGGCCGGATCGCGATGCTTGAGATGGGAGAGCAAATCCGCATCGTCGACCTGGCCGAGCACCTCATCCAGCTCGCCGGCCTCGTGCCTCACCGCGACATCCGGATCGAATTCACCGGCTTGCGCCCGGGGGAGAAATTGCAGGAAGAGCTCGTCGCGGCCGGGGAGACGGCGCTGCCGACATCGATCGGGAAGATCTACGTGGTAGAGCCGAAGCCGCACGACCCCCTCACCTTCCGCGAGGGGCTGGACCGGCTCGCCGCGCTGCTGCGGCTAGGGGATGACGAGGAGGTGTTACGCGGAATCGCCGCGCTTGTGCCGGAGTACCGCCCCCCGCCGGGTTCGGCGGCCGCTCGGGCCCTCGCAGCCCTGCACAGCGAGGTGCCGCCGCCTGTCACCTCGCATGTGGCACCCGCACCCGCGGAGCAGAGCGGATGACGACGAGTGGAGACGCCGGGCCCGACGTGCTACCGGATGCCGCGGCGCCGCGGCGACGGACCTGGCTCGCGTTCTCCCCGCCGTCGGTCGACCAGGCCGAGATCGACGAAGTCGCGGATACGTTACGCTCGGCGTGGATCACGACCGGGCCCAAGACTCAACGGTTCGAGCGTGAATTCGCCGCGTTTGTTCGCGCACCCGGCGCCCTCGCGCTGAACTCCTGCACCGCCGCTTTGCACACGGCGCTGGCGACGCTGGGGATCGGACCGAGCGACGAGGTCATCACGACCCCGATGACGTTTGCCGCCTCGGTCAACGTGATCGAGCACGTGGGTGCCCGCCCAGTTCTCGTGGATGTGGAGCCCGACACGCTGAACATCGACCCTGCAGCCATCACCGCAGCCATCACGCCCCGGACCAAGGCCATCCTCCCTGTCCACTACGCCGGTCACCCCGCGGATCTGGACCGCATTGGGGAACTGGCCCGGGCCCACGGCCTCGCGGTCGTGGAGGACGCGGCGCACGCCATTCCCGCGACGTACCGGGGGCGGTTCATCGGCGCGGGGCCGAACCCGGTGGCGTTCAGCTTCTACGCCACGAAAAACCTCACGACCGCCGAAGGCGGCATGCTCACGGGCGAGCCGGCGTTCCTCGAGCGGGCCCGCGTACTCAGCCTGCATGGAATGACGCGGGACGGCTGGCAACGATACCACGAGGGCGGGAGCTGGTTCTACGAGGTCGTGGTCCCCGGCTTCAAGTACAACATGACTGACATCCAGGCCGCCATGGGACTGTGCCAGCTGCGCAAACAGGAGGAATTCCAGCGGCGGCGACGCGAGGTTGTGGCGCGCTACACCAGCGCCTTCGCCGATGACGAGGCGCTCGAGGTTCCCGTGACGCGGCCGGACGTGACGCACGCCTGGCACCTCTTCGTCCTCCGGCTTCGGCCTCAGGCGCTTCGCATCGGGCGCGACCAATTCGTTGCGGAACTCACGGCACGTAACATTGGGACCTCTGTGCACTTCATTCCCGTCCATCTCCACCCCTACTATCGGAACAAGTACGGTTATCGGCCGGATGACTTTCCCGTTGCCTACGAGAACTTCCGGCGCATGCTGAGTCTACCGCTCCACCCCGGGTTGTCTGATGGTGACGTGTCGGACGTAATCGA
>WNGI01002144.1_pt1 | contig 30461 bp, 29 predicted proteins | sample 5400621 | NCBI WGS metagenome assembly WNGI01 (sample SAMN13153374, study PRJNA577476) | soil metagenome | isolation source: 20 cm soil or saprolite under Garry oak tree replicate 1 | place: USA:California | collected 2016-06-15
GTGTTAAGCTATCCATCGCTGGCATCGGGGGGTGCTCGGTAGCAGCCTGTCAGCTCTCCCCCTGCTTGCGCTGACGCGAACGCATGTGTGACTCGGGGGTCCAAGATGGTTGCGGTGGCGGAACACGCGCCCGCGGCAGCGAGTCGTTCACGGCTGACCCCGTATCTCGCATTGGCGGCATTTACCGCCGGCATGGCACTGCTGGCTGGGTGCTCCGGTGGTTCTCGTGCCGCCACCCAGCACGCCAACCCGTCGCTTTCCGCCGCTGCTGCCTCCATCAGCTCCCCAGCCAAGGCTTCGACGAGCGCGGCGCGTCAGCCCGCACCGACGCTGCCGGCCGTCGTACCGGCAAAGGTCTCCCGCCCAGGCACGGTCGGCAAGCCGTCGATCTCCGCGGCACCCGAACCCTTGAACCACGACGTCACGTATAGCGACGGCGTTGCGCTGCGCATTATCGGAATCACCCAGGGAATTACCGATGGTTCTGGGCCTGGCGCGCTTCCAGGTCGGCCGCGAACGCAGTTCACCGTCTCGCTGAGCAACGGGTCGAAGGCTGCGATCAACCTCGATCGTGTTGTCGTGACCGTCACCTACGGCACAGCCCACAGTCAGGCGCTGGCGATCTACGACGATGGGGTTCGGGACTTCTCCGGCATGGTCGCTCCGGCTGGCACAGCGCAGGCCGTATACGCCTTCTCCATCGCGACAGACCAGCTCACCGACGTCGTTATGACCGTCGACTTCGACGGCGTGCACACCTCGGCCACCTTCACTGGTTCGGCCAAGGCAAGGTAGCGGGCCGATGGTCGGGGGGCCGGAACGGGGACGAACGCAGCGGCTGGCGGGTGGCACGTCCGCGCGCGTCGCCGGTGCGGTCGGTGCGCAACTCTCGCAAGCGCTGGCCAGCTTCGTGCTTCAAGTGCTCGCCGCCCGCCTGCTCGGAGCTTCCGGTCTGGGCACGTTTGCTCTCCTCTACGGCGGCATCATCATCGGCACGGCGTTGTGCACCGGGTTGGTCGGCGACTCGCTGACCGTCCTCGATCGCAACGACCCGCAGATACGGGCAGGTCTGCAGAAGTTGTGCGCGCTCGTATCGGCGCTCGCCGGCGTATTGGCTTGCCTGCTCACCTGGGCCACGCACCTGCTCAGTCCGGGCGCTGCACTGCTGTTCGGAGCTGCAACATTCGTCTTCATCGCCGAGGACACGTTGCGTCGAATACTGATGGCGACGATGCGGTTCTGGTCGCTGCCGCTGGTCGATTTCACGAGTCTCGTTGCTTCCCTCGCAGTGCTGGCGGGTGCGCGCACGTCGCACGTACACATAGGTGTCGGCCAGTTCATGCTCGCCCTGCTGGTCGGGCAGCTTGTCGCCTCAGCCGTCGCGGTTGCTCGCCTGCCACGATCCGAACGGTGGTTGGCCCGCACGCGACCGGCGGCAATGCGCGCAGTTTTCGAATTCGGTGGGTGGCGATCCGCCCAACAAGGCGTCAGACCGTTGATGCTGACGGCGGCGCGGCTGATCGTCACCGTCGGCGCAGGGGCGGCCATTTACGGCCACCTCGAGGCAGCGCGCGTCTACATGGCACCTGCCCTGCTCGTCGTGAACGGGATCGGTTCGTTCCTGTTGCCGATGTATGCCAGACGGCGCACTGAGCCGATCATGCGCACGATCCGTCGAGCCGACATCGCGTCCATCTATCTGCTTGCCGTGACCGTTGCGCTTGGTGTCGCCGCGACGGCGCTCGTGCCCGTGCTCGGGCGGGTCGTTACGGCGGGTCAGTACGAAATCAGCGCCGTTGCGGTCTTCGGTTGGGCCGTTTACGCAGCCGCGACGGCGTCGATCATGCCGTACGCCAGCCTCGCGGCGGTGCGTGGCAAGCAAGCCACCGTGATGGTCTACCGGTTGCTGGAGGCGGCGGTCGCCCTCTTCGGTGTCGCCGTGCTAATCGCGTTCTCGAAGTCGGCAGCGGCCTTGGTCCCGTATGCGATGGCGCTCGGGTCGTTTGTCGGTGGGGCGTCCGTTCGTGCGTTCGTTCTCATGCCGCTCGGTTCACCGGCCGGGCGACATCGGTCGGCCAATCGGATCCGGCCGATCTCATTACCGGAGTATGCAATTGCCGTAGCAGGTCAGCGCACAGCGCCAACTGGGTCAGGCCAGTAGCACAGGGGGAGACATGACCACCTATTCGGAGCAACTCGCGGCCGGCCGTCGCAAGTGGGTCGCCGCCCTCGCGTCTGCGGGGCTCGCCGCCAGTGCTTTCTTTGCATGGCAGTCGCCGAGCTCGCACGCCGACACCGCGCCGGACCCAGGCACGCCATCCACGGTCAGCGCCGATGCGCTGCCTACGGCACAGATCGGCAACGGCGTCGTCTGGTCGCAGGTAACGGTAGGCAACATCGTCTATGCGACAGGACAGTTCACGACGGCCAGGCCCCCCGGTGTCGCGGTCGGCGGCGTAGGTCAGGTGAGTCGGGCCGGCATCCTGGCCTACGACATCACCACCGGCCAGCTCACGGCGTTCAGCCATTCCCTAAACGGGCAGGGGCGCATCATCGTCGCCTCGCCGGACGGCTCGCGGGTGTACGTAGGTGGCGACTTCACCACCCGGTACTGGGCTTGGCCGTGACCGACAGCACCGTGTACGCCGGTGGCAGCTTCGGGTCTGCCGGTGGCACCAGTCGAGCCAACCTTGTCGCCTTCAGCGTGAGCGCGGGCGCCTTGCAGGAATGGAACCCTGGAGCGAACAGCACGGTCACCGCAATGGTCGCCTCGCCCGACCAGTCACGGATCATCGTCGCGGGTCGCTTCACGACGCTGGCCGGCGGTTCGCATTACGGCATCGACTCGGTCTATGCATCGACGGGGGCGCAGGCACCTTGGCCGGCGTCCTTCCCGATCAGAGACGCGGGAACGAACGCGGCACTGACCACCCTGACGAGCGATGGCACACAGATCTACGGAACGGGTTACGTGTTCGGCTCGGGCGGTAACTTCGAGGGCTCTTTCGCGGCGGACCCGTACACCGGTTCGCTGAATTGGCTCAACAGCTGTCACGGCGACAGCTACGCAGCATTCGAGGCCGGTCAGGTCGTATATACGGTCGGCCACGCCCACGACTGCTCGGACATCGGCGCCTTTGAAGATACGAGCCCGCGGACGTGGCACCGCGCGATCGCCACCACCGCGTACCCGACTGGCACCGAGTTGCACAACAACAACTCTGGCTACTCCGACTTCTACGGCCAGCCGGATCCTTCCCTGTTGCAGTGGTATCCAACTCTCACGGCGGGCACGTTCACTGGCTCATCCCAAGCTGCGTGGGCCGCCTCGGGAAACGCCAATTACGTCGCTCTGGGCGGCGAGTTCCCCTCAGTCAACGGAACAGCGCAGCAAGGTCTCGTGCGTTTCGCAGTCAGGGCCATTGCCCCGAACCACCGTGGCCCGATCTACCAGACCACCCTGATCCCCACCGTCAGCTCACCGGCGTCCGGGCTCGTCCGCATGACCTGGAAGTCCGTGTGGGACATGGACAACCAGACGCTCAAGTACGAGATCCTGCGCGACTCGAACGCTACGCCCGCGGGCACGCTCACCAGCAAGTCGAACTTCTGGACGCTGTCGAACCTGGGCTTCACCGACTCTGGCGTCCCGACGGGTTCGCACACCTACAAGGTGCGCGTCACCGATCCGACGGGCAACGTACTGACCAGCCCCGCCAGCGCGAGCATCACCGTGTCGTCCACCTCGCAGATCAGTCAGTACGCCAAGGACGTGAAGGGTGACGGTGCCTCTCACTACTGGCGGCTCGGCGAGTCCTCCGGGACCACGGGTTACGACTGGGCAGGAGTTACTGACCTAACCGAGCTGTCGGGCGTCACTCAGGGCGCGGCGGGTGCTGTCGACGGCGACAGCAACGGCGCGTCGAGCTTCAATGGATCGAGTACCGGCACGGCCGGGAGCAGTTCGGTCGGCGCCGCCCCGAGTGTGTTCAGCGCGGAAGCGTGGTTCACGACAACGTCCGGGGCCGGAGGCAAGATCATCGGTTTCGGTAACTCACAGACCGGCAGCAGCACCAGCTTCGACCGGCAGGTTTACCTCGACAACGCCGGTCACGTCATCTTCGGTGTGTACAACGCCGCCGCCCACACGGTGAGCACGAGCAGCACCTACAACGATGGGAAATGGCACCACGTGGTGGCGACCCTGTCGTCAACGGGCATGGTGCTGTACGTCGACGGTGTGCAAGTCGGTTCCGATGCCAACACGGTCGCCCAGGCGCTGAACGGCTACTGGCGGGTCGGCGGCGACAACCTCAGCGGCTGGCCATCACGGCCAACCAGCAACTACCTCAAGGGCACGATCGACGAGGTCGCGGTTTATCCGACCGCGCTCACCGGGACCCAGGTACAGCGCCACTACACCGACAGCGCGAATCCGGTTCCGACCGCTGCATTCACGTCGTCGTGCCAGGCCCTGGTGTGTGACTACGACGGATCGTCCTCGTCGGACGTCAATGGTGTCGTGTCCGCGTACTCGTGGAACTTCGGTGACGGCTCCGCAGCGGGGTCCGGTGCGACTCCGTCGCACACGTATCTGGCAGCCGGAACGTACCCAGTCGTCTTGACCGTGACCGACAACGAGGGCGCGACGGATATCGTGACGCATTCGGTCACTGTGACCGCGACAGTAACGCCGAAGATTCTCGCCTCCGACGACTTCAGTCGAACTGTGAGCGCCGGTTGGGGAACCGCAGACAAGGGCGGGGCCTGGACGACAGCGTCGGGAACCCGGTTCGCGGTCGACGGCAGCGGCGGCACGATGACCATCCCGACGCCCGGCGGAGGTCCGTCGATCTTCCAGAACGACGTGTCGAGCACGGACACCGACGTCCAGGTGACCTTCAGTTCTGCGCAAAGCCCGACTGGCGGCGGCGTCATCGTTTGGGCCGCCGGAAGACACATCGTCGGCTCCGGTGACTACCGGGCAAAGATCCATTTGCTGGCAACCGGCTCGGTCGGCCTGTCGCTGACCAGAACGAACAGCACCGGCACGGAAACTCAGATCACGCCGGAGACGACGGTGGCTGGCCTGACCTACACGCCGGGCATGCAACTGACTCTCCGGATGGAGGCGACTGGGGCAGACCCGACGACGGTGCGCGCGAAGGTCTGGCCGTCCGCGTCGACCGAGCCCACGGCATGGGCGGCGTCCGCCAGCGACGGAACTGCCGGTCTGCAAACGCCCGGTGGGGTGGGCATCTTGGGGTACGTGTCCGGATCGGCCACCACAGTGCCAGTCGTCCTGAGCTTCGACGGATGGCAGGTGGCCGAGGCGTCAACCCTTCCGTAGGTCACTGACGTCAGCATCGAGAGGACAGGCCCACGTTGAACTATGCGATGAGGATCGCCATGATCGGCACGCGTGGCGTGCCGGCAAGGTATGGCGGTTTCGAGACCGCCGTCGAGGAGATCGGCCGCCGACTCGTGGCACGTGGTCACCAGGTGACGGTGTACTGCCGCTCGTCGGATGCCGATCGCCCGTCCGAGCATCTCGGAATGCGGCTGGTGCACCTACCCGCGGCACGGCGCAAGACGTTGGAGACGTTGTCTCACACCGCGCTGTCCGCGGCGCACGTCGTCGCGAAAGGCGGGCACGACGTCGCCATCGTCTTCAATGCCGCCAACGCGCCGTTCGTGCCGGCCCTGCACCTTCGCCGGCTACCAGTAGCCGTTCACGTCGACGGCCTGGAATGGATGCGGGCGAAGTGGAGCAGCGCCGGCAAGAGGTTCTACCGGATTGCGGAGGGTCTTGCCGTGCGCTGGGCCGACGCCTTGATTGCCGATGCTCAGGGAATCGCCGACTACTACATCGATGAATTCGGCGCCGCCACGGACCTGATCGCTTATGGCGCTCCGATACTCGATGAGCCGGGCAGCGACAGACTGGCCGCGCTCAAGGTCGAGCCGGGTGAATACCATCTCGTGGTAGCGCGTTTCGAACCGGAGAATCACGTCGATCTTGCGATCGAGGGCTACTTGCGCAGCGCGGCGAGTGCGCCCTTGGTTGTCGTCGGGTCCGCGCCGTACGCCGGGGACTACATCCGCCGAATTGAGCAACTGGCATCGGCGGATCGGCGGGTCCGCCTGGTAGGCGGAATCTGGGACCAAGCCCAGCTGGATCAGCTGTATGCCCATGCTCGCACCTACATTCATGGGCACTCTGTCGGCGGCACCAATCCATCGCTCCTGCGGGCAATGGGGGCTGGTGCGCCGGTGCTGGCCTACGACGTGAGTTTCAATCGAGAGGTCACCGGGACTGACGATGCCGCCTTCTGGTCAGGTCCGACCGCCCTGGCGAGGCTGATCGAACAAGCTGAGGCCGACGTCGAATTGACGAAGATGCTGGGACGACGGCTTCGGGCGGCCGCCGAGGAGCGATACGACTGGGAGGGTGTAACTGATGCTTACGAGAAGATGTGCAGTCGGTTGGCTGGCTCGCATATCTCGCGCCGCGGACGTCCTCGCCCTTCGTTGCTGCGAATCGCCCGGCGATGACTGACGTCCGGGCGATGACTGAAGTCCTCGGCGCAGATAAGTCCGCGTCGAGGACCAGCTACCGAGTCGTGGTGGAACGTCTGGAGTCTGTCCAGAAGAGCGGTCGCGGAGCGCCCGGATACTCTCGCTGGATCAATCGCCGTCTTGGCCGCTACATCGCCGCTTGGGCCTATCTGTGCGGCCTCACGCCCAACCAAGTGACCGTGATCAGTGCGAGCATGACGTTCACCGGCATAGCGGGACTTGCCCTGATGCGGCCGTCGGCTTTGGTGGCGATAACGATTGTCGCGCTGCTGCTCGCCGGATACGCGTTCGACTCGGCCGACGGCCAGTTGGCGCGCTTGCGCGGCGGTGGCACGCCCGCGGGGGAATTCCTCGATCACGTGGTCGATTGCTTCAAGGTCTCCGGTATGCATCTGGCGGTTCTCATCGGCTGGTTTCGCTATTACGATTTATCCCACGCCGGGTATTTGCTCATTCCAATGTGCTTCACGTTGGTTTCTGCGGCGTTCTTCTTCAGCGTGATCCTGAGCGAGCAATTGCGGCGCGGGCACACCGCAAAGGTACTCGGCTCGGGCTCGAAAGACGGGCGCGCTCCGGTGCTCCGTTCGTTGCTTGTTCTGCCATGGGACTACGGCGTGCTCTGTCTGACCTTCGCGCTCTGGCCAATTCACGTTGCATTCGGCGCGGTCTATTCGGCGCTGCTCATGGCCAACGTCGTTCTGCTGGCGGTTGCGCTCGGAAATTGGTACCGCGAAATGAGCAGGCTGGTAACACGGAGCTAGGCCGCGGCGATCAATTCTGGTCTCGATGTGCTGGCCATTGCCTGCTACCGTGAATAGGCTTGCGATGCCGTGAGAGGGAGGTAGCCCGGGCGGTGACTCCAGCCACGAGGGCACGAGACAGCAGAGTTCTGCTGATCTGTCTCCTACTCATCGCCAGCACGGTGTCTTGGCGTCACAAGGCCTATTTCACCGGGTCGATTGACATCGTCGTGCTGCTCAAGGCCGTGCTGAGCCTCGTCGGCCTGATTCTGTCCGCATCGCTGCTCGCCCGCGGTAGCCGATTTCCGCTAGGCACGCGATCGAGTTGGTTGCTCGGCCTGCTGCTGACCGCATCATTCTTCGGCGGCTGGTCCTCAGGATCGACGTTCGCGTCGATCGTCTTGGTCGCGCGGATCGCGATGCTCGCCATCACCGTGTTCCTCATGTTGCGAACCGTGGAGCACGAGACGGTTATTCGTTCACTCGTGACCGTGATGCTGGCGTTCGCAATGGTGTCGGCCTTGAGCGGAGCGCGATCGCTCAGTGCTGCGGGCGGCCGGCTGAGTGGGGGAATCCCGCCCTGTACGCCGAACGAGCTCGCGTTCCTCTGTGCCATCCCGCTGATCGCGATCGGCTGGCTAGCGATTACGCGGCAGACGACGAATGGTCGACGTGATCTCGTGCTGATCGTTGGACTGTTCGCGATCATCTGGTTGACCGGTTCGAGGACAGGCCTCGTCGCCGTGATGCTCGCACTCGTTGTCATGCTCCTTCAGGTGCGGCGGATGTCTCCGTCGGTGCTGATCACCGTCCTCATGGCCGTGCCCGCAGTCGTCTACGTCATGGCGTCAGGTGTCGTGTCGAGGTTCATCGACCGTGGCGGTTCGGCCAACATCTCGACGCTCAGTCAGCGCACGGTCGCTTGGAATGCGGCGCTTCACCTGCACAAGCAGTTCTGGGACACCTGGTTCGGCGGCGGGCTTTCTACCAAGGTCATCCCGGTGGTTGCCCAGTACCGCAGTTCGCAGATACTCGACAGCAGCTGGATTTCCGCCTTGGTACAGGCTGGTCTGGTCGGAATCGTGCTGCTCGGCGCACTCGCCGTGCTCGCGCTGGCCTCGGCGCCCTTCACGGACCGTCCACAGCGCCTGCTGTGGACGGGCCTGCTCGTTTTCCTGCTCGTCCGCAGCTACTTGGAGAGCGGACTGATTGACTCAAGCCCTGCGTTCATCGTGTTCTTCGCGGTATCCACCCTGGTGGAGAAGGGCTCGCGCCCGCAAGTACGTCCCGCTGATCGAGCCCGCGATCAACTATCTCCGATCACTGCCTGACAACGTGTTTCAGATCCTGACCATCTGTAGCGCCAACGTGTGTCGCTCGCCGCTGGCGGCGGCGGCATTGGCGACGCGTGACGTTATCCGGCGTGGCGACAGGATTCAGGTGAGCAGTGCGGGTCTTTGGGCTGCGGAAGGGGCGGCAATGTGTGCCGTCGCAGCAAAGTGGGCAGGACTGCACCAAGATGACGCGGCCGGGCATCAGGCACGCCCGGTCACCCGCGACATGATCAGCCGGTCTGGACTGATCCTGGTGGCCGAGCGGCGACATCGCGCCGCGATCGCGACCGCGATCCCCGAAGCCTCGGTGCGGACCTTCACGTTTCGGGAAGCGGCAGCGCTGTGCGTAGTGGCGGGTCAGGTGGGCAGCGGCGCTGACACCGAACGGCAGGGGGCCGGTGCGCTCGGCGACCTGGTTCGTCGCATGAATGCCGCTCGAGGAACGGTCGGCTACCCGGAATCGTTAGTGGTGCCGCGGCGTGGACTTCGCCGCGCGCAGAAGATCAATGCGCTGGACATCCCCGACAGTCATGAGCCTCCGCTCGTGAACCACAATCTTGTGATGCCCGAAGTCCTTGCGTCGATCGCCGCTGTCACGCGGGCAATCGAACGAGTGCTGGAGCGGGTTTGAGCCTCAGTCGCCCATCCGGGCTGGGCAGGACTCGCGTGCTAGGGCTGAACTGCGCCGCGGACAGGCAGATCCTTGCTGTCTTTCCACGGCAAGGCGAGTGTGGCGTCCGATGACGTTGCAGGGCTGGTGGTCGTTCCCGCATCAGCTTTGGGAGCGGGGGCGTCCATCGCCTTGTATGCGCGATGCTGCTCGTAGGAGGCGCCGGAGCCACGTAGCGGAACGAAGGTGAGTACGACACCGATCAGTCGTGCCTTCGCCAGTCGAAGGGCGCTCGCTGCGTCGCGCAGTTGATCCTTCTTGACGTGCCCGTACCTGGCGATCAGCAAAGCTCCATCCGCCTGCCTGGCGAGGATCGCGGCGTCAGTCACCGGCAGCAACGGCGGTGCGTCAATGACGAGAATTTCGTAGCGCTCGCCCAGCGACGCGAGCAGCGACTCCATGTGGTTCGAGGAAAGCAGCTCGCTGGGATCGGGCGGTATCGTACCGGCGCTCAGCAGGGTCAACAGCCCGTCGTTCCAGTCGATGAGTACGTCGTCGAGCTTTTGTTGTCCAGCGAGGACATTGGTGAGCCCGACCGAGCCTTCGACACCCAGGTAGTCGGCAACCTTCGGTCGGCGCAGGTCGGCTTCGATCAAGCAGACGCGTCGCCCCGCCTGCGCAAGGGTGATCGCAAGATTGCACGCGGTAAGCGTCTTTCCCTCATCTTCAATCGCCGACGAGATCACGATGCGCCTGGGTGGGTTGTCGACGTCGGTGAACTGCAGGTTGGTGCGAATGGTGCGGAACGCCTCGGCGCGCGCGGCACGCGGCCGTAGTGCGATCAGGGGCTCCTTGCCGGCTTGCGGATTGTGGGCGACCAGACCCATAACACCGGCTCCCGTGATCGCCTGGGCGTCCTCTGTCGTCTTGACGGTGACGTCGAACTGGTCCCGCAGCACTGCCACGGCGATGCCGACCACGATCCCGATGACGAGGCCGAGAGCAAGGTTCAGAGTCGGTAGCGGAGACGACGGAGCCAACGGGGCTGAGGCAGGCCTGAGCAGGGTTACCGTCACCGGTGACGCGTCGCCTTGGTTGGGGGCCTCGATTGACTCGATAGTGGTGGCCATGTGCCCGGCGATCGCATTCGCGATCTGGGCCGCCATCTTCGGGTCGTTCCAGCGCACACTCAGATCGATGAGAACGGTGTCCGCCGGATTGGTCGCGGACAGGTGCCGAGCGAGGGCCGCGGCCGAAACACCCAGACGTAGCTCATCGATGACCGGTTGGACGACCAATGGACTGCCGGCAGCGTGCGTGTATGACTGCACGCGCGCCAAGGCGTACTGCGACGCCTGCTGCAAGGTCATGTTCTTGTCGGAGAACGCTGCACTCGTGGCGGAGACGAACGACTCGGTGCGCGCCGTATACGTCTTCGGCGTCACCATCGTTATCGCGAAGCCGATGAGCCCGCCCACGATCGTGAAACTGACGATGATCAGCCAGCGCTTGCGGAGGATCGTCAGGTAATCGCGAAACTCCACGTGGCGTCTCCCTACGAACAGTCCTCAACCCTGTGCCCGAATCGCAGGGACGCGATGGCGCAGTTCTAACAGTCACGATACTTCAGAGCCGCCAGAGTTCCTGCCGAATCGGCCGGGCGCGTATCGCGATGCAGCGGATCCGTCCGCCACGTCGAACTCGGTGACGATCGTGGTGGGCAGATCGGCGAGGGGCGGACTACCCATCCGCGGTAGTGCTGTTCGGCGTCGAGTGCCGTGATATTCTTAACCGGCAAATCACGCGGCTGAACGGGATCCGCCGGGGGCTTCGATTCCACGCGTGATCGCTTGTATCGGGGGATGCGGGTGAATTCGGGAAAAGTGGGCTACGCGCCTGGCGTGTTCGACATGTTCCACATCGGCCATCTCAACATCCTGCGAAACTCGAGACTGGCCTGCGATCACCTGATCGCTGGTGTCGTCTCGGACGAGCTCGCAATACGCGGAAAAGGCAGGGCTCCCGTCATCCCGCTACCGGAGCGTCTCGAGATCGTCCGGAGCATCCGGTACGTCGACGATGCTGTCGTCGAGGATCTGCCCAGCAAACTGGAGATGTGGGAGCGGCTGCGGTTTGACCTGATCATCAAAGGTGATGACTGGCGAGGTACCCCGAAGGGTCGCAGGCTCGAGCAGGATTTCGCGAGACTGGATGTTGAGGTGCTGTACCTGCCCTACACGGTGCACACGTCGAGCTCGATGTTGCGGCAGGCCCTGCACCTTGAGGTTGCGCGAGCCGAAATGCGCTAGTGGACGCTGCCCCCGGGGCAAGATCCAGCTGAGCTCCCGTCGATGTCGGATGCCGCGCGGCTACCTCGAGCCGCCACGTAGGCTGGAGGCATCCCCCATCCGCATGCGGATCGGGGACAACTGCGCTGCCGCTTTTTGCCAAGGGATCCTTCATGAGCCTGTCCGGACTGCTCGATGCAGCCCTGCCCGACCCTGCGCTCACCACCGCGCTCGATTCGATCGGGACGCCGTCGCTGACGATCAGCGGGCCGGCGGCGCTGCGTCCGTTCGTGATCGCCGCCGTGGCCCGCGAGCGCACCGTGCTGGCCGTGACGAGCACCGGCGCCGAGGCCGAGGATCTTGCCGCGGCGCTGCGGTGCCTGCTGCCGCCCGACACGGTGGCCACCTACCCCGGCTGGGAGACGTTGCCGCACGAACGGCTCTCGCCACGCGCCGACACGGTCGGGCAACGGCTCGCCGTCCTGCGACGCCTCGCGCATCCGACGGACGACGGTGACCCGACGACCGGGCCGCTGGCGGTCGTGGTGGCGCCGATCCGGTCGGTGCTGCAGCCGCAGGTGTCCGGGCTCGGCGACCTGGAGCCGGTCGCGTTGCGGGCAGGCGACGGCGGCCGCGAGCTGACCGACATCGCGGCCGACCTCGTCGCAGCCGGCTATGCCCGTGGTGAGCTGGTCGAGAAGCGCGGCGACTTCGCGGTGCGCGGCGGCATCCTCGACGTCTTCCCGCCGACCGAAGAGCACCCGTTGCGCGTCGAGTTCTGGGGCGACGAGATCGAGGAGATCCGCTACTTCAAGGTCGCCGACCAGCGGTCTTTGGAGGTGGCCGAGCACGGCCTGTGGGCGCCGCCGTGCCGCGAACTGCTGCTGACGCCGGACGTCCAGGCGAGGGCGGCCAAGCTGCTCGGCGAGCACCCGGAGCTTGCCGAGCTGCTCGACCCGATCAGCCGCGGCGAGTCCGTCGAGGGCATGGAGGCGCTGGCGCCCGTGCTCGTCGACGACCTGCAGCTCGTGCTGCACGGGTTGCCCGACGGCTCGCACGTCATCGTCTGCGATCCCGAGCGTGTGCGCACGCGCGCCGCCGACCTCGTGCGCACGTCCGAGGAGTTCCTCGCCGCGTCCTGGGCAGTGGCCGCCGGCGGGGGCAAGGCGCCGGTCGACCTGGCGGCCGCGTCGCTGCGTTCGATCGAGGACGCCCAGGCCGAGGCTGCCGAGCTGGACGTGCCGTGGTGGGGCATCACCCAGCTGGGCGCCGAGATCACCAGCGCCTTCGAGTCCGCACCGGCGTACCGCGGCGACACCGACGCGGCGATGAACGACATGCGGCAGTGGACGCGCGACGGGTGGCGCGTGGCGCTCGTCTTCGACGGGCACGGAACGGCTGAGCGCGCGGTCGAGCGGCTGGCCGCCGCCGACGTGCCGGGCCGCCTGGTGTCCGCGCTCGGCCATCCGGCGGGGGACACCGAGGCGGGCGTCGTCGAAGTCACGACCGGACGCCTGGACGCCGGCCTCATCGCGCCGTCGCTGAAGCTTGCGTTCCTGACCGAGGCAGATCTCACCGGGCAGCGCGGCTCGCTCACCCGCGACACGTCGCGGATGCCGTCGCGGCGCCGCAACGCGATCGACCCGATCCTGCTGCAGTCCGGCGACTTCGTCGTGCACGAGCAGCACGGCGTGGGCCGGTACGTCGAGATGGTGCGGCGCACCATCAACGGCGGTGAGCGCGAGTACCTGATCATCGAGTACGCGCCGGCCCGGCGTGGCCAGCCCGGCGACCGCCTGTTCGTGCCCACCGACTCCCTCGACCAGGTCACGAAGTACGTCGGCGGCGAGTCGCCGTCGCTCAACCGGCTCGGCGGCTCGGACTGGGCCAAGACGAAGGGCCGCGCGCGCAAGGCGGTCAAGGAGATCGCCGCGTCGCTGATCCGCCTGTACAGCGCGCGGATGGCGACCAAGGGCTTCGCGTTCAGCGCCGACACCCCGTGGCAGCGCGAGCTCGAAGACGCGTTCCCGTACGTCGAGACGCCCGACCAGCTCGGGGCGATCGACGAGGTCAAGGCCGACATGGAGAAGCCACTGCCGATGGACCGCATCATCTGCGGCGACGTCGGCTACGGCAAGACCGAGGTCGCCGTGCGTGCCGCGTTCAAGGCGGTGCAGGACGGCAAGCAGGTCGCCGTGCTTGTGCCCACCACGCTGCTGAGCCACCAGCACTTGTCGACGTTTCGCGAGCGGATGGCGCAGTTCCCGGTCGCCGTTCGCGAACTGTCACGGTTCAGCGCGCCGTCGGACGTCGGTCGACGTGCTGACGATGTCGGCCACGCCGATCCCGCGGACGCTGGAGATGTCGCTGACCGGCATCCGCGAGATGACGACCATCCTGACCCCGCCCGAGGAGCGGCATCCGATCCTCACATTCGTCGGCGCGCACGATCCGCGCCAGATCGGCGCGGCGGTCCGCCGCGAGCTGCTGCGCGACGGCCAGGTCTTCTACATCCACAACCGGGTCGAGTCGATCAACCGAGCGGCGTCACGGCTCGCCGACCTCGTGCCTGAGGCGCGGATTGCCGTTGCGCACGGGCAGATGGGCGAGGACGCGCTCGAGCAGGTCATGATCGGCTTCTGGGAGAAGCGCTACGACGTGCTCGTGTGCACCACGATCGTCGAGTCCGGACTGGACATCCCGAACGCCAACACGCTGATCGTCGAGCGCTCGGACATGTTCGGCCTCTCCCAGCTGCACCAGTTGCGCGGACGCGTGGGGCGGGCGCGCGAGCGCGGCTACGCGTACTTCCTGTACCCGCCGGAGCGCCCGCTCACCGAGACCGCGTACGACCGGCTGGCCACGATCGCGCAGCACACCGAACTCGGCGCCGGCATGGCCGTGGCGATGAAGGACCTCGAGATTCGGGGGGCGGGCAACCTGCTCGGCGGCGAGCAGTCCGGTCACGTCGCCGGGGTCGGCTTCGACCTCTACGTCCGGCTGGTCGGCGAGGCCGTGGCCGAGTACCGCGGGGAGGATGCCGAGGCCGAGGCCGCCGACGTGAAGGTCGACCTGCCCGTCGATGCAAACCTGCCCGTCGAGTACCTGCCCGGCGAGCGGTTGCGGCTCGAGGCGTACCGGGCGCTCGCCGGCGCCACCACCGACGAGGCCGTGGACGCGGTGCGCGACGAGCTCGTCGACCGCTTCGGCGCCTTGCCCGGCCCGGTCGAGAACCTGCTGGCCGTTACGCGGTTCAAGGTTCTGTGCCGCCGCTACGGGATCACCGAGGTGACCCTGCACGGCTCGTCCGTGCGCTTCTCCCCGCTCGACCTGCCCGAGTCCGCGCAGTTGCGGCTGCGCCGGCTCTACGACCGCTCGCTGTACAAGCCGGCAGCCGGAACGGTGGCGGTGCCGCGTCCCAAAGGCGTCGTCAAGCCCGACGGGTCGTTCGCGGCAGCTGCCCTCGGCGGCGAACCGCTCCGTGACGCCGCGCTGCTCGCCTGGTGCGGCGAGGTGTTGGCGCAGGTCGCCGGCTAGCGGCCCGAATCACGGGACGAGCACGATCCGCCCGCGCTGGCCGCCCTTGCCGACCAGTTCGTGCGCCGCGGCAGCCTGGTCGAGCGGGAACGTGTCGGCCACGCGCAAGGTCAGCGCCCCGGCGTCGACCTGCCGGGCGAGCTCGGCCAGCACCGCCGCGTCACGACGGACGACCTGCACGAGCACCTCGAGGTCGGGCTCGGGCTCGATCGCGCCGAGCGCCGGCGTGAGCGTGACGTACTTGCCGCCCTCACGCACGGCGCCGAATATCGCCGAACGCAGGTCGGCGTCCATTACGACGTACTCGGCGTAGGTGCCGAGGTGCTTGAGCAGCCGGTCGTCGATTGCCGTCACCGCGTCGCCGACGGCGAATCCGTCGACTCCGGTGCCGACGGCGTCGACCGTGCCCGCGACGTCCCAGCCGATGCCGACGGGCAGCCGGTCGTCGGGAATGGCCTGCCCCAGGTGGCCCGCCCGCGTCGCCAGGTCGACGGGATTGATCGCGGCGGCGGCCACCTTGATCCGCAGCTGCCCTGGCCCGGGGTCGGGCGTCGGGAGCTCGACGACGTTCAAGGCGTCCGGCCCGCCGAAGTTGTGTACCACTCATGGCACTCTCTAATCGGAAGTAGCCACCTGCGAGTGTGTAAGTGATAGAGAGGAGAGCGCATGGCCACCGCTACCGCCGCGGAGCGCAGGCGCCGAGCACGCGAGCAGTACGACGCGTACCTCGCCACCTGCCCGAGCCGGCAACTGCTCGACCGGCTCGCCGACAAGTGGGCGACCCTGATCCTGTGCGCATTGGCCGACGACGAGCAGCGATACAGCGAGCTGTCGCGCACCATCGCCGGCGTCAGCCAGAAGATGCTCACCCAGACGCTGCGCAATCTCGAGCGCGACGGCATGCTGATCCGGTCGATCACGCCGGCCGTGCCGGTCCGCGTGTCGTACCGCCTCACGCCGCTCGGCCGCTCGCTGTTGCCGATCGTGCAGTCGATCAAGGACTGGGCCGAGCAGCACATGTCCGTCGTGCAGGATGCCCGCAACCGCTACGACGCCGCAGTCGCGAGCTGACCGACGCGATACCAGGCCGCAGCCGGTCACGGCTGTCGTGAGAGCCTGTGCGGAGGTTTCGGACCATCGCTGCGGGAGACTTGATCACCGTGAGATTTCGCAAGATCGGCGTCTGTGCCGTCGCATTGCTCGCCGCGAGCGGTCTGGCCGCGTGCCGGACGAAGGCGGGCGCCGCCGCGGTCGTCGACGGCCACCGCATCTCGCAGTCCGACGTCAACGGGTACATCGACGCAGGGTTCACGCCGCCGAGCCCGTCCCCTGGCGCGCAGCAGCAGCAGGCACCACGGGTCATCGTGCTCAACACGCTCATCGAGTCCCGCTTGATGAGCCGGCTGCTCGGATCGCTGGGCAGCGTGCCGAGCGACGGCGATCTGCACGGCCTGCACGACGAGGCGTACTCCGTTCAGCTCGGCGCCCAGCAGACCGGCGCCGAGGCCGACGCCGCGCTGAACTCGGCGCTGACGAAGGCCGGGCTCAAGGCCAGCTTCACCGATGCCTTCGTGCAAAACCTCGAGCTCAAGCAAGCGGTGATCGACAAGATCAAGGCACAGCGACAGGCCGACATCAACGCCGCCGTCGCGAAGCTCGGTGTCAAGGTCAGCGTGAGCGGCCGGTACGGCACGTGGTCGGCGCAGCAGGGCTCGCTCGTCGACTACGTTCCGCCCGCAGGCGTGCAGCTCGGCACTCCGACGCCCTCGTCGTCCGCGCCTTCGCCGGGCTGAGGTCGCGGTGACATCGCCGCTGCTGCGGGCCGTCGCCGTGATGGACCGGCTTCGTTCGCCGGGCGGTTGCCCGTGGGATGCCGCGCAGAGCCACCGCTCCCTGGCGAAGTACCTGCTCGAGGAGACCTACGAGACGCTCGAGGCCATCGAGACCGACGACATGGCGCTGCTACGCGAGGAGCTTGGTGACCTGCTGCTGCAGGTGCTCTTCCACGCGCGGCTGGCCGAAGAGCTGCCCGCGGCGCAGCGATTCGGTATCGACGACGTCGCCGGTGATCTCGTCGCCAAGCTGGTGCACCGTCATCCGCACGTCTTCGCTGACGTGCCGGTCGCGGACGCCGCCGAGGTGAACGAGAACTGGGAACGCCTCAAGGCGGCCGAGAAGGGACGCGACTCCGCCGTGGACGGCGTCCCGATGGGCCAGCCGGCGCTGGCGCTCGCGGCCAAGCTGGTCTCGCGCGCCGGGCGGGCCGGCATCGACCTCGACGTGTCCGCGAACGACATCGGCGACCGGCTGCTGGGTGTCGTCCGCGAGGCGGTCGCGGCCGGTGTCGACCCCGAGTCCGCGTTGCGCGAGTCCGCTCGGGCCTACCGCGACGCGCTCGTCGCGGCCGAAGCCCGGTAGCGCAGGATTGCCGCCATGACACAACGCGTCGAACCGCCGCCGAACGCCGATGAGAAGACGACCACGCTGGCCTACCTCGACTTCCAGCGCGCAACGCTCGCGTGGAAGTGCGAGAACCTCACGCCCGAGCAGCTCGCCAGGCGCGCCGTGCCGACATCGACGCTGTCGTTGCTCGGCCTCGTCCGTCATCTCGCCGAGGTGGAGCGCAGCTGGTTCGACCGGGTCGCCGGTGAGTCGCGTCCAGGCATCTACTTCACCGACGTCGAGCCCGATCTCGACTTCGACGGCGCGGTGGACGACCCGGCGGTCGTTGCGCGGGGATTTGCAGACTGGCAGGCCGAGATCGACCGCGCACGCGAGATCGCCGATCGCACGCCGTTCGAGGCGACGTTCACGCATTCGCGGACCGGCGCTCCGATTTCGCTCCGGTTCGTGCTGCTGCACCTGATCGAGGAGTACGCCCGGCACAACGGCCACGCCGACCTGCTGCGCGAAGCAATCGACGGTTCCACCGGCGAATAGCGCACGGTGCTGGCCGAACGGTGCGGCGGGGCATCACGGGCCGCTCGGCATGCACGGTTAGGCTCGTTCGCGTCTGCCGTCTGCTAGCGAAAGGAACGATCCTCGTGGCCACCATCGAGGCCGTAGGAGCACGCGAGATCCTCGACTCGCGTGGCAATCCCACCGTCGAAGTGGAGGTCGCGCTCGACGACGGCACGCTGAGCCGGGCCGCCATCCCGAGCGGAGCCTCGACCGGGGCGTTCGAGGCAGTCGAGCTGCGCGACGGCGACGAGCGCTACGGCGGCAAGGGCGTGCAGAGGGCCGTGGCTGCCGTGCTCGACACGATCGGTCCGGAACTCGTCGGCTTCGAGGCCAGCGAGCAGCGCCTCATCGACGCCACGATGATCGATCTCGATGCGACGCCCGACAAGAGCCGCCTGGGCGCGAACGCGATTCTCGGTGTCTCGCTCGCGGTGGCCAAGGCCGCGGCCGAGTCCGCGGACCTGCCGCTGTTCCGGTACCTGGGCGGGCCGAACGCCTACCTGCTGCCCGTGCCGATGTTCAACATCCTCAACGGGGGTGCGCACGCCGATTCCAACGTGGACGTCCAGGAATTCATGATCGCACCGGTCGGTGCCCCGATATTCGCAGAGGCGCTGCGCTGGGGCGCCGAGGTCTATCACGCGCTGAAGAGCGTCCTGAAGACCCGCGGCCTGTCGACCGGACTCGGCGACGAGGGCGGCTTCGCGCCGAACCTCGAGTCCAACCGCGCGGCACTCGACCTCATCGTCGAGGCGATCGGCAAAGCCGGCCTGCGGCCGGGCGCCGACGTCGCGCTCGCCATCGACGCGGCGGCCAGCGAGTTCTATAAGGACGACGCGTACCAGTTCGAGGGTGCCGCCAAGACCTCCGACGACATGATCACCTACTACGAAGCGCTCATCGGCGACTACCCGATCGTCTCGCTCGAGGACCCGCTGGCCGAGGACGATTGGACGGGCTGGAACGCGCTCACCGCGAAGCTCGACGACGCCGTGCAGATCGTCGGCGACGACATCTTCGTGACGAACCCGGAGCGGATCCGTCGCGGCATCGAGGAGGGCTCGGCGAATGCCCTGCTGGTCAAGGTCAACCAGATCGGCACGCTCACCGAGACGCTCGACGCCGTCGACCTTGCGCACCGCCACGGTTACCGCTGCATGATGTCGCACCGGTCCGGCGAGACCGAAGACACGACGATCGCCGACCTGGTCGTCGCAACGAACTGCGGCCAGATCAAGAGCGGCGCGCCGGCGCGAAGTGAGCGCGTCGCCAAGTACAACCAGCTGTTGCGCATCGAGGAGGAACTCGACGACGCCGCGCGCTACGCCGGTGCCGGCGCATTCCCACGCTTCGAGCAGGCGTCGGCCTGATGGGTACGGGCGGTCGCGGCGGGGGGCGGCGCCGCGGCCTGACCGGCCGCGCACTCGTGCTCGGCGCGGTGATCATCGTCCTGGTCGTGATCCTGGCCGCGCCGCTGCATCGCTACCTGTCCTCGCACGGCGCGGTCGAGCAGGCCCAGCAGGAGCGCCGCGAGAACCAGGCCCGGCTCGCCAGGCTGCACCAGCAGCTCGCGCAATGGGACGACCCCGCCTATGTCGAGCAGCAGGCACGCACCAGGCTGCAGTACGCGCTGCCGGGCGACACGGTGTACGTCGTCGTGCGCCCGGGCGAGAAGTCCGATCTGGGCGGCGCGGCGCAGCACGACACCGCGCCGGTGCGCGTCCCGGGCGGCACCTGGAACCAGCGACTGTGGGGCAGTGTGGTCACCGCCGACTCGGCACCGTGACGGTCGCGGCCACCGATCGCGCTGTGGTCGCCGCACAGCTCGGACGCCCCCCGCGAGCCATCCGAGCGATCTCGCACCGCTGCCCGTGCGGCAACCCGGATGTCGTCGAGACCTCGCCCCGGCTGCCCGACGGCACGCCGTTCCCGACGCTGTACTACCTGACCTGCCCGCGCGCGACGGCGGCCGTCGGCACGCTCGAGGCGTCCGGTTTGATGCGCGAGATGACCGACCGGCTAAGCGCCGACCCGTTGCTTGCCGCCGCCTACCGCACGGCGCACGAGGCGTACCTCGCCCGGCGTGACCAGATCGCGCACGTCGACGAGATCGACGGCATCAGCGCCGGTGGGATGCCCAACCGGGTCAAGTGCCTGCACGTCCTCGTCGCGCATTCCCTCGCGGCTGGCCGTGGCGTGAACCCGCTCGGCGACGAAGCGCTCGACCGGCTCGACGATTGGTGGACGTCCGGGCCGTGCGTATGAGCGATGAGTGACCGAGTCGCCGCGATCGACTGCGGCACGAACTCGATTCGTCTGCTGATCGCCGACCCGGGACCGGACGGCACGCTGGTCGACGTCGTCCGCGAGATGCGCATCGTCCGGCTGGGTGAGGGCGTCGACCGCACCGGCCGCCTGGCCGCGACCGCGATCGAGCGCACCCGCGTCGCCCTCGCCGACTACGCCGACGCGATCGACCGGCACGGCGCAACGGCCGTCCGGATGGTCGCCACCAGCGCGACCCGGGACGCCGCCAACCGCGACGACTTCGCCACGATGGTCCGCGGCGTGTTGGGCGCCGGCCCCGAGGTGATCACCGGCGCCGAGGAGGCCGCGCTGTCCTTCGCCGGCGCGGTGGCCGGACTTAGGGCGCCAGCGTTCCCGGTGCTCGTGGCCGACATCGGCGGGGGGTCGACCGAGCTGGTCCTCGGGTCGTCCGTCGACGGCGAGCTGCGATCGCACAGCATGGACGTCGGCTGCGTGCGGATGACCGAGCGGCACCTGCGCGACGATCCGCCCACTCCCGCGCAGATCGCGGCGACAGAGACCGACGTGCGCGCGGCGATTGCCGAGGCGGCCCGCGACGTGCCGCTCCGCGACGCGGCGACGTTCGTCGGGGTCGCGGGCACCGTCACCACGGTGGCGGCGATCGTGCACGGCCTCGTCGAGTACGACGAGGACGTGATCGACGGGCTCACCATGACCGCGGCGCAGGTCGACGACGTGACGCGCCGGCTGCTCGCCATGGCGCACGCGCAGCGAGCTGCGCTGCCCGTGATGCACCCGGGACGCGTGGACGTCATCGGTGGTGGCGCGCTGATCCTGCGCGAACTCGTCGAGGCGGTCGGCGTCACCAGCGTGGTGGCCAGCGAGCACGACATCCTCGACGGCATCGCGCTGCGCCTGCTGCGGCCCTGAGCGAGTGCTGTCGGGCGTGTCTCCGCCCCGGAGGTGCCCTTTGCTGGTCGCTTGTGCTCTGCGTACATCAATGTAGGCAGAGCACAAGCGTCGAGCAGAGCCCACCGCCCGGCCGAGGTCGCCGGGGGCGGCCGAGGGACGCCGAGGCGGAACGGTCGCCGAGGCCGAACGGTCGCCGAGGCGGAATGGTCGCCGAGGCGGAATGGTCGCCGGCGGCTACTTGACCGAACCCGCGGTCAGGCCGCCCACCAGGTAGCGCTCGATCACGGCGAACAGGATGACCACGGGCACGATCGCGATGAGCGACGCGGCCATCAGCTCGTTCCAGTGCTGCGTGTACTGCGTGACGTAGTTGCTGATGCCGACGGTGAGCGGCTTGCGACTGTCGGTCTGGATGAGGATCAGCGCCACCACGTACTCGTTCCAGGCGGCGATGAACGTGAAGATCACCGCCGTGACGAGCCCGGGCAGCGTCAGCGGCAGCATGATGCGCAGCAGCGTGCCCACGCGTCCGGCGCCGTCGAGCTGCGCGGCCTCCTCGACCTCGACCGGAATGGACGAGAAGAAGCCGTGCAGGATCCAGATCGCGAATGCCAGGTTGAACGCGGCGTCGACGATGATGATCGCCAGGTAAGTGTCGACGAGATTGGCCTCGAAGAACTCGCGGTAGATGCCGACGACCAGCGACGTGGGCGCGAACATCTGGGTGATCAGCACGAGGAACAGGAACGCGGCGCGGCCGGGGAAGCGCCGCCGCGCGGTGTGGTAGGCCGCCGGGATCGCCACCACGACAACGATCAGGGTCGCCGACAGGCTGATGATCAGCGACGACTTGAGCCAGTTGCGGAACGCCGGCTGGCCGAGGATGTCGGAGAAGATCGAGAAGTGCCAGTGGCTCGGCCAGTAGTGCGGTGGCGTGCGCTCGATCTCGTCGTTCGGACGCACCGCGTCGAGCAGCATCACCGAGTACGGCGCGAGGAAGAGCGCGGCCAGCAGCAGGCCCACGAAGCTCAGCCACAGCCGGCGAATCCGGCGCCGGCGGCGAGGACGGGCGGTCGCCGCGGTCATGGCGTCGTCTCCCGCCAGTTCACCGTACGCAAGTACAGCAGGACGGCGACGAAGATGACCGCCAGGTTGAGCAGGCTCATCGCGGCCGCCATACCGACGCTCTGCTCGGGCAGGACGTTCATCAGCTTGTACGCGTAGGTGACCGACGTGTCGTGCTTCGCGCCGCCCTGGCCGGTGGTCAGCGTGTAGATGATCGGGAACGAGTTGAACACGTAGATCATGTTGAGCACCGCGGCCACCAGCAATGCCGGCCGCAGCAAGGGAAGCGTGATCGTGCGGTAGGCCTGCCAGGGCCCGGCGCCGTCGATACGAGCCGCTTCCATGACATCGGTCGGGATCGCGTTCAGGCCGGCGAGGAAAACGTACGCGGTGAACGGCAGCGACACGAATATGCCCACGACGATCATCGACGGCAGGATCCACTTGTCGTCGTCGAGGAAGTACGTCGGCTTGTCGCTGATGTGCAACCAGATGAACAGCCGGCTGAGCAAGCCGTAGTCGCCGGCGTACAGGATGCGGAACAGCTGACTGGTCATGACGAGCGACGCCGCCCACGGCACGATCAGCGCCCAGCGCACGAGTCGGCGTCCGAAGAACTCCTTCGACATGAACTGGGCCAGCGCCAGGCTCAGCACGATCGTGATCACGACGACGGATGCGACCCAGATCGCGGTGTTCTGCATGACGTGCAGCACTACCGGCTTGTGCAAGGCGTCGAAGAGCCGGCGAAAGTTTCCGTTGCCGGCCGAACCGGTCGCCCGGCCGTAGCGGGTGTAGTTCGTCATCGACGCCTTGACCAGCACGATCGCCGGGTAGATCACGACGCCGCCGATCAGCACGAGCGCGGGCGCGACCCAGGGGAGCGCGGCGGCAGAGCGTCCCAATCGCCTGTGCCAGAAGGGAATCCGGCGCCGCGGCGGCGGACCGCCCGCCTCCGCAGCAGCAGCGCGCTGCGGAGGCCGGGCGGTCGCCGATAACTGGTCAGTCACCGGTCAACCGGCGGACTCGGCGGTCTGCTGCAACTGGTCGAGAACCTTCTTCGGGTCACCGTTCGGCGCGACGGCCGCACCGAGGCCCTGCTTCACCGCTGTGCTGACGGTGTCCCACCCCGGGTCGGTGACCGGGGCGAGCTTGGCGTTAGGCAGCGTGTCGAGGTACGGCTTGAGCTTCGGGTCGGACGACATGTCCGCCAGGCCGGTCTTGGTGACCGGCAGGAAGCCCTCGGCCTTGATCCAGGTGTTGATGTTGTCCTTCTGGTAGTAGAGATCGAGGAACTTCTTGATGGCGTCCTGGTTGCCCGGGTGCTTGAAGCCCATCAGGTAGTCCTCGACGGCCAACGTGCTCGGCGTGCCGCCGGACTGCTTGGTCGGCATCGGCACGACGCCGTATTGCACCTTGCCGGCCTTGTCGAGCTCGCCGGCCAGCGGCGAAAAGCCGACGACCATTCCGGCCTTGCCGCTCTCGAAGAGCTTGAACGCGCCGTCGGTGCGGTTCGTCTTGCCGGGGTTCGGCTGGGTGACCTTGTCGTCGACGGCGAGTTTCTTCAAGAACTGCAGGGTTGCGACGTTCTCGGGGGAGTCGATCGTCCACTTGCCGCCGCTCTGCCAGTCGCCGCCGCCGTTGAACATCCACATCGCGAACTCGGCCTGGGCCTCTTCGGGGCCGAGCGGTTCGGCGTAGCCGACGTTGCCGCCGCCGAGTGCGGTGATCTTCTTGGCGTCGGCCTCGAACTCGTCCCACGTCTTCGGGGTGTCGCTGATGCCGGCCTGCTGGAACAGGGTCTTGTTGTAGAACAAGGCGCGCGCGCTGGACAGGATCGGGAAGCCGTACACCTTGCCGTTGTAGGTGCCGCCTGCGTTGAACGCGTCGATGAAGTCGCTGGCCGTCGCCGGCGACAGCACCTCGTCAGCCGAATAGAGCAGGCCGTCCTTGGCGTAGCTGGCGAACGTGTTGTAGTTCATGACGTCGGGCAGGCTGTTGGTCTGCGCCATCGTCTTGACCTGCTGGTCGATCGTGTCCCAGCTGATGACCTGGATGTTCGCGGTGATGCCGGTCTGCGTCTTGTACTTGGCGGCCAGCCCGTTCCAGAACTGGGGCGTCTTGTCCGGGCTGTAGCCGGCGATGACGACCTTGATCGACTTGACGTTGCCGCCCCCGTTGCCCGAACCGGAGCCGCTCGCCGGTGGCACGTTCTTCGCTCCCTTGCCGCTGCTGCATGCGGCGAGTGCGAGCGCGAGGGCGCTCACCCCGGCGAGCAGCGCCGTGGTGCGTCTGTTCATCCCGTTTCCTCCTGCCGTTTCCCCCGGCTCGACCGGGACGCTGTCATGGGTCCCCGAAGCGCAATACGATACTGTTGCTGCGTGATTGTGGGAAGAACCAATCACACATGAGCAAGATTCGTGAGCACGTTCTCATCACGAGCACGCCCGAATCATGACAACTCCAACTGCGGTGTGCGGTCAAGTGTGCTCGGAACGATCATCGGCGTAGCGCGCCGCTGGGCGCACTACTTCGCGGACGCATCCTCGTGAGATTCGTCCTTCGTGGCCTTCTCCTCGGACGCCGTCCCGGGCGGCTCGGCACCGACGAGCGAGCGCCACACCGTCGCGGCACCCTTCGTAGTAACCAACTCGGCGACCGCGACGCCGACCGCCGACAGGGCGGCCCAGCCGAGCACGTCGCCCCATCGCGCCGCGGGATCCTTGGCCTTGCGCGGCGGGTCGCCAGGCCGGGCAGCGGCCCAGGCGCGCTCGACGCCCTTCTTGGTGAGGATGCCGACCGGAATGCCGACCACGATGGTGACGATCCGCCAACCGGCCTTGTTCACGATGCTCGCCATGACGCTCCGTCCCGGTTCGATGCTGCAACCGGTCACTCTACGAGTCGTGACACGCTGTGCGCATGACGGTCCGCCCCGGCTCCGGCTGGCCGGCGGACCCGGCCACGAGCCGGACCCCGGTCGCGCGCGATGCCGGCGACGTCGTTCGGCTCGCGTCCTCGGCAGGTTCCGTTCGAGCCGTGGATGCCCGGGTGTCGGTGTGCCGGGCCTGCCCGCGTCTCGTCTCGTGGCGCGAGGGCGTCGCCGTGTCGAAGCGGCGCGCCTACGCCGACCAGGAGTACTGGGGCCGCCCGGTGCCGGGGTTCGGTCCGGCCGACCCGCGCATCCTGATCCTCGGACTGGCGCCCGGCGCGCACGGCGCCAACCGCACCGGGCGCAATTTCACCGGTGACCGATCCGGCGACTGGCTCTACGCCTCGCTCTACCGCTGCGGCCTGGCCAACCAGCCCACATCGGTATCGGCCGATGACGGCCTGGTCCTCGACCGGACCCGCATCGTGGCCACGGTGCGGTGCGCGCCGCCCGACAACAAGCCGGCTCCTGCGGAGCGCGACACGTGCCGTCCATGGCTGGTCCGCGAGCTCGAACTGCTCTGGCCGGACGTTCGCGCCGTCGTGGTGCTCGGCGCGTTCGCCTGGGTGGGGCTCTGGCCGACCCTGCGCGCCATCGGCGTGGACGTACCGCGGCCGATGCCGCGGTTCGCGCACGGCGCCGAGGTCACGTTGGGGGGCCGCGTCGTGCTCGGCTGCTACCACGTGAGCCAGCAGAACACGTTCACCGGCAAGCTGACCGAAGCGATGCTCGACGCGGTGTTCGCCCGGGCGGCCGAGTTGGCCGGCTGAGCCCGGCAGTACGCTCGCTCGCATGGCAGACAGCGAGCGTGAGTTCACTCCGGATCGCAGCCGGATCGACGTGTCGCGTGACCCGACGCCGGGCGTCCCGGATCACCTGCGTGAGGACGACGAGGCACCGGACTTCGACGTGTCGCGTGACCCGACGCCTGGCGTTCCGGACCACGCGGCTCCCGACGACGACGAGGACTAGCCCGGCAGGGCGCCACGGATGAGCACCGTGAACCAGCCGGTCCGCGTCCTGATCGTCGGCGGCGGCTACGTCGGCATGTACACGGCGTTGCGGCTGCAGCGAAAGCTCAAGGCGTCCCGCGCCGAGATCACGATCGTCGACCCGCAGCCCAACATGACCTACCAGCCGTTCCTGCCCGAGGCAGCGGCGGGCTCCGTCGAGCCGAGGCATGTCGTCGTCCCGTTGCGCCGCGTACTGGCCAAGTGCCGGGTGATCACCGCGGCGGTGAGTGGCGTCGAGCACGCGCGCAAGGTCGCCACGATCCAGCCGAGCGAGGGTGCGGCGTACGAGGTCGGCTACGACGTGCTCGTCATGTGCCCGGGCTCGATCTCGCGGCTGCTGCCCGTCCCTGGGCTCGCCGAGCACGGCATCGGATTCAAGACGATCGGCGAGGCCATCTACCTGCGCAACCACGTCCTCGCCAGGCTCGACCTGGCGATCTCGATCACCGACCCCGACCGGCGCCGCAGCGCGCTGACGTTCGTCTTCATCGGCGGCGGCTACGCGGGCGTCGAGGCGATTGCCGAACTGCAGGACATGGCGCGGTACGCGACGCGCTACTACGACGGCATCGAGCCGGACGACATGCACTGGGTGCTCGTCGAGGCGGCGACGCGGATCATGCCCGAGGTCTCGCTCGGCTTGTCGCTGTACACGGTCGAACGGCTCGTGGAGCACAAGATCGACGTACGCCTCGACACCCGGCTCGACTCGGTCGTCGACGGGCACGTGGTGCTCAGCGACGGGGACGAGTTCGACGCCGAGACCGTCGTCTGGACGGCAGGCGTCAAGGCCAACCCCGTGCTCGAGGCCACCGACCTGCCACGCGATGACAAGGGCCGCCTGCCCTGCAACGCGAACCTGACCGTTCGCGGCGTCGAAGGCGTCTTCTCCGCCGGCGACTGCGCCGCGGTACCGGACGTGACCAGCAAGGACCCGGACGCGCTCACCGGGCCGAGCGCGCAGCACGCGGTACGTCAGGCCAAGGTGCTCGCCCGCAACGTGGTCGCGTACGTCAACCGCTCCGCGCTCAAGGACTACGAGCACAAGTACGCGGGCTCGGTGGCCTCGCTCGGGTTGTACCGGGGCGTCGCCGAGGTCTACGGCATCAAGCTGCGCGGCGTCATCGCCTGGTTCATGCACCGCACCTATCACGTCTCGCGAATGCCGACGCTGAACCGCAAGATCCGCGTGCTCGCCGACTGGACGGCCGCGCTGTTCTTCCGCCGCGAGGTCGTCTCGCTCGGCCAGTTGCAGGAGCCACGTACGGAATTCGAGCAGGCCGCCGGAAAGCGTTCCGTGCCACGCGTGTCGTAACGCCTATTCTGACGCTGCCCCCGTGGCCCAATTGGCAGAGGCAGACCCCTTAAAAGGGTCCAAGTGTCGGTTCGAGCCCGACCGGGGGCACATGACCGGGACGCCCGCCGATCGCGGCGCATGACACCGGCCAGGGCGTGTACTTCGATTCACGTGCCTGGATAGTCACTGCCCGCCGCAGTCGATGATCCCGCGGCGGCTCAAGCCCGCCTAGCCGCCGCTCTTGCGGCGGAACTCGCGGCGGCTCGTCGCGGGGCCGTGCGCGCCGTGGATCTTCGACGAGTCGTGGCCCTCGCCCTCGGCGTTGCGCTCGGCCTGGTGGCCACGCTTGCGTTCCAGCGCCTCGCGGAACTTGTCCTTGACGTCAGGCTCGTTCTCGGGGTCTTCGGGATCTTGCGGAGGCGGCGCGGAGGAGCTCATGCCCACCAGCGTCGCATGCCTCGCCCGCTCGCGGCGACCGCAGTACGCCTAACGCGTGGGGCGTCTTCCAGGAACTGGAACGGTTTTCCTATCGTTGGCCAAGCAGACGCGGCACCGGTACGCAGCGTGTCAACAGGAGGCGACGAGTCGTGACAAATGCCGTTCTCAACAGGTTCAGCTCCGCCGGTACGGCGGCGCCGGCGCGGCCGGTCCCGCCGCCGGACGACCTGGAGCGGTCCTACACCCAGCCCGCTTACGGCGGGCCGACCTACCCACCGGCTGATGTGACGCGGGGCTACGCCGGGCCCGCGGCGCCGACCCGGTACATGACGCTGGACGACGTCATCGTCCGCACCGGCGCGATGCTCGGCGTGCTACTGGTCGCCGGGGCGTTCGCCTGGGTGCTCACCCCGTCGGGTTCCGCGACTGGCCTGATTCTGATCGGGGCGTTCGGCGGTCTCGGTCTTGGCCTGTACATGGCGTTCACCATGCGCGCCAACGCGTTCACGGCGCTGACCTACTCGGCGCTCGAAGGGTTGCTGCTCGGCGCCGTCAGCCGCGCGTTCGAGCAGCGATTTCCCGGTGTGGTCGTCCAGGCGCTGACCGGGACGGTGATGGTTGCCGGCGGCATGCTCGTCGTCTACCGGGTCGGCGCGATCCGCGTCACGCCCCGATTCACCAAGATGGTCTTCGGCGCGACGCTGGGCGTCTTCGGGCTGATGCTCGTCAACATGATCGCCTACCTGTTCCACCCGGGCGGGCTGGGCCTGCGCGACGGCGGCGGCATGGCGATCATCTTCAGCCTCGTCTGCATCGCGATCGCCGCGATGAACCTGGTGATCGACTTCGACGTCATCGAGCAGGGCATCCGGCGGGGCGCCCCGGAGAAGTTCGCCTGGTACGCCTCGTTCGGGCTCATGGTCACGCTGATCTGGCTGTACCTCGAGATACTGCGGCTGCTGGGCTACCTGCGCGACTGAACCAGCGCCGAGACGGCGGGTCCGGGCAGTCCCACGATGCTCGGACCCGCCGCCGTTCCGGGCGCCGAACCCACGGCCCCGCTTCGGCAGGCGCGGCGCCGCCGTCGGGTGGGCGCGAACCGTGGCCGGTTACGCCCCCCTTTGGGGAAGAACGATCCGAGCTTGCGCGGGTTACGCGAGCCCGCCCGTCAGGACAGCCGCTCGATGATCATGGCCATGCCCTGTCCGCCGCCCACGCACATGGTCTCCAGGCCGAACTGCTTGTCGTGCCACGACAGCGAGTTGACGAGCGTGGTGGTGATCCGAGCCCCGGTCATCCCGAAGGGGTGACCGACCGCGATGGCCCCACCGTTCACGTTGAGCTTGTCGGGGTCGACGCCCAGCGCCCGGTAGGAGGGGATCACCTGAGCCGCGAACGCCTCGTTGATCTCGACCAGGTCGATGTCGCCGATCGTCATGCCGGCCCGGGCGAGCGCGCGCTGTGACGCCTCGACCGGGCCCAGCCCCATGATCTCCGGCGACAGCGCGGTGACGCCGGTGGCCACGATCCGAGCCAGCGGGGCCAGCCCGAGTTCGGCGGCGCGCGTGTCGCTCATGATCACGACCGCGGCCGCGCCGTCGTTGAGCGGGCAGCAGTTGCCGGCGGTGACCCGGCCGTCCGGGCGGAACACGGGCTTGAGCTGCGACACGGCCTCGTAGGTGACCCCGGCTCGCGGCCCGTCGTCGGCCGACACCGTGACTCCGGCCGGCGTGGTGACCGGCGTGATCTCGCGCGCCCAGAAGCCCTCGCTGATCGCGTGCTCGGCGAGGTTCTGCGAGCGGACGCCGAAGTGGTCCATCTCCTCGCGCGTGATGCCCTCGACCTGGGCGAGGTTCTCGGCCGTCTGGCCCATCGGGATGTATATGTCGGGCAGCGTGTTGTCGTGGCGCGGGTCGTGCCACGCGTGACCACCGCCAGCCGCCTCGACCGTGCGTGCCTCGGCGTCGGCGAAGACCGGGTTGTGCGTGTCGGGCCAGGAGTCCGACGAACCGTGCACGAACCGCGACACCATCTCGACTCCGGCCGAGATGAACACGTCGCCCTCGCCTGCCTTGATCGCATGGAACGCCATCCGGGTGGTCTGCAGCGACGACGAGCAGTAGCGCGTGATCGTCGCACCGGGCAGTGCGTCGTATCCGAGCTGGACCGCGACGACACGCGCCAGGTTGAAGCCCTGCTCACCGCCGGGCAGCCCGCAGCCGAGGTACAGATCCTCGATCATGCCCGGGTCCTGGAGCACGGGCGGCACCTTCTCGAGCGCTGCTCGAATGACCTGCGCGGTCAGGTCATCGGGACGGACGTCGACGAGCGAGCCCTTGCCGGCGCGACCGATCGGCGACCGCGCGGTGGCGACGATGACGGCTTCACTCATGCGGTACTCCTCGACAGTGGCGGATCTTCGGCTATCGGGTGAGCCTGCTCGGGCGAGGTCTGCAGCGGCTCCTGCGGACGGCGCCGCCGCAGCCG
>WNGI01000435.1_pt1 | contig 30418 bp, 22 predicted proteins | sample 5400621 | NCBI WGS metagenome assembly WNGI01 (sample SAMN13153374, study PRJNA577476) | soil metagenome | isolation source: 20 cm soil or saprolite under Garry oak tree replicate 1 | place: USA:California | collected 2016-06-15
ACGCCTCCTGGTTGACATTGTTCACGACCAGATCGAGCGCGCCGTCGCCGTCCAGGTCCCCGTAGGCCGCGCCGCTCGAGAAGCTCAGCGTGTCCAGGCCCCAGGCCGCGCTCTCGTTCGAGAAAGTCAGGTCGCCCCGGTTGTGGAACGCGTAGTTCGGGAGCCTGGTCGAGCTCATCGCATCGATCAATCGCCGGAAGTCCACGCGTCCACTGCTCGTGGCCTGGACCATGGTCTCCCGGTTCGCCAGAAACGCGATGTAGTCCTGCGAGGTGACGTCCTTGGCGAGGCCGTTGGTGACGTAGATGTCCTTGTAGCCGTCCAGATCGAGGTCCGCCATGAGCACGCTCCAGCTCCAATCGGTCCGCGCGACGACCGCAAGCTGGCCGATGTCCGAGAACGTGCCGTTGCCGTTATTAAGATGGAGCATGTTGCGCGTAAACTGATAATGGAAGCCGTTGCGCAGGTCGGTTTGCAGGCGGTCCCAGGTCTCGAACGAGGAGGTGGTCTTGAGGCGACGCTCATCGTCGGGCAGCATGTCCGCCACGTAGATGTCCGGCCACCCGTCGTTGTTGACGTCCGCGATATCGAGGCCCATCGACGACAGGCTGATGTAGGGCATCTCCTGCTCGAGCCGCTCGGCGAACGTGCCGTCGCCCTTGTTGATGTAGAGATAGTCCCGCTCGAAGAAATCGTTCGCCACGTAGATGTCGGGCCAGCCGTCGCGGTTGACGTCGCTCACGACCAGCCCCAAGCCCAGGCCGATCTCGCTCCCGAAGATGCCGGCGGCCGCGCTCACGTCGACGAAATGCCCGCCGTCGTTGCGATACAGCTTCGCGCCGCCGAGCGGGTCGCGCACGCCGCGGGTGTTCGTGACCGGGAAACTCGCCACCGGCCGCGGCGAATTGTTGATCACGAACAGATCGAGGTCGCCGTCGCGATCGGAGTCGAAGAACACCGCCTGCGTCGAGTACCCCGAGTCCGCGACGCCGTAGGCAGCCGCCTGCTCGACGAAGGTCGGGACGCCGTCCGCGTTCAGCCCCTGGTTGATGTACAGCTCGTTGGCGCGCAACGTGCCGTCGCCGTTGCCGGCGTGACAGATGTAGATGTCGAGCCGCCCGTCGCCGTTCACGTCGGCGAGGGTGACGCCGGTGGTCCATCCCTTGCGCTTCAAGCCGGCTTGCTCGGTGACATCGCGGAAGCGGAACTTGCCCTCGTTGAGATACAGCCGCGGCCCGCCCAGATTCGAGGTCAGCACGATCTCCGGTAGCCCGTCGCCCGTCAAGTCGCCGAGCGCCGTCCCGCCGCCGTTGTAGTAGTTGCGGTAGGTGAAGACGTTCAGCTCGCGGGTGTCGGTGAGGCGATTCTCGAAGCGGACGCCGGTGTAGCCGGAGGGGAGCCGGCTGAACAGCCGGCTGTCGGCCGGAGGGAGCGTGGGATCCGAGCGTGCGGAGCAGCCGGCGAGCAGGCACGCCATCGGGACAAAAAGACGTAGGGGCGCAGCATGCTGCGCCCCTCCACTCCTGCTGCGCCCCGTGACAGCCCCCGTCAATCAGTAGTTGGGGTTCTGCAAGATCAGCGCATTGGCGTCGATCTGCGTCTGCGGAATCGGCATCAGGACGAGTTTGTCGGCCCTCGGACAAGACCCCGTCGTCGCGTCCTTGAACTGCCAGCAGGCGGTGTACTTGCCGTGCCGGATCAGATCCTGGCGCCGTTTCCCTTCACTGAAGAACTCAAACATGCGCTCGTTCAGGATCATGTCGCGCGTGATGGGCCCGGCGAGCGGCCCGGCGACCGGGACCGTGCGGGCCCGCACGGTGTTGAGCGCCGCGAGCGCGGCCCCGCTCCCGGGCGTCTGCTCGTTCAGTGCCTCGGCCTGGATGAGATACATTTCGGCAAGACGGAACCACGCGAAGTCGTTGCCGTTGTTTTGCTGCACGTGCGCCTTATCGATCGGCCACTTGTAGATGCGCGCGCCCTCGCCCTCGCTCGCCTGGGTCACGTTGCCGATCGTGATCGAGAAGTTCAGCGGCTTGTGGTCCCGGGTTTCCGCCGGCTGGAGGGTCTCGAGGTTCAGCTGCGGTCCCACGAGGAAGATGTTCCGACGCTTGTCCGCCGGATCGAAGGCATTGTAGGTCTGCGCCAGGGCCGCGAAACCGTTCCAGGGCGACGGGTTGAACTGGTTGTAGTGCAGCGTCCGCATCACGAAGTTGAACCCCAGGCCATCGGCATCGGCGAACTTGACGACGAAGATGTTCTCCGGTGACAGGTAGTTGTCGGGGATGAAGTTCTCCGGGAACGAGTCCGCCAGCTGGTAGACGCCGGACTTGATCACGCTGTCCGCCTCGTCGAACGCCGCCTGGCAGGCATCCTTGCCTCCGGTGCCTGCGGCCACCGTCACACCGAGGCACGAGTTGTAGCTCGTAGCACTGATGCCGGCTGCGGCGCCTTCCTTCGTGAACACCCGGGCGTTCAGGTACATGTTGGCCAGGAGCGCATCGACGGCGCCCCTCGTGATGCGACCACGGTCTCCAGCACCCCAGGTCAGCGGCACTGCCGTGCGGATCGCCCACAGCTCCGACTCGATGAACTTGAAGGTCGAGTCGCGCGTCTGGCGCGGGTTCGCCTTGAGCTCGGTCGACGTGACGATCGGCACGCCGCCGAACAGGTCCATCAACAGATAGTAGTAGAACGCGCGCAGGAACCTGACCTCGCCTTTGATCCGCGTTTGATGCGGGACAATGGAGTCCTGGAGCGCGTCGAGCAGCACGTTGGCCCGCGCAATCCCGGCAAAGGGCGAGTTCCACGCGTTGTTCAAGAAGCTGAGCGTGGCCGGGCTGTTCGCCGAGTAGGTCTGGCGGTGGCTCTCGAGCCAGGTCCCGTTGTCGTACCAGTCCGAGCCGCGCGTCGGCACGACGATCTCGTCGGTGCTGACCTCACTGACGCCCCAGTAGTCGCCCTCGCTGACCGAGTTCCGCAGCTGCGCGTACACCCCGGCGAGGGCGGAGAGCACTTCCCCCTCGGTGTGGAAGAAATGGCTCGGGGTGATGGAGCTGATGGGCGTCTCGCTCAGATCCGTGCATCCCTGCATGGGCACGAGGAGCAGCGTGCAGAGTCCCACCGCTCCGATCGACGTCGTCACAAAGAGTCGCTTCATGGATCAGAGCTCCTTAGAACGCGACACGGAGGCCCCCCGTGATGGTCCGGGGCCGGGGATAGGAGAGATAATCGATGCCGCGCGCCGCCAGCCCCACGTCGGTCGGGTCGGACTCGTTCAAGCTCGACACCTCGGGGTCGAGCCCCGAATAGCCGGTGATCACGAACAGGTTGTCGGCCGACACGTAGAGCCGAGCACTCCGGGCCGAGCGGGTCAGGACGGGCAGGTCGAGCGCGTACTCCACCGTGAGATTCTGGAGGCGGAGGAACGACGCCCGCTCGACCCAGCGGGACGAGTAGATGGCCGGCTCGTGGAGTCCGGTGCCGTCGCTCAGGGCGGGCGCCAGGAAGTTCTTGTCCTGCAGCCCGTTGCTCTTCGTGGACCAGACGAGGGCGGTGTTGTTGAACACGTCCTGACCGACCGATGCCCGCACCAGGAAGCTGATGTCGAACTTGCCCCAGTTCACCTGGTTGTGCAGCCCGACGGTGAAATCCGGGTTGGCATTGCCGATCACCTGGTAATCGGCGGCATCGGGCCCTCCCCGGGTCGTCGTGAGACCGTTGACGCACCCCGCCGTGGCCGACGAGCAGGCGAACCTCTGGAACCCAGTCGCCGGGTCGACGTCGACGAAGACGGGCCCGTAGAACGTCCCGAGCGGAGACCCGGGCATGATGCGCTCGGCCCACTGGTCGGACTGGCCCTGACCGCTGACGATCCCTGATCTGAGGAACTGGTGCGGGCCGAGATCGAGCACCTTGTTGCGCTCGGCCGCGAACACGAGCCCGGACCGCCAGGTCAGACCCGGCCGCGACACGATCAGGGCATCGAGCGACAGCTCCACGCCACGGTTGCGCAGCTTGCCGACGTTCTCGAGCCGTTCGCTCGCGGGCTGCGGCTGCGGCACGGGAACCTTGAGCAGCAGGTCCGACGTGTTCTTGACGTAATACTCGACGCTCCCCGCCAGTCGATTGTTCAGCAAGCCGAAGTCGATGGCTCCGTTGTACTGGTCTGTTTGCTCCCACTTGAGGTTCGGGTTGCCGACGCTGTTCGGGATGACCCCCGCCTGCGACGCGTCGCCCCAGGGATACGCCGCACTGGTGCCGCCCACCAGGGTGCGCAACGACTGATACGGCAGGATCCCCGGATTGCCCTGACGCCCCCAGCCGACGCGCAGGCGCAGGTCCGAGAACGGCCCGCCGCGCAGGAACTCCTCCTGGGTCAAATGCCACGACGCCGACAGCCCCGGGAACAACGCCCATTTGTGCCCTTCGGCGAACTTGGACGACCCGTCGTACCGCAGCACGCCGGTGACGAAGAACCGATCCTTGAAGCCGTAGTTGACCCTGGAGAGGAAGGACACGAGCCGACTCTCCTGCGCGTCCGAGGAATCCTGCAGGGTCGAGGCGGCGTTCAGGCTGTTGTACAGGAGCAGGTCGGTGACGAAGCCTTTGCCCTGGCCCATCGCCACGTTCTTCGTGAACTTGCTGTACTCGTATCCGCCCACCACATCGAGGCTGTGGGCCTCGCCCACCTGTCGCCGGTAGGTCAGCAGGGTCTGCACCGTCTTCGTCGCATTGTCCTGACTGTACACCCGCGCGAGCCCGTTCCCTAACGTCCTGCCGAGGGGATTCGCGATGGGGAAGTAGATCTGCCGCCCGCCGGCGGAATAGTCCAACCCGACCGTCACCTGCCCCGTGAGACCCGGGACGAAATCGAGCTCCGCCGACCCGTTGGCCAGTGTGCGGGTAGTCTGGCCCAGGTTGCTCACCTGGTTCGCCAATGCCACCGGGTTGCGCAACGAGTTGCCCCCCGGCTCGTAATAGGTCGTATCGTTGACCATGATCGGCTGCGTGGGATTGAAGACAGCGGCGTTCTGGAACACGCCGCCCTCGAAGCCGGCCCGGTTCTCGAACAGGATGTACTGGTCGTTGACGCGCGACGTCGTCACGTTCACGCCGAGGCGCATCCGGTTGTCGAGCGCCTTATGAGTGGCGCTCAAGCGCCCCTGAATCCGCTCGAGGCCGTTGGAGATCGCCACGCCCTGCTGTTTCATGTAATTGAGGGAAGCGCGATAGCGCGTGTCTTCGCTCCCGCCCGAGAACGACAGGTCATGGTTGTGGGTGACGGCGGTGCGGGTTACGGCGCGGTACCAGTCCGTGCTGGCGTTGCCCAGGGCACCGAGGTGATTGGGACTCAGGCCGGTAAGTTTGCCCGCCAACGAATCCGTGAAGGTGGCGCTGTCCACACAAAACGCCGGTTTGGACGCACAAGAGGAGGTTGAATCTGTCCGCCACACGCCGACCTGGTTCGTGACGAACGTTCGGAACTGGCCTGCGGTAGCCAAGTCCAGGTACTTAGCCGGAGACGCCGCGGCCACATAGCTGTCGTACTCGATGCTCGGCCCTCCCGCCGCCGCGCCCTTTTTCGTCTCCACCAGGATCACGCCGTTGGCGGCGCGGCTGCCGTAGATCGCGGTCGCCGAAGCGTCTTTCAGGATCGTGATGGACGCGATGTCCGAGGGGTTGAGCAGATTCAGCGGGTTGCGCGGCAGCGGGGGCGTGCCGGTGAACGCGTAGCTCGGCGGTTCGGTGGGCACGTTATAGATCGGCACTCCATCGACCACGTAGAGGGGATCATTGCTGTTGCTGATGGAGCTGCCACCGCGAATCAGGATCTGTGTGCCGGCGCCCGGCTCGCCGTTATTCCGCGTGACCTCGACTCCTGCGGCCCGAGCCTGGATCATCTGGTCGACGTTGGTGATCACACCGACGTTCGCCGCGGCGGCGCTGACCGTCGAGACGGAGCCGGTGATCGCTTCGCGCCGCTGCGTGCCGTACCCCGTCACCACCACCGGCTCGAGGATCGCGGCCGCCGGCGCAAGCGTGACCTGCGCCGTCGTGGTTCCGCCGGGGGTGACGGTGATCTCCTGAATCTGCGAGCCGTACCCGATTCGGCTCGCCCGCAGGCGGTAGGGCCCCGCGGGAATGCCGTTCAGTGTAAAGCTGCCGTCGCTGCGGCTTAGCTCGCGGTACGGAGTCCCCGCGATCGCCACTTCAACGTTGGCGAGGGGCTGCTGCGTCGTGGCGTCCACGACCTTCCCGGTGACGGCGCCCGTAGTTTCCTGGGCGCCCAGTGGGACCGCCCAGAACAGACCGGCGATCAGCGCGGGAACGAGGTGACGGACGAGTCGCATACGTCGGCCCTCTGCAGGGTAGGGAGTCGGGATTCGGATCGCGGTGCGCTGTCGTACGTACATGCTCATGGATCTCCTCCGGGTGAGTCTCTTTGAGGAGGCGACGGGCTGCGCGGCTAGATATGGCCGCCGCTCGTGGAGTCGTCAAGAGGAGCCCGGCCGCGCTTCTGAGCGAGGTAGACCGGCACGCCCAGGGCGAGGAGGGCGGTCCCGATCAGCGCGTTTCGCGGGTTGGCGATCGCCGAGCTGACGACGACATACGCCGCGGCGAGCACGAACAGCGCCGCCGTCCAGGGATAGCCGGGGACTCGAAACCTTACCTCTCCCCCCTTCCCCCTCTCCGCATTGCGGAGAGGGGGACCGAGGGGGTGAGGTCCCGGAAGCGGGGTGAGGTCGCTCGCTCTATAGATGAAGAGACTGGCCCCGGTGAGCCCAAAAAAAATCCAGTCCCCGAACACGACGTAGTCGAGCAGCTGGCCGTACGTTCCAGATAGCGCCAGCACGATGGACCAACCCCCCATGAACACGATGGCGCCCGCGGGCGTGCGGTAGGTCGGATGGAGCGCCGCCAGGCGGGTCAAGAACAACCCGTCCGCGGCCATCGTCTGAAACACGCGCGGCGTAACGAGAATGACCAGGTTCAGGAAGCCGAAGGTCGAGACTGCGATCCCGGCGCTGATCAGGCGCGTTCCGCCCGGGCCGACGACCCGGGCCATCACGTCGGCCGCCGGCGCCGTGCTCGCCGCGAGCCCCGCCGCACCGAGCACCCGTAGATACGCGACGTTCACGAGCAGATAGACCGCCACGACGCCCACCACCCCGAGCACGAGCGCGCGCGGCAAGTCCCGCTGGGGCGCGACCAGCTCCTCGGCAATGAAGTTGGTCTGTTGCCAGCCCCCGTAGGCAAAGAGCACCGGTACGAGGGCGGCACCCAGCGCTACCCCCACCGCCCACACCCCAGCCGGGGCGGTAATGGGCGGTAGAGGGCGGTAGAGGGCAGTCGGGGAAGCGGCGAAGAGACCGGTGATAATGAGGGCCGCCAGCGCGCCGAGCTTCAGGACTGTGAACACGTTCTGGGTGACCGCCGCCGGCTTCACGCCCACGTAGTTGACCGCCGACACGACCACGATCGCGCCGATCGCGAGGGGCAGCCTGGCGCTCGGGGACAAGCCGAGCAGCGGGAGCGCGTAGCTCGCGAAGGTCACGGCGACTGCAGCGGTCGCGCCGGTCGCGATCACCAGCAGGAGCGCCCAACCATACAGGAACGCCGGGAGTGGACCGAACGCCTCGCGGAGGTAGACGTAACCGCCGCCCGCCCGCGGCCGCCGGGCGCCAAGCTCGCCGAAGGTCAGCGCGCCGGCGAGCGCGATGATGCCGCCGGCGATCCACGCAGCGAGCGTAAGCCCGGCGCTGCCGACCCGCGCGGCCACCACCTCGGGCCCGAGAAACACTCCTGACCCGATGATGCCGCCGATGACCGCCATCGTGGCGGAAAAGATGCCGAGGCGGCGCGCGTAGGTGACGCCGCCGGCTGATGCGCTCACGCGGCAGGAAGATGCATCCCGCAACATTGTTCGGATAGCGTGAACCCCCCTGCCCCCCCTTCCATCAGCGCGTCCCCCTCTACACGTTTTTTCCCATACTTCCGCGAGGATGCCCTTTCATGGCCGCCATCACCTTCACCGTCAACGGCAAACGCGAAACCGTCAACGTCACCCCCGACACGCCGCTCCTTTGGGTGCTGCGTGACACCCTCGGCCTCACCGGCACCAAGTTCGGCTGCGGCATCGCCCAGTGCGGCGCCTGCACCGTGCACCTGGACGGCGTCGCGACGCGCACCTGCGTGCTGCCCGTATCGGCCGTCGCCGGCAAGCGCGTGACCACGATCGAAGGCCTGTCGAAAAACCGGTCGCACGCGGTGCAGCGCGCGTGGATCGAAGAAGACGTGCCGCAGTGCGGCTATTGCCAGTCGGGGCAGATCATGGCCGCCGCTGCGCTGCTCGCAAAGAATCCGCATCCCACGGACGCCGACATCGACACGGCCATGACCAACATCTGTCGCTGCGGCACCTACCAGCGGATCCGCGCCGCCATCCATCGCGCCGCCCAGGGAGCGTGATATGAGCGCCGCTCCAGAGATTACCCGACGCGAGTTCCTCGAAGCGGCGGGCGTCGCCAGCCTCGTCATCGGCTTCCATCTGCCCGCAGCCGGCCGGAGAGCGGGGGGCGCCGCCGCCGCGGCGCCGTTCGCCCCGAACGCCTGGCTGCGCATCGGCGCCGACGAGAGCGTGCTCGTCGTGGTCGACCGCTCCGAGATGGGTCAGGGCGTGACGACCTCCCTGCCCATGCTGCTCGCGGAAGAGCTCGAAGCCGACTGGTCGAGGGTCCGGATCGAGTCCGCCCCCGCGGACAAGTCGTACGTCAATCCGATGTTGTTCGGCATGCAGGGAACCGGTGGCAGCACGAGCGTACGCGCGGCTTACACACCGCTTCGCAAGGCGGGCGCGGCGGCGCGCGAGATGCTCCTCGCCGCGGCGGCAGAAACCTGGGGGGTCGAAAAGTCCGCCTGCCGCGCCGAGAAGGGCGCGGTGATCCACACGCCCAGCAACCGGCGCCTCACCTACGGCCAGCTGGTCGCGAAAGCAGCCACCGTCCCCCTACCCGGCGACGTCCCGCTCAAGGACCCGAAGGACTGGAAGATCCTCGGCACCCGCGTGAAGCGGCTCGATTCGCCGCCCAAGGTGGACGGGAGCGCGCAGTTCGGCATCGACGCGAAGGCGCCGGGCTTGCTCGTCGCCGTGGTCGCGCGCTCGCCCGTCTTTGGGGGCACGGTGAAGACCTTCGACGCCGCCAAGGCGAAGGCCGTGCCGGGCGTCAAGCACGTTGTTCAGATCTCGACGGGCATCGCCGTCGTGGCCGACGGCTACTGGTCGGCCAAAAAGGGCCGGGACGCGCTCGCCGTCACGTGGGACGAGGGCCCGACCGCGAGCGTGTCGAGCACGACGATCACGCAGCTGTTCGGCCAGAAGGTCGAGCAAGCCGGCGCGGTCGCACGGCACGACGGCGACGCCCCGGGCGCGCTGCCCGGGGCCGCGACCAAGCTCGACGCCACCTACGAGCTGCCGTTCCTCGCCCACGCGACCATGGAGCCGATGAATTGCACCGCCCACGTCCGACCCGATGGAGTGGACATCTGGGCGCCGACCCAGTTCCAAACCGGCGTGCAAGGCCTCGGCGCAGGCATCGGGGGTGTCCCGCCCGAAAAGGTCAAGGTGCACACGACCTATCTGGGGGGCGGCTTCGGCCGGCGGTTCGAGCTCGACTTCATTAAGGAAGCGCTCGAGACCTCCAAGGCCACCGGTGCACCGGTGAAGGTGATTTGGTCCCGCGAGGACGACATTCGAAACGCGCAGTACCGCCCCGCCTGTTACCACCGGTTGCAAGCGGGTCTCGACGGAACCGGCCAACCGGTGGCATGGACGCACCGCATCGTAGCGCCCTCGATCATGGCCCGCGTGTTCCCCAACTTCGTGAAGAACGGGCTCGACACAGAAGCCGTGGAGGGCGGCGTCGGCATGCCTTACGCGGTGCCCAACGTGCACGTCGACTATGTGCTCACCGACACCGGCATTCCAGTCGGCTTCTGGCGCTCGGTGAACAACTCCTTCAACGCCTTCGTGGTCGAGAGCTTCATCGACGAGCTGGCCCAGGCCGCGAAGAAGGATCCGTACGAGTATCGGCGGGACCTGCTCGGCAAGGCGCCACGCCACCTCGGCGTGCTGAACCTCGCCGCGAGCAAGGCCGGCTGGGCCACCCCGCTCCCGGCGGGTCGCGCCCGCGGGATCGCCGTGTACAAGGCGTTCGAAAGCTTCGTGGCCGAAGTGGCCGAAGTCTCGGTGGGATCGGACGGAGCGCCGCGCGTGCACCGGGTCGTCTGCGCGGTGGACTGCGGGCCGGTCGTGAATCCCGACATCGTCGAAGCGCAGATGCAGAGCGCCATTGTGTACGGCCTGACGGCCGCGCTGTGGGGCGAGATCACGATCGACAAAGGTCGCGTGCAGCAGAGCAACTTCCACGATTACCGCATGCTCCGCCTGGCCGAGATGCCGGTGGTGGAAGTCCACATCGTGCCGAGCACGGACGCGCAGGGCGGCGTCGGTGAGCCGGGCACGCCGCCGATCGCGCCGGCCGTGTGCAACGCGTTGTTCGCGCTGACGGGGAAGCGCGTCAGGAAGCTGCCGATAGGGAAAATGGCGTGACACGCTAGGGCGAGTGGCGCCATCGGGGTTTCCCATCCTGAAAGGATGGGCCCAGGACGGCACAACGCTCACGCGTGTGCTTTAGCATCGCGCTTCGCCGGGCCCACGCCTTGGCGTGGGAATAACCGACGTGGAATGGCCCCACGTGTCGAGTCAAGAGTTCAGTCGCTCATAACGGGACGAAGGAGAGGTCTATGAGCTCGACCACCACCCGCCGTGAGTTCCTGGAGACCACCGCTGGTCTCATCATCTCGTTCTACATCCCGCCCGGCCCGCGGGCATCACGCGACCCCGACGCCCCATTCGCCCCCAACGCCTGGCTGCGCGTCGGCACCGACGGCATCGTCACGCTCACGCTCGACAAATCCGAGATGGGCCAGGGATCGCAGACGGGCCTCGCCATGATCCTGGCCGAGGAGCTCGAGGCGGACTGGTCCACGGTCCGGCTCGGCCCGGTGCCGGAGAATCCGGCCGGCTGGTCGCGCCGCATGTCCACCGGCGGCAGCACGGCGATACACGGCTCGTGGGACCTGCTGCGCAAGGCGGGCGCCACCGCGCGCGAGATTCTCGTCAGCGCCGCCGCCGCGGCGTGGGACGTCGATCGTGCCGGCTGCCGGGCGGAACAGGGCGCGGTGATCCACACGCCCACGAAACGCCGGCTCTCCTACGGCAAGCTCGCGGCGCGTGCGGCGCAGCTCCCGGTGCCACAGGACGTCCCGCTCAAGGACCCGAAGCAGTTCCGGCTGCTCGGCACCCGCACGACGCGGCTCGATACACCCGCCAAGGTCGATGGCAGCGCCGTCTACGGCATCGACGTGACCATGCCGGGGCTGTTGGTAGCGTCGATCGAGCGGTGTCCCGTGTTCGGCGGCACGATCAAGCGGTACGACGCAACGAAGGCGAAGGCACTGCCGGGCGTACGCGCGGTCGTCGAGCTCGAGCCCAGCCCGTGGACGGGGAAGGACGGCGCCTGGGGTGTGGGATGTGCCGCCGGAGTGGCCGTTGTCGCCGACACCTACTGGCACGCGTTCCAGGGGCGCAAAGCGCTCGAGATCGAGTGGAACGAAGGTGAGGCTGCATCACTCGGCTCGGACGGCATCCGCGCGGAGCTCGCCCGCCTTGCCGACCAGCCCGGCGTCGAGGCGAAGAAGGTCGGCGACCCCGCCGCGGCCCTCGCCGGCGCGGCGCAGCGCGTGGACGCGGTCTACGAGGTGCCGTTCCTGCACCACGCCACGATGGAGCCGATGACCTGCACGGCGCACGTCCGGGCCGACGGAGGGGGTTGCGACGTCTGGGCCCCGACCCAAAACCAGACCCGGGCGCAGGAGGTGGCGGCCGAGCTCGCGGGCCTCCCCAAGGAGAAGGTCCGGATTCACACCACATTCCTGGGTGGTGGATTCGGGCGGCGGCTGGAGCCGGATTTCGTGTCGGAAGCGGTGCGCGTGTCGAAGGCGGTCGGCGCACCGGTGAAGGTGATCTGGACGCGGGAGGACGACACCCAGCACGGGTTCTACCGGCCCGCGAGCTACAACCGCTTCGCGGCAGGGTTGGACGCCGCCGGGAATCCGGTTGCCTGGACCCACCGCGTCGTGGGAACGCCGATCCGGCTCAAGTTCGGACCGCTGCCGAAGGGACTGGACGGCTCGCTCGTGGACGGTGCCGAGGACCTGCCGTACGGCATCCCGAACGTGCTCGTCGATCAGGTCACGGCCGACTTCCTGCCGATCCCGCGCGGGTTCTGGCGCTCCGTCGGTATCTCGCACAACGCGTTCGTCACCGAGAGCTTCCTGGACGAAGTCGCCACGGCGGCAAAGCAAGACCCGTACGAGCTGCGGCGAGCACTGCTCAAGGACAAGCCGCGGCACCTGCGGACCCTCGAGCTCGTGGCGGAAAAGGCAGGCTGGGGCACGCCGCTCCCGGCGGGACGGGCACGGGGCATCGCCTTCGCCGAGTGGCAGCCTACGGTGTGCGCGCAAGTGGCGGAAGTGTCGGTGGACTCGGGAGGCGTGGTGCACGTCCATCGCGTGGTCTGCGCCGTGGACTGCGGGCCCGTGGTGAACGTGGGCCAGATCGAGGCGCAGATGCAGGGCGGAATCGTGTACGGCCTCACCGCCGCGCTGTACGGCGAGATCACCATCGACCGCGGCCGGGTGCAGCAGGGCAACTTTACCGACTACCCGATGATGCGCATCAACGAGATGCCCGCCGTCGAGGTGCACGTGGTGCCGAGCACCGAGAAGCAGGGCGGCATCGGAGAGCCGAGCGTGGGGCCGATCGCACCGGCGGTGTGCAACGCGATCTTCGCGGCGACGGGGAAGCGGATAAGAAAGCTGCCGATAGGGAGGGTGGTGTGACCTCACCCCCTGACCCGCTCTCCGGGTCCTCACCCTGTCCCCCTCTCCCTTCGGGAGAGGGGATCAAAGGGGTGAGGACCTTGAGTATCACTCGTCGCGACTTCGTCGAGACCACCACCGGCCTGGTCATCGCTTTCACCATACCGTGGCGCCCGGCTGCGCCACCGGCCACCACCGCCCCGTTCGCGCCCAACGCCTGGCTGCGCATCGGCACGGATGGGATCGTCACCCTCACGCTCGACAAGTCCGAAATGGGCCAGGGCTCCCAGACCGGGCTCGCCTTGATCCTCGCGGAGGAGCTGGAGGCCGATTGGTCCACGGTCCGGCTCGGTCCGCTACCGGAGAATCCCGCGGCGTGGTCGCGCACGATGCGCACCGGCGGGAGCAACGCGATCCGCAGCTCGTGGGAGCCGCTCCGCAAGGCGGGCGCCACCGCGCGGGAAATGCTCGTCACCGCGGCGGCGCAAACGTGGCAGGTCGACCGCGCCACGTGCCGCGCCGAGCAGGGCACGGTGATCCACGTTCCGACCGGTCGCCGCCTGCGGTACGGCACCCTCGCCGCGCGGGCCGCGGCGCTTCCGGTTCCGAGCGAGGCGCCACTCAAGGATCCGAAGGACTTCCGGTTGGTCGGCACGCGGGTGACTCGGCTCGACACGCCGGGGAAGGTGGACGGGAGCGCGATGTTCGGCATCGACGTCAAGGTGCCGGGGATGCTGGTGGCGTCGATCGAGCGGTCACCGGTGCTGGGCGGCCGCGTGAAACGCTTCAGCGCCGACCGCGCGAAGGCCATTCCGGGCGTGCGCTACGTGGTGGCGCTCGAGCCCAGCTCATGGATGGGCGCGAACGGCGCGTGGGCTGCCGGATGCGCAGCAGGCGTCGCCGTCGTGGCGGATAGCTACTGGCAAGCGGTGGAGGGACGGCGCGCCCTCGAGATCGAGTGGGACGAAGGGGACTCGGGCGCCCTCGATTCGGCGAGCATCCGCGCGCAGCTGGTCGCCCTCGCCGATCGACCGGGCATCGTGGCGCAAACCATCGGCGACGTGACCGCGGCGCTCGCCGGCGCGGCCAAGCGGATCGAGGCGGCGTACGACGTCCCCTTCGTGCACCACGCCACCATGGAGCCGATGAACTGCACCGCACACGTCCGCGCCGGCGAGTGCGACGTGTGGGCCCCCACCCAGAATCAGGGGGATGCGCAGCGGGTGGCGGCCGAGGTCACCGGCCTGCCGAAGGAGAAAGTCCGGATCCACACGACGCTCTCGGGTGGGGGATTTGGGCGCAGGCTCGAGCCGGACTTCGTTTCGGAAGCGGTGCGGGTGTCCAAGGCCGTCGGCGCGCCCGTGAAGGTGATCTGGACGCGCGAGGACGACATGCGCAACGGGTTCTACCGCCCGACGAGCTACAACCGCTTCACAGCGGGGCTCGATGCCTCGGGGCGGCTGGTCGCCTGGACCCACCGCATTGCCGGCACGCCGTTGCGGCTCAAGTTCGGACCGCTCGAGAAGGGGATCGACGACAGTCTGGTCGACGGCGCCGTTGATCTCCCGTATGCGATTCCCAACCTCCTCGTGGACCAGGCGACCCTGGAGCTGGCGGCGGTGCCGCGAGGGCCGTGGCGCTCCGTGGGCGTGTCGCACAACGGCTTCGTGACCGAGTGTTTCCTCGACGAGATCGCGGTGGCGGGCGGCCGGGACCCGTTCGAGCTGCGGCGCGAGCTGCTGCGCGACAAGCCGCGCCATCGCCGGACGCTCGAGGTCGCGGCCGAAAAAGCGGGCTGGGGCTCAGCGCTCCCGCCCGGCCGCGGCCGTGGGATCGCGCTCGCCGAGTGGGGACCGACGGTGTGCGTCGAAGTGGCCGAAGTGACCGTAGAAGCAGACGGGTCGGTCCGCGTGCCTCGCGTGGTGTGCGCGGTGGATTGCGGCCAGACGGTGAACACGGGCCAGATCGAGGCACAGATGCAGGGCGGCGTCGTGTTCGGCCTGAGCGCCGCGCTGTACGGCGAGATCACGCTGGCGCACGGCCGCGTGGTACAGGGAAACTTCGACACCTACCCCGTGGTCCGGATGCTGGAGGCACCAGCGGTGGAAGTGTACATCGTGCCGAGCAGCGACCCCCAGGGCGGGGCCGGCGAGCCGGGCGTCCCGCCGATCGCACCCGCGGTGTGCAACGCGATCTTCGCGGCAACCGGGAAGCGGATCAGGAAGCTGCCGATCGGGAAAGTCGTCGTCTAACGGCAACTGCGTGGTACGTGGTGAGTGGTTCGTGACGGTGCGAACCGCGAGTACGGATCGCCGCGGTAGCAACCACGTACCACGCACCAGGCAGTTAGCCGTTTTAGTGCACCACCGTCACCGAGCCCGTCATCGTTGCGTGTACGCTGCAGTGGTACGTGTACTTACCCAGAGTTGTGATCGTGCTGTGATAAGTGCCGGACCCCGTCATGTTCCCTGAGCTCGCCGGCAGGGGCGTCGGGCCCCCATCATACGTGACGCTATGAGGTTGCGCGCCACCCCAGGTCCAGGTCACGGTCCCGCCGGTCTGGATGACGACGTCTTTAGGGGTGAACGAGAAGTCCGCAATGGCGACGCCCGCAGTTGCCGACGCCATGGTGGCGTTCGCGTGCAAGGTGGCGGACCCGGGCACCCCCGTGGACATCGCGGTGATCGTGTGTCTCGTGACGGCCCCGATCGAATCCGTGGTGCTGGCGACGCCATTTGCGTCGGTGGTGCTTTGAGCCGGACTGACCGCGCCAGCATCCGTCCCGACAACAGCCCAGTTCACGACCACACCGGGCACCGGACAACTGGCTGCGTCCAACGCCGTGACCCGGAGGGGGGCGGGAAGTGGGTTGTTGAAGTACCCGTTCTGTTCGTCGCCGCTCTTGGTAACGAGCTGGACCGCGGCGCCGGGTGAACAGGGGCCGGTGCCGCCATCCCCGCCGCCCCCGCCGCACCCGACCGCGAGCAGCGCGACACCGAGCCCCGCGAGTCTCACAGAAAATCCGCGCATCATCCGCCTCCGGTGGAAATGAGAGGGTCGCACGCCCGACGACTATAGGCATACCCCGGAGGCGAGGTTTGTCAAGCGGTGATTGGTAATAGAATTGTCAAGACAACTCGAGTCTACGACCTCCGTGCCAGCGTCGCCGCGCGCGAGCGGAGCGCCGCGTCGATCTCGCCCAGCGAGACGGGGGCCGGAACCGTCCACGACCCGCGCTGCATCGTCGGCACGCGGATCGCCGCCACGTCGCCATCCGGTCCCAGGTCGACCACCGCCGTTGCGGCGTCGTCCGGGCCCTGGTTCGCTTTGATCACGAGCGTCCAGGTGCCTTCCTGCGGCCACGACCGCTTCAGGGCGTACACGCCCTCTCGTGACGTCTCGGCGAAGTCGAGCTTGAGCGACCGCCGCTCGCCGTTCACCATCCCTTCGGCGGTGCCGGTCACGATGAACCCCATCGCGGTGCCGTGATGGAACGAGTGCACCAGCAGAAACGCGTCGCGCGTCGACCTGTCGTACGGGTTGGCGGGCAGCTCGATCGAGATCCAGGGCGGGCCCTTCGATGCAAAGGCGGGGGCGGCGAAGAGCACGCTTGCGAGGGCCGCGACGGCGAGGCTACGAGTCCGGGTCTGCATGGCAACCTCCAGTGATCGGTTACCGTTGAGATGCTGCGCGGGGCGGGAAGGTTTGAAGCAAGATCGACCCCTTGAAGCTGCGGGCCGTGAGCCGCGCCCCACTCCCGGCGACCCCGCTGGAGAACCGCAGCTCCTTCCCCGTGCCCACCGCTCGGGGCTTCGGCCGCGCGTCGCCCAAGTGGTTGGTGATCGCTCCAGCGATCGTGAGCACGTCGAAATCGGCCACGGTGTTCGCGGGCACGCGCACCTCGATCGTCCCGCTCTGGCTCTCGACCTCCACCACACCGCCCCGCCCCAGCTCGCCCTCGAAGCGGACGTCGCCCGTCACGGACTCGAACCTGCCGCGCTGCACGCCCGTGCCACCGCGCTGCCACCCCGCAGCCCGGACGACGATGCGGCCGCTCAGGGTCGAGGCGCCGAGGTCCTGGCTCGCTCCGCGCAGCAGGACATCGCCGCTCACCGTCTTCACGCGGGCGCGGCCGGTGCCCCCCGCCAGTTCCACATTGCCGTTCATGGTTTCGGCCGTGACGTCCTGCGGCGTGCCGACCACGTGGATCGCCCCGGCGACGCTCGTCAGGTCGAGCTTCCCATCTACGCCCAGTACGTCGATGTCCGCCCCGGTCGTGGTCACCCACACGGTGAGCGCTCGCGGGACGTGCACCTCGAGGTCGGCCGGTCCGGTGGCTTCAATGGTCCGCACATGCGCGTCGCCGGTCGCCGACAGGCGGCCGGCCCCGCGCTCGAGGCGTCCGGTCACGGCGAGGGTCTCGGCATCCCAGCCGCGCACCCGGATCTTCCCGAACGGGCACGTGATGCGGACTGCTCCATTGGGATCGAGCGCCCAAAGCTCGTCGACGCGCTCCTGACCCGCCGCCTGCCGCGCCAGGAGCGCGATCGCGAGCGTCAGCCAACCGGTCGTCCTGGTCATCGCACCTTCCTCCTGTCAGCTCGCCGCGAGCCGCGTCGCCCACCGCAGCAGCTCGACCTTCTGACGAGCCGCCGCGGCCCAGAGATGCTGCAGCTCCGCGTTCGCGGGGTCGCGCGCCAACGCAGCCCGGGACTCCGCAATCGCGGCGTCGATGACCGCCAGATTCCGCTCGACGAGCGCGACGGTCTCGGGCCGCAGCCGTCCGCGCTGCGCCGCGAGGATGAGCGAGAGCTCGTTCGTCGCCCGGTCGAAGTCGGCCTGGACCGCCGCCCAGCCCTGCCCCGCCGGGCGGTAAGGGGCGGTAGAGGGCGGTAGAAGACGGTAGAGGCCCAACGCGATGACGAGCACTGCTGCCGCGGCGAGCGCACCGCGCCAAAAGGCTCGTTGCACGTTGTACGTTGCACGTTGCACGATTCGCGCGTCGATCGCCGTCCAGAGATTTCGCTCCGGCGCGATGCTTCCTGGCAGGCCCCGCGCCTCCGCGACAAGTCGGCGCAGCTCAGACACCGCCGTGCGGCACCCCGAGCACTCCGCCAAGTGGGCCTCGACCGACGCCCGATCGGTGACGGCCAGGGTGCCGTCCACGTACTCGTTGAGCGTCGCTTCCATATGCGGACACATCATCGATTCAAGGCCTCGCGTAACAGTCGGCGCGCCCGGAACAGCTGTGCCTTGGACGTTCCCACCGCGATGCCGGCGAGCTCGGCGATCTCCTCATGGCGATACCCCTCGACGTCGTGCAACACGAACACCTCCCGCGCTCCCGGAGGGAGCGCCGCGACGGCACGCTCGAGATCGAGCTCCATCTCCGGCCCCCCGCCGCGCCGGGGTCGCTCGAGCGCCGCCGGGTCGTCGGTCGTCACGATCCGCTGCTCCCGCCGCCGCTCGGCACGCCGTCCGAGGAGCACCTCGTTCACGGTGAGCCGGTAGAGCCAAGAGGAGAATGCGCTCTCGCCCCGGAACGTGGCGAGCCGCTCCCACGCCCGAACGAACGCGTCCTGCGTCCGCTCCTCGGCTTGCGGCGCATCCGCCGTGAGCCGCAGGCACAGCGCATACACACGACCCACGTGCGCGTGGTACAGCGCCTCGAATGCCGCCCGGTCGCCCTGCTGCGCGCGGCGGATCAGATCGGTCGGGTCCGAGTGCATCGCAGCGCCCCCCCGGGCCGGCACGTTGGTAGGATGCCAGCCGGCGCGGGTTGGTTTGCGAGCCTAGCGCGGATTGCCGGACGGGATCGGCCGCGCGAGCAGACCGGTCATCGAGACGCGCACCTCGAAGGTCTGGGCCCGAGTCGCGGCCACGAACGTGGCGGAGCCGTACTCCGCGTCCACCAGCGGTCCGAGCAGGCGGCGGCGCGCGACGAAGAAGAGATCGACCGGCTTCGATCGCGCGAGCTCGTACGCGGTGTGGGGCCGCGCCCGCTCGTCCGCGATACTGTTGTAGCGGCCCGCGACACGATCCAGCTCGTAGACCGTGCGCAGGCCGAGCAGGCTCGCCCAGGGGTGCCACTTGAGAACGTGCGCATCGACGTAAAAGGCGTCCCCCGCGAGCTCGTACATCGCGAGGCGGCGGTCCGGCAGGGTGATCGTGGCGCGGAAGCGCTGCGGCGCCACGGGCTCGGTGCGCACCGTGGCCGCCACTTCCTCGTAGGTGAGGGCACGGTAGCCTTGGAGGCCCACCGTGACTGTGGCCGCCAGCGCGGCGAGCACGAGTAGGAGTAGCGCGACGAGCCCCTGGATCGTCCCGCCCAGCCAGTGTCGCGCGCGGGTCGCCCCCACGGCCTTCACGCCCACGACGGTCCCCAAGAGCAGGAGGCACAGGGCGGACACGACGAGCGTCGTGAACATGATGCTCGTCTAAGCTACACTCGTCTTATCTTTCATCCATGCCCGCGAGCGATCCCGGCATCCGCGTCGTCACTCCCCCACCGGCCGAGGGTGCCGACATTCTGAGCCCCGCGGCACTCCGGTTTCTGGCCGCGCTGGCACGCCGCTTCGAGCCGGAGCGCCAACGGCTGCTGGCGCGGCGCCGCGAGCGCCAGCAGGAGCTCGATGCCGGCCGGCTGCCCGACTTCCTGCCCGAGACGAAGGAGATCCGGGACCGGGACTGGACGGTCGCGCCGATCCGGCCCGATCTGACCGACCGCCGCGTCGAGATCACCGGCCCCGTGGAGCGCAAGATGATGATCAACGCGCTCAACTCGGGAGCGAACGTCTTCATGGCGGACTTCGAGGATGCGAACGCGCCCACCTGGGAGAACAACCTGCTCGGTCAGCGCAACGTGCGCGACGCGGTCGCTCGCACCATCGCGTACACCAGCCCCGAAGGGAAGCGCTACGCGCTCGACGCCAAGACCGCGACGCTCGTCGTGCGGCCCCGCGGGTGGCACCTGGTCGAGAAGCACCTCGTCGTGGACGGGCAGCCGATCTCCGCATCGTTGTTCGATTTCGGACTGACGTTCTTCCACACCGCGGCGGCGCTCGTCGCGAGCGGCTCGGGACCCTACTTCTATCTGCCGAAGCTCGAGAGCCATCTCGAGGCGCGCCTCTGGAACGACGTCTTCGGCTTCGCGCAGGACGCGATCGGGATTCCGCGCGGCACGATCCGCGCGACGGTGCTGATCGAGACGATCCTCGCTGCCTTCGAGACGGACGAGATCCTGTGGGAGCTGCGCGACCATTCGGCCGGGCTCAACTGCGGGCGCTGGGACTACATCTTCAGCTACATCAAGAAGCTGCGCCGCCGCCCCGAGCGCGTGCTCCCCGACCGCGCGCGCGTCACGATGGAGCAGCCGTTCCTGCGCGCGTATGCGGACCTGGTGGTCCGCACCTGTCACCGCCGCGGAATCCACGCCCTCGGGGGCATGGCGGCACAGATTCCCATCAAGCGGGACGCGGCGCTGAACGCCCAGGCGCTCGACAAGGTCCGCCAGGACAAGCTCCGGGAGGTGCGCCAGGGGCACGATGGCACCTGGGTCGCGCACCCCGGGCTCGTCCCCCTCGCGCGGGAGGTATTCGACGCCCACATGCCCGGACCCCACCAGATCGGTCGGCAGCGGGAGGACGTGCGCGTGACGGCGCGCGACCTGCTCGCGACCCCCGCCGGGGAGATCACGACCGACGGCCTCCAGACGAATCTCAGCGTCGCCTTGCAGTACCTCGCGGCGTGGCTCGGCGGCATGGGCTGCGTGCCGATCAACGACCTGATGGAAGACGCGGCCACGGCCGAGATCTCCCGCGCGCAGGTGTGGCAGTGGCTGCAGCACGGCGCGCGCTTGAAGGACGGCCGACCCGTAACTGCCACTATGGTGCAACAAACCATCGCTGAACTGGTGCAGGCCCTACCCGAACGGGTAGGGCCCGGGGGCCCCGGGCACGATAAGTTTTCCCTGGCAGGCCGGATTCTGGCGAACCTCACTACCGGCGCGGAGTTTGCGGAGTTCCTCACGACGGTAGCGTACGAGTATTTCGACTGACACGGCACCAGGGACGGGTACCATGGACAAGCAGCAATTCGTCACCTCCCTCGAGCACGCGTGGAACACGGGGAGCCGCTGGAAAGGCGTCACCCGACCGTACACGGCGGCGGACGTGTACCGCCTGCGGGGCTCGATCGACATCGAGTACTCGCTCGCCCGGTTCGGCGCAGCCCGTCTGTGGCAGCTGTTCCAGGATGAGGAATACGTCGCCGTGCTGTCCGCGATCACGGGCAATCAGGCGATTCAGCAGGTACAGGCGGGGCTCAAGGCGATCTACGTGAGCGGCTGGCAGGTGGCGGCCGATGCGAATAACGCGCTCGAGATGTATCCCGACCAGAGCCTCTACCCCTCCGATTCCGTTCCGGCGCTGCTCCGCCGCCTCAACAACGCCCTCAAGCGCGCCGACGAGATCGCGCACATGAAGGGCGACCAGGCGACCTACTGGTTTGCGCCGCTGGTGGCCGACGCCGAGGCGGGGTTCGGCGGGCCGCTGCACGCCTTCGAGGTCATGAAGAACATGATCGACGCCGGGGCCGCCGGCGTGCACTTCGAGGACCAGCTCGCCTCGGTGAAGAAGTGCGGCCATCTGGGCGGGAAGGTGCTCGTGCCGACGAGCGAGTTCATTACGAAGCTCGTAGCGGCGCGCCTGGCGACGGACGTGTGCGGGGTCGACACGATCCTGATCGCACGCACCGACGCCAACAGCGCAACCCTGCTCACGACCGACTGCGACGAGTACGATCAGCGCTTCGTGACCGGCGAGCGGACCGCGGAAGGGTTCTTCCGGGTGCGGGACGGCGTCGAAGCCGCCATCGCACGGGCACTCGCCTACGCGCCGTATGCCGATCTGCTCTGGTTCGAGACGTCGAAGCCGGATCTCGCGGAAGCGAGGAGGTTCGCCGAGGCGATCCACGCCAAATACCCGGGCAAGATGCTCGCCTACAACTGCTCGCCGTCGTTCAACTGGCGCAAGCACCTGAGCGAAGCGCAGATCGCCGCCTTCCAGAAGGAGCTGGGCGCCCTGAACTACAAGTTCCAGTTCGTGACGCTGTCCGCGTTCCACGCGCTGAACCACAGCATGTTCATGTTGGCGCGGGCGTACAAGGAGAAAGGGATGGCCGCGTACGCCGAGCTGCAGAATCGGGAGTTCGCCTCGGAGAAGGACGGCTACGCCGCGGTGCGTCACCAGGAGTTCGTGGGCGTCGGGTACTTCGACGAGATCACCCAGATCGCGACCGGCGGTCAGTCGTCGGTGACCGCGATGGAGGGCTCGACGGAGCAGCAGCAGTTCCAGGAGCCGTCCCCGGAGCACCGGAAGGCAACAGCGAAGCGCTGACCGAGCAGATGAAGCGCTCCACCCTCTACTCTCTCGCCGCGGTGTTCGCCATCGCGGCGTTGTTTTTCTTCATGACCACCGCGCGCGCCAAGGTGGAATGCCGTGTGTGCATGGAGTACCGCGGCCGGACCAACTGTGCCGCGGCCGTGGGACCAACCGAGCAGGCGGCTCGTGAAGGAGCGCAGACCACCGCCTGCGGTCCCATCGCAAGCGGCATGGACGAGCAAATCGGTTGTTCCCGCACGCCGCCGACGTCTGTTGAATGCAATTCCCGGTAGGAATAGGTAGAGGACAAGCGTTGTCGTTTCTCCTCCACGTCTTTAGTATTTCGTCGTGTCCGATCTGTCTCTTCCCCGGAGTCCCGTCCCCGCGAATCTGCTTTTGACGCAGGGGCAATCCCAGATGGGCCAGATCTTCGTGATGGAGCGCGTTCCCCACCACGACGGTCCGGAGACGGTCCTGGAGCTCCTGAACCGGCCCGAGGGCTTTTTCGCGTTCCGGCCGGCGACGAACCATGACGTCCTGCTCATCTCGAAGGTGCAGACGGTCTCGCTCTCGGTCGATCGCCAGGCGCCCATCGCCGACCCGGCCCGGCTCTCGGCCGCGCGGATGCTCGGCGTCGAGCTCGTCTTGACGGGCGGCTCCAAGATCGGGGGTTGGGCGAGTGCCGAGCTGCCCGAGCACCATGCGCGTCTGCTCGACTATCTCAACGCGTCCCGTGACCCTTTCTTCGCCGTGTGGACCCACGCGGCGACCCATTACGTCAACCGCGCGTACGTGCTGTACGCGCGCCCACTGAGCTAATCCATGCCAGCGCGGATCGACCCGTTTGTGGACGTCCTGCTCCGGGAGAAGGGCGATCAGTTGTACCTCCTGCCGGATGAGCCCGTCACCATGGTGAAGGACGGCAAGCCCCGGAAGGTGAGCCGGCAGCCCCTCACCGATCAGCACATCTACGCCCTGCTCGTGGAAGTGGCGCCGTCGGAATCGGCGGACCACATCGATCAGATGGCGGAGACCGAGTTCGAGTACGTGGCGGACCGCGGCATGGTGCGCGTGCGGATCGTGCCCGACATGGGACGGCTGACGGCCATGGTCGCGCCGGTCGGGAACTCCTCGGCGGCCCAAGCAGCCGCGGCGAACGCGGGGGCTCCCGCTCCGGCAGCCCAGCGGGCACCCGCCGTCGCGGGAGCCCCCGCGCCCGCCGCGCCTCCCCCCCGCCCCCCGAAGCCCTCCGCGATTGCTGCCGCACCGATGGTGGAAGCGCCTGGGAGCTCCTCAGGCGCCGCGGCGCCCGCGGGCCTGCCCGCCGATTTCGCCGCCCCGCAGTACAAGGGAGCCGAGCGGGCTCTGGGCGAGCTGCTCAAGAAGCTGGTACAGTCCGCCTCCTCGGATCTGCATCTGCGCGTGGGGGAGCCGCCCATCTTCCGCACGCACGGGGAGATGAAGCGGCAGGCCACACCACCGATCAGCATGGAGCAGCTCGAGCTGATGCTCCTGGCCGTCATGCCGGAGCGCAACCGCGGCGAGTGGAAGGAGACGGGCGACTCCGACTTCGCCTACGAGATCGCCGGCCTCGCCCGGTTCCGCGTGAACGCGGCGCGCGACCGCAAGGGCCCGATGGCCGTGTTCCGCGTCATTCCCGCCCAGGTGGTGAGCGTCGAGCAGCTCAACATCTCGAAGGAGGTGCAGCAGCTCTGCTACCTGACGAAGGGCCTCGTGCTCGTCACCGGCCCCACCGGCTCGGGGAAGTCGACCACGCTGTGCGCGCTGGTCGATCTGATCAACCGGACGCGCACGGACCACATCATCACGATCGAGGACCCGATCGAGTTCGTGCACGAGAACAAGAAGTGCGTGATCACCCAACGGCAAGTGGGCGTGCACACCGACAGCTTCAAGCGGGCGCTGCGATCGGCTCTTCGGGAGGACCCGGACATCGTGCTGGTGGGCGAGATGCGCGACCTGGAGACGATCGCCATCGCCATCGAGACCGCCGAGACCGGCCACCTCGTCTTCGGCACGCTGCACACCACGACGGCGTCTTCCACGGTCGACCGCATCATCGACCAGTTCCCGGCCGACCGGCAGGCGCAGATCCGCGTCATGCTGTCCGAGTCGCTCAAGGGCGTGATCTCGCAGACGTTGTGCAAAAAGCTGAGCGGCGGGCGGGTGGCGGCGCGCGAGATCCTGCTCACGACGCCGGCGATCTCAAACCTGATCCGCGAGGGCAAGACGTTCCAGATCCCCTCGATCATCCAGACCTCGAAGCAGCTCGGCATGCTCACGCTGAACGATGCCCTGCTCGACCTGGTCGAGAAGAAGGAGATCAGCCCTGACGAGGCCTACATGCGGTCCGTCGAAAAGGCGGGCTTGGCCGGGTCATTCAAGGCCAAGGGGCACAAGCTCACGATCACGGGCTGAGCGGAGGGAACAGAGCCACCGGTCGGATTTGAACCGACGACCGCTCGATTACGAATCGAGAGCTCTACCACTGAGCTACGGTGGCGGCCTCCTAACTTAGCGGCGTGCTCCTCCACGCGGTACTCCAGGGCCTCGGGCCGGGGCGCACCCGGCCGAGGTGCCCCAGAACCCTGAAGACCTGCCTACGGACTTCTCACCTGCAACACAGCCGTCATGGCGGCTGCCAGGATCAGCTTCGTTCTTGCATCGAGGCCACTGTGCATCCAAACAACTTGTGTAAAATCGAATGACCCGCTGAAATACTGAACGGCACACAGGGATTGCCCGCTTTCGATGAACTCATACCCTAAGGCAGGCATTCCCCGGAAATCGTAGACATTCTGGTTGGAGCTCGCCAGGGAAAGAAGGATCCTTCTCTCTCCATTTGAGAGAAACGCTACGTGCTTGCCCTCCGAATCACGGCCACTGGTCGAACCAAGGAACAGCACCCACGTTTCGGCGGTATCGCGATTGATGGTGATAAGGGCCGTGAAATTCTCGGACTCCTGCACCAGTTGATCGCTGCCGAGCGACCACCCGTGACCCAAGTCCAATTTGTGGAGCTCTTGAACGTTGACATTGCGCGCTGCGTTGACGACCGCAGAATCAGTAGCGGCGTCTGTCAATACGAACGTGAATGTCTCACGGGTCCGACTCTCTGACTCGGTCTGAAAAAAATTCCCCGTCATCCTGGTATGTGTCCATCCCGGTTTCCCCGAAACAACCGCGTAGTCACCAAACCGCCATTTCCCGATGTGTCCCATCCATTGGGCGCCCCTCTCTACCTTCAGTCGTTCAGCGTTGCGGGCAAGGCTGTCGCTGATGCGAATGGTTTTCTGCGCTGCGGACACGGCGGGGGCGGCCACAAGGCCGGCGAAGAGCAACACACCGCGGAACGCCTGCATGGAAGCATCCTTTCCCTTGAGAACTATGCATCACCACGGGGCGGTCACTGCACCACGCGCACCGGGGTCAAGCGGTCGATCGTGGTCCCGTCGCCGAGCTGGCCGGAGCCGTTTTGGCCCCAGCAATAGGCGGCGCCCGCGGCCGTGACCCCGCAAGTGTGGTACTCATTGGCGCGCACCGCGGCGAAGGTCACGCCGCCCGACACGAGTACCGGGCTCGTCCGGCTAGTCGTGGTCCCGTCGCCGAGCTTGCCGTCGCCGTTGTCGCCCCAGCAATAGGCGGCGCCCGCGGCCGTGACCCCGCAGGTGTAGACGCCGCCGCGGGCGCTCACCGCCGCGAAGGTCACGCCGCCCACCACGAGTACCGGGCTCGTCCGGCTAGTCGTGGTCCCGTCGCCGAGCTCGCCGAAGCCGTTGTAGCCCCAGCAATAGGCGCTGCCCGCGGTCGTGAGCCCGCAGGTGTGGTCCTGGCCGGCGGCGCTCACCGTTGCGAAGCTCACGCCACCCGCCACGAGCCCCGGGGTCGACCGGCTAGTCGTGGTCTCGTCGCCGAGCTCGCCGTCGCTGTTGTTGCCCCAGCAATAGGCGGCGCCCGCGGCCGTGACCCCACACGTGTGGTAGTCGCCGGCGCGCACCGCGGTGAAGCTCACGCCGCCCACCAGGAGCACGGGGGTCAATCGGTCAGTCGTGGTCCCGTCGCCGAGCTGGCCGAGGAAATTCTCGCCCCAGCAATAAGCGGCGCCCGCGGCCGTGAGCCCGCAGGTGTGGCTCCAGCCGGCGTCTACCACGGCGAAGGTCACGCCGCCCGCCACGAGCCCGGGGGTCGACCGGCTAGTCGTGGTCCCGTCGCCGAGCTGGCCGCCGAAGTTGGCGCCCCAACAATAGGCCGCGCCCGCGGCCGTGACCCCGCAGGTGAATTGGCCGCTGGCGCTCACCGAGGCGAAAGTCACGTCCCCCGACAAGAGCACGGGGGTCAATCGGTCAGTCGTGGTCCCGTCGCCGAGCTGGCCGACGATGTTCTCGCCCCAGCAATAGGCGGCGCCGGTGACCGTGAGCCCGCAGGTGTGGCGGATCCCAGCGCTCACCGTGGCGAACGTCAGCGTGACGGCAAACGGGGCGCTCGTCGCGCCGCTGAGCCCCCCCGCGCTCGCCGCGAGCGTGTAGCCGCTGCCCGGCCGGTCGATCCGCAGGTTATTGAACGTCGCGATCCCCTGGACCGCCGCCACCGTGAGCGTGCCCGACAGCGTCCCCGCCCCCGGGTTCGCCCCGAGCGCGAGCGTCACTGCGTCAGTCGCGCTGGTCACCGTGTTGCCAGAGGCGTCCTGCACAGTGACTTGGACTGGTGGGGTGATCAGCTGTGCGCCCGCTGCGTTGGTGGGCGGCACGGTGAAGGCCAACTTCGACGCGGGCGCGGCCGGCTGGGTCGGCGCCTTGTCGCCGCCACAGGCGATGATGGCGGCAGCCAGGGCGGGGAGTATCCAGAGCGTGGGGCGGAGAAGCATGGAGCTCATAGGTCCTCCTTACGGGTTGCTCTAGAGGTGGTCGGCCCGGGCTCGTGCGGACCACGCTCATGGTCGGGCGCGACACGTTTAGAAGGTGAGGGATGCTCCGAGTGTTAGCGCACGGCCTCTATCGGAAGTGAAGCTCACCCGGAGGCGGTCGAGCGGGACTTCCGCCCACCGCTCGGTCCGCACTAGAGCTCCAGTAACCGCGCCGACGAGAGCCCCTGCCCCACCAAAAACGGCGGCCCCAACGACGACGCATCCAGCTTCACTGGAGACGGGGACTACTATTGCATCACAGCCGCTTCCAATGAGGGCGCCAACACCTGCGCCGACAAGCAGTCCGATGCCAGCGCCCAAGCCGGCGTGGGACGTCCGGCCTTGGCTGATATCGAGGCGTGTGAGAGACGCCAGCGAGAGGCGCCAGCTCTTTGTGTCGCCCTGAACCATGAGCGAGTCGACCTGGAATGCCACGACAGTTCCTACCAGGGGACCGGGTGATGCGCTGGGTACCTGGGCGCGAATCCGGTCGCCGGGGTTGAGCCGTGCTGGCTGCTGCGATGCGATCCTAGCCACCGGCAGGACTGCGAAAGCCATGAGAACGAGTGTGTCGAGGCGCATGGGGGGCTCCCTTGGGATGGCGTTCGAACACCGCTTCACTTCCCATCACTGCACCACGCGCACCGGGGTCGACCGGTCGGTCATGGTCCCGTCGCCGAGCTGGCCTGAGCCGTTGGAGCCCCAGCAATAGGCGGCGCCCGCGGCCGTGAGCCCGCAGGTGTGGACGGAGCCAGCGCTCAGCGCGGCGAAGGTCACGCCGCCCGCCACGAGCCCCGGGGTCAACCGATTGGTCGTGGTCCCGTCGCCGAGCTGGCCGTATTCGTTGGTGCCCCAGCAATAGGCGGCGCCCGCGGCCGTGAGCCCGCACGTGTGGTAGTAGCTGGCGCTCACCGCGGCGAAGCTCACGCCGCCCGCCACGAGTACTGGGCTCGCCCGGTCAGTCGTGGTCCCGTCGCCGAGCTGGCCGAAGAAGTTGGCGCCCCAGCAGTAGGCAGCGCCCGCGGCCGTGAGCCCGCACGTGTGATACCACCCGGCCCGCACCGCGGCGAAGCTCACGCCGCCCGCCACGAGCCCCGGGCTCAACCGGCCCGTCGTGGTCCCGTCGCCGAGTTGGCCGTTGCCGTTGGCGCCCCAACAATAGGCGGCGCCCACGGCCGTGACCCCGCAGGTGTGCTCGGCGCCGGCGCTCACCGCGGCGAAGCTCACGCCGCCCGCTACGAGCCCAGGGGTCAACCGCCCAGTCGTGGTCCCGTCGCCGAGCTCGCCTGAGCCGTTGTAGCCCCAGCAATAGGCGGCGCCCGCGGCCGTGACCCCGCAGGTGTGCTGGGTGCCGGCGCTCACTGCGGCGAAGCTCACGCCGCCCGCCACGAGCCCCGGGGTCAACCGGTCCGTCGTGGTCCCGTCGCCGAGCAGGCCTGAGCCGTTGGCGCCCCAGCAAGAGGCGGCGCCCGCGGCCGCGAGCCCGCACGTGTAGACGCCGGCGGCGCTGGCGCTCACCGCGGTGAAGCTCACGCTGCCCGCCACGAGCCCCGGGCTCGACCGGTCCGTCGTGGTCCCGTCGCCAAGCGCGCCGTATTCGTTGTAGCCCCAGCAATAGGCGGCGCCCGCGGCCGCGAGCCCGCACGTGTAGAGGCCGCCGGCGCTCACCGCGGTGAACGTCAGCGTGACGGCAAACGGGACGCTGGTCGCCCCGCTGAGCCCCCCCGCGCTCGCCGCGAGCGTGTAGCCGCTGCCCGGCCGGTCGATCCGCAGGTTACTGAACGTGGCGATTCCTTGGATCGCCGCCACCGTGAGCGTGCCAGAGAGCGTCCCCGCGCCCGGGTTCGCCCCGAGCGCCACCGTCACCGCGTCCGTTGCCGCCGTCACCGTGCTCCCAGAGGCGTCCTGCACGGCGATCTGGACCGGCGGGGTGATCAGCTGCGCGCCCGCCGCGTTGGTGGGCGACACTGTGAAGACCAACTTTGTCGCGGCCGCCGGCTGGGTCGGACCTTTGTCGCTGCCACAGGCGACGATGACCAGAGGAGCCGAAACGAGGATCGCGGTCAGGAAGCCTGTGCGCATACCTTCCTCCAGTGGGATTCGCCGCGGAATAGGCGCTCGCCCTATCAAGCGAGATTCAAGCGAGCAGGACCCGCGCGAACACGGGATCGGCGATCTCAGATTCGGGGAGGCGTCGGAACGAAGGCGTCAGAGCGAAGGTGAGCCCGGCATGGCGCAGGGCCGTCGGCCAAACACCGTCAATATGCGGGCGGGTACAGTCCGCCGCCAATCGCTCATCCCATTACGTTGACGGCGTGCGGTACTCAGGAGCATTCTCTCACTCAATGCGGTGTCAATGGTGGTGCCAACGGAACCGTTGCTGCCAAGCGTCAGTCGTCGCTCGCCTCGCCTACCTCGCTGAAACAACAACGGCCAGCGCTGGCATGCGCTGGCCGTGCGGGATTACGAATCGAGAGCTCTACCACTGAGCTACGGTGGCGGTCCCCTAACTTAGCGACAGGCTTTTCTACGCGGTACTCCCTCCGCCTCGACCAGGTAACCCTCGAACGGCAGTCGTTACAACGGCACCGAAACAGTCTTGAGCTCCTCACCTTTTGCGAGCGTGACGTCGGCAACGGCGCGACTATCCTTCAACGACGGTGTGACGCTGACTGCGCGAAAGCCTGCGTTGCCTCGTAGGGCCTGCTCCACCGCTGCCCGAAGGGACACCTTCCCCTTGGCCATCGCCGCCTTCTGGCTCTGTGCGGCGGTGTAATCTTCGCCTTCTGCAATCGGCTCGGCCTTGACGACCTTACCGGTGTTGTGGTCTACGATCACCTCGAAGAACTTGCCGTCTTTGATCGTGTAAACGGAGAGCTGCAGCTTGCCTTCCTCCATCTCGAACTTGGCGGAAATCGGCTGGCCGTGACTGGCGCTCGCCGCCAGACCACGCTCGAGGGCCACCCGAGCGCCTAGAACGGCTTTTGCCAGTGCACCGTGGCCACCTTCCTCTTCTTGGGCCGCGAGAGTAGTCCCCCAGCACACTGCAGCCAGGGCCAGAACCGGGACACGCCACGTCATCGTGTTCATGTGATGCCTCCGATCTAAACCTTCTTGACGTTCATCTTGTCCAACGCGGCCCGGAGTCCGTGCGCCAGCTTGAGCGCGTCGT
>WNGI01000437.1_pt1 | contig 30384 bp, 28 predicted proteins | sample 5400621 | NCBI WGS metagenome assembly WNGI01 (sample SAMN13153374, study PRJNA577476) | soil metagenome | isolation source: 20 cm soil or saprolite under Garry oak tree replicate 1 | place: USA:California | collected 2016-06-15
GCGACGGGTCTCAAGGGCAGCCCGAAGTCGTTGAATTCGCCGCGGTAGTCCTGCCCCTGCCAGAGCTCGAGCAGGTCGGCGTCCGCCGGGGTCACCTGCCGGAGCCGGACTCGATAGCCGGATGTGTTTGTCACGTCCAGATGGGACAAGTTACTTCCCAGCGACAATTGAGGTTGTGCGAATCGCTCTTGCGCAGGTCAACCCGACGGTCGGCGATCTCGAAGGAAACGCCCATCTGGTCATTGACTGGACGGAGAAAGCGCGGCAGGCCGGCGCCGACATCGTCTGCTTTCCCGAGCTTGTCCTGACCGGCTATCCGCCCGAAGACCTGGTCCTCAAACCATCATTCGTACGCGACAACATCGCTCAGCTGACGTCCATCGCCCACGCGACGAAGGGCATCTCGGCGGTCGTCGGCTTCGTCGACGAGGAAGGCGACATATTCAACGCGGCGGCGTTCCTCAGCGGCGGTGAAATCAAGGCCGTCTTTCACAAGGTTTTCCTGCCCAACTACGGCGTCTTCGACGAGAAACGCTATTTCGAACCAGGCCACCGCTGCCCGATCGTCGAGGTGGGCGGCGTCAGGATCGGTCTGTCGGTGTGCGAGGACTGCTGGTTTCCGTCCGGCCCGATGGCTTGGGAGGCACACCATGGCGCCCAGCTCCTGATCAACATCAACGGCTCGCCCTACCACTACGGCAAGCGCGGGCCACGCGAGGCGATGATCGGCGGGCGCGCCGCCGACTACGGCGCCTTTGTGGCCTGGGTCAACACGGTGGGCGGCCAGGACGAGCTGGTCTTCGACGGCAACAGTGTCGTCTTCGACCCGCATGGCCGGCTGCTGGCGCACGCCGCGTCGTTTGTCGAAGAGCTCCTGGTGTGCGATATCGACACGTCGCAACCGATCCACCGCCCGGTCGAGAAGCTGCGACGCGAAAGTGAAGCCGCTGAGCGGCTCGAGCTTGACGTCACCGAGGTCCAGCTCGACCGCGTGGACGGCGATCAGCCGAGGCCGCCGCTCGAACATCGCCTTGCGCAGCCGCTGGAAGGCGCCGCCGAGATCTACGCGGCGGTCGTGCTCGGCACGCACGACTACATGCGCAAGCAGGGATTCGAGAAGGTGGTCATCGGCATGTCGGGTGGCGTCGACTCCGCGCTGACGGCGGCGATCGCCTGCGACGCCCTGGGCGCGCAGAACGTGATCGGTGTGCGCATGCCATCGCGACACACCTCGCCGGAGAGCCTCGACGACGCCGGCCAGGTCGCGGAGAACCTGGGCATGCAGCTCATGGACTTCTCGATCGAGCCACCGCACTCAGGATTCGAGGAGATCCTCTCGCCGGTCTTTCGCGGCACCAAACCCGGGGTCGCCGAGGAGAATCTGCAGCCGAGGATCCGCTCGACCATCCTCCACGCGCTGTCCAACAAGTTCGGCTACATCGTTCTCAGCACCGGCAACAAGTCCGAGCTGGCGACCGGCTACGGCACCTTGTATGGAGACATCTCGGGAGGCTACGCGGTGCTCAAGGACATCACCAAGACGGCGGTCTATGAGCTGTGCCGCTATCGCAACTCGCTCGGGCCGGCGATCCCGGACCGTGTGATGACCAAGCCGCCGTCCGCCGAGCTCAAGCCAGACCAGAAGGACACCGACAGCCTCCCACCGTACGAAGAACTCGACCCGATCCTGATCGGCTACATCGAAGACGACCTGAGCCCGGAAGAGCTTGTCGACGCCGGTCACAAACCGGAGACGGTGGCGCGCGTGATCCAGCTCGTCGACCGCAGCGAGTACAAGCGGCGCCAGGCGCCGCCCGGCGTGAAGATCACCGAGCGGGCCTTCGGCCGCGACCGCCGGATGCCGATCGTCAACCGCTACAGCCCCAACGGCCTCCGCCTGCCGGGGCGGAGCTAGGATCCACGCCCCGCTTGCGCAGGGGCGGGGGACGGGACCGGCATAATTTCTATCGATATCCCGTATAGGTAGGAGCTATGGCTGGAAGCTTTGACGTGGTCGTGATAGGCGGCGGGCCGGGTGGCTACGTCGCGGCCCTTCGGGCGGCGCAGCTGGGGGCGAAGACGGCCATCGTCGAGAAGGACCGGATGGGCGGCACCTGTCTGGTGCGCGGATGCATCCCGACCAAGGCCCTCCTCCAATCGTCTGAGCTGTACACCCTCGCGAAGGCCGGGCAGCCCTTCGGCCTGGTGACCGACAAGATCGGTTTCGACTGGCCCACCGCACAGAAGAGGAAGAGCCAGGTGGTCGATCAGCTCGTCAAGGGCGTCGAAGGCCTCCTGAAAGCGGGCGGCGTCAATTCCTTCACTGGCGCCGCGCGCCTCGCGGGCCACGGAGTCATCGACGTTTCCGGCGAGTCAATCCAGGCCAGGGACATCGTGATCGCGACGGGTTCGGCGGTGGCGCGGATTCAGCTGCCGGGGGCCGAGCTGACGATCGATTCCGACCAGATCCTGGAGCTGAAAGACGTGCCGCGGCGTCTCGCCGTGATCGGTGGCGGGGTCGTCGGCATGGAATTTGCCGCAATGTTTGCAGCCCTGGGCAGCAAGGTCACGGTCCTCGAGATGTTGCCGCAGGTGCTGGCGATGGTCGAGAGCGATATCGTCGCGACCTACACCAAGCATCTGGCTGGCCTCGGCGCGGTAATCCACACCGACAGCAAGGTGTCGGAGGTCGTGAAGGGCAACGGCGGACTGCAGGTGCGGTTCTCGACGGGTGGCGAGGGCGGTGTCGTGGACGCAGACCAGGTGCTCCTCGCGGTCGGACGCGTCCCGTACACGCGAGGCCTGGAGGCAGAGAAGGCCGGAGTCAAGCTCGACCGCCATCGCGTGGTCGTCGACGAACACCTCCACACAGACGCAGACGGCGTCTGGGCGATCGGCGATGTGATCGGCGGGATCATGCTGGCTCACGTCGCGTCATACGAAGGCGTGTGCGCCGTCGAGAACATCGCGGGTCACTCGCCAAGAACGCCCGACTACCACGCCGCGCCGAACTGCATCTACACCGACCCCGAGATCGCCCACGTCGGGCTGGGGGAGAAGGAAGCGAAGGAGAAGGGGATCGCGGTCAAGGTCGGCCGCTTTCCGTTCGCCGCGTCCGGCCGCGCCCTGACGCTCGGTCAGTCCGAGGGCTACGTCAAAGTCCTCGCCGACGCCGAGTCGGGGAAGCTTCTCGGCGCGCACATCATCGGACCTCGTGCCACCGACCTGATCGCCGAGGCCGCGCTCGCGGTGCAGAACGGTCTGACCATGGAGCAGCTCGACCGCACGATTCACGCGCACCCGACCCTGCCCGAATCCTTGATGGAGGCCGCGCTGGCCGCGCAGGGACGGGCGATTCACATCCCCAACCGCCGCTCGTCGCCGCCCGCGCCGACCCAAACCGCGGACATCAAGCAAAATCGAGAGAAGGAAATGGCAGCCACGATCAAACCCTCCGCCCCACCCCCCACACCCAGCGCGATCACCCCGAAGTCGCTCGAGCTCAAGAAGGAGAATCGCGACTTCCTGCTCGGCCTGCACCGGCAGATGCAACTCATCCGCCGCTTCGAGGAGCGCGCCCAGGAGCAGTACACGAAGGCCAAGATCGGCGGCTACTGCCACCTGAACATCGGCGAGGAAGCCACTGTCGTGGGAGGCGTTCTCGCGCTGAAGAAGAACGACTACATCTTCACCAGCTACCGCGAGCACGGGCACGCGATCGCTCGGGGCATCGATCCCAAAGCAGTGATGGCCGAGCTGTTCGGCAAGGAAACTGGAACCTCGCACGGCCGAGGTGGTTCGATGCACATGTTCGACGCCGACCTGCGTTTCATGGGCGGCTACGGCATCGTCGGCGGCCACCTGCCGCTGGCGGTGGGCGGCGGCTGGGCCGTGAGGTATCACAAGCAGAAGGACGTGGTCTTCTGCATGTTCGGCGACGGCGCGACCAACATCGGCGCCTTCCACGAGTCACTGAACATGGCCAAGGTCTTTCACCTCCCGGTCGTGTGGTTCTGCATCAACAACCGGTACGGCATGGGAACGCCGGTTGAAGCCGCCTCCGCGGTCGCCGACATTTACAAGAAGGCGTGCGCCTATGACATGGAGTCGATCCAGGTCGATGGCATGAACCTGCGCGAGGTGATGCTGCGCACGAGCGAGATCGTGGAGAAGACCAGGAACGACTCCGAGCCCCGTTTCATCGAGGCTCTCTGCTACCGGTTCAAGGGACACTCCGTGGTCGACCCCGACAAGTACCGCTCCAACGAGGACAAGGAGAAGTACCGCAAGGCCGATCCGATCGTCGCGTTCGAGCACGAGCTCGAGAAGAGCGGGCTCGCCGACGAGGAGTACTTCAAGACCGTCCGCCAGGAGATCGACACCGAGGTGCGGGACGTCATCCAGTTCGCCGACGAAAGCCCGGACCCGAAGGTCGACGACCTCTACAAGTACGTGTACGCGGGCCAGTGGGAAAACCGGCCGGAGCTCAAATCGGAGCCGGTGTGATGGCGACCGCAGCCCCGGCCAAGACGCAAGCCCCCGCCGCCGAGGAAAAGCTCTACCGCGTCGCGCTTCGGGAAGCGCTGACGGAGGAGATGGAACGTGACGACTCGGTCTACCTGATCGGCGAAGACATCGGCAAGTTCGGCGGCGCCTATCGGGTGACCGAAGGTTTGCTCGAGAAGTTCGGACCGCAGCGCGTGGTCGATGCGCCGATCGCCGAGGAAGTCATCGTCGGCACCGCGATCGGGTCGGCGATGCTCGGGCTCCGGCCCGTCGTCGAGCTGATGACCATCAACTTCTCGCTCGTCGCGTACGACCAGATCGTCAACAACGCGGCCAAGATCCGCTACATGTTCGGCGGAGAGGCGAAGGTGCCGATGGTGATCCGGATGCCGGGTGGTGCGGGCCACCAGCTGTCTGCCCAGCACTCGCACAGCCTGGAGGTTCTGTACGGGCTCATCCCCGGCCTGCTCGTCGTCGCGCCCACGACACCAGAGGACGCGAAGGGAATGCTCAAGTCTGCGATCCGGGGCGACAACCCGGTGATGTTTCTTGAGTCGATGAGTCTGTACAACGTGCGCGGGATGGTGCCGACGGGCGATTACACCGTGCCTCTGGGCAAGGCCGCGATCCGGCGCAGCGGATCGGATGTGACGATCGTCGGCGTGTCGAGGATGGCCGTGCTCGCCAATGAGGCGGCGAAGCAGATGGAAGAGGAAGACGTCGACGCCGAGGTCATCGACATGCGCTCGATCCGACCCATCGACTGGCAGCCCATCGTCGACTCGGTGCGCAAGACGAGCCGGTGCGTCGTGGTCGAGGAGGGATGGTCGACGTACGGCGTGAGCGCCGAGATCGCCGCCGGGGTGCAGGAGCGCTGTTTCGACTATCTCGACGCGCCGATCCGCCGCCTGGGCGGTGCCCAGGTGCCGATGCCGTACAGCCTTCCCCTGGAGAAGGCTGCGATCCCGACCAGCGAGGACATCAAGCGAATCGTCCGCTCGGCGCTGGGCAAGAAGGACACGTGAGGCCGCAGATCCCTCTCCCCATATGGGGAGAGGGCCAGGGAGAGGGGCGTAACAAGCAATGCCTGACATAAACATGCCCAAGCTCTCCGACACGATGGAGGAGGGCACGATCGTCGAGTGGAAGAAAAAGAGCGGCGACACCGTCAAGACCGGCGAGGTGCTGGCCGAGGTGGAATCCGACAAGGCGACCTTCGACCTCGAGGCGGAGTCCGACGGGGTGCTGCAGATCCTGGTCGAGCAGGGCGTGCCGGCCAAGATCGGGGCACCGATCGCCAAGATCGGTGAAGGTGGCGAGCAGGTACAGGAAGCTCCACCGGCCAAACCAGCCCCGCCCTCCAAGCAGCAAGCTCAGGCAAAGCCGAAAGAACCCGAGGCCCCGCCGCCGATGGCAGAAGGGCAAGAGCCCGCGCAGAAGCCCGCGCCCGCGCGTGAGGGCCCTTCGGCGGCGCCGCCACCCGCGCGTGAGCAGGGAGGACAGGATGGTCAGGACGATGGCGGGATCAAGGCTTCGCCCCTGGCCAAGCGCCTGGCCGCCGAGATGGGAGTCGACCTTTCGTCGCTGAAAGGAAGCGGACCCGAAGGCCGCATCGTCAAAGAGGACGTGATGGCGGCCGGCACAACCCGCCCCACCTCCGACCGGCGTCGCCAGCAGCCGGCGGCCACGCGTGCTGGAGGTCCGGACGTCGAGGTGATCGAGCCCTCGCGCATGCAGGCGACGATCGCCCGTCGCATGGCCGAGGCGAAGTCGACCGTACCCGAGTTTCAGGTCACGGTCGAAGCCCGCGTCGACCTTGCGGTCAGCCTGCGCCAGCAGCTCAAGGACTCCGTGCCTGGCGCCGAGAAGGTGACCATGACCGACTTTCTCGTGCGAGCCTGCGCGCTTGCCCTGAGAAAGTTCCCCGAGGTGAACACCTCGTGGGCCGACAACCGGTTCCAGCGGAAGCGCTCGATCAACATCGGACTGGCGGTCGCGCCGAGCCAGGGTATGGGACTTCTCGTGCCGGTGGTGCACGACGCCGATATCAAGGACCTGGTCCAGATCTCGATCGAGTCGCGCCAGGTCATTGAGCGGGCACGGTCCGGCCGACCGGCCGAGGGCGACCTCACCGGCGCGACTTTCTCGATTTCCAACCTCGGCATGTTCGGGGTGGACGAATTCACGGCGATCATCAACCCGCCCGAGGCGGCAATCCTGGCCGTCGGCGCGATCAAGGACGTCCCCGTGGTCGAGGAGGGAAGGATCGTGCCAGGCAAGGTCATGCGCATGACCCTGTCGGTCGACCATCGCGTCTTCTACGGCGCGACTGCCGCGCAGTTCATGGCCGAGGTCAAGCGGCTGATCGAGAACCCCGTCACCTTGCTGATGCCACCGGCGTGACCCCAAGCGAGGTCGCCTCGATTCTCGAGGAGTCGGGTGACGCGGTCGCCCGCCTGATCAGCTCGGTCCCGCCAGCAACCGCCCGCTGGAAGCCCTCCGCCAGGGACTGGTGCATCAACGAGTGCGTGGGTCACCTGATCGAAGCCGAGAGGCGCGCCTTTGCCGGACGGATCCGCATCATCCTCGGCAGCAGCGAGCCTTTGCTGGAGGCATGGGACGCGACCGATGTTGCGAGAGCGCGCAGCGACTGCGAGAGAGACCCGCAGGAGCTGCGCGACGAGTTCAAGCAGCTCCGCGACGAGAGCCTCGTCCTGGTTCGCTCGCTGACGCCGGAGCAGCTCCAGCGCGGCGGCATCCATCCGCAAGTTGCGCGCTTGACCGTCGCCGAGCTTCTCCACGAATGGGTGCATCACGACGGCAACCACCTGCGTCAGGCTTACGCGAACGTGCAGGCCTCCGTTTGGCCGCAGATGGGAAACGCGCGCAAGTTCTCGAGCGGTTAGGTCTAAGCGACCTTCCCCTCCCCACTTGCTGGCGAGGGCAGGGTGGGTAGATTCCGCGGATGCGCCGCGGTGGGCTCTGTCCTGGCGGCAGCTTCTCTCGTCGCGGGGAGCAGTAGGTGGACCCGCAAGTTACCCGAGTCGTCGAAGTCGGCCCACAACCGACCCTTCATGGCGGCGGCGAGCTCGCGCGAGATCGCCAGTCCAAGCCCGACCCCGCCCGCTGCCGCCGAGCGCGAAGGGTCGGCCCTGTAGAAACGGTCAAACATTCGATCGGCATCAGGGCGGTGCGAGCCGACGGGATTGGAGATCACCGTTTCCACCGCCGCGCCGCTAAGCCTGGCCGTCGCGTTCACACTCGCGTGCTCGGGCGCGTACTTGACGGCGTTGTCGAGAAGGTTGTCGAGGATCTGATGCAGGCGTTCAGGATCCGCGGCAACCGGCGGGATATCTTCGGGCACCACCATCTGCAGGGCAAGTCCTCGCGCGGTCGCACGCGGACGCAGCATCTCGAGCTCTTGCTGGAGCTGCCCACCCAGATCCACGGCGGCGATATGCATTGAGATCGAGCCCGCCTCGACGCGCGCCAGGTCAAGCAGCTCTTGCGCCATCCTCAAGACGCGTTCGGACTCCTCATGGACGATCGTCGCCGCGCGGGTCCGATCCGACTCGCTGAGCAGGCTGCCGTCGACCAGCGCCTGGCTGAAACCGATGAGGCTCGTGAGAGGCGTTTTGAGCTCGTGGGAGACGTTGGCAAGAAAATCCCGCTGCACCTTGCGCGCGCGCTCCACCGCCTCCGCCATGCGGTTGAACGCCGAGCCGAGCATTCCGATCTCGTCCCTGCCCTCGATGCTCACGCGCCGTGAATAGTTGCCGGCCGCGATGTCCTCGGCCGCGGCGGCGAGCTGTGTGACCGGGCGCGTCACCGACTGGCTCACCAGCAGGACCAGGAGCATGGCGACCACGAGCGCCGCGCCGCCCGCCTCGAGCAGACGGGTTGCCAGGTCGCCGGCCGCCGTCGAGGCGATCGCGCTCTCCGGCTCGGCCAGGACGACAAAGCTCGCCTGCAGCGGATTGCGCCTCGGGATGGAGCTGGCGGCTGCGATGAATGGCTGGCCGTCGAGCCTCGCCCTGGCCTCGTACGCGTTGGTGATGCGCCGCGACGCGGCGATCGGCATCGCCGAGCCGAAGGTGCCCTGGCTGCCGCTGTCGAAGACCACGACCCGGCCGGCGTCGAGGAGCAGGAGGCGGTTCGCCCCCAACTGGGGCACCAAGGCGTTCAAGCGGTCGATGAACTCGGACTGGCTTGCGAGCCGGCAGTTGCCGGGCACGGTCTGGATCAGCGGGATCGGCGACTCGCATTGCTGGTGACGGATGCTCGTGACCGCGGCGAGCACCTGCCGATCGAGTTGGTCCTGGGCGCTCTGCACCTCGAGGTCGCGGACGAGCACCCAGGTCAGCGCCCCGCCGAGGAGCAGGCTGATGGCCACGATGCCGGCCGCCGCCGCGAGCAGACGGAGGCGCAGGTTCAGCTTCCCGTCAGCTCCAGCCGGTAGCCGACGCCCCACACCGTCTGGATGCTCGGATCAGTGACCTTCGCCGCGGCCAGCTTTTCGCGCACTTGCTGAACGTGAACGTCGACGGTTCGCGTGTATCCAGGGAAGTCGTAGCCCCACACCAGGTCGAGCAGCTCGCTCCGCTGGAAGACACGCCCGGGATGTCTTGCGAGCAGCGCGAGCAGGTCGAACTCCTTGGGCCTGAGCTGCAGCTTTTCGTCCCCGAAGCGGACCTCGTGGCGCTCGATGTCGACCTCGAGCTTGCCCGCTCGGACGAGCCTGGGCTGATCGGATTCGGTCCTCGCGCGGCGGAGCAGCGCCTTGGCACGTGCCACGAGCTCCTGGGGATGAAAAGGCTTGGTCAGGTAGTCGTCCGCGCCTACTTCGAGGCCGACGACTTTGTCCGTCACCTCGTCCCGGGCGGTCAGCATGATGATCGGCACCTGGCTCTGCTTGCGGATCTCCTTGCATATGGTCAGGCCGTCGGTGCCGGGAAGCATGATGTCGAGGATCACCAGGTCCGGCTTGACCTGGGTGAACCTGGCAACAGCCTGCGCGCCGTCGCCCACCCCCTCGACCTCATAGCCCTCACGCGCCAGGTACAGGCGCGCGAGCTCGACGATGTGCTTTTCATCGTCTACGACGAGGATCTTGGGGCTCACCGTGCTGCCCATGGCGTCAATTGATCATCGCGGCGTCAGAGGCATGTTTTACAGGTGTGATCGAACTGTAAACGAGGGCTATTTCACCGTCCTTGATCGAGATCGGCGTGCTTCTTCAGCGCGCAGCACCAGCTTGAGCGGGTTACCGGTCAACCCAAACCGGTTACGGATCTTCTTCTCGAGGTAGCGCCGATAGGAAAAGTGGAGAAGGTTCGTGTCGTTCACGAACATGACCACAGTCGGTGCGTCATCGGATGCTTGCGTGGCGTAGGTCAGCCTCAGGCGGCGGCCTTTGAAGCTGGGCGCCGGGTGTTCGAGGAATGCTTCCCGGAGCACGCGGTTCAGCTCATTGGGCGGCATCTTGATCCGCCTCTGACCGATCACCTCGAGCGCGGTCGGCAGCAGGGACCCGATGCCCTCCTTGGTCATCGCCGATACAGTTGCCACCGGCGCAAAAGTGGCGAACTTGAAATCGCCTGCCAGCGCCTTGCGCCAGTACTCGGGCTTGCGCATCGCGGGCTCAACCAGATCGATCTTGTTGACGACGATGACGAGCCCCTTCCCCGCCTCGAGCGCGTAACCCGCCACGTGCTGGTCCTGCGCGACGACGCCCGCGGACGCGTCGATCACCAGCAGTACCGCGTCGGCGCGCTCCATTGCGTGGATGCCTCGCAGCAGGCTGTATCGCTCCAGGCGGTCGCGGCTCGAGGACTTCCGGCGGATGCCGGCCGTGTCGATGAGGACCACGGGAACGCCGTCGAAGACAAGCTCGGTGTCGATCGGATCGCGGGTCGTTCCTGGCGTCGCGCTGACCAGGGCGCGCTCATCGCCCAGGAGAGCGTTCAGCAGCGAGGACTTGCCTACGTTCGGACGCCCCATGATCGCGAGCCGGTCCAACTCGGATTCCGTGCCAGCCGCCGTCTCGGGCGCCGGCAACGCCTCGCTCAGGCGGTCGAGGAGCTCCCCCACACCCAGGCCGTGCTGAGCCGAGATCAACGACGGTTCGGCGAAGCCGAGCTCCAGGACTTCGTGGGCCAGGTGTCGTTCGGACGGCGAGTCGGCCTTGTTCCCCGCGACGATCACGGCCCGCCGCGATTTCCTCAGCAGCTGCGCGATGTCGCGGTCGATGGGCGTGAGGCCCTGTCGCACGTCGAGCAGCAGGATGATGACGTCCGCCTGGTCGATCGCGACCCGGGTCTGCGCCTCGATCGCCGCCCGGGACGAATCCTTTGCGGAGTCAAGGTCAAGGCCCGCGGTATCCACGGCGGTGAACTCGCGGCCCCGCCACTCGGCGACGCCATAGAGCCGGTCGCGAGTCAAGCCCGATTGCGCGTCGACGATCGCCTTCTTCCAGCCGATCAGACGGTTGAAGAGGGTCGATTTGCCGACGTTCGGACGGCCCACGATCGCCACGATTGGTCGTGCCACGCGTCAATTAGACGGGTTTTGGCTGCCGCACCCACAGAACCACGCCCGCGCTCGCGCACAGAAGCGAGCCGAGCCCGAGCGCTACCGCCGGGCCGACGAACGTCCACAACGCGCCGGCCACCACGCTCGAGGCGAGGTCGGCTACACCGTTGATCCCGTTGAGCACGCCAAACGCCGTGCCCAGCCGCCGTGGCTCGACCAGCGAGCTGGTGAGCGAGCCCTCCACCGAGCTGACTACCGGGTTCTGGGCGCCCACCAGAAGCGCCATCAGTCCAAGGGCGAACCAGCCATGGCCGACCACGCCGACGACGCATGCAGCTGCAAAGACCACGTAGGCGGCCGCCAGTACCGGAGCCTTGCCCACGTGGTCCGCGAGCCATCCCGCTGGAAACGAGACCGCCGCGCCGACCGCGTTGTGCGCGAGATAGAAGCCGACGGCCGCCGACAGGGCGGCGGCCTGGCTCAACTCGGGCTGCATGATCTGCGCCGCGCGCAACGTGAAGAACGCCGTGGCGAAATTGCCGATGCCGAAGACCCCGACGGGCAGCATCAGGCGCCAGAATCCGGCGGGCAGCGGAACACGGAGCGAGACAGGGTCCGGCCGCTCTCGCCGCGGGTCACGTGTGATCAAGGCGAAGAGAACGACGCACACCGCGCCCGGGATAAGCGCGACCCAGAAAATGGCTCGGAAGTCGTGGCCGCTGGACAGGAGGAGAAACGCGGCCGCAGGGCCGATCAAGGCACCTGCCGTGTCCAGCGCCTCGTGAAAACCGAACGCCTTGCCGAGGTCTTTCTTCTCGACCGATCCGGCAAGCATCGCCGAGCGGATCGGCTGCCGAAGGCCGCGCCCCATCCAGGCCAGCGCTCGCGCCACCACGACCTGCGGCCAGGTCGTGATCGCCACCAGCAGTCCTAGCCCCAACACGGTCGTGCCATAGCCGCCCACTGCCAGGCGCTTTCGCCACGCGATCCGATCGCTGTACCAGCCGCTCCACAGCTTCACGACGGCGGAGGATCCGTCTCCCACCCCCTCGATCAAGCCGACGGCAAACGCGGGCGCGCCAAGTCCGGCGGTGATGAAGAGCGGCAAAACAGCGAACACCATCTCGTAGTTGGCGTCTGCGGCGAGATCCGCGATGCCGATGCCAAGGACGTTGCGGTTCAGCCACCGCACCGGCGCCGGAGCGATGACCTGCCCTGTCAGACGATCTCCAGGGGCTCGGGCTGAAACGGGCCGCCATCCTTGTCGGCGACAAATGCGTTCGCATCGACCGGTTGGCCTTGGTGCACCGCGACGATCAGATACACGTAACCGGCCCATGCCCGTTCGGTGTCGAATCGCGATGCCTGCGCCGGATGGTCGGGATGGCTGTGGTAGTAACCAACGATGTCCATGTTCGCGGCGTCCGCCTCGCGCTGGATGCGGATGTGGTCGCGCGGATCGATCTCGTAACGGTCCCGCGCCCGCTCGACCACGATGTTGCGAGCGCGTTTGACCTCGGTGACCAGGCGAGCTCCGCGCGGCCCGACCATGACCCCGCAGATCTCGTGGGGATAACCCTCCCCTCCATGCGAGCGAATCGCATCGAGCGCCGCGCGCGCGATCTTCACGCGCTAAAGCCTAGGGAAGGACGTGAGACGGCTAGGCCGGTCGGGCGGTCTCGAACTGATAGACGCGCGTCGCCATGCGCGCGATCACGTTCCAACCAGACGCGCCACCTGGACCATTGGTGCAGATTGTCAGGATGTACGCGCCCTTGGGGCCGTTGGTGATCAGCGCGGCGTCGTTGATGCTCCTGCCGTTGTAGCCGACCTTGTGTACCACTGTCGCCTTGGGTGTGCCGGCCGGGATCCCGGATTCCCAGTAGGTGCGGGTGATCAACGGGTACAGCCAGCTTTGCGCGGCGGGGCCGCCGGCCGCCCCGACTGCTTCGTAGAACCACAGCCGGGCCAGGTCGGCGGTGCTGGTGGTGTTCGGCAGCCAGAACTTGGATTGGACAGCGCCCATGGACCGGGCGAAGGCGTTCAGCACGGTCACGCCTCCGAGAGAGCGGACGAGGATATGGGCCGCTGTGTTGTCTGAGAAGTGACCAATGCGCTGGGCGAGCACATCGCGCGTGTAGCACTTGCCCGGTACGTAGTCGTCGTACCAGCCAGTCTCGTAGTCGGACGACTTGTAGCAGAGCTTGTCGCTGCCCTTGAATTTCCCCGAGGCGATGCCCTGCGCCTCCGCCATCAGCAGCGGCAGCTTATAAGTGCTGTCGGCGGGCCACGACGTGTCCCCCTTGATCGACAACATGGCGAGCGGCGCGACACCCCCCAGCTCGATCAGCGACACGCTGGCCTTCGCGCCGGCCGCCGCGGCGATCTTGTTCAGATCGGTCGTCAGGGCGGTGAGGGCGGCCGTGCGGACGACCGGAGTCGGGCTGGGGCTCGGCGAAGGGATGGGAAGCGGGCTCGGACTGAACGTCACCGATGCCACGGGCGTATGGGACGGCGTGCCCCGATTCCCGACGAGGACCAGCGGAATGGCTCCTGGAAACACCACGACGACAAGCAGACCTGAGAGCAGGAGCAGGACGACGACGGTGAGGCCGGCGCCTGCGAGCTTCAGCACGAGAACCAGACGCGGTGCAGTGATGAAAAGTTACGCAATACCGTGTAAAGCCTGGGCCTCCGCACGGCGGACACCTCAGGCAGGCGCCATCATATCCGCAGCGAAAACGGCCCCGACCTATACGGACCTTAACTTTCCTTTGCGCCATAGAGTCCGGTCGAGAGGTACCGGTCGCCCGAGTCCGGGAAGATCGTGACGACGACCCCTTCGTGGATCGCACCGGCGAGGCGCCGCACCGCCCACAGGGCGGCGCCGCTCGAGTGCCCGACGAGCAGGCCTTCCGACCGGGCGATCGCACGAGCAAGCTCATAGGCGGGCTCGGTCGGGCATCCCCAGACCTCGTCGGCGAGCGATTGATCCCAGATCCTTGGCACGATCGCCGTGGGCAGGTGCTTCAAGCCCTCCAGGCCGTGGAATGAGTCGTCCGGCTGGACGGCGATGGTCCGGATCGAGGCGTCGTGTTCCTTGAGGCGGCGCGAAGTCCCGGTGAAGGTGCCTGTCGTGCCCAGACCCGCCACGAAATGGGTGATCCGGCCCGCCGTCTGCTCCAGGATCTCCAAGGCGGTTCCCTCGTAATGAGCGCGCGGGTTGGCCGGGTTGGAGTACTGGTCCGGATAGAAATATCGCTCCGGTTGAGCCGCGACGATCTCGCGCACCAGCCGAATCGCGCCGTCTGAGCCCTCGCCCGCGTCGCTGTACAGGATCTGGGCGCCATAAGCGGAGACCAGCGCCTTGCGCTCCGCGCTCACGTTGCGCGGCATCACGAGCTGCACGCGGTATCCCTTGGCCGCTCCGATCAGGGCGTAGGCGATTCCCGTGTTGCCGGAAGTCGAGTCGATGATCGTCTTGTCGCGGGTGAGCGCGCCGCGCTTCTCACCGTCCTCGATCATCGAAAGGGCGGCGCGATCCTTCACCGACCCTCCGGGGTTGAACCACTCGGCTTTCGCGTGAACCTCCACCCGCGGAAACTCTCGCTCGAAGAGCCGCACGCGCAACAGCGGCGTGTTGCCGACCAGGCGAGTGATATCGGACATCTCAGCCGATGAAGTGGTACGCGATGATGGCCCCGAGCACGAAGATACCGGCCGCTCCGTAGCCGATGAGGGAACGGCGGTAGACCGATCCACCTTCCGGCGCCAGGATGTTCAGGATCGCCTTGCCCATCAAGAAGCCGCCCCCGAGCAGGGTCAGAGGCGCCGAGTTGTTGAGCACGCCTCCGAGCAGGAGCGCGCTTGCGACGGCGACCTCGACGAGCTGCAGCAACGTATAAGCGGCCACGGCCTACTGCGACAGAGCTTGGGCGAAGTCGGCCACGATATCGTCCGGATCCTCGATCCCGACTGAGACGCGAACCGTTCCGGAGCCGATTCCAAGCGCGGCGCGTTCTTCCGCACTCAGCGATCGGTGCGACGTGATCTCTGGGTAGCTCACGGTGGTCTCGACTCCGCCCAGACTCGCGGCAAACCGGACCAGCTCGAACCGGTCGATCATCCGCTGCACCGCGTCGCGCCCACCGTCCAGGTCGAACGCCATCATCCCGCCGGCCCCGCGCTGGAGCAGACGGCGCGCGATTGCGAACGACGGCGATGTTTCCAGCAAGCAGTGGTGGATCCTGGCCACGCCGGCCATCGATCGCATCGCGCTCGCCAGAGCAAGCGAATTCTCGCTATGGCGCCGCATGCGCACATCGAGGGTGCGCAATCCGCGGAGGGCGAGCCAGGCGTCGAAGGGACCAAGGGGAGTGCCCACCCGGGCGGCGCGCGCCCGGACTGCCCCCATGAGCTTCTCGTCGCCGACCACGACACCCGCCACCAGATCGGAGTGACCGCCGAGATATTTGGTCGCGCTGTGCATCACCACCGTGGCACCCAATTCCAGCGGCCGGCAGAGCAATGGAGTCGCGAATGTGTTGTCGACAAGGAACGGCACGCCTCGCTCACGCGCTATCGATGCGATGGCGCCGAGGTCCGGCACGCCGCACAGCGGGTTCGTGATCGTCTCGGCGATGACGAGCCCGGCCGCGCCCGTGGCACCCCTGACCGCGTCGAGGTCGGTGAGGTCGACAAATGCGATCTCGTAGCCGGCGGGCTCGAGGTCCAGACGCAGCAAAGCCGCGGTCCCCCCGTAAAGCTCGCGCGTCGCCACGATCGTCGTTGGTTGCGGGGCCAGGGCAAGGATCGATGCATGGAGGGCGGCCATGCCTGAGCTCATCGCTACGCCGGATTCGGCGCCCTCGAGCTCTGCGACAGCCCGCTCCAGGATCTCGCGATTGGTGTTCGAGTTGCGGCCATAGTAGTGACCCGGGCGTTCACCGCGAACCACCGCCTCGTAGTCGGCGAGGTCCGTGAAGACGTGGACCGCGGCGGGACTCAGGTCGGGCGCCAGTGGACTTCGGGCGTCCAGCTCGCGGCCCGCATGGACGGCACGCGAGGCCGGCTTCACTTCAGGGAATTGCTTCCGGCGTAGACGGCGGCCTCGCCGAGCTCGGCCTCGATCTGTATGAGGCGGTTGTACTTCGCCACGCGCTCGGAGCGTGCGGGCGCTCCGGTCTTGATCATCCCCGCGCCTGTCGCGACCACGAGGTCTGCGATCGTCGTGTCCTCTGTCTCTCCCGAGCGATGCGAGATGACGGCGCTGTACCCCGCCTTGCGAGCGACCTCGATGGCATCAAGCGTTTCGGTCAGCGTCCCGATCTGGTTGACCTTGATCAGGATCGAGTTCGCGATGCCTCGTTCGATGCCCTGCTTCAAGCGCGCGACATTGGTGACGAACAGGTCGTCTCCGACGAGCTGGACCTTCGCGCCGAGCCCGTCAGTGAGGTGCTTCCACCCGGCCCAGTCGTCCTCCGCCATCCCATCCTCGATGGACACGATCGGATAGCGGCGCGCCCATTCTTCGTAGAGACTCGCCAGGGCTGTCGCATCGAGCGTCCGGCCTTCGCCCTTCAGGTCGTAGCGGCCGTCTTTGTAGAACTCGCTCGAGGCGGGATCGAGCGCGATCGCGACGTCGCGGCCAGGCGCGTAGCCAGCCTTGTTTATCGCCTCGACGATGAGCTTGAGGGCATCCTCGTTCGACGCGAGCTGAGGCGCAAAGCCCCCCTCATCCCCCACCCCGGTCGCGAGGCCCTGCGCCTTCAGTACACCCTTCAGCGCGTGGTAGACCTCCGAGGTCACGCGCATCGCCTCGGCGAAGGTACGCGCCCCAACCGCGCAGACCATGAACTCCTGGAGATCGACGGAAGTGTCGGCATGCGCGCCGCCGTTGAGGATGTTCGCCATCGGCAGCGGCAGGAGCGAAGCCCCGTCGCCGCCCAGGTGCCGGTACAGCGGCACACCCCTCGCCTTCGCGGCCGCGTGGGCTGCCGCAAGCGAAACGCCGAGGATCGCGTTCGCGCCGAGGCGTGACTTGTTGGCGGTGCCGTCGAGCTCGATCATGGCTTCGTCGAGGCGTCTTTGGTCATCGACTTCGAAACCAGTGAGCAGCGCGGCGATTTCTCCCTCGACGTTGGCGACAGCCTTGGTGACCCCCTTGCCCCCGTAGCGTTTCGGGTCGCCGTCGCGCAGCTCGACCGCCTCGTGAACCCCGGTCGACGCGCCCGAAGGTACGATCGCCCTTCCGTCGCCGCGATCGGTGTGCACGGTCACCGCGATGGTGGGGTTACCGCGCGAATCGAGCACCTCCAGCGCGCTGAGTCCAGTGAGCCGAGTCACGATTCGGAAGTCTATCTAGTGAACAGTTGTCGCCCAGGGCCCGAAGGCCCGCGTCGGGTGGACGCTGAAGCCGTAGTTGAGCAGCGCTGTCGCGTCCTCAGCCGAGTGAAGCGTCGCGTTCATCACGACCGCGATGAGGTGGCGGCCGCCTCGAGTCGCCGTGGCGACCATGCAGCCGCCGGCATTGTCCGTGAGTCCCGTCTTCAACCCGGTCGCGCCCGGATAACTCCACAGCAGCGGGTTCAGATTATGTGGCTGGAATGCCTTGTGCGTCGCGGTGGCCGGAATCGCGACGTCCTTGGTGCCTGCGATCGCGGCAAGCTGCGGATAGTACGTGTCGAGGTAGGCTGCGGTGTGAGCCAGGTCGTGCGCCGACATCCCGTGTCCTGGCGCGTCCAGGCCGCTCGGGGTTACGAAATTGCTGGCGGTGAGGCCGATGCTCTTCCCCTTCTGGTTCATCTGGCGCATGAACCGTTCGCGCGGAACGATGTCGCTGGCAAGGGCCTCGGCGGCGTCGTTGCCCGAGTCCAGAAACAACCCGTACAACAGGTCGCGGACGGTGAGGCTCTCGCCAGCGGTCAGACCCATGACGCTGGGAATCACCTTGGTGGCCTCTTTGGTCACCTGGACCACGTGATCGAGCGAGCCCGCGTCATCCACCGCGACCATCGCCGTGACCATCTTGGTCAGGCTTGCCGGGGCGCGGGACGTCTCGGCGTCGCGCTGCCACAGCACCTGTCGCGCGTCGAGATCGACCAGGAACGCGGCCTGACCATGGATCGCGAGGTTCGGCTGCCCATGCGTCGCGAGCCAGTAGTACGAGAAGTCGAAGTGATCGAATGACTTCGCGGCGGGGGCAGACGCGGCCTGGAGGCTGAACTGAAACGGGATAGCCCGCGTGCGCGCGACGTAGACCGTCGTCACGACCGCGGCCAGGATGACGCCAAGGGAGACGAAAAACGTGAAGCGCTCACGGCGCCGCCGGTGTCGCGCACGTGTGCGCTTGGCTCCGAGCTCTGAGACGTAGGCTGGGACGGTGGAACCCCCTGCTTGAGTTGTCGGGGGGAGTTTAGCTAACTCGGCGCGTGCGCTGGTGCGGTTGCGGGTGGAGGCGGCATCAAAGGCACCGGCGAGGTGGTCGGTTCCTGCAAGCGAGTCGCGAGCTGGTCGCTGGCGGCCTCCATCGTCTGTAGCACTGTCTTGGAGTCTTTGTCGTTCATGAATACGGCCTGTCCGTAGTCATAGATCCGGACTGCCTTCCAGGAAGCCGAAACGAGCTGAGTTCCGAAGAAGGTGTACGTGCCGACGATGCCCTCGCGGGTTTCTTCCGACCACATCTGGTCGAAGACGAAGTTCCCATGCGAGTACGTGATGAGCTTCCCGTGATAGACCTCGACGCCCTGGTACCAATGCGGGTGGTTGCCGATCACGATGTCGGCGCCCCAGTCGATGGATTCGTGCCCGATGACGACCGGATCATCCGGGGTCGGCACGTTGGGATCGGCCATTGGTTGTCGCTCGTACTCCTTGCCCCAGTGAAATTGCACGACCACGATGTCGGCAAGCTGGCGGGCCCTCTGGATGCCCGCCTTCAGCGCCGTCTTGTCGATCCCCCGGCCGACTCCGTTGAATCCGATGAAGCCGAATTTGATCCCTCGCACGTCAAGCACCGCCACCGGCCCGAGACCCGTGCTCAGGATCCCGTTTTGCTGGAGGAGCTCATCCGTCAGCCGAATCCCCTCCGCGCCGTAGTTGTTGGTGTGGTTGTTCGCGAGGTTGGCGACGTCGGCGCCCATCAGCTTCAAACCGCCCATGAACCTGGGATCGCCACAGAACGTGAAGCTGCTCGCGGCGCTCACGGGGCAGCCTGTGAAAAGCGGTGCCTCGAGGTCGATGAACGTCATATCGGCGTTCTTCACGAAGTCGGCTGTCGGGCGAAACGGCCAGAGAAAGTCATGTCGCTGCGTGGCGTAGAAGTTCACCCCGCGGGATGGGATCACGTCGCCGGTGACGAGCAGGGTGCGGATGCGGCTCGGGTCGTTCGGCACGACGTAGGTGGGATGAAACAGGCTCTGGAGGCTCAGGGCGGGGATCCGATTGGTGCGTGCGGAGAACGACGGCTGGTCGAGGTAGTCGGGGGCGGCCACGAGCTGCCGCGCACCAGACACGACGCTGCTCTGGACAAGCGCCGGCGCTCCCTGGTCGCAGCCCGTCAAGACGAGCAGCGCGGCGAGGACGGCGGCCGGGCCGCCCCACCCCCCGGCTGCGCCGCGTACCTCCCGACCGGTGGGCAGGAGATTTTTCTTCATGTGATCGGCAATTGTGCCAGCAGGTCCTCAATCGCGATCAGCCTGGCGACGTAGGACCGAACCGGTTCGCCGAGATCGCCGGCAGCCCGAAACAATTTCTCGTTGCCCTCGCCGCGCCGGGTGGCGAGCATCGTGGCGCGGTTGCGATCGATCGTGCCGCGCCGGAGCGCGACCTCGACCATGCTGCCGATCCATGACGCGTAGAGGGCGACCTCCTGGTGCCGTGGGTCAAGCCCTCCGACCGGCGAGGGAGCATGGATGTGCTCGTTCCAGAGGCGCTGGAGCCGAAGGACCTCCTCCGAGGCGCCTTCCGTCTAAGCCCCCGCTTTCAGCTGCGCGATCACGGCGTCGGCGACCTGGCTGGTGCCCACGGCGGTTGGGTCGTCCCGCTTCTCCTTCAGGTCGTAGGTCACGTTTTCGCCCAGCGCGATGACGTTGGCGATCGCTTTCTCGAGAGAGTCAGCAGCCGCCGTCTCCTCGAGGTAGCGCAGCATCAGCACGCCCGACAGCATCACCGCCATCGGGTTTACCTTGTTCTGTCCAGCGTATTTCGGAGCTGAGCCATGGGTCGCTTCGAAGACAGCTCCGTTCGTGCCGATGTTGGCACCCGGAGCCAAACCAAGGCCACCGATCATGCCCGCGCCGAGGTCCGAGATTATGTCGCCGTAGAGGTTGGGACAGCACAGCACGTCGTACTCCTTGGGCCGGAGCACGAGCTGCATGCACATGTTGTCGACGATGCGGTCCTCGAACTCGATATCGGTATTTCGCGCCGCGACCTGACGCGCGACGGAAAGAAAGAGACCGTCGGTGTGTTTCATGATGTTCGCCTTGTGGACGGCGGTCACCTTGCGCCGGTTGTTCTTGCGGGCGTAGTCGAAGGCATATTGCACGATCCTTTGCGAGCCGCTGATCGAGATTGGCTTGATCGACAGCCCGCTGTCCGGGCGAATCTTTTTCTTAAGCAAACCTGAAATCTCTTCGATCAAATGCTGTGCGTCAGCACCGCCCTGCTCGAACTCGATGCCCGCGTAGATGTCCTCCGTGTTCTCGCGCACGATGATGAAATCGAGGTCGTCGCGGAGATTGCGGGCTCCTTTGTAGGCCTTCACCGGACGCACCAGGGCGTAAAGGTCAAGAGCCTGCCGAAGAGCGACGTTGACGCTCCGAAAGCCGCTGCCGACCGGCGTCGTGATCGGTCCTTTCAGGGCGACCTTGTTCCTGCGGATCGATTCCAGGACGGGCTCCGGAAGCGGCGTTCCGAACTTCGGGATGGCGGCCTCGCCGGCCTGCTGGACGTCCCATTCGAACTCGACTCCGGTGGCTTCCAGCACGCGCACCGAGGCATCGCAGATCTCAGGGCCGACACCATCGCCCGGAACGAGCGTTACTGCGTGCTTAGCCAAACCGTTTGAGCCGAGGTGGAGCTACCGGTTTTTGAAGTAGTCCGCGTTGATCTGGATGAAGTTGCGCCACTGTTCCGGCACTTCATCCTCGGGGAAGATCGCGTCTACCGGGCAAGGATCGACGCACGCACCGCAGTCGATGCACTCGTCAGGGTCGATGTAATACATGTTCGCGGCGTCGTCTGTGTGGATGCAGTCGACCGGGCAGACCTCGACGCATGAGGCGTCTTTGACGTCTATGCAGGGCTGGACGATGACGTATGCCACGTGCCGCAAGGGTACCATGCACCGTTAAATGCCCGAATCAGAGCCGAAGCCGAGGCTGATCGAACTTGTGGCGCCTGGCGCAGGCCAGGGTTGGAAGGCCGTCCTCAAGAGCGGCAAGCCCGCGGTCGTGCACGAGATTCCGGTGCCGCCGGCCGAGGCGACGGCATCCGTGCCGCGCATGCAGCGTCTCTTCGAGCACCGGCATCCGGCCCTGTCGCCCGTCCTCGCCTGGGGTATCGACAACAACGGCCTCTGGGTCGCGGTCGAGCCCAACGAAGGCACGCCGCTCGGCTCGATCTTGACCCGGGGACCGCTGACGCCCCCCGCCGCGGCAGCCCTTGGGGCGGCGGTGCTTTCGGGAGTTGCTGCCTTGCACGAGGCGGGCATCGCGATGGGAGGTTTCGGCGCCACCGCGGTGCGCGTCACCTCGAACGGAGATGTGAGGTTGGCGGGCCATCCCGCCGCGGCGGTTCGCGGCGCACCTTCGCAGAGCGACCTGCGCGCTGATGTGCGGTCTTGCGGGATGGCGGTCTGCGCCGCGTTCGGTGTTGATCCTGCAGGTGCTCCCGCCCCGGCCAACATCCCTCCAGGGCTTGTCGTGACGATGCGGTCGATGGCGAGCGGCGCCATGGGGCCGTCGGCGGACCGGGCCCAAGGAGCTCTGCGCGAGATGGCGGCGGCGCTGCTGGCCCCCGACCGCCAGATGGCGGCGCAGTCCGAGCTTGCCACCCGCGCCGGGGGGCGCGAGGTGCCCGCGATCACGCCGTTCTTGCCGGATGGCACAGTCGCGCCGCGACCGGCCTCAGGACCGACTCCAGCCGTCACGACACCACCAGTGCCCGCCCCCGAGCCCGCCCCCTACATCGCACCTCCTAGCCGGGACGAGACCCCGGTCCGCGTGCCCGTTTCGTACGACGCGCCTGACCGTCCTCTCCAGACGTACCCGTCGATGCCCGCGATCACATTTCCGCCCGCTGCTGCTGCCCCGCCGGCACCAACCGCGCCGCCTTCGGCGGAAAACCAACCGAGCCCCCCTCCTGTGCCGACCTGGTCAGACGCCCCGAATCAGGCGCCTGCGGCCGGCGTCACGACTCCGCCAGCGCCGGCGCCTGTCGACGAGCCTGCCCCCGAACCGAATCCGAGCGCGCCGGCATTCGAGTCGCCACCCTCGCCACCCTCGTTCTCGACGTTCCCACCGGCGCCCGCCCAGGTCGAACCTCCCGCTCCGCTGGAGCCGGCCGCTCCGCCGGGGCCGCCCTCCCAGCCGACGTGGACGCCGACGGAGCAGCCTGTTGCCCCGTCTGGGCCCTCCCAGCCGACGTGGACGCCGATGGAGCAGCCCACCTGGAAACCAGGTGAGGCCGTACCGGCCGAGCCGCTGGGCACTGGCGTGGCCCTGGCGGCGATGCCGCCGGCCCCAGTGGTCGAGCCGCCGGTCGCGCCGGCACCAGTCCGCCCGCCTTCGGCTCCCGCACGCCGTCCCGCGGTTCCGCGACCCAGATCCGGTGGCGGCCCGCCGTCAGAAAGGCCGGCCTGGCTCATACCAGCCGCCGTGGCAGCAGTCATCGTCATCCTGCTTGGAGCCGTGGGCGTCATCGTTCTGGCCAACCGCGGCGGTGGCCCGATCACCGGCGGCGTCCATACCTCACCCTCGACGAGGCCGACGACATCGGCCAAGGCTTCCCCGAGCACGTCGCCGACAGGCGGCGGGCTCCAGGCGGTGCCGAACTACGGCCCGGCCAGCGCCGCCCCGGTGACCAAGGTCCAGATCTGCACGACCGCCTCACCCTGCAATATCCCCGGCGGCGCCGCCGAGAGTGCGACCGCCTGCGACCTCGCCTCATGCCGTGTCGAGGTCGCGATGTATTTCTCGACGGCGCAAAAGAGCGTGCCCATCGCCTACACGCTCAAATTCTTCGACCGCTGCACGGGCCAAACCACAGACCTGCCAGGTGCAAAAACCACGACGCCGGCCACCGGGTACATCGTCGCGATCCCGACCGACCACCTCGCGGTGAAGATCCCTAGCGGAGTCAAGTCGGGAGCGCTCGTGGCGGTCGCGCAGCAGCCGGGCGTTGCGGCCTCCGCGCCGCTCATGGTCGGCGGAGAGAGCTGCTAGCGCAGGCGGTAGCGCAGGAACAAGAAGTCGCCGTGGCGACGAGCGGTCAAGAGCTTCGACCACACGCCGCGATCAGGTAGAAACTCAGCGCCCGCGACCATGCCGAGCCGGGTGTCGCCGTCACGTCCCGCAACGACAGGCGAGATGGTAAGGAACGCTTCGTCCAGCAGCTGTGCCGCGATCAGTTCACCCATGACGTGGGGCCCGCCTTCGGTGAGGATCGCCCCGTAGCCACGCGCACGCAGCTCGTCCAGGGCGCCTGCGAGATCGAGCGATCCTTCGCCGCCGAGTTCGACGATGTCGCACGAGTCGGGCAGCCGGTGTTTGAGGTCGGCCGCTCCATGCGAGGTTGTGACGATGGTTGCACCGCCGACCACCGCCGGATGGCTGACCTCGATGTTCCCGCTCGCCGTCAGCAGCACGAGCCGTGGTCTGGGCTTGCGGCCGAGGTTCTGTCGCAGCTCGGCGAACGCCAAGGCCAGGTCTGGATAGACATGCTCCGGCGTCCAGTGATGCCCGGGAGTGGCGCGGAGCGTCCCCGCGCCGAGAAGAACGGCGTCGGCAAACGCGCGCAAGAGCCCCATCACGAATCGGTCGGCCTGGTTGCGGCCGCTGATCGCCGAGCCGGCCGAAGGTTTGGCGCCCAGCGCCACGACGCCGTCGATCGATTCGACGAAGTTCGCGTAAACCTCGCGGGCCGCAAGGCCAAGGCGGCCGTAGATCTTCTCCAGCTCCGCCGGCATCTCTGCGCGAGGGACGTCGGCCTCGTAGAGAACGTCGAACGGTTCGATCAGTGCTCGGACCGGGACCTGGCCGTTTCGAGAAACTCGGTGCGAAGCTGCGGGTCTTTCTCGTAGTTGCCGCGCCAGAAGGACGTCCACGTTCGGGAGTGGCTCTCTCGGACGCCGCGCATCTGGGTGCACAGGTGCATGGCGTTGAGGTGGACGGCCACTCCGTGTGGTTCGAGTACGCGCACGAGCTCGTCAGCGATCTCGACCCCTACGCGCTCCTGGACGGTGAAGCGCCTGGCAAACACGCGCACGAGCCGCGTGAGCTTGGAGATTCCGATGATCTCTTCGTGCGCGATATAGCCGATGTAGGCGTGGCCGTGGAACGGCAGCGCGTGGTGCTCGCAAAGGGCGTAGAACTCGATCGGCCCCTCGATGACCTGGCTTATGTTGCAGTCGGGCCCACCGTGGCACTCGGTCGGAAACGCGGTCAGGAGCTTGGGATCGCCTTCGTAGCCGGACGTTGCCTCGTACAGGGCGCGGAGAAACCTGGTCGGAGTCTCGCGCGTGCCGGGCGTCTCGAGATTCATTCCGAGGGCCTGGAAGATCTCGGTGGCGTACCCCTCGAACTTCTCCCATTGCTCGGGCGCGATGTGACGCGGGCGAGCCTGTTCCCAATGCGTGGTCTCTTCAGGATCGAACGCGAGCGATGACATGCTCTGCTCCTCTACTTCGGCTGGGCGGATGTAGGGGAACTGTACCTTGGGGCAAACCTGGGCTCGAACTCGTGCGTTCGGGTTTAGAGTGATGGCCGCCGTGAACCTGAACCGCGTGCTCTCGGTCATGATCCCCGCCTTCAACGAGGAGCGAACACTGGACGTCATGCTCAAGCACGTCCTCGATCAGCCGGAGGTGGGCGAGGTCGTGGCGGTCGACGATGGATCGACCGACGGCACGTGGGCGATCATGGCCCGCTACAGCGAAACCGACCCGCGCGTGAGGTCCTATCGCCTGGATGTCAACCAGGGCAAGGGAGCTGCCTTGCGCCGCGCGATCTCCGAGGTTCGGATGCCTTACGCCGTCGTGCAGGACGCCGACCTCGAGTACGACCCGCGCGACTACCCCACGCTGCTCCGACCGCTCGTCGAAGGGCGGGCAGACGTGGTGTTCGGCGTGCGCGGATTCGCGGGCCAGACCGCGTTCAGCTTCTGGTTCGTCATGGGCAACAAGGCCGTGACGTTCGCCGCCAACCTGTTGTTCGACTGCTACATCTCCGACCTGGAGAGCGGTTACAAGGCGCTACGAACCGATCTCTGGCGCCGTCTCAACCTTGAAGGGGACCGCTTCGAGATCGAACCGGACATCACCGCGAGGGTGCTGCGGCTTGGGTACCGGATCCACGAAGTACCGATCCGTTACTACGCGCGCAGCCGCGCCGAGGGGAAAAAGCTCACGTGGCTCGACGGGATTCGCGCGATCGGCAAGCTCGTGCAGCTGCGCCTTTCGCGCTACGGCCAACTGTTCGGCCGGGACGCTGATCCCGGATATCACCGGGATCGGCAGCGCGCGCTTTCCCTGCGCCATCCGCTGATGACGCAAACCCGAGACCCCCGACCCTAGCGCGCTTTCTGGACGTCGATCACCAGACGGTTGGGAGCGAGGTAAAAGGCGCGGAAGCAAGGCGGCCCGTTGATCCCCAGCGCGAGATTGACAGTGCCCTCGAAGTCGCCGGTCTGGCGGACTTCGGCAAGCGTCGCGTAACCGGTCACCAGGTCCTTCGCGCCGCTGTAAGACGTGTGCATGTCCGCGCCCCTGATGACCACACCCAACCCGCTGGTCCCTTGCAGGGTGACCGAGTCGCCTCTCGGGTCGTTCACGAACTTCGTTCCCGCCTGCGGCTTCAGCTCAACGCCGGCGTCGGGCAGGCCGTTCGAGAAGTCAACGACGATCCGGTCGTACCCCTCTGCGCTGTGAGGGCCGGGCCGGACCGCGCTGATGTAGGCCGTGGGAAGGTGTGCCGGTCTCGGGTTGGTCAAGGTATCGGCCGAGCAGATGAACTGGGGCAGGGGCGTGGCGGTCGGCGCCGAAGACGGCGATGGCGACGGGCTGGCGCTGGGACTGGGCGACGGATTGCCTCCCACCTGGCCGGTGGGCCGACGCAGTGGGTTCGCCACGTAAAGCACGCCCACGATCAACGCCGTGATCAGGATCGCGGCGACTGCGGCGATCATGTATGGCCCTCGCGCCTCGGGCGACTGGATCACCGCCGATCGAACCCGGTCGCGCAAAGCTGGGCTCGGCGCTCCGCTGACCTCGTCGAACACGTTGTTCAGCTCGCGTCGGAAATCGTCATTGGGGCTCACGTCAGAACACCTCCTCCATCGTGAGGTCAGCCCGCAACCGCTTTGCGGCGCGGTAGATGCGCGACTTGGCGGCGGACGGCGAAATGCGCAGCGTCCTCGCCACCTCGTCGAGCGGGAGGTCGAGATAGAAATGCAGCACGAGCGGCAAGCGCTCGTCCGGGTCCAGCTTGAGCAGGGCCCGGTGAAGGTCGGTGTAGCTCTCACTCTCCCGGGCTTGGGGTTCGCGTAGGTTGGCGAGCTTGATCACGGACCACCACCGCGTCCTTCGGGACATCCGGCACTCGTTGGCCACGATCGACAAGAACCACGGTCGCAGCGAAGCGGTGTCGCCACGCAGCTGCCGGATTTTGCGCCAGGCTTTGATCGACGCTTCCTGCAGCGCGTCCTCTGCCGCCCCACGGTCGGCGAGCATCACAGCGGCAAGGCGGTAGGCAGGATCGAGCAGCGGCTCGATCAGGCGCGAGAACGACTCGGCATCGCCCTGGACCGCCTGGGCCAGGACCTGTGGCCGTTGCTCCATGAGTGCAGCAGACATCTTGCCTGCTTGTTAGATGCGGAACACGGCCGTTTGGTTGCAGCCGAAGCTGGATCGATCACCGCGACAGTGCTGCGGGGACGGTCAGGAAACGATGTAGGTGAGGTTGCTGACCTTTTCGTAGGAGTCGGTGCCGCCCTGATCCCTGACGTCGACCTCGAGCGAGTACGTGCCGGGCACAGACGGGCTCCACGTGAACGTGTTCGCCGTCCCGTACGGCTGAACGGCGATCCAGCTCCCGCCGGGGGCCTTGATCCAGAACCTGTAGGTCGGCGTACCCGGACATGTGGAGCCGCCGGTCAGGGAGATCGAGGTGTTGCGCGGCGCGGTTATCGCGGGGCTTGCCGTGAGGATCGCAGCGCTGCACCCGATGAGAACGTAGGTCGCGCTGCTGACAGCGTCGTAGCTGACGGACTCGGCCTGGTCGCGAACATCAACTTCGATCGTGTAAGCGCCCGCGAGCCCGGTAGCGGTCCAGGTGAACGTGTTGGCGGCCCCGTACGCCTGCTGAACGGTCCACGTACCTCCTGGCGGCCGGACCCAGAATCGATAGCGAGGATTGGCGCAGGTCGCGCTGGAGGCCGTAAAGGTGGTGCTCGCACCAGTTGCCCCCGGTGACAGGGGGTTGGCCGTCAAGCTCGGCGCGGCGCACGCAGTCAAGGCCAGAACGTAAGCGAGGTTGCTCACCTTCTGATAGCTGTCGGTGCTGCCCTGGCTGCGAATGTCCACCTCGATTCCGTACGGACCAAGCGGCAGACCCGCGATCGCCCAGCTGAACGTGTTCGCGGTGCTGTAGTCCTGCCTCACGCTCCAGGCGCCGCCAGGCGGCCGCACCCAGAAGCGGTAGGTCGCTGTGCCGACGCAGGTTGGGGTGGCGGTGAAAAGAACGGATCCGGCGGGGTACTGCGGCGACGAAGGTGTGGCGCCCAGCGCGACGCCGCTGCAGCCGCTGAGCTGGTAGTTGAAGTTCGTGACTACGTCATAGCTGACCGACTCGGGGGCGTCACGCGCGTCGACCTCGAGCCGGTAGTCGGCGGCGGAAGTCGTGGTCGTCCATAGGAACGTCGACGAGCTGCTGTAGTCCTGCTTGATCACCCACGGCCCGCCCGGCGCCTGGACCCAGAATCGGTAGCGCGGGTTCGGACATCCGACCGAGCTGGCGGCGATCGTGACCGCGGTGCCGGCCGGCGCGGATGCGAGTGGGGTTGTGGTGGCGGTCACAGACGTGCACGGCGTCTTGATCGCCGCCGACAGGGCCCCGACCGTGAAAGACCATGTGTAAGGAAGCCCGTTGACCGTGAGCGCCACTACATAACGAGCGCCGCTAAGCAACGGCTTGCGCGGAATCAGGATCACCGCACCGCGGCTCTTCAAGCTGCTCCCGACGGCTGCGTTGTTGGAATCGATGACGCAGTGATCGAGCGCGACCCCATTGCTCGTGAAGGAATGGACCGCCCCGACTGTTGTGGTCACATTTCCGCCAACCTCGACGAAGAGGGGCAACCCAGTCGGCGCCGCGTACCCGGAACAGGCCTGCAACGGATTGGGTGATTCGTTGCCGCCATACGCCGTCAACGGTTCCGTGGATCCGTTTCCTGGAAAGTACACTGGATAACGGCCGCCGGTGAATGGGTTGCCGCGCAGGACATCGAGCGCCGCGCCCATATCCCACCCTGATTTGGATTCCCGGTAAGAACCAAACCCGGTCGTCGTGAGTCGCGGGTCCATCATCCCAAGGGCATGAAACGGCGCCTGCATCCACCAGTCGATGGCCTGTGTGTCTGCGGTGCCCGTGCTCGAGCTGACGTAGATGTTGCTGTTTCGGGCCGCCGTATCGCCCGCGGCGGTGTAGTACGGAGTTCCGCTGGTCTCGTAATGCGTCACCAGGTTGTTCTTGACCATGTAAAGCGCGTGGCTATAGTCACCCGCGCTCCAGGTTGTGTTTTCGGTCAGTGCGGGCAGGTCGGTCGCAGCGCGCCACGCGTTGAAGCGGTCGAGCCACGGGCCTGCGGCGGCGAGCCGTGGCTGGATCGGGGTGGGAGCGGGGTTGACCCACAGCAACCCGAAGAGCCCTAGAAGCGCCAGGGCGGTCGTACCCGTCCGGATCGAGACCGCTGCTAGCGCCAGCACGCGGGTGGTCCTGGTGGTCACCTCTGGCCAAAACGGCGCCGGGAGGCCTTTCTTGCGCTCTGCAGCCGGGCGGAGGCGGAGCTTCTAGGTCACCCGGGTCGGCTGCCGATCGGATTTCGGCGGCGGGCCATGTGGCGAGCGACGACGAGGGCGCACGCCCTGGCCTCCCTCGGTATCGGATCGACCCTCGGCCGAATCCGCACTCCGCCAGCGAAGCTTGGGAGGACGGTCCTGCCGGTACTCGCGAGCACGCTCAGCTGCGATCTCGAAGTTCTCGCAAAACTTCTCGTTGCCAGTCTCCTGCCGGAGGGCGAGAACGTCTTCACGCAGCTCATCCCAGTAGAGGTCGAACGCGAAGGCGTCAAACAACAGTGCCTCGGGGATGAGGTGGTGCAGGGCCATCACACAGAACTCTTCAAATATGTGGGCCAGCATCATGTAGTCATCGGCTTCGAGCTTCTTCTGCAAAAGGCGGCCGAACGCCGGCGCGGTCGGGCCGTTGTGCAGCACGTTGATGATGCCGATGAACGTCTGCGCATGCTCGGCGGAAACCCGACCGAAACCACGGGTGGGCGTTCGAGGGTCGTCGGGCGTGCGCATGTCTAGGCCGAGCCTACGGCTTTACCGGTTGCAGCGGGTTGCGGCTCTAAAATTTGGCGGAGCGGGAGGGATTTGAACCCTCGAGGCCCTTGCGGGCCTACGGCATTTCCAGTGCCGCGCCCTCGACCGAGCTAGGCGACCGCTCCGCGCTCATTGTGCCAACAACGAAGAATCGCCTAGCTCGGGCGGCGCGCGCTTCTCCAGACTTTGACTGCCTTGCGCGCGGTCGACCGTGCGACCGCTCCGCGCTCATTGTGCCAACAACGAGGAATCGCCTAGCTCGGGCGGGGCGCGCTTCTCCAGACTTTGACTGCCTTGCGCGCGGTCGACCGTGCGACCGCTCCGCGCTCATTGTGCCAACAACCAGGAATCGCCTAGCTCGGGCGGGGCGCGCTACTCCGGGCCCGCTATGTCGAGCGCGGGGTCGGCCGTGCGACCGCTCCGCCGGAAAGTCTACCGATGGCCTTTGGGCCCTCCGGCCCCGCGACAATCACGGTGTCGGTCATGCCGACGAACAAACCTTGCTCGACGACGCCGGTGACTTG
>WNGI01001632.1_pt1 | contig 30365 bp, 31 predicted proteins | sample 5400621 | NCBI WGS metagenome assembly WNGI01 (sample SAMN13153374, study PRJNA577476) | soil metagenome | isolation source: 20 cm soil or saprolite under Garry oak tree replicate 1 | place: USA:California | collected 2016-06-15
CGATGACGGGGTGATGGTGCTGAGCGCGCTGCCGCCGTTGTTCGTGACCGACATCGTGACCGTCACCTGCTGGCCGGTGGTGACGGAGGACGGTGACACGCTGAGCGTTGCCGTGAGCGCACCGACCTGCACGGTATTGGAGGTGATGCTCGGCGTGCTCACCGTGCCGTTCGTCGCCGTGTCGGTGAACGACAGCGTTCCGGTCGACGTCGCCTGGTACGTCCACGTGAAGGTCTGGGCCGCGCCGCTCGCGAGGTTGGCCGACGCCGGGCTCGGACCGGTGAGCTTGGTGGCCGTCGCGCCGTTCACCGTGGGGTTCGCCGGCGCCACGTTGTTCGGCGTTCCCGTCGCGCGGTTGGTCACGGCCATGGAGAGCGTGACGGTGCCGTTGACGCCGGTGGTCGCCGGCGTCGCCGTCATCGTCGCGCCGAGTCCGCGCCGCGTCCACGATGGCAATGTGCCCGTCTGCACGAAGCTATAGCTGTCGGAGCCGGCCGAGTTGCAGTCATTGGCGGCCGAGACGCTGGTGAGCGTGTCGGTCGACTCCGCCGCCGCGGCGGGCGCGGTGACCGCGATGCCGAAGACGGCGCTCACGCCGTTGCCGATGGCCTGGGTCGAGCACGAGGGGTCGTTGGGATCGACGGTATCGAAGCGGATGAAGTTGTTGACGATGTAGGTCACCTTCCAGCCGGGTGGCGGCGTGCCATCGGCGACCGTGTAGGGCAGCGCGAAGGTGACGTTCGAGATCGACTGCGTCGTCGTGAGATTGCCGTTGGTGACCGTGAAGTTGAGCGTCGAGGGCTCGTTCATCGTGACCGCGCTGCCGCCGGGCAGCGTCGCGGTGAACGGCGCCGTGTAGTCGATCACGAGCTGCGGCCGGTTGGCGCTCGTGGCGTTCTCTTCGGAAGCGAAGGTCGCCGTCCGGGCCGTCGCCGAGCTCTCGGTGCCGTCCTTGATCAGCGTCCCGTAATTTGACGTGCCGTTGACCCACGCCTGCACGTCGGCCTGGATGTTCCAGGTCAGCGAGACGTTGTTCGTCGTCCCGGTCGTGGTGGAGGTTGTCGCCGTGCCGTTGTAGTCGCCGCCCGCCGTCGTCCAGTTGGTCCCCGTCTGGGCGATGTTCCAGGTGACCTGGCTTTCCGTCCAGTCACGGGTCATGCGGTGCGCGTTGTACGTCCGGTTGTTGCTCGGCGCGGTCGTCATGAACAGCGTGAGGTTGGCGGAATTGATCGTGGCGTTGGCCGGAATGGACGAGAGATCGAACTTCACGAGGATGCGCTTGTTCTGGCTCCCGCTCTGGCTCGCGACGTGGATCGTCGTGGCCGTTCCGAAGTTCGTCGTGGCGGCGCCTTGCGAGAGCTGGCTGTCGCCCGTGGACGGCTGGAGCGTGACGGTGATGGCGCCGGCGGGCGAGGCCAGCGCGAGCGCAGCCGCGAACAGACAGAACGCGACGATGAGTCTGCTGGCCGGATCGTGCTGGAGGCGCAAGTGCGTCACGAGTTCTTTCCCCTACGGGAAGGGATCGGCCAGATCGTCGGGAAGAAGGAGAGGTCAGGTTCCGGGCGTTCGCCCGGAATCAGGGCGCCGGAGCGGAGCGGGCGTCACCCGATCGTGGAGAAGATGGCGCGGATCAGGAGGCAGAGCACCACGGCCACCGCGGCCGCGATGAGCGAAGCCCGTCCGTCAGCGTCCGGTCCACCGGTCATGGAGGTTCCTCCACCTCTGTGATCGGAACGCCCCTGCCGCAGCCGGAGCTCGAGCCGGTGCCCTCGCGTCGGCTGCTATGATGACGCGCGTGACGGCGCCCACTCGTTGGCCCGAAGCGCGCGCGACGCGCGGCATGGTCGCCGCGCCTCACGTGCTGGCCGCCGAGGCCGGCCGCGCGATGTTCACCGCCGGCGGCAACGCGCTCGACGCCGCCATCGCGGCCGCGGCGACGATCGCCGTCGTCTATCCGCACATGAACTCGATCGGCGGCGACAATTTCTGGCTGATCTACGATGCGCGCGCGGGACGGCTGCGAGCGCTCAACGCGTGTGGCCGGTCGGCGGCGGCCGTCGATGCCGACGCCTATCGCGCCCGCTACGGCACGGCCATGCCGGTCCGCGGCGGCGCCGCCGCCATCATGGTGCCCGGTGTCGTCTCCGGCTGGTGGGAGGCGCACCGGACGAGCCGCGACGCGCTCGGCTCACCGATTCCGTGGAAGAGGCTCCTCGAGGACGCCGTGCGACATGCACGCGATGGCTTCGCCGTGTCGCCGGGCCAGCGCCGCGTCACTGCCGGCGCTGACGCGCTCTTTGCCGCCAGCGCTCCGGCCGAAGTCCGGAGCTCGTTCTGGCCCGTCTACCACCCTGATCGGTTCGCTGACGGTCGCTTCGTCCAGGCCGACCTCGCCGCTACGCTGGCCGCGGTGTCCGAAGGCGGCGACGAGGAGTTCTATCGTGGCGATCTCGCCCGCCGCATCGTGGCCGGCGCTCACGCCGTCGGCAGCCCGCTGACGCTGGGGGATCTCGCCGAGCATCGCGCCGACTGGGTCGAGCCCCTGCGCGTGCGCTACCGCGACGGCGAGGCGACGAGCTTCCCGCCCCCGACCCAGGGCTTCGCCGCCCTCGCCATCCTCGCGCTGCTCGACGGTTTCGACGTCGCCAACCTCGATGATGCCGACTACGTCCACGTCATCGTCGAGGCCACCAAGCTCGCGTTCGAGGACCGTGATCGGTACCTCGCGGATCCGACGATGGTGACCGTGCCCGTCGAACGCTGCCTCGACGCCGCTCGGCTGGCCCGCCGACGCTCTCGCATCTCGCGGCGGGCGGCGATAGCCGTCGGGGGGCCGCCCGCCGACGGCGACACGATCGCCATCGTGACGGCCGACGCGCAAGGCAATGCGGTCTCCGTGATCCAGAGCACCTATCACGAGTTCGGTGCCGCGGTCGTGGCTGGCGGCACCGGCGTGTTGTTACAGAATCGAGGGGCTTTCTTCTCGCTCGACCCCGGCCACCCCAATGCGCTGGCCCCTCGCAAGCGCACGGCCCACACCCTGATCCCATCCATATATATGGTCGGCGGCCGGCCCCGGTTCGTGTACGGGACGATGGGGGGTGAAGGCCAGCCCCAGACCCAGGCCGCGCTGGTGACGCGGCTGGTCGATCGTGGCCTGGGACCGCAGGCCGCCGTCGAAGCGCCGCGCTGGCTCTACGGCCGGACGTGGGGCGAGCCGTCGAAGGCCTTGCGACTCGAATCGCGCTTCGGCGACACCGTGGCGACCGCGCTCGGTCAGCGCGGCCACGACGTCCGCGTCGTCGAGCCGTGGAGCGACCTCATGGGCCACGCCCAGTGCATCGCACTGGCCGACGGCGCCCTGGTCGGCGGCTCCGACCCACGCGCCGACGGCGCCGCACTCGGCTGCTCGTCCGCATGACGGCGGGCCGACGACGAGCGTTCGCCAGTTACGTGCCGACGGACAAGGCTCGCCGGGCCATCCGCGTCACCCGCCTCGTGGCGCGTCTCACGCGGTCGGACTGGCGACCCGAGTTGGGCGACAGCCGAGTGATCAGGTGATCACGATGGCCCTCGCGAAACCATCCCTAGGATAGCGGCACGACGCGGCGGAAGACCTCGAAGGGCGAGCGCCGCGTCGCCTCGAGTGCCTCGCGGATCTGGGCGGCGCCTCGTCCGGCGCCCTGACGGAGCAGCACTTCGTAGAAGCCCGTGTAGAACGCGTCGGGATAGACGACCACGCTCAGGCGCGCAGAGATGCCGGCCGCGGGCAGCTTGCGGCGATAGCGCAGCGTCGCGGACTGGCCAGGCAGGAGTCGCGTGTCGGAGATCTCCCGCGAGAGATCGAGCGCGATCTCGCGCGCGATCACGCGCTCCTCGCGGCTGCCCTCGATGACCGCGCCGGTGGCGTCGACGAGCTCGGCTCTCAGCACGACCTTCGGTGTGACGTACGTCGGGAACGCGTGCCCCACCCGAACGCTACGCACCGTCAGGCCGACGTCGACGTTGTCACCGGCGCCGGCGCGGCTCCTGGGCGCGGCCACCTCGATCGACAGCCCCGAGCGCACCATGTCGACGTCGTGAATTCCGCGCCAGAGGTGACGGCGGTCGGGCATGTGGCAGTCCTGGCATTGCACGCCTTCACGGGCGAAGCGGCTCGCCTCCCACTCTCGGTAAGTGTTCTCCAGGGGCTTGCCGTTCAACGTGGGCGCATCCTCGGCAAACTGGTGGCAGCCGCGACAGAACGCCGCAGACAGAAACGCCGGTGTGCGGGTCACGCCGCCGTGCGGAAGCGCCTCCGGGGGCCCGGCGCTCGCGAGTGAGCCATCGCGTCGTGGCGGCCCGAAGCGCTGGTGGCCACGCACGTGACAGCCGGCACAGGGCAATCCCTCCCGGTGCAGCGCAGGGTCGAAGGCGGGATTGGCGGCGAGGCGGCCCGTGCTTCGAATGAGAGGCGACTGCTCGGAAAGCGGTGCGTGACAGCCGAGACATCCGAGCGCCGACGTCGGATCGCTCTCGAACATCTCGACGAGCTGCCCCATGACCCCGGGCCCCGTCGCAGCGGCGTGCCAGCTCGTTCGCCGGGCCTTGCGGGGCCAGTGGGCCGCGCCAGTGTCGTCGCACGAACTCCTCGACGCTTTCGGTTCCGCCCGAGGCTGTCGCGACGACGGCCAGGATGAGACTCGTCGCGAGCAGCCGCGCCGCGCGCGATGACATGCGCTTCACCTTAGCAGGAACCGCCGGCGACCTGGCCCATCATCCGCGTGATAGGGTGGCCGCGTGGCCGACGAATCGATCCAGGTGGCCGAGCTCGGCTGGCTGGCGCGCGACGCGCTCATCGAGACGCGAGGTCGCGCGCGTGTCGTGGCGGCCCTCGCGCGCTCCGCCTATCTCGAGGCCGGCGTCACGCTCATCTGGATCGGCGCTGCGGGATCGCCCCTCCACGGCCGCGCCATCGTCGCCGGCCGGCCGCTGCCGCCGTCGCTCCCTGACGAGATGATGCTCGACGTCACCGACGCGGTGGTGTGGAGACCCGACGATGACCCAACCGCGATCGATGCGGCCACCGTCGCCGAGGCCGCGCGCTCGTTGCTGACCCGGCTCGGCGAGGCCGGAACGCCTGATGGGTTCGCCACGCTGCTGACAGGAGGCGTGCTCGGCTTTCCCTTCGACCGCGCCGCGCCGGCGGGCCGTGCGCTCGCGGCCGCGAGTCACGACGAGGACACCGACGCTGCGACGCGCGCCGCCGACGAGCTGATCGGCCTCGGGCCCGGGCTCACGCCGGCGGGCGACGATTTCGTCGGCGGTGTCTTCTTCGCTCGCGCAAGGCTCGGGCCGCCCGATTCCCGTGAGCGCTGGCGCGCTGCTGGCGAGATCGTCTGCGCCCGCGCGCGTCAGTCGACTCATCCGATCAGCGCGGTGCTTCTCGCCGATCTCGTCGCCGGCCGCGGCCACGCTCCCCTCCACGATCTCGCTCGTGGCTTCGCCCTCGCTGCGTCGCCCATCACACTGCTCGACGCTGCGCGCCGTCTCGTTCGAATCGGGCACTCATCCGGCTGGGACATGCTCGCGGGGTTCCTCGCTGCGCTCGTCCCGCCGAGGTACTGGCACACAGGGTGCAGTCCTCTCTGACGGCGCCGAGCATCGGCGCCGCGCAACTTTTTTCCATGACCCGTCAGGAGGATTCATGTTGAAACCGATCGGCACGATTGCAGGCCTCGGTCTGGCCGTGGCGAGTGTGTCATGGCTCTATCGCGCCCTGCGACGACGCTTCGTCAGTCGTCGTGGCAATCTCAGGATCAACGTCGAGACCTCGATCACGATCAAGGAATCACCGGAACGGCTCTACCGATTCTGGCGAAACTTCGAGAACCTGCCCCACGTCATGTCACACCTCGACTCCGTGCGCGTGACCGCACCGACGCGTTCACACTGGATCGTCAAGGCGCCGGCGGGAGTCCGTCTCGAGTGGGACGCCGAGATCATCAACGACATGCCGACCGAGCTGATCGCATGGCGCTCGGTGGCGAGCGCCGACGTCACCCACGCCGGGTCGGTGCGCTTCGAGCCGACCGCCGGCGGCGCCTGCATCGTCCGCGTCACCTTGCAGTACGATCCGCCGGGCGGTGAGCTCGGCCACGCCATGGCCGCGCTCTTCGGTCACGACGCGCGCCAGACGATCGACGACGATCTCGCCTCGTTCAAGACCTCGATGGAACGCGGTGCCCTTGCCGATGCCGTGAGCTTCTGAGCAACGTGACGACGTGACCGGCGGCATGAGGTAGAGTACGGATTGTCCCATCCACTGTCCAGGAGGCGACCAATCCGTGGATCTCTACCGGCTTCCGCGTCACGTCGTCCCAACACGTTACGAGATCCGGCTCGAGCCGGATCTGGTGACGGCGTCGTTCACCGGCGTCGAGACGATCGCCCTCACCGTGAGCGAGCCGACCACGGAGATCGTCCTCAATGCCGCCGAGCTCTCGGTCACGGACGCGTGGCTCGAGAGCGACCGCGGCGATCGCGCGCGGGCCACGGTGGCGCTGGAGGAAAGTCTCGAGCGCTGCCGGCTGACGTTCCCTTCGCCGATCGCGCCCGGCCAGTGGCGGCTCCGCCTCGCGTTCACCGGCATCCTCAACGACAAGCTGCGCGGCTTCTATCGCAGCACGTATAAGGATGCCGCCGGCGTCAGCCGGACCCTCGCGGCCACGCAGTTCGAGGCCACCGACGCCCGGCGCGCGTTTCCCTGCTGGGACGAGCCGGGGTTCAAAGCCGTCTTCGCCGGCACCCTCGTCATCGACCCGGCGCTGACTGCGGTCTCGAACACGCGCATCGCCTCCGAGCGGCGCGAGGGAAAGCGGAAGGTCATCACGTTCGCCGACACGATCAAGATGTCCACCTACCTGGTGGCCTTCGTGGTCGGGGAGCTGGAATCCACCAACCCCGTGTCCGTGGGCCGCACGCCGCTCCGCGTCTGGTGCGTGCCCAGCAAGGTCAAGCTGGCGGCCTTCGGCCAGGAGGTCGGCGCGGCCTCGCTGCGCTTCTTCGAGGAGTACTACGGCCTGCCCTATCCCGGCGACAAGCTCGACCTGCTCGCCATTCCGGACTTCGCCGCCGGCGCCATGGAGAACCTCGGCGCCATCACGTTTCGAGAGACGGCGCTCCTCGTCGACGAGCGCCAGGCGACGCACGCCGAGCAGGAGCGCGTGGCCGACGTCGTCGCTCACGAGAACGCTCACATGTGGTTCGGCGACCTCGTCACCATGTCGTGGTGGAACGGCATCTGGCTCAACGAGGCGTTCGCCACGTTCATGGAAATGCTCGCGGTGGATGCGTGGAAGCCGGAGTGGCGCAGGTGGACGACGTTCGGCGTCTCTCGCGCCGCCGCCTTCGCCGTGGACGGACTCTGGTCGACGCGCCCGATCGAATTCGAGGTTCGCGCGCCGCGTGACGCCGACGCGATGTTCGACGTCTTGACCTACGAGAAGGGCGCCTCGGTGCTGCGCATGCTCGAGCAATATCTCGGCCCCGACGTCTTCCGCGCCGGCGTGCGCGGCTACCTCCGCGAGCATGCCTACGCCAACGCCGACACCGCTGACCTGTGGGCCGCGCTCGGCAACGCCGCCCACACGCCGATCAACGCCATGATGGACGGGTGGATCTTGAAGCCCGGTTTCCCGCTGGTCTCGGCACGCCGCGACGGCGGCGACCTGGTCCTGACCCAGCAACGTTTCACGTACCGGCCCGACCCACCGTCGTTCGTGACGCCGAGCGGGAGCCGCGATCAGCGCTGGCAGATCCCGATCCAGGTGCGGTTCGGCACGCCCTCGGGCGAGCGCGTCGTGCGCCTCGTCCTCGACGGCGCCGAGGCCCGGGTGAGCGTGCCCGCCGGCAGCGATTACGCCCTGGTCAACGAAGGCGGCCACGGGTTCTACCGCGTCCGCTACGTCGCCGATCTGCTCGACTCGCTCCTGCGCCGTCTGCCCGACGGCCTGATGCCGATCGAGCGCTTCAACCTCGTCAGCGACGCGTGGGCCACCGTGCTCGCCGGCCTCACGCCTGTGACCGAGCACCTCGACCTGACCGCGCGCTTCAAGGCCGAGCGGGACCGCAACGTGTGGACGAGTCTTCTCGTGGCATTGGCCGCGCTGAATCGGGTGATCACGCCGGCCGACCGCCCGGGCCTGGAAGGATTCACCCGGCGGCTGGTCGCGCCGGCAGTGGCCGACCTCGGCTGGGATCCCCGCCCCGGAGAGGATGAGCTGACGCGGCAGTTGCGCGGCGACCTGCTCCGCGCCCTCGGCACGCTGGGCAACGATCCCACCGTCCAGGCCGAGGCCGCTCGGCGCTATCGGGCGTCCCTGGTCGATTCCGGCGCGGTCGATCCCAACGTGCTGCCCGCCCTGATCGCCATCCTCGCCCACGTCGGCGACGCTGACCGCTACGAAGAGTTCCTCCGCCGCTTCCGCGCGGCCACGACACCGCAGGAGGAGCAACGCTACCTCTACGCCCTCGCCGGCTTCCAGCGGCCCGAGTTGCTCGCGCAGACGCTCGAGCGAGCGGTGAGCGGCGAGATCCGGACCCAGGACGCGCCCTTCGTCGTGCGCACGTTGCTCATGAGCGTCTACGCGCGGGAGCTGGCCTGGGACTTCGTCAAGCGGCACTGGGACCAGATGGACCGGCTCTACCCCAAGCACGGCCTGCGCCGCATGTGCGAGGGCGCGATCGGGCTCGCCACCCCGGAACTCGAGCGGGACGTCCACGCATTTTTCGCCGCCCGCAAGATCGACTTCGGCGGCAAGACGCTCGAGCAGTATCTCGAGCAGCTCCGAGTGGCTGTCGCCCTGCGAGAGCGCGAGGGAGACGCCCTCGCGACCTACCTCCGGCGCTTCAGCTGAGACGAGCGCTCAGGGCGCCGTGACGGTCACGCCGTCACCGGCCGCCGAGATCAGGAAGGTCCCGTTGGCGTTGGTGGCGTACCAGCCGGGTTGGTGGCGACTGCCGTGAGATTCCCGAGCGCGATGGGGTACGTGCTCATGTGCGACTGGTACATCGACACGGCGGTGACCAGCGAGCGGATGTCGGCCTGGGCCTTCGCGATACGGGATCGCGCCGTGACGTTGGCGTAGAGCGGGACAGCGATCGAAACCAGGACGCCGATAATCGCCACGACGATCATCAGCTCGATCAGGGTGAAGCCTCGCGCGTTCCATCGCATCGATCTCATGGCTCCCCCGCGACGTCAGCACGCTGCAGCGACGGTGCCAAGCCCTCGGCGGTCGCGGCGTCCCAGAGAAATCGCTGAGTTGAGCGGACGGCTGTCGTGACGACGCCCTCGAAACGGCCATAATTTGTCAGCGGGGTGACGGAAAGCGGCAACTGGACGAAAAGTGGCGGGGTACGGCAGGGCGACGGTCCCTGCTCTTAGTTCGAGACCGTCCGCCACCCGTAGAGCGTATGGTTCTTCCGGATCCTGTTCATCAGGTCGAGCGCCTGCTGGCTGTAGTGGAACGTCGCGGATCCCAGCATGGTGCCGAGGTGCAGCTCGGCAAAGCCCGGTTGCTCGTTCCCGACGGCCTCGTTGCTGACCAGAGCGCCGTTGATGCTGGTCGTGCTCCCGTCCATGAATCCCACACCGACGTACTGCCCCGTGACGATGATGGCCCCGTGCCAGTTCAGGTTTCCGAACACCTTCAGATCGCCGTCCTCGACGACGAGGATGCCCGCGCCCTGCACCTGGTTGTTGATGGTGAGGCCGGTGAAGTTCGAGGTCGGATCGAGATCGCCTCGGAAATAGATCAGTTGAGGATTGGTGGGGGTTCCGAGATCGATGGTCTGGCTCGTGCCGCATCCGTTGGTGACGGTCGGCGTCGACGTCGGGCCGCCCACATCGCCCGTGATCTGCATCGGGCAGGCGAGCGTGGACTGGAGGATCTGCGTCTTCGGATTGCTCGTCAGCGTCGACAGGAGACGCTGCATGGCGGCGGGGTTGAGCGCGTCGGTCGCCCCGATCGCGGCGAGACCGGTCGTCTGGTCCTTGCCAGTGACCGAGCTCTGCTTCTGGGCCGCCTGGGTCGACGAGCCGCTCGTAAAGGCATTCTCGACGTTCTGCATGTAGGTCGTGGTCGGGTCGGGGAGATTCGTCTGGTTACCGAGCTGCGTCGCGATCCCCAGCTTGGAGGCGGAGCCGGACGCGGACCAGTTCCCGCTCTTGTACCAGGGAGCATCGGTCTCCGGCGTGCAGGCGCTGCACGCATAGTCACGCCCATCGACCTGGAAATTGGCGCACGGGCCGTCGGTCCCCGTGCACACGACATTCGTGTCGGACTGATAGCCCGGCTCGTTCACGGCTGCCGGAAAGCTCAGCCCAGGCGGCAGGTGTCGGCGTATCACCACCTGGATCTTCTTGTTGGCGCCGCGAAAGGAGCCGGTCGCCGTCAGGATGACGACGCCGTTGTCGTCCTTGATCGCCGTGCCGGTGACGTTGTCGACGGCCACGCCGGTGATCTGATCGTCGCCGGCCAGGCAGTCGTTGCGAAGGCTCACGGTGAAGACCCCGATGAGGTTCGGCACCGACACGTTGCTCCAGCCGGCCGGCGTCACCGGCGTTGCGCAGTCGGCCGCGCCGGTCAGCAGGGTGCTCCAGGAGTTCGTGGTGACGAGCTGGTCGAACGCCCATTCGATGCCGGCGTCCGCGGCGTAATGGGCCTGCATGGCGTCGGCGAGGTTCTGCGAGATTTGCGGCTCGAAGGCGCTGACGGCCAGGAACGCAACGACCAGTAAGCTGAGGGCGAGCACGACGATCAGCGCCATGACCGCGGCCATCCCGCGCTCGTCGAGTCCATGTGCGCGCGTGGCCATCATGCTCCGCTCTTGGGCTCGCAGCCGGGATTCCGGATGCGCGCGGTGTCCGTCATCTTGACGAAGACTTTGCCTTGCTGGTACGTCGCCGGCTGCCTCCCCTCGGGATGGGTCGCGATCGTGACGACCACCGAGCAGATGGACGCCGCCGTGCCCGTCTGGTCCCCTTGAGCGTCGAGATAGGTGAACGCGAGGGATTCGATGCCTCCGACCACCGGCTGGGCTGCGTTGTTCACCGCCGACTCCTGACGGAGCAATTGACCGCCGGCGAACGAGTACGACACCTGTTCACCACGCTGGACGCCGTTCACCATCACGACGGCGCCGGAATCGATGCAGCCATTGCCATTCCAGTCGTTCTGGAGCGTCAACGACGTGACCGTCTGGCCGGGGCCGATCGCGGAGCGAGGTGCGCAGTTACCAGCCGCCGCCCCCGGTGCGTTTCCAGAGAAGCGGATCTCGTCGATCATTCGGGCGATGGCGATCCGGACGTTCTGCTGGGACTCGACCTGGTTCGCTCCGACCAGGAAGCTCCGCTGGCCCGCCACGAGGAACGACACGAGTCCCGTGAGCACGAGTCCGACACTCGCCATCGCAACCAGCAATTCGGGAAGTGTGAAACCGCGCTGAGCAGACGTCGACGCGGCGCTCGTTACCGGCGTTGCCCCCGGCCGGGTTCACCGGGAAATAGAAGACGGACACCAGCAGGACCTTGGTCGTGGAGCCGTTCGACGTCACGGTGACGGTGCGGCGATAGTTGCCGTAGTCGGCGATCGTGTTGTAGCCCTCGTTTCGACAGCACGCGGCGCCCGCGGCGACCGAGGAGAATCCCTGAGTCGTGACGGTGCTCAGAGACCACGCCTTGATCTGCTCGAGGCGCTGTTCAGCGAGATAGATCGCGGTCGTCTGCTGCCGGCCCGTCTCGACCGAGCTCGTGCCCCGAAGAAACCCGATGCCCACCGACCCGAACGCGACCATGATGAAGGCGGTCGCGATCAGGACCTCGGCGAGCGTGAAGCCCCGCGTGCCGCGGAGCAGACGCGCGGCGCTCGGAGCTTTTCGGACGGCGGCCAGAGTTCGCATGACTCCGAGGAGTCTTCGGCAGAAAATGTGCCAACGCCGCCCGGGGTTCGCCGGCCCGGCTTTTCAATCGGTTCCAGGGCTGGTGCCAGACCCGCAGAGAGACGACTCTCTGGGTTGTCAGGTTCTTCGACGTCATCGAGCGGCCAGGCGGCGGTCGATGATCCTGATGCGGCGACCCTGCACCGAGATGGCGCCCGCGCGACGGAGCTGCGCCAGCGATCGGGAGATCAGCTCACGGACGGTGCCCAGGCGCGCGGCGACGTCGTCGCGCGTCCCGGGAAGATCGAAGACGTCGCTGCCGGCGCGCCGCGCTTCCATCAAGAGGAAGCGGCTCAACCGTGCCGTCACGTCGCGGAGCGCGAGATCCTCGATCAGCGCAGCGAACCCGCGCAAGCGCCGGGCGAGCACGGCGATGACGCCGAACGCGACCTCCGGACGTCGCCGGCAGAGAGCGAGAAGCTCACGGCCCGGAACGAAGAGGAGCCGCGCGTCGTCCTCAGCGACGGCCGTCGCGACGTAGCCGCCTCCGTCGAAGAGCGGCACTTCCGCCAGCGTGGCCCCGACCGATTCGGTGTGGAGCGCCTGCTCGCGCCCCCGCGGCGAGGAACGCGCGAGCCGCACGCGTCCGCCGAGCACCACCCACACTCCCGTCGCGCCCTGGCCCTCGGAGAACACGATGGCGCCCTTCTCAAACGCTCGCACCCGGCAGCGCCGGGCCAGGTCGGTGCGCTCCCGAGTCGACAGCGAAGCGAGGTACGGAATGGCGGCCAGCCCTTCCGACGCGATCTTCACGCCCGATGTGACTTTCGTCATAGCCGAAACCACATCGTGAGCGAGACACTGGCCCCACTAAACTTCCAGACGTGACCTGACGGCGCGGAGTGACCAGGCCGCGCGGAGGGACGTGGATGAAGACGTGGACGGCGATCGGGATCGTTCTCGCTGCGGCGACGCTGGCGGGAGCCCAGCACAGACACGATGGTGGGCGTGATCGTGAGCCGCATCTCGCCGTCCAGCAGTGTCAGCAGCAGTTCGAGCAGGTGATCGCCGATGGTCGGGGCTTCGGCCTGGCCTTCGTCGCCGACCAGGAAGGCTATCCAGGCCCGTTGCACGTCCTCGAGCTCAAGGACCGACTGCGGCTGAGCGGCGACCAGCAACGCACGATGAAGGAGATGCTGGAGGCGATGTTCGCCGAGTCGCGGCCGGCGGCGGCCCGCCTGCTCGCCACCGAGCAACGCCTGCGCTCGCTGTTCGCACGGGGCATCGCCGACGAGGCGTCGGTGCGGGCGGCCCTGGCCGACGTCGAGCGCGCGCACACCGAGGTCCGGCTGGCCCACCTGCTCACGCACCTCAAGACGCGTGACCGGCTCACCGACGAGCAGCGCCGGCTTTACCACGCCGCGCGATGGGGACACTGACCGCGCCGTTCTATCCATCCGCTGAGCTCCGTGATAGGGTGCAAGAGCATGAAGCGCCTGCTGGCCGGCGCCGCCATGACGCTCGCCGCGCCGACGTCGTCATTCGCATTGTCGGCCCAGGAGGCCATCCTCCGCGCCAAACCGGCCGTGGCGCTCATCACCGCCCGCGTCGACGCCGAAGTCACCATCAACTGCGGACAGGGTCCGGTCACCGTCAAGCCACGGCCGTTCATCGAAACCGGCACCGGCTGGCTCGTGGACGGGCGGGGCTGGGTGGTGACCAACGCGCACGTGGTGGATCCCGCCCACCGTCTGCCGCCATGGGTGACGCACGAGCTGAAGAAGACCGCCATCGACCAGGCGTGTGTCGAGCCTGCGCTCCAGGCCCAGAAGATGGCCCGGGGCCAGCGCCCCGACCTCGAGGAGCGGCTGCGCCGGGAGATGATGGACGTGGCGATGGCCGGACTGCGCTTCACGCCGCAGTCGCAGATCACCGTCCTGCTCTCCAACGGCGCGCGATTCCCCGCCGAGGTCAAGAAGTTCAGCGCGCCGCTCCTGCTCGACACGACGGGAAAGCCGGTGAAGGATTCCGGGCGAGACCTGGCGCTGCTCAAGATCCCCGACGGCGTTTACCCGGCGCTTTCGGTCGGCACGCGCGACGTCAACATCGGAGACCCCGTTCACATTCTTGGCTTCCCGGGCGTCGTCCTCTCGCACGAGCTCCTGAACCAGAGCGTGACGCTCGAGGCCTCGGTGACCAACGGCGCCATCTCCGGGTTCAAGCAAGACGCCATCGGCCAGGACGTGCTGCAATCGGACGCCCCGGCCGCTCACGGCAACAGCGGTGGCCCCGCCATTCGCGACGATGCGTCGCTCGTCGGGGTGTTGACGTTCGTCTCGCTCTCGCCGTCCGGCGGCGCCATCGTGCAAGGGTTCAACTTCCTGATCCCGGCCCGCGACGTCCTGAAATTCCTCGCCGACACGCCGGTGAAGAAGACGGGCGAGAGCGCCTTCAACGTCGCCTGGGAAGCCGGCCTCGACGCGTTCTTCCGCGATCGCGACGAGCTGGCCGTGCAGAAGATCCAGGAGGCCAACCGGCTCGTCCCGAACCTCGCCGACGTCAAACGCACGCTCGCCGAGGCCGAAGACCGCGCGAAGCATCCGCGACCCCGGCCGTTTCCGTGGGCGTGGACGACGTTCGGCGTGTCGATGCTCTCGGTGGGCACCTACGGCGGAATGTGGGGACGCCGCTGGTGGCGCAACCGCTTCCGCGTCCTGCCCGCCCAGGTGATCGGATTCATCGAGAACGGGCTGAGCCCGCTGCTCGTCGACGTGCGAACGAAGACCGACTACGAGACCAGCCCGCTCAAATTGCCCGGCGCCGTGCGCCTCGACCCCGACGACGCCGAGAAGGGCCGGATTCCGCTCGACGCCGAGTCGAATCAACTCCTCATCACGTATTGCACGAGCCCGGAGGAGGCCACCAGCGCCCGCTTCGCCCACCTGCTTCGCCAGCGCAAGTTCTCGAACGTGCGCATCCTCAAGGGCGGCCTCGGTGGCTGGACGAACGCCCGGCTGCCCGTCGAAGCCAAGTCGCACTTGCCCTCGATCGGCCTCGAGATCTACAAGAACCTCACGCTGGGCGACGTCGAGCGCCGGCGTTACAAGGCGGGCGAGACCATCTTCCGCGAGGGCGAGGACGCCCACGCCGAGGCGTACGTCGTCCACACGGGCTCGGTCGACATCCGCAAGCGGGTCGACGGCGGCGAGCGTCTGCTGTCCACGCTGGGCGAGGGCGAGCTGCTGGGCGAGATGGCGCTCTTTCGCAAGGCGCCGCGCTCGGCGTCCGCGCTGGCGAGCACCGACGTCGAGCTCCTCGTCATCAAGAACGAACGCCTCGAGTGGCTCATCCGCAACCGGCCCCAGCTCACCATCGAGATCCTCAAGCGGCTCTCCGAGTGGGTCGTCTCCACCGACCACGAGCGGAGCCAACGGAACTAGGAATCAGATGATGCCCCGGCCCCGGAGCCGGGCAAGCTCCGCGCTGTCGAGCCCGAGCCGCTCGCCGTAGATTTCCTCGTTGTCCTCTCCCGGCGTGATCGGACCGGGCGCGTGCACCTCGCCCGGCGTCAGCGTCAGCCGCGGCACCACGCCCGGCATGGCGAGCGCGCCCGCTACCTCGGTGGCCATCGAGATGATGTTGCCGCGCGCCCGGACGTGCTCGTCCTCGAACAGATCGCGCACGCTCATCACCAGCGACGAGGGCACCTCGGCGGCGGCCAGCGCGGCCAGCACGTCCTCGGCCGTGCGCTCACCCACCCACGTCGCCACGAGATCGTCGACGAGCTGACGATGGGCGAGACGCTGGCGCGTGCTGACGAGGCGCGGATCGTCGCGCAGATCGGCCCGGTCCATCGCGCCCAGGAGCCGGCCGAACATCCGATCGTTCGTGCAGGCGATGGCCAGCCAGCGACCGTCGCGCGTGCGGTAATGATTGTGCGGCGTCGCGCTCTCGGTGCCCGAGCCGATGCGCTCGCGCACCACTCCGGTGCCGCTGTAGACGGCGATGGCATCGTCGAGCACGCGGAGGACGGGTTCGTAGAGGCCGACATCCACCACCTGGCCGTGGCCGGTGCGCTCGGCGTGCCGGAGCGCGGCGAGCGCGCCGACGGCGGCAAAGACGCCGGCCAGATAGTCGGGCACCGTCGGCGTGCCCGGTGTGACCGGCGGCCGATCGGGGTAGCCGGAGACGTACGACAGGCCGCCCACGGCGGCGGCGATGCGGCCGAAGCCGGGCTGCTCCCGCCGCGGCCCGGTCTGCCCAAACGCCGAGATGCGCACCATGACGAGCGCCGGGTTGACGCGCGCGAGGTCGTCCCAGCCGAGACTCCAGCGCTCGAGCGTGCCGGGACGGAAGTTCTCGGTGAGAACGTGCGTGCGCGCGACGAGGCGACGGATCAGCGTCTGGCCCTCGGGATCGCGGAGATTGCACGTGATGGACTTCTTGTTGCGCGCCTCGACCAGCCACCAGTACGACGGCGCGCCGCCCGCCGCCGGTCGTCCGAGCCGGCGCAGATCGTCGCCGACGCCGGGTTGCTCGACCTTGATCACCTCCGCGCCGAATTCACCGAGGAGCGTCGCGCACACGGGAGCGGCCAGGAACGTGGCGAGATCGAGCACGCTGACACCATCGAGCGCGTGGGGCACGGACGCGAAGGTATCATGGCGCCATGATCGACATTTTGTGGCCCGAGATCACGATCGCCGAGAAGGTGCTGCGCGACGCGATCGTAAGGCCGCGTGCTAGGATGACCGCCGCCATGAAGGCCATGGTCGCGCGCGCGTGGGGCGAGCCCTCGAGTCTCGTCTACGCCGACGTGACCGAGCCCACGCCCGGCCCCGGGGAAGTCCTCATCGACGTGCGCGCGGTCGGGTGCAACTTCCCCGACATCCTCATCGTGCAGGGCAAGTATCAGACGAAGCCGCCCCTGCCCTTCAGCCCCGGCCACGAGGTGGCCGGCGTCGTGCGCGCGGTGGGCCCCGGCGTCAGCGAGCTCGCCGTGGGCCAACGCGTCTTCGCGCTCCTCAAGTGGGGAGGCTACGCCGAGCGGGCGGTGGCGCCGGTCGCCCGCACGCACGCCCTGCCCGACGGGATGACCTTCGAGGAGGGCGCCGCCTTCGGCCTCGTCTATCAGACGTCGTGGTGCGCGCTGACTCACCGAACGCGCGTGCGGCGCGGCGAGACCTTGCTGGTCCACGGAGCCGCCGGCGGCGTGGGGCTGTCCGCCGTGCAGATCGGCAAGGTGCTGGGGGCGCGCGTGCTCGCCACCGCTGGCAGCACCGAAAAGCTCGAGGTGGCGCGCGCGGCGGGCGCCGACGCGCTGATCAACTATCGAACCGAGGACTGGGTCGAGATCGTCAAGAAGGAGACCGGCGGGCGCGGGGCCGACGTCATCTACGATCCTGTCGGCGGTGACGTGTTCGACGGCTCGACCCGCTGCATCGCGTTCGAAGGCCGGCTGCTGATCATCGGCTTCGCCGGCGGCCGCATCGCGGACGTCGCCACCAATCGCGTGCTCCTGAAGAACATCGACGTGATCGGCGTGCACTGGGGGATGTACAACGAGCGCGATCCCGGCACCGTGAAGCGCTGGATGGGCGAGTTGCTGGCGCTCGTGGCCGGCGGTCGGCTCAGGCCGGTGATCTTCAAGAGCTATCCGCTGCGCGACGCCGCCCAGGCGCTGGCGGCGATCGCGTCGCGCGAGAGCTACGGCAAGGTGGTGCTCACTGTCTGACACCGTCCGCGTGGCCGTCCGCCGGCTCGACGCCACCGTGCCGCTCCCGGCCTACGCCCGCGACGGCGACGCCGGCCTCGACCTCTGCACCGCCGAGGCCGTGACGCTGGCTCCCGGCGCCCGGGCGCTGGTGCCGACTGGCGTGGCCGTCGCGATCCCGTCCGGCTACGCGGGACTGGTCCTGCCCCGGTCGGGTCTGGCCCTCCGCCACGGGGTGACGGTCCTCAACGCCCCCGGCCTCATCGACGCAGGGTATCGCGGCGAGGTGAAAGTGCTGCTGGTCAATCACGACCGCGAGCCCGCGAGCTTCGCGCGGGGTGAACGCATCGCCCAGCTCGTCATCCAGCCCGTGGCCCGCGCCCATCTGGACGTCGTCGATCACCTTCCGAACAGCCAGCGCGGGGAAGGCGGGTTCGGCTCGACCGGCGCCTAGCTGATACGCCGGTCGATGGTCTCCCGCGCGCCCTGCAGCGTCTCGGCCGCGGAATGCAGGGTGTCGGCGGCCTTCGACCGGGCGATCCGGGTCTTGTCGTCGACGTACTCGATGAGGTCGCGCCCGTAGAACCACACTGCCGCCGCGCCGACGATTATGCCGAGAAGGAATCGGCCCATACGTTGCCTCCTTGGAGCTCTGTGATTGCAGAATCCACACAGCAAGCGGGGCGCCGCCACGTCTGCTCGGACAATTGTAAGACTTGCGACAGCCGCGCGCCGATCTTTTGCCTTCGTCTCTTGTGCGCCTGACGCATCAGTGTATGCTGCGCCCCCGTGAACACGGTAGGAGAAACACTCGAGCACGCGCTGCGCATTCGTGAGCGTCAGCAGGCCGCGATTGCCGCACTCGGACAGCGCGCGCTCGCCGTGCGTGACTTGCGCGTGCTGTTGCCGGAAGCGGTGCGACTCGTCGCCGACACGCTCGAGGTCGAGTACGTGAAGATCCTCGAGCGGCTCCCCAGCAGCGACGCTTCGCTGTTGCGTGCCGGCGTCGGCTGGCGGCCCGGAGCGGTCGGCGTCGTCACGATGACCGAGGAGACGGAGACGCGTTTTCTCCACGCTCACGGCGTCGTGAGCGGGCTGAGCGTGGTCATCGGTGGTCCGCGTCATGCGTGGGGCGTGCTCGGTGTCCACACGCGGCGCCGGCGGGACTTCAACGGCGACGACGTGCACTACCTCGCCGCCGTCGCCAACGTCGTCGCCGCCGCCGTCGAGGCCGACGCCGCCCAGCGCCGGCTCGCGTTCCTCGCCGAGGCCAGCACGGTCCTGAGCGCGTCGCTGGAATACGAAGCGACGCTCAAGACGTTGGCCCGGCTGGCCGTTCCCGAGCTGGCCGACTGGTGCTTCGTCGACGTGGTGGACGACGAAGGCGGGCGCGCTCGCCGGGTGGCCGTCGTGCACCTCGACCCGACTCGCGAGTCGCTCGGCTGGGAAATCTCCCACGGCGGCGCGCTCGACCCGGACGCGCCCGACGGCGTTTCCGCCGTCATCCACGGCGGCCGCCCCGACCTGCGGCCGGTCTATCTGGACCGGCGGCTCGGACTCTGCTCGCTCATGCTCGTGCCGCTGACGGCGCGTGACCGCACCTTCGGAGTGATCGCGTTCGGCGCCGCGGAGTCCCGACGCCGATTCGGGCCCGACGACCTGGCCGGCGCCGAGGAGATGGCTCGCCGCGCGGCCCTGGCCGCCGACAACGCCCGTCTCTTCCAGGAGGCGTCCGGGGCGAACCGCGCCAAGGATGAATTCCTGACCGTGCTGTCCCACGAGTTACGCACGCCCCTGACGTCGATCCTGGGCTGGGCCCGCATGCTCCGTTCCGGCAAGGTCGCGGCCGACGCGGTGGAGCGCGCGCTCGAGACGATCGAGCGCAACGCGGTCGCCCAGACGGCGCTCGTCGACGATCTCCTCGACATCTCGCGCATCGCCAGCGGCACGTTCGCGCTCGACGTGCATGCGCTCGATCTCGTCGGCGTCGTGGAGGTGTCGCTCGAGTCCGCGCGACCGGCCGTCGAAGCGGCGGGCCTTCATCTGCGAACGGTCCTGCCGAACGCTCCGCTGATGGTATCGGGGGACGCCGGGCGACTCCAGCAGGTCGCCGGCAATCTGCTCGCCAACGCGATCAAGTTCACTCCGGCGGGCGGCAACATCACGGTGAGCCTCGAGGCCGACACCGAGCGGGCTCGGCTGACGGTGGCCGATACCGGCCCCGGCTTGAGCGCCGATTTTCTCCCTCACGTCTTCGACAGCTTCCGACAGGCGGACAGCTCGCTCACGCGCGTGCACGGCGGCCTCGGGATCGGCCTGGCCATCGTGCGTCACCTGGTCGAGCTGCACGGCGGGCGCGTGTCCGCGGCCAGCGCCGGCCCCGGCGCGGGCTCGTCGTTCGTCGTCGAGCTACCGCTCGTGCAGGTCTCGACCAGCGAGCGGTCGGTTGTCGAGGCCTCGCCGGCGACGCTGCGGGGTGTGCGCGTGCTCATCGTCGAAGACGATCGGGACACTCGTGAGCTCCTCGAGACGGCGCTCTCCGGATTCGGCGCGGCCACCCGCGGGGTCGTCTCCGTGCACGATGCCCTTCACGCCGTCGCGACGTGGCAGCCGCACGTCGTGGTCGCCGACATCGCGCTGCCCGGCGAGGACGGTTACGCGCTGATCGACCGTCTGCGTCGGCTTCCGGTCGGGACACCGGCCATCGCGCTCACCGGCTACGTGCGGAGCGAGGATCGGCAGCGCGCGCTTGCCGCCGGATATCAGGTGCACATCCCGAAGCCGGTAGAGCCGGCGGAGCTGGGTCGAGTCGTCGCGTTGCTGGCGGGCGGGACCTAAGAGACAAATCGCGGGAGGGGCCGCGGGGCCCCTCCCACGGTTCAAGAGGCGAAGCTAAGGAGCCGAGACCGTGGCGCCATCGCCAGCGGCCGAGATCGTGAACGTGCCAAGGGCGGCGTTGATGGCGTAGCTGTACGCGGCGCCCCACACCGTGCTGGGCGGCGTCGGGATCGCGGCCATGAACGGACCGGCCGTGATGTTCTGCGGGCTCGTGGCAATCGCAGTCAGCAGGCCGAGCGCACTCGGCAGCGTACCCATGTGCGCCGTCCACGCCGACACGGCCGAGGCCATACCGCGGATGTCAGCCTGAGCCTTCGCGATGCGCGCCCGCGCCTGCATGTTGGCGTAGAGCGGAACGGCGATGGCGGCCAGGATACCGATGATCGCGACGACGATCATCAGCTCGATGAGCGTGAAGCCGCGCTGATTGCCCATCGTGCAGCGTCTCTTGTGCCAGAAGTTGAACATGTCCCCCTCCTCCAATGCGTGTCGTCCACCACAGCCAATGCGTTGCGTCCACCGCACCACGGCGTCACGCTCCTCGTTGCCGCGTGCGCCGTCTCTCTGCGGGCCACCAGGAGCACCGTCCATGCCAAGGCTCCTCGCCCAGCAGAATCAAGCGGTTGCAGCACACCGGAGCGCCGGCCTTCTGTCATTCTTCGGCAACGGAGTGACGGGAAATGTCACCGGTGGTCCGGCGGAAAGGCCCGCGGGCGCCCCGTGTGCGGAAACGACGAGCGTGAGAGAATCCCGCCGCGTCGGGGCGCGCGCAGAGGAGGACATCGTGAACGGGAAGACGGACACGCTGCGAGTCGGAATCGTTGGAGCGGGGGCGAACACGCGCAAGTACCACATCCCGAATCTGAGAGCCCAGCCCGGCGTCGAGATCGTGAGCGTCGCCAACCGGACGCGCGAGTCGGGCGAGCGCGCCGCCAAGGAATTGGGCTTCGCGCGCGTCTACGATACGTGGAGAGAGCTCGTCGAAATGGACGACACCAACGCGATCTGCATCGGGACGTGGCCGTACCTGCACGCGCCCGTGACCATCGCCGCGCTCGCGCGCGGCAAGCACGTGCTCTGCGAGGCGCGCATGGCCATGAACGCCGCCGAGGCCCACGCCATGCTCGAGGCGTCGCGCCGCGCCCCGCACCTGGTCGCTCAGCTCGTCCCGGCACCTCATACGTTGTGGGTCGACGCCACGCTGCAGTCGTTGATCGCCGACGGTTATCTCGGCGACGTGCTCGCCGTCGAAGTGCGGGCGACCCAGGGCAAGTTCGTCGACCGCGAGGCTCCACTGCACTGGCGGCAGGATCAGAGCCTGAGCGGCTTCAACATCCTGAACATGGGCATCTGGTACGAAGCCATGATGCGCTGGGTCGGCCCCGCGGCCCGCGTGTCCGCGATGACGTCCGTGGCCGTCCCGAAACGCCGCGACGGCAGCGGTGTGACGAAGCAGGTCACCGTGCCGGATCACGTGGACATCCTGGTCGACCTCGAACGCGGTGGGATCGGCCACTTGCGCTTCAGCGCGGTGACGGCGCTGGCGCCCGCCAGCGAGGTCTGGTTGTTCGGCACCGAAGGCACGCTGCGCGTGGAGGCCGACGCCCTCAAGCTCTGGGGCGGGCGGCGGGGCACTACCGCGCTGAGCGAGATCCCCATCACGGCCGAGCGACGGGGTGGCTGGCGTGTAGAGGAGGAGTTCGTCAATGCCGTCCGCGGCAAGGAGCGGATCACTCGAACGGCGTTCGACGATGGCGTGCGCTACATGGAGTTCACCGAGGCGGTCGCGCGGAGCGCCGCGCGTGGAGAGACGGTCCGGCTGCCGCTCACCCTCGCCTGAGTGGCGACCGTCCGGTCGTGATTCGCACGGTCACGGGTCGTGGTGGAATCCGGCCCCGAGATGCGGTATTTGTCACCGTCACACGGTAACCGCCTCGGAGACGGGAGCACGAGTCAGAGATGCGAATCTTCAGACCGGAAGTCGAGTCCATCCTCAAGGCGCTGGGGGCCCTCGCCCTCCTCGCGCTCGTCCTGGCGCCCATCGCGTGGGGCTACGAGCAGCGGCGTCAGGCCCGCGCGTGGCAGTCGGTGGCGTGTGCCTATCGCGTGCGCGAGGTGGCCCAGCGTGCGCCGATGATCCGCGTCGACTATGCCACCGATCCTTGCGGCGCCCTGCACCGTCTCGGGCTCGGGCTCGAGCCACCGCCGCGCTGATCGCACGGCGCGCTCGGTGGGCGGGTTACGCGCGGTGCGCGCGGGCAGGCGTGACTGCGAGCTCAGGCGCTGCGATGAGTGGCGGCAGGGTACGGGTGGGCGCCGCCACAGGCGTCGGCCACGGCCGACAACAGCTGGTCGCGACGCAAGGGCTTGGTCAGGACACGCCACGCTCCGAACTTCTCTGCGCAGTCGAGGAAGTCGACGCCGGCGTCGCTTCCTCCCCCCGAGATCGCGATGACCTTCACCGTGCTCGTCCGGGTGAGCTCGAGGATCAGGTTCAGGCCGGATTCGTCGGGAAGGAAGATGTCGGTGATGACGAGATCGGGCTGATGCGCGTGGTACATCACGAGCGCGTCCCGCGCACCGGACGCGCAGAAGACCTCGTGACGGACCTTGGTGAGGATGTCGCGGAGCACGTCGAGGAGGTCACATTCGTCTTCGACCACGAGGATACGAGCCATCTCTGTCATGGCAAACTGCACACACGATGCCATCCGTGAGCATTGCCAGATCGCTGATTTAGAGCACCACTCGCGCGTCCGATCACTCGACGGCGTGTCGCGACGGCTTGACGGCTGACAAAAATGGCATCACTGCACCCGAGCCAAGGAGACCCGACCATGCCCGATCTCTTCGAGACCATGCAGACGATGCGCGCGATGCGCCGGCTCAAGCCCGACCCGGTGCCCGACGAGCTCATCCGCAAGATCCTCGCGGCGGGGATTTGCGCCCCGAACGGCGCCAACCTCCAGACCTGGCGCTTCCTGGTCGTGAAGGATGAAGCGATCAAGCGTCAGGTGCAGGTCTACTACAAGCGCGCGTTCGACGAGGTCATGGGGCCGCAGTACCGAACGTCCGCGCCGCCACCCGGCGTGACGAAGGAAGCCTACCTGCGGCAGATGGCGGCGGTGGAGTACCTCACCGATCACTTCCACGAGGCGCCGGTGTGGATCGTCGCGTGTCTGGACCATGGCAAGGGAACACCCAACCGTGGCTCGGGCGCGTCCATCTATCCCGCGGTGCAGAACATGCTGCTCACCGCGCGCGCCCTCGGGCTGGGCGCAACGCTCACGACCCGCCACCTGATGTACGAGAAGGAGACGGAAGCGGCCCTGGGCCTACCGCTCGGCGTGCACTCCTACGCGATCATTCCGATCGGCTATCCGATGGGGAAGTTCGGGCCGGTGGGACGCGGCCGCCCGCTCGCTGAGATCGTCTTTCAAGACCGCTGGAACAATCGCTACGCCGTCTAGCCGTTCAGCCGACTCGCGTTCGCCGGGTTCGGCGGCTCACCCGGAGCGGTGACTCTGGCGGCCCTGGAGGCGGCGGTGGCTCGGCGGGCGGTCCTCGCCGGTCCAGAGCGTGAGCAGACGGCGCTTGCCGTCTTGAATGGCATCGTGGGCCGTGTCGAACTGGTCATCGGATCGCTGAACCACCGCACCTCCGTGGCGAATCTCCCAGCGCCAACGGACGTCCGGCTCTGCGATGGCGATGACTTCCATGCGGCTCCTCCACGTTCGAGTGGACGGAGTCTACGCCACGTCGGGAGGCTGCGCTACGGCCTCGCCGAGCACGTCACTTGGAACGTTCCCTCTTGAGCTTGCTGTAGCAGTCGACGTGGACGACCGCGCGGTGAGCCCGAAATTGGGACACCATCCGGTAATGCTCCTCGCGGAGATCGACGCGCTCGCCGCACAGGGCACAGCTGGACTTCCGACGCTCCTTGAGCGGGTCTGGCCCGCCACCTCCTCTTCGCTCCATCGACACCCTCTGCCGTCGTGCCTGTTCGATCGCATCGTCCACGCGTGACACCGAGCGCGAGGGAATCACGCGAGGGAATCATATGACTCCGCGCGATCCCACGGTAGCACCGAAGGCCCGCCGCCCGGCGCCGAAGATTCCGAGAGCGTGACGGCGTCAGGCCTCGAGGTGGCGAGCGCCGCAGATGCAGACGTGGAGCGAGCGGGGCTGATGCTCGATTCGTGACGCGCAGACGTGCTCGATGCCTGCGGACACGAACCGCTTCCCGCAGGTGGCGGTCCGTCGCTTCACGTCGTTCCAGTGCGTGGCCTCGGCGCAGAGTTTGGGGGCATCGCCAGTCACGATGTGCTCCTGCGGAAGAGCGTCGATCGAGGCGACCTCGATCACGTGGACCCGCCTCGGTCGGCCTTCATCGGCCCGAACCGGTGTACGGCAGATGGGGCAAGAGGTGTCGCAGCGCGTGTGGATGTCCGCGCCCCTATGGATGGTCATCGAGCGATCGGAAGATGCCGGCACAATCAGGACACCCATCGTTAGTTTGCACGTTGCCAGAGGTCGGTCGGAAGACAAGACGTGAAACAATTTTCCTAAATCCCGGCGCTCCCGAGCCTCGCCTTGACAGCCGAGCGGTCTCGGCGCTACAGGTCTCGCGGCGCCCGAACGCCAGGGGCGTGACTCGACGAGGAGGACGGCTCCATGACCACCCCGCTCGTGACCTACACGGTCGACGGCCGCGTCGGCATCGTGACGCTCAACCGGCCGGAGAAGCTCAACGCCATCACGCCCGAGCTGAAGCGCCTGCTCATCGAGCGCTTTCACGAAGCCGATCGTGACCCGGCCACGAACGTCGTCGTGTTGCGCGCCGAGGGACGCAGCTTCTGCGCCGGCTACGACATCGGGCCGAGCCCCGCGCGCGCCGCGCGGCGAGGCAACGCGCTGGCCTGGCACGAGTCGCTCACCGACGACGTGGCCCTCGAGATGACCCCGTGGGACATGAAGAAGCCGGTGGTCGCCTCCGTGCAAGGTCACTGTCTCGGCGGCGGCTGCGAGATGGTGATGATGTGCGACATCACGATCGCCTCCGACGACGCCGTCTTCGGTGAGCCGGAGATCCGCTTCTCGAACGTCGGCCCCGCGCTGATCATGCCCTTCGTCGTCGGCCTCAAGCGGGCGCGCGAGATGCTCTACATCGGCGACCCGATCGATGCCCAGACCGCGCTCGCCTACGGCATGGTCAACCGCGTCGTGCCTCGAGCCGAGCTGCTCACCGCGACGCTGAAGTTCGCGCGGCGGATGGCGCTGATCGCTCCCGAGGCGCTGGCCGGCACCAAGCTGGCGATCAACCGCGGCGCCGACGCCGCCGGCTTTCGCAACGCGATCCGCGCCGGCCTCGACGTGCTGGCGCCGCTCTACGCGGCGCGGACCGAGATCGGGATGAAGTTCGACGAGATCCGCGAGAAGGAGGGGCTCGGCGCGGCACTCAAGTGGCGCGCGGCCCAGTTCGCCGAATAACGTTCGCGCCGGCAGGAGCACGAGGATCCGGCGCGCTTGACCTCCCGCCGGTTCCGGACGATGCTTCGCGCACCGACCGGCTGGAGAGAGGCCCACTACGACGGAGGACGCGATGGCCCGAGCTGCCCGTCACATCGTCTCGTTCGTTCTCGCTGTTGCGATGCTCCCCGTCGTCCTCTCGGGACATGCCGAGGCCCAGACGGGTGAATCGGTCATCGCCTGGCACGTCACGATCGCGCCGAGCTGGTTCGATCCCTCGACGGCGCCCGCGCAGATCACGCCGTTCGGCATCCTCTACGCGCTCCACGACTCCGTCGTGCGCGCGACGTACGGCAGCAAGATCGGCCCGGGGCTGGCCGAAGCGTGGTCCGAGAGCCCGGACGGCCTGACCTACGAGTTCCGGCTACGGCGCGGGCTCAAGTTCCACAACGGGGACGCCGTCACCGCGAAGGACGTGAAGTTCAGCTTCGAGCGCTACAAGGGCGCCGCGGCCAAAGAGCTGCAGTCGCGGGTCGAGGCCATCGAGGTCGTGAATCCCCTCACGGTGAAGTTCCGGCTCAAGGCGCCCTGGCCGGACTTCATGACGTTCTACGGCACGACGGTGAGCGGGGCCGGGCTCGTCGTGCCGAAGAAGTACATCACGCAGGTCGGCGACGAAGGCTTCCGCAAGCATCCGATCGGCGCCGGCCCGTTCAAGTTCGTGAGCCACACGCCGGGCGTCGAGGTGGTCGTCGAGGCCTATCCCGGCTACTGGCGCAAGGTCTCCAACGTGAAGCGCTTCGTGATGAAGAGCGTGCCGGAGGGCACGACGCGTGTGGCGATGCTGAAGAACGGCGAGGCCGACATCGCCTATGCGCTCGACGGCGAGGACGCGCTCAACGTGAGGCGCGATTCGCGGCTCGCGCTCATTCCGTCGAAGCACGCGTCGATCTACTGGATCGAGTTCGCCGACCAGTGGGACCCGAAATCCGTCTGGCACGACAAGCGCGTGCGCCAGGCAGCGATCCTCGCCATCGACCGGCCCGCCGTCAACGAGGTGTCGTGCCTCGGGTTCTGTCCGCCTACGAGCATCATCATCCCGCGCGTCATGGACTTCGCGCTCCAGACCCCGGCCGCGTCCTACGATCCGGAGAAGGCGAAGAAGCTACTGGCCGAAGCCGGCTATCCGAACGGATTCGACGCCGGCGACTTCGTGCCGATGCCGCCGTTCATGACCACGGGGGAGGCGTGCGTGAACTTCCTGGCCGCCGTCGGGATCCGCACCAAGATCCGGCCGACCGAGCGCGCGGCGTTCCTCACGAACTGGCGCGAGAAGAAGTTGCGCGGGATCTTCATGCCGGCGGTGGGTAACTCCGGCAACGCGGCCAGCCGGGTCGGCGAGTTCATCTATTCGAAGGGGACGTACGCCTACGGCGGCTACCCGGACATCGACGAGCTATTCCTGCAGCAGTCGAAGGAGCGCGACGTCGCGAAGCGCGAGGCGATCCTCCACAAAATCCAGCAGCTCACGATCGACCGCGCGATGTTCCTGCCGATCATGGACTACCGCACGCTGCGCGGCGTGGGCCCGCGCGTGGCCGACCACGCGCTCGACGGGATGCCGCTGAACCCGTTCCCGATCTACGAGGACATCAAGCTGAAGAACTAGGGCGCTCATTTCACGAGGCGTTTGAGACCATCCCGGACGGTAACGACCGGTATGCGAGAGTCGACGAGATGCCGCGCGATCGCCCCGAGCATCTCGGGCGTACAACTCGGGCCCCTGCCCTCGTGGTCGATCTGATGGAACATCAGAACGAGCCAGGCTTGCCGATGCCGGGCGGCCTCGATCCACTTTCTGACCTCGCGAATCGTCGTGCGAAGCGTGACCGCCTTGCATTTCAGCACGAACGGATCGACGCCCTCGTCGTTCAATCCGTCGTGGACGCTCCGCGCGCCCAGAAATCCCGCCCGTTTGACGACCGCGACGATCCGCTGATCGTATTCGCCGTAGGGATAGCTGAAGGTTTCGACGGAGCCGACCAGGCGTTCCAGGTACCGTCGCGACAGCAGGATTTCCTCCTCGATGATCCGTTGTGTTTCAGTCGGAAGCCGCTTGTGGGACGCGGTGTGGCATCCGATTTCGTGCCCGCGTGCCGTCAGGTCCCGAAGGTGGTCGAGGTTCATGTAGCGGGGGAACTGCTGGTCGTCCAGATAACCACTGATGATGTAGTGCGTGCTCGGGAGCTGCGCCTCATCCAGGATCGGAAGCCCCTGCTCATAGCTGCACCTCCAGCCATCGTCAAAGCTCAAACTCACTGCGCCATTCGGGAATACGTCACCCATAGGCAAATGCCATCACCTCACCGGTGCCCCCGCCCCACCCACCGCACGGGTCAGCGGCAACTCACCTCGACCGCATCGATCCGACCGACCGTCTGACTGGCCCGCTTTCCCGTCTGGACGGTGCCGATCACGACGGCGGTGGCGCCGGTCCGGCAGGGCGGTGGCCCCGATCCGAAAATCACGACCGACCGCACGCCATCCGAAAGATCGAACGTGTACTGCGGCTGCCCTCGGCGCGAGCTCCCTGTTCTCAGATTCTCGACGTGCCCAGCCACCTCGACGTGACGTCCGGCGAAGCCGTCGAGGTCGGCCAAGAGATGATCCAGGAGCACCTCGTCGGCCTGGGCTGGCCGCGTCCACGCCATGACCAGGAGACTGGCGACGCCGACGACCGCCCGAGCCCGGGCGCCGATCATGGTGTGATCTCCGGTCGCCGGCGACGCTCGTGTGCCCGGGCGAACAAGTCGTATACCGCGGGAAGCACCAGCAGCGTCATCGCCGTCGCGGACACCAGGCCACCGATCACCACGCGGGCGAGCGGACGCTGGATCTCGGCGCCAATGCCGTGAGAGCGCCGCGGGAAGGAAGCCGAGAATGGCAACGATGGCGGCGTTCGGGACCTCGGCCTCGATCTCCTCGGCGGCGTGACCGGGCCAGAGCGTAATGACGTCGACCTGGGCGTCGGCGACGTCCGGATACGCCTCGATGGGTAGCCGCTTGAAGGCCACGATGCCGACGCCGACCAGCAACACGGCCACGGCGAGCGTGACGAAGCGCTGGTGAAGCGCGAAGCCGATCAGCCGCGCGATCATGTCCGCGCGGCCACCGCCGAGTGGTCCATGGGCCGCTCCTCAGGGCGTCACCGTTGTTGCGACCGGCATTCGCGGACGGGCACTGAGCGCGGGCGTGCGTGCGCGTGGCAAGCGGGCAAATCAGCGCGCAGGCCGGCTTCGAGTGCTAACGAGCCGCGGTTACGGGCGGGAGGTCAGGCGAGCGGAGGAGCGCGACTGGGAGCGGATGCGACGGAAACGGAGGTCGGAACCGAAATCGCGACTGACGGGACGACACCGACGACCAGCGCCACCACGCGGGGGGACCACGCGAGGCTGGGCTGAATGCCTCCGAGACCGCTCGTGATGAACAGGACGACATCGTCAAAGTCGGCGTTGTCGTACAGCCCGGCGATCCACGTCGGGTCGGGTGGGCTGGCATACGCCGCCGGCATCAGCGCCAGCGCCGTCATGATGAGGAGGAGACCCAGAATGCGTCGACCCATCACGTTCTGAAGATTATCTCGCGCTCGCCCTGCGCTGCAAGATCATTCACTTCGGTGGGGTCTTTGCACTATGTCGCTGCGACGCTCGGGGTTGTCGCGAGATCCCTTGGGGCCCCGCACGCAGGCGCAGAATCCGCTGGACCTCGACGCGCGGCGCCGTGAGGTGCGACGGACGCTGGCGGCGGCGATCGAGCAGGCCGAGCACAGGATCGCGTTCATATCGCGCTCGCCAGCGCCGCAGCGAACGCGGATGAATGCCCAAGATATCGGCCGCCTGCACCCACGTCAGACTGCCCGCCAACGCGCGCATGATCACCTGCTGGTAGGTCATCGCCCGCTCCACCGCGGCGGCGGCGAACGCCATCAAGCACCTCCTTGGTTGCTGATGGACATACGACGAGCCGCTCGAGGAGCGGACACTTCACTTGCACTCGGGAGCGGACAGATCATGTGCTCCCTTCAGCCGAAGTCGGGCGCCTTGACCCTCCCCACCTGATGCCCTAGAGTCCGGGCGTCGTACCGCCGCCGCCGGGGAGGCGCCCCAATGAGCCTCGCGCTGGTCATGCTGCTGCTTGCCGACCTCGCTGACCGCGGCTTACCGCACAACCATCACAAACCCCCCGGCTTGCGGGCTACGAACGAGGAGGTTCGCAATGAAGATCGTCGTTATCGGCGGCACCGGCCTGATCGGCTCGAAGACCGTCGCCATTCTGCGCCAGGGCGGCCACGAGGTCGTCGCCGCCTCGCCCAATACCGGCGTCAACAGCATCACCGGCGAGGGCCTCAAAGAGGCCATGGCCG
>WNGI01000438.1_pt1 | contig 30350 bp, 31 predicted proteins | sample 5400621 | NCBI WGS metagenome assembly WNGI01 (sample SAMN13153374, study PRJNA577476) | soil metagenome | isolation source: 20 cm soil or saprolite under Garry oak tree replicate 1 | place: USA:California | collected 2016-06-15
GCGCCATGAGTCGCTGGCTGCCGTGGCTCGCCGAGCTGATGCCGGAGCTGTTCATCGAGATCGGCAAAGGGCTCGCGCAGGAGAAGGGAATCAAGAATCTCGACTGGGTCGTGGTGTCGAGTCCCCGTGGCCACATCAGGGCCAAGGCGCTCGTCACCGACCGAATCGGCGTGATGAAGATCGCTGGCAAGACGATTCACCACGTCGGGATGCCGTGGCATTGGGGCTGGATGGGGTTGAGCACCGGCGACGTTGTCAACGACCTCACGGCCTGGGTCGGCGATCCCAACGTATCGATCCACGAAGGCAAAGCGTTCGTCTGCAACGTGGAGCGAGCATGATATGGTAACCATCACCCGCAAGCGCGCCGCCGTTGCCAACGAGGCGATGGGGTTCTTTACCGACACGACGGTCTGTATCGGCTGCAAGGCGTGCGAGGTGGCGTGCAAGAACTGGAACCAGCTCCCCGCGACACACGGCGGCGTGTCGGAGATGTCGGGCGACAGTTACGACAACACGCGCAAGCTCGACGGCACGCACTGGCGGCACGTCAAGTTCATCGAGCAGTTCGACGGCCCGTACAACGGCCGCTGGCTCATGATGAGCGATGTGTGCAAGCATTGCGTCCAGGCGGGCTGCCTCGAGGTCTGCCCGACCGGCGCCATCATCCGCACCGAGTTCGATACGGTCGTGATCCAGTCGGACGTGTGTAACGGCTGCCGCGCGTGCATCGCCGCGTGCCCGTTCGGCGTCATTGATATGAACCACGTGTCCGGCACGGCGCAGAAGTGCACGCTGTGCTACGACCGCATGCAGGTGGGGCTCGAACCCGCCTGCTCTAAAGCCTGTCCGACCGATTCGATCCAGTTCGGACCGATCTCCGAGCTGCGCGTCCGGGCAGGGAAACGCTTGGAACAGCTCAAGGCGCAGGGTGAGGCCCGCGCCCAGCTCTACGGGGACGATCCGAACGGTCCGCTGGGTGGCTTGAACTCGTTCTATTTGCTCGTCGACAACCCCGAGGTCTACGGCCTGCCGAAGAAACCCCAGCTGCCGAGCCGGAACTTGCCCAAGAGCGGCATGCTTTCAGCCGCCACCGGGGCGGTGCTCGGCCTGGTCGCGCTGGTAGGGATTCGCAAGCGGCGGGTGGAAGAGGTCGCGGGGGCGGGGGCCGGGGGAAGCGGAGGCGGGAATGCCTGATACCTACTTCACGGCATCGCCGCACTGGAGCTGGTACATCATCCCGTACTTCTTCGTCGGCGGGATCGCCGGCGGCGCGTACTTCCTCGCGGCGCTGCTCGAGTGGTTCGGCCGGCCTGAAGACCGGCCGGTGATCCGCACCGGCTACTCGCTCGCATTCTGGGGCGCGCTGGTTTCTGGCGCGCTGTTGACGCTCGATCTGGGCCGGTCGCTGCGCTTCTGGCACATGCTGTTCCAATCGAACAACCTCCCGCACCTCATGTTCAAGAGTTTCTCCCCAATCTCCTTCGGTGCGTGGGCATTGCTGCTGTTCGGCGCGTGCGCGTTCATCTCGTGGTACAGCGACAAGACCGGCACGGCGTTCACCAAACTGATGGCCGCCGTCGGGGGCCTGTTCGGCTTCATTCTCGCAGGCTACACGGGCGTCCTGCTGTCGGTCACGAACCGGCCCATCTGGGCGGACAGCCCGTGGCTGGGCGCGCTGTTCCTCGCCTCCGGCGCGTCCACGGGCGCCGCGGCCCTGGTTCTGTTCGCCCCCGGGCGCGGCGCAACGCAAAGCTCGCTGCGCTGGCTCGAGTCCTTCGACGCACGAACGCTCGTTGTCGAGCTGCTCCTGTTGATCGTGTTCGTCGTGTCCTTGGGGACTGTGGCCAAGGCATGGCTGAGCTTCTGGGGTTTCGTGCTCGTCGTCGGCGTCGTCGGCGCGGGGATCCTGTGGCCGCTGTGGCTGCATCTGAAGCCCGCAGGCGCGACGGGAGCGGGAGGCGGGGCGCTCCGCAATCCCGCAGTCATGGTCCTCCTTGGCGGGTTCCTCCTGCGCGTCGTCGTATTGCTCGCGTCCAATTCGATCGAGTTCCAGCGCGTAGCGGCGGGAGCGGGGCAATGAGGGACGGCTGGTGGCTGTTGCTGTGCGCGGCCGCCGTCCTCTCGGCGTGCGCAGCGAGCCCCGAAGCCAGTCGCACGCGCGGCGGCGGGCCGGGAGCGGATCCCGGCAACCACGGCGCCGTCGTACAGGTCCACGCGGGCGCGAAGATGTACTACAGGACGCCCTGCCGAACCCCGAAGGTGAAATGCTCTGGCCCACTGCCCGGCTCCGGCGGCTAGACCCCGAAGTCACCAAGCGCCTCGCGCTGGCCCGGCAGAACAGCCCCGAATCGGAAACTTGGCTGACGCTGGTTGAGGCGGCCCTGGCCGAGTCCGCGGACGTTTCCCGTTGGCGCGCGGCCATTCCCGCTCCCGTCGAGGCACGGCCGGCGCGCGCGCCGCTGTTGCACGGCGCGGAGATCGCCGTGGACGGCCGAGCGGTCCGTCGGTTCGTGCGACGCCTCGCCGGCATCGCAGCGCTGAACGGCGGCGCACCGGACCGCCTTGACGCCGTGGGGCTCGTCGAGGCTGCGATTTGCCAGGATGACACACGGATCGACGCGCTCGCGGGGGGTGATGCGTCGACGCTGCGCGTCGTGGCTCAGATCGCGGCGGTTCCACTGCTCACCGCCGCGGCGCAGACGATCGGCGCGTCCGTCTCGGCCGCCTGGTGGGAGGGCTACTGCCCCGTCTGCGGCGCTTGGCCCACCCTGGCCGAATTCCGCGGCCTCGAGCGAAAGCGCTGGCTGCGGTGCGGGCGCTGCGCCACGGCGTGGGAGATGTCGTGGCTGCGCTGCGTGTTCTGCGGCGAAGCAGACCATGAGCACCTCGGGTACCTCGCGCCCGACGAGGGAGAAACGTCCCGCAAGGTTGAAGTGTGCGACACCTGCAAGGGCTATCTGAAAGCGGAACCCACCGTCAGCGCGCTCCACTGGTGGGGCGTAGTCCTCGACGACGCCGCGACCGTGGCGCTCGACGTCGCCGCCCTCGATCGCGGCTATCACCGACCGGAGCGGCCAGGGTTTGCCCTCGAGGTGCGGATCGTCGGCCGACGGAGTGGCTTCTGGACGGCGTGAACCGTCCGGGCGACATCTGTCGCGAGCTGCTGGCGGCACTCGACGCATCGGAAGGGCGGCGCAAGCGCCGCAAACGCGACACGACGCCCGACGCGATCGGGCTGGCGGTGAAGCGCGATTTGCTCGAGCGCGCCGTCGCTGCCGATCCCGAGCCGGAGGCGTTCGAGACATGGCTGATCCAGCAATGCGCCACGGCCGGGCCCGCGGAGGGTGGCGTGCGGGCGATGGCCCTTTCGATCTTCGAAGAATGGCGGCTGGCTCGGGACGCCGTATCGTTCCGGTCGTGGCTCGCCCAGGGTGCGCCGTCCGACGACGCACGTCGCGAAGAGTGAAGGGAGAACCCAATGCGTAGCGTGCTGTTCGTGGCCGCGCTCATGCTCGCGGCCGGATGTGGCGGCAAGCAGACGACGGCGGCGGAATGGCGGCAGCTGGCCGCGTCCGACGCGGTCAAGGTCTTGAAGGGGGACGACAGCCCCTATCGCATCATCTACAATCCGCCGGTGGACCTCGCGAAGAAACCCGGAAGTTGAGGAGACTCGCGCTCCGCGCCCATCTGAAGCCACGCCATAAGCTGTGGCTCAACTGGGACGGCGCGTTCCTCATGGGCCCACGCTACCTGCGCTTTCTCGAGGCCGTGGAGCGGACCGGCACCATCCAGGCGGCGGGCCGCGAGGTCGGCTGGAGCTACCGCACGTGCCTCAACCGCATTCGCGCGATGGAGCGCGTCCTCGGCGCCAAAGTACTCATGACCACGCGGGGCGGACGCCGCGGCGGGGGCGGCGCTCGCCTCACCCCAGACGCGCGCCGCCTCGCCAGGTTGTTCGCAAGCTGGCGGCGGACGGCGTTCCGCTCGAGTGACGTGGCGTTTCAGAAAGCATTCGGGTGACGATAGGCACCATATTGCCTATCGTACACACCCGCCGTAGGTTTTTTCCCCGCCTTCATGCTGACGTTCAAGAAAACACTGATCCTGTTGTCTCTCGTCGCGGTGGCCGGCTCGCGTCTCCAGACGCGGGAGGTCGTCCTCGCGAGCACGACGTCCACGCGCGATACCGGCCTCCTCGATTCCCTGCTGCCGCGATTCGAAGCGCGCAGCGGATATCGCGTGAAGCTCATCGCGTTGGGAACGGGGCAAGCGCTCGCCCTGGCTCGGCGCGGCGATGCCGATGTGGTGCTCGTCCACGCACCCGAGGCGGAGCGCACGCTCTTCGACTCGGGTTACTTCGTGCGCCGGCGCCTCGTCATGCACAACGAGTTTCTCATCGTCGGTCCGGCCGCAGATCCTGCGGGCCTGCGCGGGATGCCGGACGCCGCCGCCGCCATGCGGCGCGTCGCCGACGCCCGAGTCCCGTTCGTCTCGCGCGGAGACAACTCAGGTACCCAAATGCGCGAACTCATGCTCTGGCGAAAGGCCGGCCTGACGCAACCGCACGGCCAACCGTGGTATATCGAGTCCGGCCAGGGCATGGGGGCGACGCTCCAGATGGCGAGCGAGAAGGAAGCCTACACGTTGACGGACATCGGGACCTATCTCGCCTGGAAGAGCAAGATCGATCTTGTATCGCTGGTCCAGGGCGACCCGGAGCTGTACAACGTGTACCACGTGCTCGAGCCCAACCCGCGAAACGCGCCCCGCATCAACGTCGCGGGTGGCCGCGCATTCGCGGACTTTCTCGTCGACACCGCGACGCAGCGGCTCATCGGCGAATTCGGCAAGGCGCGGTTCGGGCACAGCCTGTTCGTGCCCGATGCCGGGAAGCCAGACCAGTGGTGATCGCCCTCGCGCTTCTTGTGCAGGTGGCGACCGGCCCCACCAGCCCCTACCCGCTCGCTCCTTCGCCAGTGCTCGATCTGCACACGCTGTCCAAGGAGCTGAGATTGGGCGGATACGTCAGCGTGCGGGAGACGTGGCGGCGCGACACGCTGACCGCCATCGTCAACCGCGCGCGGCTCACGGCGCAAGTGCGACCCGCTCCCTTCGCAGCCCTCCGAGTCCAGGCGGACTTCTCGGCCACGGGCTTGGCGCGCGCGGATACGGTGCCAGCCATCCTACTGACAGACGCCTACATCCAGGTGGTGCCACCCGGCACGCTGGAGGCGACCGGCGCGCGCGCGCTGCATCCGGCCTTGATCGTCGGGCAATTCCGCACGCCGTTCTCCCTGGAATACCTCACGCCCTTCTCTTTGCTCCAGACGGCCAACCGCTCGCAACCGATCGACCGTCACACCACGCGGCGTGACATCGGTCTGCTCGGACAGCTCGCCGTGGGTCACGCGCTGACCTTCACGGGTGCGCTCGTGAACGGCGAGGGCTCGAACCGCCTGACGAACCCCGACGGGCGCGAAATGGCGATTGGCCGTCTCACGGTGTTCCCGTTCCCGCGGCTTGCGGTGGCGGCGAAATACCTGGGACAGGGTAGCGACCATCGCTGGGGGTACGACGCGCGGTGGATCGATCATGGCGCGATCGTGGAAGGGGAGTTCCTGGCGCGCCGGGGGCCATTCAACGGCACGACGACCGTCGACGCGCACGGCGGCTACGTGCTGGCCTCATACGAGCTGCGCCCCTGGCTGCAGCCGGTCCTCAAGTGGGAGCGCCTGCGCGACACTCGCACCGCAGGCGGCTCCACCACCACGACCTCCCTCACCTACACTACGGCGGGACTCAACTTGGTGTCCCGTGGCGAGAGCATCCGGCTGCTCGTCGACGCGATTCACAAGTCCGAGCCGGGCCTGTTCACGGGGACAGAGCTCGAGGCTCAGCTCATCGCCATATTCTGATCTCAGCGAACGATCAGCGTGCCGTGCATGGTGGGATGGAAGGTGCAGGCGTACCGCTTGGTCCCCAGACTGCTCGCAACGTAACGACCTGCCTGCCCCTGGAGGAGCTGGCCCGTATCCCATTTCGTGCGGCCGCTGCCAGTCGCGGTGTGGGGCACGATGTCGCGATTGATCCACACCACTGTATCCCCTACCGCCACGGTGAGCTCCGCGGGATGAAATTCCATCCCGCGGATCTCGACCGTATGCCGGGTCGGGGCTTTGCTCAGACCCAGCAGCAAGAGCAGCCAAAGGATCACTTGCTGGTCCGGGCCGTCCCGCCCAACTGAGTCCGGAGCTGCTTGGCATGCTCGAGGTGGGTCGCGACCGCCGGGCGAACATCCGTCAGCAGCTTGCGGAGCTCCGCGTTGTCCGTCGTGGGGATCAGGACCTTGTCGATCGCATCGAGGACCGCCTGATGATAGGCGACTTCGCGGTCGATGTACGCGCGATCGAATGCCGCCCCGCGCAGAGGCTCGAGTGACGCCCGCGCCTGCTTCGCGCCGGTCTGCAATGACTGGCTGACCGCGTTGTCGGCGGGCGTGACGCCGAGCTTGGTCGCCAACGCCGCAGCCTGGGCGTTCACGGCCGAGTGATCGGTGATCATCGTGGCGGCGAATTGCTTCACGGCGGCGTTGTGCGTGCGAGTTTGGGCGAACTTCGCCAGGTCGATGTCGATGCTGTTCGCAGTCACCGCGACGTGAGCGACCTCAGGGTCGGAGAGATCCGGTGCCGATGCAGCTGCAGGATTCTGCGCGAGGAGTCCGGTGCCGAATAACAGGGCCACAGCAGGAAGGAGCAGCGGGTAGCTGGAGCGGGACATCCCAACCTCCGTGAAAAGGGTCCGTGGTGTTGTGAGCTCTTCTCAACTTGCCCCCAGTAAGCATACTTTGTCAAGTATTTGCTGTGATTACTAGACAAATCAATGAATTAGGGATATTGTGAGGCATGACGAACTGGCTCGAACGACTGATCGGCGAGACCCAGCTACGGCTGCTCGGTCTGCTGCGGCGCTCGCGCCAAACCATCACGACCCTCGCCGAAGCGCTCGGTCTGACCGACAATGCCGTCCGCATGCACATCGCTGCCCTCCACCAGGACGGGATCGTCGAGCAGGTGGGAACGCAACGCGACACCGGTGGCAAGCCGGCGCGGCTCTACGGCCTCACGCACGCCGGCGAGGAGCTTTTCCCTAAGGCCTATGCTCTGGTGCTCGGCAAGCTCGTCGAGGAAATCGTCCGCACCCAAGGCCGGGCGCGTGCAGTCGAACTGCTCCGCGCCGTCGGCGCGCAAGCGGCGGCCGGCGCGCAGCGGGGCACGAGTCCCAAACAGCGGGTCGAGGCTGCCGCGGGAGTCTTTCGTGACCTCGGCACCGATGTCGACCTCGAGAAGACCGACGACGGGTGGCGGTTGCAGGGCTACGGATGCCCCCTCTCCGCGGTCACGTCGGGCCATCCGGAAATGTGTGAGCTCGGCAAGGCGTTGGTCGAGGAAGTTGTCGGAAGCCGGGTGACCGAGTGCTGTGTCCGCGGCGAACGTCCCCGCTGCGGCTTTGTCGTCGCGACCGCGACTGAATGACCAGTTACAACTACCTGATCATCGGCGGCGGCATGACCGCCGATGCCGCGGCACGCGCCATTCGCGAGGCCGATCCCGCCGGCACGATCGGTGTCATTTCCTCCGATCCGCATCCGCCCTACAATCGCCCACCGTTGTCGAAAGGACTGTGGAAGGGCGACGATCCAGCCAAGACCGTTTGGCGCGGTACCGATACCATCGGTGTCGACTTACGCCTGGGGCGGCGAGTGACGGCGGTGAACACCAAACAGAAGACGGTCACCGACGATCGCGGTAACGTCATCTCATACGAGAAACTCTTGCTCGCGACTGGTGGCACCCCGCGCCGCCTCCCGCTGCAGACCGGCCAGATCATCTACTACAGGACGTTCGATGACTATGTCCGCCTCCGCGCGCTCGCGAACGAGAAGCTGCGTTTCGCGGTACTGGGCGGCGGCTTCATCGGCTCGGAGATCGCGGCTGCCCTGAAACTGGTGGGGCGAGACGTCACGATGATCGTTCCCGAGGAGGGTATCGGAGCACGAGTCTTCCCCGGCGATCTCTCGAAGTTTCTGGTCGATTATTACCGCGAGCAGGGTGTGGACGTGCGGACGGGCGAAGGCTTCGCAGATCTGCAGCAAAGCGCCGGCAAGGTGATCGTGAAGACGACGCATGGCAAAGAGATTCCCGTCGACGTGATCGTCGCTGGTCTCGGAATTGTGCCCAACGTGGAGCTCGCTGAACAAGCCGGCTTGCGCGTCGAGAACGGCATCGTCGTCGACGACCTGCTCAGAACGAGCGCTCCGGACGTCTACGCGGCCGGCGATGTCGCCAACTTCTTCAATCCGGCACTCGGCACGCGCCTGCGCGTCGAGCACGAGGACAATGCCAACACGATGGGGGCCGCGGCGGGACGGTCGATGGCCGGCAAGGGTGCGCCCTACACTCACTTGCCCTTCTTCTACTCGGACCTCTTTGCGCTCGGCTACGAAGCAGTCGGCGAGCTGGATCCGCGACTGCAAACGGATAGCGTTTGGAAAGACCGCTTCCGCGAGGGCGTGATCTACTACCTCAAGGACGACAAGGTTCGAGGCGTGTTGCTCTGGAACACCTGGGGGCAGGTGGATAATGCGCGCGCGATCATCGGGACGACTGGGCGACTGGGATAGCGGCGGGTCAAGCTGCAACTGCGGCGGTCGGGCGGTCAAACGACAACGGCGACGGTCGGCGCGCTACGACCGCCGCATTTTTGTTGTTGCCCGCCGCAGTCGCCGTTTGACCGCCTAGTGCGTTGATCCGCCGACAGTCACGGTGATGTGCCGCCACTGTCCCTGCCGGAAGCGCAGCACACTCAGCACACACCGCGTCGCATGACCTGCCAGAATCGCCAGCCAGATATCGATGGGATCGAGCGCCCCGGTCTCCCGGATGATGAAGCAGATGCCGAGCGGCACGAGAATCTGCGAGATCATCGAGATGTAGAGCGGACTCTTCGTGTCTCCCGTGCCCTGCAAGCCGCCGGTGAATGACAGGGCGACGGTGACGAAGAGGCCGGAGACGCTCAGCACGCGGAGCAGCTGGACTCCGACATCGACCACGATGGGGTCATGCATTCCAAACACCGCCAGCAGCTGCCGCGGGAAAAACAGGAAAAACAGACCAACGAATGCCGCGACCGACAACCCGTAGCGCGCGGCGAGGTGCACGGCCTCGTTCGCGCGGTCCGGATGTCCTGCCCCAAGGTTTTGCCCCGCCACGGCCGCCGCCGAGCCCATCAGTCCCACCGAGGTCCACGTGATCAGCGAGAAGAGCTCCGTATACGACACCGCGAACGCGGCCTGCGCGGCGGCGCTCTGTGCAAGCGAGCCGATGAACGAGAGCATGAACACGCCGCCAATGTTCATCGCAATCCCTTGAATGCCGGTCGGCAGGCCGAAGCGGAACAGCTCCCGGATGATGGACCAGTCGGGTCCCCAGCCCTGGCCACGTGGGAATGCGACGACCCAACCGCCCGTCCACATCTTCCAGACCGCGTAGACCGCCAGGAGCCCGGCCGTGATGCACGTGCCCATTGCCGAGCCGCGCGTTCCGAATGCGGGGATTGGCCCGAGCCCGCGGATCAGCACGACGTTCAGCACGAGATTCAGGGCCGTCATGGCGATGCCCAGCACCATCGGGGTCCGTGCGTCTCCCGCCGAGCGCAGCGCGCCGCTCAACATGAAGAACACCATCATGCCGCTCGAGAAGCCGAACATGATGCGTAGAAACGGCAACGCCTCGGTCTTCACCGCCGGCGCGGCATTGACGAGATCGAGCAGCAAAGGCGCGACGACATAGCCCACCGGGGCTAGGATGCCGACCGCGAGGCCGATCGCGGTGAGAAACGCCTGATACACGACGCGGTCGACCTTCTCCGGCTCCCCCGCGCCGGCGAAACGTGCCACCAGCACGCTCATGCCGCTGAACAGCGACGAGACGAAGACGATGACGACGAGAAAAATCTGCCAGCTCACACCGATCGCGGCGTTCGCCTTGTAGCCGACCAGGTTGCCGACGAGCACGTGGTCGACCATCCCCTGGAGGCCGCCGATCGCGTTCGTGAGCATCGTCGGCCACGCGATGTTCCAAACCGCGGCACGCAGCGGTCCTTCGACGATCGAACGATCGTAGCGCGGCTTCGAAGCCACGACCTCCGTCATCTAGAGCGCGGGGACGGCGGAGCCGCGCCGTGCGCGCAGCGCATCGAGGCTCCAGGGCCCGGCGCCAGCCGCGGAGTAATAAAGGAAGGTGAAGCAGTAGAAGACCGCGGGCGCGCCCTGGTTCAGGACGGGCCAGAAGCCGTTGCCCGCATGCCCGATGAAATACGCGAACGCCATCTCGCCGGACAAGATGAACGCCACCGGTCGAGTGAAGAGGCCGAGGAGGAAGAGTGTGCCCCCGACGACCTCGATGATACCGGCAAACCAGATGAGCGAGCCGACTGGCGCGACTCCACCGCCCGGCAGGATCGGAGCTGGAAACGCGAACCACTTCGCTGAACCGACCTGGAAATAGAGAAAGGCAACGACGATTCTGAGGACGCTAAGCAGCTGCGGTGCCCACTCCTTCTTCACAGAGCCTCCATTTTCTTGAGCAGTAATTGGCGCTCGCGGATATTCTGCGTGAGGGCGGCGGCGCGCGCGAGCTCCGCGCGCGCTTCGTCGAAACGGCCGAGCTTCGCCAGGAGATCCCCGCGGACACTCGGCAACAGATGATACCCGGCCAGCGCCGGATCCTTCGTCAGCGCTTCGACCACCTCCAGGCCCGCGGCGGGCCCGAAGGCCATGCCGAGCGCCACGGCCCGGTTCAGCTCGACGATCGGGGAGGGCATCAGCTGGGCGAGTCCGTCGTAGAGCGCCACGATGCGCGTCCAATCCGTCTCCTCGGCCGTGCGGGCGCGCGCATGGCAAGCGGCGATCGCCGCCTGGAGCGTGTAGGGGCCGTACGAGCCGCCCAGAGCCTCAGCGCGCTCGAGCGCGGCCAGACCGCGACCGATCAGGAGATGATCCCAGCGGCCACGGTCTTGGTCGAGCAGCAAGATGGGCTCGCCACCTGGACTCACGCGCGCGCGCAAGCGCGAGGCCTGGATCTCCATCAACGCAACGAGACCATGCACCTCGGCCACGTCTTGCGCGAGCTCGGCCAAAATGCGTCCAAGACGCAGCGCGTCCTCGCACAGCGCTGGCCGCACCCAGTCCTCTCCCGCCGTTGCCGAGTAGCCTTCGTTGAAGATGAGATAGATGACCTCGAGCACCGACTCGAGCCTGGCCGTCAGCTCCGCGCCGCGTGGCACTTCGAAGGGCACGCGCGCGGCCGCGAGCGTTCGTTTGGCGCGCACGATGCGCTGCTGGATCGTCGCCTTCGGAAGGAGGAACGCACGCGCGATCTCGTCGGTCGTCAGGCCACCCAACAGTCGCAACGTGAGGGCGACGCGCGCTTCGGTCGTGAGGACCGGGTGACAGGCCGTGAAGATCAGGCTCAGCAAGTCGTCGCCCACATGATCGTCGATGGCGGCGGCCAGCGCGGATTCCGGACTGACCTGCCGCTCGTCCAGCTCACGCCCGAGATGCTCGTGCTTCCGGTCCTGCATCTTGCCACGCCGCAGATGATCGATGGCGCGATGCTTGGCGGTCGCCATGAGCCAGGCGCCGGGATTGTCCGGCACGCCCGACTCGGGCCACTGCTCCAGCGCGGCGACGAGCGCGTCCTGCGCCAGGTCTTCCGCGACGCCGATGTCACCGACGATGCGCGCCAAGCCGGCGATGAGCCTGGCGGATTCGATCCGCCAGACCGCATCGATGGCGTCAGCAGCCCTCTGGTCCGCCATCCATCATCTGCCGGATTTCGACTTCCAGATCGTGATCCCAGAGCCCGATGTGCGCCTCCAGGAAGGCCCTAGTCCACGCGATGGCTTCCTGCTTCGACGCCACGTCGTAGATCGCGTAGCCACCGATGACTTCCTTGGCTTCGGTGAAGGGACCGTCGGTCACCGTGATCTTGCCTTTGGACAGTCGCGCACGCGCGCCCAGGGCCGTCGGGCCGAGACCGCCCATCCCAACCATCACGCCCTGCTTGCTGCCTTCCTCGCCCAGTTTCACGATCTTGTCGATGAGCGCCGGCGACGGTTGCACGCCGGTCTCGCGCGTCTTCACAATGGTCATGAATCGCATGGTTATTTCCCCGAGCGTTGTTTGTTCTTTGCGATCGTCGCGCGCTGCCGCTCTTCCTGCTGGCGCAGCTCGGGCGTGAACGCGGGGCCGAAGTCCTCAGCCTCGAAGATCTGCCGGATTTCGACCTCGCCCTCCTGGAACGGAATGCGCTTCGCCCACTCCAGCGCCTCGGCCTTGTTCTTCACCTGCCAGATCCAGAAGCCGGCGACCAACTCTTTGGTCTCCGCGAACGGGCCGTCACGCACGGTGCGCTTGGTACTCGCATACGTGATGCGCGCCCCCTTGGACGACGCCTGCAGTCCCTCACCCGCCAGCATCACGCCTGCCTTTACCAGCTCGTCGTTGAACTTGCCCATTTCGGCCAGCATCTCCTGCGTCGGCAGGATGCCCGCCTCAGAGTCTTTATTGGCTTTCACCATCACGAGGAATCGCATCTCGCTCTCGCTTTCTTGAGGTCCAGGTCAGATCTGCGTACACCTAGACGTCGAATGAGCCGCGCAGAAATCGACACGCACTAATCCCATTGTGGTAGGCCTACTTAGCGGGTTAGACTGGGAGCACGACCCTGGCAATCCGAGAGAGGAACCGTCATGTGCCGAAACATCAAGACACTGGCCAACTTCGCGCCGCCCGCCACCGATGACGAGATTCGCGCCTCAGCGCTGCAGTTCGTGCGCAAACTGAGCGGCGCGACGCATCCGTCGCACGCCAACGAGGCGGCGTTCGATGCCGCGGTCAATGACGTGACCGTCATCGCCCGTCGGCTGATCGATGCGCTGACGACGAAGGCCCCGCCCCGGAACCGGGAAGCGGAGGCTCTCAAGGCGCGCGAACGCGCCGCGAAACGGTTTGGCTAACGGAGAGGTGCCCTGGCTCGGATTCGAACCGAGACGCCTTGCGGCACTGCCCCCTCAAGACAGCGTGTCTACCAGTTCCACCACCAGGGCGGCGCCAGAAACCTAGGCCCCCCGCGACCGCGAAGCAACCGTTCGCGTTACCGCGGCCTGCTCGCGCAAACTCGCGCGGCGCATAGCTTTTCGGCATGGAGCTCTGGGTCGCGTCCGGGTTCGGCGCTGTCGTCGGCGCGCTGCTCGGCTACCTGCTCGGCCGGCTGAGACAGGTGCCGGTGCCGCAGGCGCGTCCCGCGCCCCCATCGCAACCACCACCGTCCTACAAAGCCTCCACTCCCTCGGCCGTTAAGCACGTCGTACTCGACGACGGCTCCGCCAACGTTCTCAACGCGCTGAATAACCGCCTGGCGGCGATCGGCGCCCTCGCCGATTTGCTGCATGGCAGCCCACTCGACCCCGAGCGCGCACGCGCGCTCGTGTTGCTGCACGGCGAAGTCCGGCGCGCGGCGGAAATCACGAGCCATTTCCTGGAGCTCGCCGCGCATCCGGCCGGCGCCGCCGAGCCGTGTGACGCGGCGGTGGTGATCAATGGCGTGCTGGCCGAGCGCGAGTCGACCTTCCGCGAGCTTGGGGTGAAGCTGGTCCGGTCGGTGCCAACCGACCTGCCGATGGTCGCGTGTCCAATGGCGCAGCTCACGGAGATGCTCACGAAGCTGCTCGACTTCGCCTTGCGGCGTCTGCGCGCCTCACAACCGCCGCGTGAGTTGCGGCTCGATGCGATTCCGACCGGGCCTTCGGTTGTCGTATCGCTGTGGGATTCGGGCACGCCGTTGGCCGTGGAGGCGGAACAGCGGCTCACGTCGCCGTTCCGGTTTACGCAATCAGGCGGTGGTGGCGAGGTCGAGTTTGCGCTCGCGCGTGCCCTCGCGCAGTCGGCGGGTGGGAGCCTGCGCCTGCGGCCGCGCGGCGGCGGCACGGGTGCCGAGGTGGTCGTCACCTTGCCCCGCAGCCTGCTGGGCGCGCAGCCGGCGCACGCCGCGCCCCCCGAGAACCTGCCGCGGATGCGCATCCTCGTCGTAGACGACGACGCCGTGAACCGGCAGGCGATGGTGTTGCTGCTCGAGCGTGAAGGCCATCAGGTGGTCGCCGTCGAGAATGGACTTGAGGCCATGGAGCGCCTGGGCGACCGGGACAACACGTTCGACGCGATCGTGACGGATCTCCAGATGCCACGCCTCGGCGGCCGCGCCATGTATGAGCAAGTCGTCAACAGCCGGCCGCTCATCGCGAAGCGGTTCGTGTTCGTGACGGGCGATCAGGCGCGCGGCGAAACGCGGTCGTTTCTGGAGAACTGCGGTCAGCCGTCTGTGACGAAGCCTTACGACTTGGGCGACTTGATCAACGCGATCGGGACGGTTTCTCGCAAGAAATGACGTGCGTGGTCATCCCCACGTACGACGCACGACGCACGGCTCTTAGTTAGGCGCATGTACCCTGGGACCACCGTAGTCCCGTTCCCCGCCAATCCCCGGCCCCGCCAGCTCCAGCCCACCGCGATCGTTATTGATCCGGGCAATGAACTGCCGAATGGACCCCGGGAACGGCTCCGTCTGGCCATGCTTGCCGAACGGATCGGTATACCACACCTCGGGCCCGCCGCCATTGTCGATGAAGTTCGAGTTGATATCGACCACACGATCGGTCCCATCGAACACGGATTGCGGATCGTCGAACGTCACTCCCTGGATCGTCCCATTGCTCGTCGATCGCGCGCACGCACCGCCGCGGGCCGCGTTCCCGGCGGGCGTGACCTCGTAGCAGACGTCGATCGGCCGGCCAACGACACCCGTCACCGCGGGATCGTAAAACCGGCTCGGCAACGACACCTGGAAGTACGGGTTGAAGAACGCGAGCGTGTGGCCGTCTTGGCGCCGAATCGAATTGGAGGTCTGCCAGCTTTCGTGCAGCGTCCCGAAGCTCGAGAACTGCCCGGGCGGCACGAGGATATCGCGATCGACGCACGTCCGATCCGAAATGATCCGCACCCCGCCGCCGTCCGGCGAATTCGCCGGGGTCGCCGGCCCGACCACCACGGTCGTGCCGTCGCAGCTGCGCTCGAACTGCCCCGGCGTCCCGATCGCCGCGAGCATGGTGATATGCATCTCGGTGCCGTCGCTGCAGCGGATGTGATAGACCAGCTCGTGCAGATTGTTGGTGAACGCGTCCTTCGAATGCGTGCCCTGGTGCAGCTTCACGAGCACGTCACAGCGCACATCGAAGAGCGCGTCCGCCGCATCGCTGCCGAAGTGCATCGGAATGCCGTTTTGCCACTCGACCTTGTGCCCGAAATGATCCTCGTGCCGCGTGGTCAACGGGTCGTACACGCCGAGCTGTTCGTTGGCATAGCCAAACGGGATGTCCCCGACTTCACGGTACAGCGCGGAGCCTCTGGGGTCGCGGCCGTGGTCATGACCGAACGAGCAGCCGCTCACCGGATCGATCGGTGGATGCCAGGTAGGATAGCGTTTGTGATCGGGGCCAACGACGGAGAACGCGTCATGCTGGGCCTGCGTGCAATCGTCGCGCGTGCTGGGCGTCCAGATGCCAAACGACGCGGCGTTGCCGGTGGCTGGCCCGTAATCGGGCGCCGCCGGCCCCTCGTGGCAGGCAGCAACGACGAGACAGAGCACCAGGAACGCGCGGTTCACAAGCTCCCCATAGGCGACAGAATCGCCGCACTCTCCCGACAGCGGCGGTGACCGTAGTCACTCCCAAATTGGCCACGGCAATTGAGTTATAGTGGCGATATGCGAACGCATGCGATGGCCCTGGTGGCGTTGGTGCTGGCCCCGGCGAGCACCGCCGCGGCCCAACGGCGCGAGGCGCCCGGCGGACTGTGGTACAGCGTGGGCGTGGCCCCGGGATGGGCGCGCGTTACATGCGACATCTGCGCCGGTCATCGGAGGACGGGACTGTCCGCGTTCATCGGCGTCGGCGGGAGGACCAGCCGCGCCCTGCGGATTGGCGGCGAGCTCGCCGCGTGGCGGGAAAGCGACGGTGGCGTGACGCAGACACTGCTCTCGTTTGGTGGCGCCGCGTACTGGTATCCCGGCGTGCGGCGGCGGCTCTATCTCCGCGGCGGCGCGGTACTCGTGATGCACCGCGCGGGCGACGGCACCGACGTGATCACCTCATCGGGTATCGGCCCACAGCTGGGCATGGGCTACGAGTATCGCGTCAGCCGATCCTGGGTACTCGCGCCCTTCATTCATTACTCGGTTGGCGTGTTTGGCGGTGACGTGAAGTTCAACGGCGGGCAGGCCGCGAGCAGCGCGACCGTGAGCTTTCTGCAGGTTGGGGCGAGTCTGCAGCGCTAGCGACGGAATGGGCCGACTCGGAATCGAACCGAGAACCTACTGATTAAGAGTCAGTTGCTCTGCCAGTTGAGCTATCGGCCCTGAGGGGTAGCTGGAGGAGCGGCCGAAAAATCATCAGACCCCGGAGCCGAAGCAAGAGAACGACTCGGCAAGCCGATCTTCGTCCCCCAATCGTCCGTCAGCTTAAACGTCTCGCTCATCGGGAAGCGCAGCACCCACAGCCGGCGCGCGAGATCCTTGAGCGACCACACGAGGGTCCGCTGGACCTCCACCGACGACCACTGCCCGAACTCATTGTGAGCCAAATCGGCCCTCAACGCCTCCGAGATGGCCGTCGCTAACTCCTGATGCTCGTGCTGCGGTGTGTGATGTGGAACCTTTTTGGTCCCCTTTTTGGGACCTGAACCTTCCCCCCACAACACCCATTCGAGCGTCACATCGGGGAGGCCGAGCTCTTTTGCCTTTGTGACAATCAACCGCGCGACGTCGGCCGGAAATTTCTCACGATGCGGCCATTTCTTTATGGCAGCTTCAGTTACGGTGCCTCCCAGCGCTGCGGCGAACTGCCGATAGCTCAACGAGATTCCTTCCCACGGGCTGAAGATATCCAGCAGGAGCGACAGACGATCGGCTACGGGGACTCGTTTCGGTCCTGTTTCGGGCTTGACAGGTGACAAGATATGCCTACTTTCGGTGTCTTAGAAAGGCAGCAAAGGGACCAATTGCGTCCAATACTGCCTCCTGATCCTAATGCAGTCAAGCGCCCAGCCCTTGGAGACGTCTATGTTCGTTCGCCGCTCCCTTCTGGTGCTCGCCCTCGCGCTCTCGGTAGCGCGTTGCGCGGACCAACCTACAGCGGTCCAACCCACGGCGGTCAACCCTCCCGCTGGTCCAAAGTTCCTCCAATGGGCAGATAAAGTCCCCCAATTCACCGCCCGCACGGCGAATCGCCCGCACGGCTCCGGCCCGATGGCGATGACACCTCCTCTGAGCCTCGATCAGTATGTCGTCTCGTTCTGGGCGGTTCGCGGTCAGTCACGGTCGATCGAGATCAATTACGTCAGCAGCATCGATGCGGCAAAGCACCCCTTCCTGACGCTCACGACGACGGACCCGACGTTCGTGCCTGGCATTGGCGAGCTCGCCGTGGGCGACTCGGTTCTCATCACCGTCACCATCGACACGACAAAAATCGGCGTCTCGCTCGAGCCGAGTGGGCTGCAGTTTGGCGCGCCCGCGCAGCTCAAGCTCTGGTACGGCGGTGCCGGTGGCGACCTGAATGGCGATGGCGTCGTCGACAGCACCGACAGCCAAATCGAAGCCAAGCTGCTTGGCCTCTGGTACCGCGAAGACCTGAGCGATGCGTGGACACAAATCGGCGCGAGCCAGTCGCTCGAGGAAAAGTCGTTCATGTATGCGTTGCCGCACTTCTGCGAATACGCGGTCGCAGAAGCGTTGATGGAGTGGGCGGTTAACTGGTAGGCGGGGGATAACATCCCAATGTCCAAAGACCAAACCCGCGACCAGCGCCTCGACGAGGCGTCGCCGGTCGTCGCAAAAGCCCGCGCGCTCGCGGCTGCCGGCCACCATGCCGCGGTCGTCGAGTTCCTGGGCGCGCGCGACCAGAGCGAGCTCGCCGATCCGACCCTCGCCTTGTTGTACGGCATCGCCCAGGCGCGGCTCGGCCGGCACGAGCAAGGCCTCCAATGGATCGATCAGTCCCTGGCGAATGCCCGTGCCCTGCGCGACCACGGCGTCGAGCTTCATGCGCTGAATGCGCGCGGCGCGATCGCCCTCGTCAGCGGCGACCTCAGCCAAGCGGCCGATTTCTGCACCCAGGCCTTGATGGCGGCAAGCCGCGACGGCGATCATGCCACCACCGGCCGCGCTTCGAACAATCTCGGGATCATCAGCCATCTCCGCGGCCGTCACGCGGAAGCCATCTCCTCGTGGGAGATCGCGGCGGCCGCGTTCCACCGCGCTGGGATGCAGACCGGCGTCGCCGACTGCCAGCACAACCTGGCGAATGCCTACCGGGAGCAGGGGGCCCTCGACAAGGCGCTGGCCACGGCCGATCAAGCCGTTGCCGGCGCGGAAGTCACGCGCGACGAGACCCTCTATGCGATGACGCTGCGCGGTCGCGCGGAAATCCGCGCGGTGCGCCGCGAGCCGGAGCTGGCCCGCCGCGATCTCGATCGGATCCGGGTCATCCGCAGCCAGATGCCCGACCCCGTGGCCGAAGCGGAAGACCTGCGGATCCAGGCGCTGGTGTTGGCCGCGGAGAACCATCTGCCCCGCGCCGAGAAGGCGCTGCGGGAGGTCATTGGTCGCGCCGAGCTGCACGCGCGCCTGCTCCTGCTGGGCGAAGCGACCCGCGATCTCGCGCTCGTGTTGCGTCGCACGGACCGTACCGCCGACGCCCAAGCGGCGGCGCGGTCCGCCAAGGGCATCTTCGCCCGCATGTGCGCCGAGAGCGAAATCCGCAAGCTTGCCAACCAGGGCTGGGATGACGCATTCGCCGCCGAGCTGCGCGGCTCGCTCGCGCCGATCCACGTCGCGCAGGAGTTCGCCGACGCCGGCCGCTACGCGGAACTGCTCACCTATCTCGAGCAGCGCTCCAAGGACGAGCTCGAAGAGTCGGCGTTGCTCACCCTGCTCCTCGGTATCGCGCACAGCCGCCTGGGCCGGCTCGAGGTCGGCCAGCAATGGGCGATGGTCGCGCAGCTGCGCGCCCGCTCATTGAAGGATCGGATGATGGAAGTGCGGGCGCTGAACGTCTGTGGCGCCATCGCGCTGGAGCGTGGCGGCATCGACGAAGCCACCTACTTCTTTACGCGCGCGCAGGAAGAAGCGACCGACGACAATGACATGGCGACGGTGGGCCGGTGCGCCAACAACCTCGGCGTCATCGCGAACATGCAGGGGGACTACAAGCGGGCTGTGGTGGCCTACACGCGCGCGATTGCCGCGTACGAGCAGGCGCACTTCCCGCGCGGCGTCGCCGAGGCCCGCCACAACCTCGGCATGGTGTGCCGCGCCCAGGGCCGGCTCGACCGCGCCCTCGAGATCGCGCAAACCGCGATCGAAGACGCGCAGCGGCTCGGTGACCAGCAGCTCACGGCCCAGGCCATCTCCGGGCTCGCCGAAATCCACGTGACACGCGGTGAACGGGACCTCGCCATGGCGGCCATCGACCGCGCCATCGCGACGCACCGCGAGCTCAAGGATCCGGTCCGCGAAGCCGAAGACCTCCGCATCAAGGCCGGCGCGCTGTCCCTAAACGGCGGCCGAGAACAGGCCGAGACGCTGTTGCGCCAGGTCATCGAGCGCGCCACCGAGCATGGCCGTCCGCTGCTGCTCGCGATGGCGGAGCGCGATCTCGCGCTGCTGCTGATCCAAGGTGGCGATGTGCCGGCGGGGAAGGCCGCGGCGCAGCGTGCCCGCTCCTCGTACCAACGGCTCTCGGCGCGTGCCGAAATCGACAAGCTCGACGACTTGCTGGAGACGGCATGAGTTTCCAGCACCACAAGCTCTCGAACTATGCCATCGGCTGGTAATCTCCACCCGGTGGAAGAGCGACGCCGCGGCGCAGACCGCCGCTCGGGAGTCGATCGCCGCTTAGCCGAGGTGGTGGAGAACGCCGCGACGCTGCCGCTGCAGCGCATGTTCCCGCACGCGCGGCTGAGCGCAAGCGAAGCCGCCGAGCGCGCCGCGGCGATCGAAGCGCATCGCCAGGAGCTGGGCTCGCGACTGGGCCGCAACGTGGGCGCGGTCGTCGCCGCGGTCGATTACATGCTCAACATCAGCGGCGACCTCGTCTCCCCAACCATCGTGGAGCACGAGGCGCTCGAGCTGCTCGAGCACCGCTCGATCACGGATCCCCTCACCGGCCTGTTCAACCGCTATCACTTCGACGCGACGATGAACCACGAGATCGCGCGCTGCCGCCGCTACGGCGTGCCGCTCTCGCTGCTGCTCGTGGACGTCGATCGCCTGAAGCTGCTGAATGACCGCTGGGGCCATCACGCCGGCGATCAGGCCCTGGGGCGCGTCGCCACGGCGATCCAGAAGAGCCTGCGGGGCACCGACATCGCGGCCCGCCTGGGCGGCGATGAATTCGCGATCATCCTGCCGGACACCGACGCCGTGGCCGGGCTGATCGTGGCAACCAGAATCCGTCGCAACCTCGTGGAGAACGCGTCAACGATGGTCACCCTCAGCGGTGGGCTGGTCGAGCTGCCCCGCCAGGTCGCCGACGCGTCGGCCGTCCAACTCATGCTGGTGGCGGATCATGCGTTATACGCGGCGAAGAATTCGGGTGGTAACTGCGTCGTGCAACGGGAGTATCACGCGGAGGAGTAACGCGGAGGAGTCGGGAGTCAGGATTTAGGATCCTGGGTTGCCGCCCCTGAATCCACGCTCCTGAATCCAGGCTCCCAGAAATGCCCCCAAGGAGAATCGAACTCCTGTTCCCACCTTGAAAGAGTGGTGTCCTAACCGTTAGACGATGGGGGCGGAGAATAGCGGTAACGGGATTCGAACCCGTGTTTGAGCCTTGAGAGGGCTCCGTCCTAGTCCCCTAGACGATACCGCCGCGGGCCGCTGAATATCGCCAGCCACACCGACACACTCAAGTGTGTCGACATCACGTGTTGACCTATCGAATTCTATACGTACCGTTACTGGCCCGATGAAACGCATCTTCTCCAAGTTCGTCCCCGAAGTCCTCATCCTCGTCGCCGCGGCGTTGCTGCTGACGCTGCCGTCGCTCCGGGGCACGGCAAGCGGTCTCGCCACGGTGTTCCCCTTCACTGTCGTGGCAGCGGCCTTGCTGCTCGGCTGGCGCTTCAATCGCTCGCGCTTGGTGTTCGCCATCGCGCTTCTCGCAGTCACAGAGTACGTCCTGTTGCAGGGCGTCGACACGCCACGCGAGCGCCTGTTCTTTCACGCGATGACATTCCTGGTGCCGATCAATCTCGGGCTCGTCGCCCTGCTGCCCGAGCGCGGCACCTTGACGGCGGCTGGGCTGGTGCGCTGGGTGCTGCTGGGCGTCCAGGTCCTCATCGTCGTCCTTCTCGCGCGATCGTTCCCGGAGAAGGTCGTCACGTTGCTGACGACGCACGTGCTACCGCGCCGGTTCACCGCATGGACCCCGCTGCAACAGCCCGCGATCATCGCATTTTTGGCGATTGCCGTGCTGCTCGTCATGGCCTGGTTGAGCGAGCCGCAGTCTCCCGTGCGCGGCTACGTCTACGCCATGATCGCCGTGTTCGCGGCACTGTCGTGGCGCGCGGCGGGACCCGGCCAGGAAATCTGGCTCGCCACGGCGGGACTGATTCTCGTCGCCGCGGTGATCGAGGCGTCGTACCTCATGGCGTATCGCGACGGGCTGACCGAGCTGCCGGGCCGGCGCGCGCTGAACGAGGCCCTCCCACGCTTGAGTGGACAATTCACGGTCGCGATGGTGGACGTCGATCATTTCAAACGCTTCAACGACACGTACGGCCACGATGCGGGCGATCACGTCCTCCGACTGGTTGCCGCGCAGCTGGCGCAAGCCCCGGGCGGCGGCACAGCCTATCGCTACGGCGGGGAGGAGTTTGCGCTCGTCTTCTCGGGCAGAGGCCAGGAGGAATGCCTGCCCCACCTCGAGGAGCTGCGCGAGATGGTGGAAACGCACCGGTTCACGATGCGCCGCAGGTTCCGCCCGCGCGTGAAGCCGAAGGCCGACAAGGGACGCAAGAGCCGCCTGGCGATCGTGATTACGGTAAGCATCGGCGTCGCGGAGCGGAATCATCGCAACACATCGCCGGACCAGGTCGTGCAGGCGGCCGATCGGGCCCTGTACCGAGCCAAGGAGGCTGGCCGAAACCGCGTATCGACGTAGCTTCGGCTCGATGAGGCGCAGCCTCGTTCTCCTTCCTTTATTGTTGGCACCGGCTGTCGGCGCCCAAACCAACGCCTCACACCTATTCCTCGATCACGAACCACTCGCCTTGCGATTGGAGACCGACCTCCATGCCTTGACGCGTGATCGCGGGACACAGCGCAAGGACCATCCCGGCACGCTGCAGTACGGTATCGGGAGCGATTCCGGCAGTCTCGCCGTGAAGCTGCGCACACGGGGCATCTTCCGCCTCAAGACCTGCAGCTTTCCGCCCATCCGCCTCGACCTGCCGTCCCACAACGTCGATGGTACTCCATTCGCGGGTGAGGACAGGCTCAAACTGGTCACACATTGCCAGCGAGACCGGCTCTCCGAGCGCAACCTGCTGCGTGAGTACGCATTGTATCGCGTCCTGAATGCCGTGACCGATACGAGCTTCCGCGTGCGCCTCGCCCACGTCACCTACGTCGACTCCGCTCGTCATGACACGATCATCCGCTACGGGTTCCTGATCGAATCGGACACGGCGTTGGCCACGCGCATCGCTGCCACGCCCGTCCGGGCGAACAACGTCTACGATCCCGTCATCGAGGCATCGTACATGACGCTGGTCGCCGTCTTCCAGTACCTGATCGGGAACAACGACTGGTCGGTCTGGGGCCGGCACAACATGGCCGTCTTTCAGAAGACCGCGGCTCCACGGCCCCTGCTCGCCGTGCCCTACGACTTTGATTTCTCGGGCGCCGTAAATGCCCCCTACGCCAGCCCCCCGCCGCAGGTCCCGATCAAGACCGTGCGCGAGCGCTGGTATCGGGGCTTTTGCCAGCCCGACAGTGTGCTGCTGGGCGCGATTGCGCGGTTTCGGGCCGCCAAGGACTCGATCTACGCCAACGTGCGGGCCGTCCCGGATCTCCCCGAGGGCGACGTCCGCAACGTGCTCCAGTATTTCGATGACTTCTTCAAAGTCATCGAGAACCCCGGTGCGGTACGTCGGGAATTCGTGCGCAATTGCCGAACAATTCAGCTCCGGTAATGATCCTCCGGTGGGATGCGCCGGACGCGGCAACCCTCCGGCGCATCCTGGCCGACCCTCCCCTTCCACGACTGGCCGGCGGCATCGCCCCATCGCCCGGCCCAATACGCTCGACCCACTTTCGCGATGTGTACTTCGATACGGCCGCCGGTGAGCTGCGCCAGCGTCGCGGTCGTTGCCGGCTCCGTTTCATGCCTGACGGCGGTCGTCGCCTGACGGTCTGGCAGCCTGACGAGGGGGGGCAGCGGATCGACGAGCTTGTTCGGACCGTGGATGACCTGGCGGCACTCGCCGGAACATCCGAGGCGGCCCGGCGGCTGCGCGCGCTCGTCGATCCCGCGCGACTCACGCCGTGGATCGAGCGCCAGGTCGAGCGCGCAGGCCGCACGCTCCGTATTCCTGTCATCCGGTTCCCGCTCTGCGAGCTCGTGACCGATGTGATCTCACTCAGCCGCTCGGAGATCAGCGCGACGCTCTGTGAGCTGAGCGTGCGCCCGCGCTGGAGAGGTGGCGCTGCGGCGGCGCGGCTCTCGCGCACGCTCGAAGGGAAGTTTGCGCTGCGACCTGCGGGCACCGACGCCCTGCAGCGTGCCATCACGGCACTGGATGTTGCCGCAGCGGAAGGGATCGGCCGCGACCTGCGCGGCGAACGCGAAGTCGCACTCGTCGCCGTGGCGCACGGCCGCGTCGGACTGTGCCGCACCGGCGCCGAGCTGCGGTTGCCGGTGGACAAGGGCAGCGGTGAGGAAGCGTGCCGGGCCGTGCTGCGCCGCTTGGTCGGCAGCGGCGAGGGCCAGCTCCGGCTGCTCGCCGTGGTGCCCCGCACGGGCGACCGCGTGCCGCTCGAGGTCTGGACGGCGCGCCGCCTGCCCACGAGTTCCGGCAACGGCGAGACCCTTCAGTGGTTTGCCCCGGCAGACCTGGTCGCGCGCGTCGGCTCGCCGCTGCTGCGCGATCCGGCAACGCTCGCGGCACTCACTGTCGCCGCCCGGTCGCCGCTGGTTCCCGAATGGTCCGGCGCGCAGTTCGGAGTGACGGAGACCGCGGATGCAACGCCGGACGATGACGCCATCGCACTCGCGAGCCGGGTCACCTTGACGGAGTTGCGCGTGGCGGCGCCGCGCCAGAGCGCGAAGGATGCAACGCGTGTGGCCCCCGCCCCCGAGCAGTTTCTCAACCCCGAGCTGTCATGGCTCGAGTTCAATGCGCGCGTGCTGGAGCTCGCCGAGGACGCCCGGACGCCGGTCGCGGCACGGCTGCGGTTCCTGAGCATCTTCGCGACGAATCTCGACCAGTTCGTGATGACGCAGATTGGTGCGCTGAAACAGCTCGTGGCAAGTGGGCACAACGCGCCCTCCGCGGATGGGGGCGGTCTCCGCCCCCAGGAAACGCTGGACGCGTTCGGCGTGCGGCTGCGACCGCTTCTGACACGGCAGTATCAGGCGTTCCGTTCGCTCGCGCCGGTGGTGCCGCTGGCGCGTTGGGACGAGCTCTCCGACGGCGAGCGCGTCGAGCTGCGTACGAAATGCGCTGCGGAGATCCTGCCGTTTGTCAGCCCCAAGGCGCTGACACGAGCGCCGGGTCACCCCTTCCCGCTGATCGGCGACCGCCGCACCGCGCTGCTCGTGGTGCTCAAGGATCGCCCCAGCGCGCCCGTGCACTATGCCATCGTCGAGCTGCCGCAGGATTCCCCAAGATTCCACCCCGTTTTGGGAGGACGTTGGCTCGCGGCAGAGGATCTGGTACGCGCCAACCTCGACTTGCTCTCCCCCGGTCGGATCGTTGTCGGAGCATATGCCTTTCGGCTTACCCGCAGCGGCGACCTGCAGCTGGACGAGACGACGACCGCCAACTTCCTCCAGGCGATCGAAGAGGAGCTGGTCCGGCGGCAATCGCGGCTGGTTCTGCGCATCGAGTTCGAGTCGAGCACCCCGCCGGCGCTCCAGGACCTGCTGCAGCGTGAGCTGCGGTTCGAGGAAAGCGAGCGTGAAAGCACGCTGAACGCCGCCGACGTCTACGTCTCGGACGGCATCGTCGATCTCGGTGGTTTGAGCGACATCGCTGCGGCCGGTTCGTTCCCCGACTACGCGCCGCTCGCGCCGCACATCCCCTTTGCGGCTGACCGTCCCGTGGCCGAGCAGATCGATGCGCACGACGTACTCGTGTATCACCCGCAAGACTCGTTTCCCGACAGTTTCGAGCGATTTATCGCGGAAGCGGCGGAGGATCCTGAGGTCCGTGCGATCAAGCTGACGTTATATCGACCCGGCGGTCCGTCGCCGATTGGGGACGCGCTGGGCCGCGCGGCCATTGCGGGCAAGGACATCTCCGTGGTCGTGGAGCTCAAGGCACGGTTCGATGAAGCGCGCAACATCAACTGGGCGCGCAGCCTGGAGCGCGACGGCATTCACGTCGTCACGGGACTCGTGAGCCTGAAGACACACGCCAAGATGGCGTTGGTCGTTCGGCAAGCTGCGAACCGTGGCGTCCATCGCCACGCCCACATCGGCAGCGGGAATTACAACGCCAATACCGCGCGCGTTTACACCGATTTTGGGCTGTTTACGGCCGACCCGCGCATCACCGGCGATGTGCACGCGTTATTCAACGAGCTGACCGGTTCGAGCCATGCGCCGCAGGTGCACCTCCGCCACCTCCTCGCCGCCCCCGCGGACCTGCTCGAGCGGCTGTTGGCAATGATCGACCGCGAAACTGCGCATGCGCGTGCCGGGAAACCGGCCCGCATCCGCGCCAAGCTCAACGCGCTCTCCGACTCGACCGTCATCCAGGCCCTCTACCGGGCGTCGGACGCCGGCGTGAACGTGGACCTCGTCGTACGAGGCATCTGCACCTTGCGGCCGGGGGTTCCTGGGCTGTCCGAGCGCATCCGCGTGGTGAGCATCCTGGGGCGGTTTCTCGAGCATGGGCGGATCTACCATTTCGGGAACGCCGGCGATGACGAGTACTACATCGGGTCGGCCGATTGGCGACCGCGTAACCTGCGGCGACGGGTCGAGGTCATGACACCGGTCTTCGACCCCGACGCCCGACGCCGGCTGGACGATGTGCTAACGAGGGAGCTGAGTACCGCCGAGGCTTGGGTGTTGCGCCCGGACGGCGGTTACGACCGGCCGGGCGCGTAGGAACCCCTCCGTCGGGCGAGGGCCGCGACGACCCTACCCCAGTTACGCATAGACCCTCCTCGAATGGGATGATACGGCAGGTAGGTTGAAACTACTCCGAGGTACATGGGCAGGCGAATGGAAAAGCCTACGGCGCGATCCGCACGCCCAGCACTCCGGTGCGCGGCGTCCCGGGTCGGTCGAACGCGGTCTGGTATTTCGTGTTCAAGAGATTGCCGAGCCGCGTGTACACGTGCAACGTGCCGCTGACCTGCCATTGCACCACCAGCTCGAGCAAGGCGTACGGATCCGTGGCGACCCGCTGGCCCGAGAAGCGCTCGCTGAGCACGGTGCGCCGGCCGATGAAGGTCAGCCGGGCGAGCGTCATGAGCGACGAGGAGACGTTCCCGGCGACGTAGAAACTCCCGGTCGGGCTCGGCGTGTCGGGCAGAGCGCCCCCGACGGGGTAGTTCGCCGTATCGAGTCCCGCATTATCGAGCACTTGAGTTTTCAGCCACGTGAGGTTTGCGCCAGTTCGCCAGCCTGCGGGCCATTGGCGCTCCAGCTCCAGCTCGACGCCGGCCGCCTGCGTGCGGCCGAGGTTCTTGTTCGTCTGCTTCGACCCCGTGTCGGCCGGGACAGTCCGAATCAGGTCGTCGTAGCGTTGGCGAAAGTACCCGACGCCGAACGTCCAAGAGCGTTGCGGGCTGGTGACCCTCGCACCGATCTCCCAGCTCACGCTGCTCTCCGGCCGGAGGTTGGGGTTTGGAATCGTGGCCGGATTGTCGAGGAACTGTTGGTCCACGTTCGGGGCCTTGAATGCCCGCCCGGCCGCCGCTCGCAGCGCCAGCCGGTCGGGAACAACTGCGACCGATACGCTCGCGCGGGGCAAGAACTCGGCGGGCAGCCCGTGGAACTTCTCCAGGCGAGCGCCGGTGATGGCGGAGACACGTGAGCCCAGGCTCCCCTGCAGCTCGGTGAACAGCGCCGCGTTGCCGCGGTCGAACTCCGAGTGCGACGGGCCGAAATCGCCCGCGAGGTCGGTCCCTTCGGCTTCCGTCTGCCAGGTGGCCCCGTAGGACACGGTGAGCGGGCCAGCCCGCCGCAGCGAGAGTTCGTTGGTGCCCACATACTCAACCGCGGGCCGGAGCAGGGCGCTACGGAAACTGAGGTTGAAGTTGGAGACGAAAAACGGATAGGACGTCGAGTCGAGCGAGTCGTGAGCGTCCTCGTAGACGAAGTCGTCCCACAGCGCGCGGACCGTGAGACGGTGATGCCAGCTGGGAGTCGCCGCCCAGCCGGTCGCCACCGACGCCAGCCAGCGGTAATGACGATCGCGCTGATTTGGGTCGAGCGGCACGCGCGTGGCGCCCGGATCCCGGACAGGCAGGTGCGTTTGCGTCGCCATGTATCGCGCGGTCGCGGTCAGCGTCCAGCGATCGGCGGGTCGCGCGTCCAGCCGCAGCGAAGCGTCAGTGGTGAGGAGGTCATTCGGGAGCGCATAGATGCCGCGGTCATACGCCACGCCCACGCCACTCGAGTAGCGCCAGCGCTCCGTGCCCCCGGACACCGTGAGCTCCGAGTGGGCCTGCGCGCCGTTGTGGTCCATTGCCCCCCCCATCCCCCCCATCCCCCCCATCCCCCCAACCCCCCCGACCGCCCCACCACCCCCACCCCCTTCGGCGAGTACCTCGACTCGAGGCGCGCCTATCTGCCCTTCGCGCGTGATGAATTGCACGGCGCCGGCGACGGCGGAGGAGCCCCACAACGCGCTCAGCGGGCCCCGGGCGATCTCGACACGCTCCACGTTCGTGAGCAAGACGCCGTCGATGTCGCTGAAACCGCCGCTGATGTTGATCGGCACCCCGTCGAACATGATCTGGGTGAACGGCTCGTCACCGCCACGGAGGTGAAGCGATGTCGGGCCGCCAGGACCGGAGCCCTCGCTGATCGACACGCCCGGGAGGAACGTGAGCGCCCGCGCCGCCCATGTTGTCGGCCCCGCCACGAGGTCTTGGCGTTGGAGGACCGATGCGGCGAATCCGAGCTCCTGCGCCGTGGCCGGTCGGCGGCTCGCCGTCACGATCAGGGGCGCGAGATTGTAGCCGTGTAGCGTGTCGCTCCGCGTGGTATCCGCTCGTGGAGCGACTTGCGCGCCGGCGGAAATCGGGCCCGCGACCAGCGCGAGCACGGGGAGAACAGTTTCGACCCGACACAGGACGTGCATGGTGGACACTCGCAAGCAGTGGGAGTCGGGGAAACTGCCTCCCGCACAGGGATGCCGTCAATGATCGCGACTGAGCGTCGGCCAGGCGGGAGCGCGGTCGCGGCAGTCATTGCCGGCAATCTCCTGTTCGGCACCGGCCTCATTTTCCATGCGTTTCTCTACAACTTCTACCTCGACGCCCTCCATCTCCCCACCGAAGTCATGGGCCACGCCGCGGCGGCGCTGACAGCGGGCGGGCTGATCACGCTGCTCCCGGCAGGAGTGTTGACGGATCGCGCGGGACCTAAAGCCTCGGTGACGATGGCCGCCGCAGTGCTCGCCGCCGGACTCGCCCTCGGCGCGGTGGCCACGACGCCCCTCGCGGTGTATGCGGCGGCGGCGGTCGCGGGTGCCGGCAGCGGCATCTGGCGCGTGGCCACGCCTCCGATTCTGATGGGACTCACCGAGCCGAGCACCCGCGCGCGCGCATTCGCGTGGAACGTCGGGCTGCTCGTCGCCTGGGGTGGACTGGGGACGGCGATCGCGGGCCTCACGCCTGGGTGGCTCGAACATCATGGGGGTCTGACGCACCTGCCCGCGATGCGTGGGGCCCTCATCCTCGGCGCCGCCCTAAGTGCCGCGAGCGTGCTGCTGTTCCGGACACTGCGCGCACCGGTCGACCGCACGGCCCACGGCTCGGCCATGGCGCTGGCTTCCGTCCCCGCGTCCCCAGAATTGATGCGCCGGATGCTCCCGCTCGTCGGCTTGGTCGCCGTTTGGATGGTGGGCCCGGCGCTGGCCGCACCGTTCTTTAACATCTTTTTCTCCCACGAGCAGGGTCTTCCCATCGCGCGCATCGGAGTCGTCTTCGCCGCGGTCAACGGGGGCTGGGCGCTCGCGGTGTTGGCGAGCGGCGAGGTGGCGCGTCGCCTTGGCGTAGTCCGAGTGCTCAACGCGGCGCTGCTCTTCTTCGCGCCGGCCATGGTGGGGCTCTCGGTGGCCGGAGGCGTCGAGCTGGCCGTGGCCCTCTACTTTTTCCAGGGGTTGATCGGCCCGGTGACGAATCCGCTGATCGACCAGTGGCTGCTCGGGCAGACCCCGCGCGAGCAGCAGGGGCTCGTGTCGAGCTGGCGGCAGGTGGCGGCAGACCTCAGCGGCATGATCGGAGCGAGCTTGGGCGGCTACCTGCTGGCGAGCGCTGGCGGAGCGTTCGAGTCGCTATTCCTCGTGGCCGGCGCGATCGGACTCGTCGGGGGAATCGGCCTCATCGCCGGCGCCCTCATCGCGCCAGGCCGGTGACGTGATCACGGGGTCCTGCTTCGAAGAAATCGCCGCAAGCGTTTTCGGATGCGCTCCCATTGATGGGCGAGGAAGCGTCGCGGCGATGCTCGCCGGTCGCCAACATGCGGCCACGCCAGCTCGAGCAGCACTTCCTTGAGCGACGTCGCCCAAACGAACCGCTCGCTGAACGGATAGGGGTGCAGCCGCTGCGCCGACGCCGGCGTGGTGGCGCGCACCAGCTTGCGGAGCCGCGGCGGGGCCGCGGCCGCTACCTCTTCCAAAGCGAGCGGATCGATCGTTCCCGGTGCCAGCTGCTCGGCAAGGTAAAGCGCGGGGAAAACGAATCGGCCCGTCGCCGTACGGCGCACGA
>WNGI01001426.1_pt1 | contig 30334 bp, 26 predicted proteins | sample 5400621 | NCBI WGS metagenome assembly WNGI01 (sample SAMN13153374, study PRJNA577476) | soil metagenome | isolation source: 20 cm soil or saprolite under Garry oak tree replicate 1 | place: USA:California | collected 2016-06-15
CCACATGTCATTGGCCGGAAGAATCGACGCATCTCGATCGTTGTTCCAGAAGTTGTTGTGATGTACGACAACTCCCTGCGAGATGAGGAAGACGCCCACGAGATTCCCGACGAAGTCGTTTCGTCGAATCTCGACGAAGTTCGAAGCGGCGACCGCGACGCCCACCGAACCGCGGGAGGCGTTGATCCCATCGACAGTGACGCCGCTCGAGTGCCAGACGTTCACGCCAAAAGCGTTTCCCGGGAGTGTCGCATTGCGGACCAGGATAGACTCCGACCAACCGATCTCGATGGCGGCATAGGAGGAAGCGATCGAAGCCCCGTCGACGACCGCGCCGTGCACGTACTCCAGTTGCAAAGCGCTGGTCACATGACGGGCGGCCACGTCAGAGAGCGTCACATTCGAGCAGCCGACGAGGATGATCTGCCCGTAGGAAGGAGCCGAGACCTGGAGGTCGCGGCAATCCTGGCGGTAGAGGACCGGAAGGCCATTCACCGTGTTGTCCCCTCCAATCGTGTGACCCCGGAGGAAACCTCCAGCCTGTTGGTCATCGTCCTCCGAGAAGAAGAGGCTGCCATTCACGAAACGGTTGTCCACGAGGGTGAGGGCGGTATCTCGCCAGAAGTTGATGCCGCCCCCCTCGAACGAGTTGCGCCGCAATGTCGTCGCCATCGAAATCCAGATCGTGACCCCGGCCTCGATGACCTGGTTGTCCTCGAAGACCATGCCGACGCCCGAGGCGATGATTCCCCCGAGCGCGGAGTTCCTCACCACGTTCCGGCGGACGCTCAGTGGGCCCGTGTCCCAGACGGAGATCCCATGACCGTTGCTGGCCAACGCGTTGTCCGAGATGTCGATCGAGACGCAGGTGTCCAGATAGATGCCGGTGTCCGAGTTGTCGGAGACATTGTTCCCCCGCACGATGGAATCGGACGACGCTTGGAGATACACGCCATATCCGTGATTTCCGACGAGTTGATTGTTCTCAATGATGGAGTTCGACATCGCGTATGTCAGGATGCCCACATCCGAATTCGTGATCGTCACATTCGTCACTCGGACCCGAGAACACTGGGCGATGATGAGCTCCCCGACCGGTGCCCCATCGATGACCGCCGAGGCGCAATTATGGTAGACCAGGAGGGGTAGACCGTTCACGACGTTGTCCGCGGAGATCCGATCGAAATCGATCTCCCCGTAGCTTATCGTGTGGATCATGAGCCCATCGGAAGTGAACGTGTTGTTCGCGACGGTCAGGTGGCGAAAACCATTGACCACGACGCCAAACCTCGCGTTCGAATCCAGGTGATTCCCGGACAGGTTTCCTTCGGTTCCTCCGACGAGATTGATCCCATCTCCGTAAATCGTGTAGCCGACGAAATTGCCGAGGATGGAGAGATTCGACATCGACTCGGAACGAATTCCGGTTCCGAACGCCCCGATGACTCGGTTGTCCACGAGGGCGGAGTCCGACGAGCTCACCGTGACAATTCCCTCTCCGGACCCGGACACAAGATTCGAACGCACAACGACTTGGCGGCTCCTGGACACCGAGACTCCGGCCACGAGGCAGTTGTAGAGATTGTTCGCCTGAACCGTAATCCCCCCACTGGAGTCCATGCGGATGCATCGAGCTCGGGTGTCGAACCCACTCGACTCGATGCGGCCGTTGAAGACGTTCGTGAGGGCCACGCCATCTGCTCCGCCACCCCCGGTCACCTTGACGGATCGGATTACAAACGGTGCCCGTGTATTCCGAATCTCGATCGCCGTCTGCGAATCGTCGCTGATGTTCCATCCGTCGATCACGTAGGGATCGGCGGCGGTCCCGTTTCCTCCGGTCACCCCGTTCAAGGCGGTAAAAGAACTATCCCCATCGATCAGAATCGACGGGTGAGGCCCCGCGGTGACGGCACTTGCGTTCGCTGGGACCAAGGCCACAAAGGCGGCGAGAGCGAGGAGAAAGGCAAGCCCCTCCCCCGCAATCCGCACCCTCCGCACCGGATCGCTCCGGAAGACTAGCGGCGCCTCGGTATTTCCGTATTACGCTTAGACATTGAACGGCCGGGCGGGGAAGGGGTCTTCATTCAAGACTCCTTCGTCCGCTTCGTTCGTGGCCGGCCATGTCCACGGCAGCGGTCGCGTTGCAATTCAGCCCAGCGGTCCGGTGTCACGCACATCGAGTAGCGTCCTTGATCCGCAATCTGGCGCTCCACTGTGGGAAGGTCCGCGGCCGGGAAGCCCACCCCCTTCTCGCCGCTCGGATACCAGTGATAGGGCCCGCGGCCGTCGTCGAACAGGGGCACCAGGAGCTTGCCGAGGATGTCGCCTCCGTAGACGAGGGCATCCGGGTGATACGCGTCGACCGAGTTGAGGAATTTTCGGAAGCAGACCTCGGACCCGTGGAGGTCGCTCACGAAGAAGATCCGATACGTTCCCATAACCGGAGAAGGTGGGTCGCGAGCCATATAGTTCTCGGACCGATCGAGTCGATTGGATGTTCAGGGTAGGATTTGCACGACGAGGATCCGGTCTCCCGGAAGGCCGGTCTCGTACACGACGCGATGGGTCGCGAGGAATGCGGCCAGGGTTTCCGGAAGGAGGACGATGTTCGGAGCCGGATGGACCTGCGCACCGACCGTGGTCCACCGCTCCAACACGAAGGCGTAGTCGGCGCCGACGAGGCTCGCATTGTCCCGCAGTTTCTGCGGAAGGTCCGGATTCGCGAGGTACCCGAACCACATCTTCCCGACGTCGGCCATGCGCTGGTCCGTGGTCACGTTCCGCGCCCCGAGGGAACCGAGGACCGCGAGCGCCTGGAACTCGTCCGAGGTTGTGACGTTCTGGACTCCGAACACCGCGGGCGTGTTCCACGCCATCGGCGTCGTCAGGAGGAGGGCCGCGAGGAACGCGACCCCGAGTCCGGCTCGCGCGGCGCGAGATCGGCCGATTCCCCTCCAGGCGGCGACGAAGGCGACCCCGATGAGGACCGCGAGGGCATAGTCGAGGAAGTCGAACGCGCGGTACACCAGCAGGAAACCGCCTGGATCCAAGCCGCGGAGGAAACCGAACACGATCAGCGCGACCGGGGCGACGAGCATCGAGACGATCAGATCGTTCGCGCGATTCGTCGTGCGTCGAAGAATCTGGAGGCCGCCGACGGCGAAGGCTGCGAAGACGAGGAGGGAGGGGAGAACCAATAACAAGGCCGGCCGCGTCTCCCCGGTTCCGACGAACAAACCCGCCGATGCGTTTTCGAGTAGCAAGAAAAATCCGACCGCCGGCGGAAGGATCAACCGAGTCGCGGGACCGACGATGGGACGACCGATGCGCCGTTTCGCAGGCCGGGCCATAGGCGCGATCAGGGCGGTCAGGAGGACGACGACCGCGAGGAAGAGGACGAAGGCTTCTGGGGCCAGGATGTTGGACAGGAACGGCAGGTCGACCGTGGTGTAGTAGGCCCAGGCCCCCAGGGCCAGCGAGGGACCCGTCGCAATGTCCAGCGCGAGAGCCTTCCCGGAGAATCGTCCCCGCGCGAGGGCGCGTCGATGCGTGAGGACGATCAACGCCGCGACCATGCCCAACGTCAGGAAGGTGGTCAGCGAATGCAGGAAGGGCAGGAAGAGCAACAGCAGGACCGCCAGGGCTCGCTTCCTGGGATCCGCTCGCTCGTGGAACAGGAGGACGGTCATCGGGAAGACGAGGAGTCCGATGGACTCCTTCGCGACCGTGCTCGTGAGGAGGAGGAAGCTCCCGAACAGGGCGATGAAGAGGCCCGCGACGAAGCCGGCCAACCGACGGCCGGTCGCCTTCACTCCGAGCAGATACGCCGGGAGGACTGCGAGGGCCGCGATCAGCGGCATGATCAATTGGACGTGCGCAAGCGGGGACAATCCTCCGAGTGCGAACGTGGCCGCCCACAGGAGCGAGTACCCGGGAAGCTTCTGGTTGTAACTGTTCCCATCGGTTGAATCGATGCGCCACGAGCCCTGGGACGCGATGTCGCTGGAGATGCGAGCGAGGGCGAACCCGTCGACGCTGAGCGGGAGCGGACTGACGGTCATGGGAACGAGGTGGGCCGCGAGGGCGACGCACACCAGGGCGGCGATCGCCGCGCCGTCGATCCTCAGCCTCGCAAGATCGCCTCCAGGGATTGCGGCGGCTCCGTCGCGAGCGCCTCCCGGATCGACTCCGTCGGCCGGCGCCGAAGGGCCCCCCGCAGGAGGACCACCTCGGAGGCCATCGAGATCCCGACCAACACGAGGACGATGAGGGCGGACGTGACCGGGTCAAAGGCGATCGGCACCTGGTGGCCGAACACAATCAGATCCAACCCTCGGAGGAGGACGATGCCCACGAAGAATCCGCTCGCGGCTCCGAGCAGGCCCGCGAGGACGGCGAAGGGCAACGATTCGAGGAGCAGGCGTCGGCGGAGCCAACCATTGCTGGCACCGACCGCGCGGAGGACTCCCACCGCAGGAGCGCGATCCGCGAAGGCCCTGGCCTGGGTCGCATGGACTCCGAATCCGACGAGGACCCCGATGAGTATCGCGATCCCGTAGGCCACGACGCGCACGGATGTGGTCGCCTCCCCGAGGGCCGTGGTCAGATAGTCCCGCGGGGCCCCGCCGACCCCGGTCCGGAGGATCACGTTCGCGAGACGCTCGTCCTTCGGAGGATCACTATGGATGTCGGTCGGGTCGATGCCCGGCCCGCTCACGTGGACGCTCGATTGAAATCGGTCGAGGAAGCGCAGCATCTCCCCCGGGTCCGTCGTCCGGACGCGGATTGAGTGGTAATTGGCTGGCCCGAGTCCCGTCAGGAACCGGGCCATCGAGAAGTCGACGAGCAGTTCGTCGTTCGCCACCGATTCCGCGCGGAAGACGCCGGTGATCCGGACGAACGCAATGCGAGGGACGAAGGCGCCGACGATCGTCACCGTGTCGCCGGTCACCAATCCGAATCGAGTCGCGAAGGCCTCGCCCGCCAAGCCGAATTGGCTGCCGCCCATGGAGCCGGAGACGCGCGAGGCCCCTTCCAATCGGAGGAAGGCGTCGTGGTCCACCCCGCGCACGACGACGGAGTCGCCCTCGAGGACGCTGAGGCCGAGGATCTCCGGGCTCACCGTGACCGTCCAGTTGGACGCCGACAGATTCGACGCGAGGCTGACGTTGATCGACAGGGCCCCCGAGCCTTGCGTGATCGCGAAGGCGTCGCCCGCGACGACGCGGGCGGGCACGCTCGGGAGGGCCGCGAGGACCGGCCACGTGGCCCCCAGGAGGAACGCGCAGAGGGCCAGGCCCGCGAACGCCCTCGGCCGGATCATGTCGGGAGGGCCTCCTTCGTTCGCAGGAGCGCCGCGGCCCGCCGGGAGGGGACGAGGCCCGCGAAGACCGCGGCGAGGAGGGCGACCGCCAGCGTGAGGCCGATCGCGTCGATCGGCAGGGAGAGGATTACGAGGTTCGGGAGGCCGAAGAGCGGCGCGAAGGCGACGACCGCGTGGGACAACAGGATGCCGAGCGCCGCCCCGAGGATGGCCCCGGCCAAGGTGAGCAGGACGGCCTGGGCCTCGTACACCGCCGCGATCGTCGTCGGGGAGGCCCCGATGCTCCGGAGGGCCGCGATCTCTCGCGATCGCGCGTGGACCTCGAGCGACATCGCCGCGTACACGAGGAGGGCGATCACGAGGCCGATCAGGAGGGCGAGAAGCCGGAGGGGCACTTGGATCTCGGCCACGCCTGCGCGGAGGAAGCCGACCGCCCCGAGGGTGTCGAGCCGCGTGAGGCCGAGCCGTTCGACCGTCGACGCATCGAGCGGGAGGTCCGTCACGATCGCCTGGACCGCCCCGCCATGGACCGGGTCCATCGCCGCGAGGAGGTCCGCGCGTACCCAGGCCCAATCGTCCGGGAACAGCGGAGATCGCGTCGGCGGAGGGGGCACGACCGGCAGATTCGTCAGCCGGAGCCCGAACAGGTCCAAGGCCACGACGTCCGCGAGAGGCGCTTCGATCTGCTCTTCGATTTCCTCGCGGAGGCCCGCATCGAGGGACACGTCCCTCGCTCCGCTCAGATAGGGATCCGTGCCGTTGCCCGCGTGGTAGGTGACCACCGCGACGATCATCACGGGAATCGACGTGGCATTGATTTCGAGGACCCCCGAATGGGCACGGAGCGCGAGGAAGTCGCCCGGGATCCCTGAGAGCACGTTCGCATCGATCTCGCTCGCGAGGAGTTCCCGTCCGCGGATGTACGCCGCGGGACCGGAGCCGATGCGATCCGCCACGGATCCGACGCCATTCGCGAGGCCGTCCGCGAGGGCTAGTGCGCCGACGAGCACCATGCAGGCGAAGGCGATCGCCCAGGCGGTCATCCGGGTCCGCCGCGTGAAGCGCGTCGCGAGGCGCAGGATCGGGCGCGCCATCTCCCGGCGCGATGGCCGCGGCTCGCATAAACGTTCGGCGGTCGCCCGCGGCGCGGTGGGACGGGTGTGGTAAGGGTCCGATGCGCCGTCGGTGACTTTCCCTATACACCCGACCGGACCTGCGCGTCTCCATGGCGCAAGGGGACGCGGGCGCGGGACTCGTGTGTTCGACGAAGGGAACCTCGACCGGCTTCGGGAGCATTGGGTAAGATAAGTAATCCTTATGTATTACAAGTAATATTTACCCTGTGTGGACGTGGTGAGCTTCAAGGTGGATCGGACGATCAAGAAGAGGATGGCCCGGATTCGCGACCTCAACTGGTCCGAGGTCCTGCGGGATGCCGTCGAACGGCGCCTGGACCTCGAAGAACGACTCCGGGCTCCGGTCGACCGCGCCCATGTAGGACCGAGCGAGTACGACAGCACAAAGGAGATCCGTCGGTGGCGCGACCTGAGACGGCGGTCGTAGACGCCTCCGTCGTCGCCAAGTGGTTCCTCTCGGAAAGGGACAGCGAGGCAGCGCTTTCCCTCCGCGACCGGCATGTGGGCGGGGAGGTCAGGCTCGTCGCGCCCGATCTCATGATCTACGAGGTGGCCAATGCCCTCCGCTATCATCCCGCCATCGGTTCCGATCGACTGGCGGATCACATCGGGGACGTCTTCGCCTTGGACATCGGCCTCGATCCGGCCTCCGAGACGGCCCTGACCGCCGCGATTCGCACCGCATACCGCAAGGGGCTTTCCCTCTACGACGCGAGCTACATCGCCTTGGCGGATCGAATCAATGGCCTCGTGTATACCGCGGACGAAACGTTGCTCCGGGCGGCCGGCCCCCGCGGGAAGCACATTCGATCGCTGGGCGCATCGGGATGAGACGCCGATGTTCCTCCTCGCGCACCTGGGCATCGGACTCGGCCTCGCTTGGCTCCTCGCCTGGAAGTCGCCCGCCCGATTCGACTACCGCCTGGTCCTCTTCGGATCGATCCTCCCGGACCTGATCGACAAGCCCCTCGGGTATGCCCTCGGCCTCGAGACGCGGATCTGGTCGCACACCTTCGTCTTCCTCTTCGCGATCCTCGCGGTCAGCTTCGCGCCGAACCTGTGGAGCCTCCGGTTCATCGGCTTCGGGGTTGCGACGCACCTCCTCGTGGACCGAATATGGGAGATGCCTTGGGTCGTCCTCTATCCGGCCTACGGCTGGAGTTTTCACCCGGCGTCCCAGGACGCGGAACACTGGATTGCGACGCTCCTCCACGACCCACTCGTCCAGGCGGGCGAGATCGTCGGCGCCTCGATCCTCGTCCTCTTCGTATGGCGGAAGCACTTGGGATCCTGGCGAGCCTTGCGAGAGTTCGTACGCCATGGGACCCTGCCCGGCGGCGGGCCGAATCAGTCATGAACGAGGCTACTCGACCGAGCGGTCTAGGATCCCCAAGCGCTCCGCGCAAGGCCAGGGCACGCGACCCGAACCGCCTTCCTACCGAGAAAAAAGCCGGGCTGAGCGTCTTCGGCTCGGCCCGGATATTGCAGGTTGTCACGGCTCCGGCTGCGGTGGCGGGGGCAACAGGCCGAGCTGGGCCATCAGGCCCGCTTGGTCGAAGTAAAGGTTGATCTCCGCAAACTTGCCGCCCTCGAGCTTCGCGACCATGGCGACTGGCAATCGAACGGCTTTGTTCGTGGCCGGAATCGTCGGGCCCCCGGGCATCTCCAGCGGTCCCGTGTTGGTTCCTCGCACGTGGCCCAGTTGGGTCACCCAATCCCCGGCGCCGAATTGCGTTTCCGTCGCGAACCGAATGTCGGGGAATGCCGTGAGGAACGGCTGGAGGCTCGCACGGATGGCCTTCGGCCCCTTGATCCCTTGCGGATTTTGTGGATCCCGTTGAAGGACCGAATTCAGATGCAAGGTCTCGAACCTATCCAAGTCCCGGTCGTTGAGGGCCTTCTGCGCCGCCTCGATCACCCTTAGATTCTCTTCTACGCTCATTGATTCACCTCCTCCTTCCGCTAAAGGCCCTGGGTACTCTAAACGCGCCCCTCCTCGGCTCCCATCCCGGTTCCCCATCCATGTTCCTCCGTATAATCGGTTGCATGGGGCCTTTGCGGGGAAAAAGCATACATTGGACGCGCTGACGAAGCCCTTGGAACCGTCAGGGTTTGCGATGACAGCGGCCGTCCGAGTGAAGGGTGATCGCTCCGACGATCGGATCAAGTGTTTGCTTGAAATCCACCGGATTACTAACAGCCCTCATCACGGCGAACCCTCTGATCAGGCTGGACGGGTATGACTCAAGCAGTTTATTGGCGCAACCGAGGAGGGTTGAACCAGTCGTCACGACATCATCAATGAGAACGATTTCCTCCACGGACCGAAGTTCCGTTTGGACGGCTAGGGTTTGAAGATGCTCGAGAGCGGTCGGCCGCGGTCCGCCCGATGAAAGGCTCGTCGCCGCCTTAGCGATCGCTCGGGTACGGGCCAACAGACGGGCTGATCTGCCTCCGAGGCCAGACCGGACAAATGAATTGGCAATCTGTTCGGGTACCCAGAGAGACCCCTCTTTGAACAAAGAGCTCTTTGGCACCGGGACGAGCACCGCCGTGGGGCTAAGCATCGATCCGATGTCCGCGACCTCTGGACCGCCGCCTTGATGAGGCGCGCAACCAAGTCCGACAGTGGCGCGGGGGGTGAACCAATCATGCGCCCGTCCTTGAGGATGCGCATCACGTCGCGAGATTGGTCGCCCAGATCCCCTCCCCCTTCCCGCGGAACGTAGGAGAGGACGGATGCAAACTCAAGCTTGGTCGAACGAAACGGCGGCAAGGCCGAGCCTCGCGCTGGGGAGGAAGTCGAGAATGTCCCCGGGTTCCTTGAACTGCACCGCGCCATAGTCCGCCATTTCCCGCGGCCATGCAAGCCTCGGTTTCGCGGATTCGTGGGTGTGGATGAACAGCGGTCGCCCGAGGCGCAAGGCTTCCCAGCCTTGGTGCAGCGAGCCGCCGCCCTCGCCGCTCTCAACGATGACCGAGGCGTCGGCAATCAGAGCCATCGTTCTGTTCCGAAGGACGAAGTTCCTTGGCGATGTCGGATGGCGGTCATCGAACTGACTGACCGCGAGGTGACTTCTCATGATTGCCGATTGAAGCGCGACGTTCTCCGGGGGATAGGTCTGGTGCAAGGAAGTTCCCAAGACTGCGATTGTCACTCCGTTGGCATCAATCGCCGCCTTGTGCGCCTCTGTATCGATTCCACGAGCGAGGCCGCTCACGATGATCACTCCCCGCCGAGCGAGCGTGCCTGCGAGCTTCCGCGCAATCCTCCGGCCTTCGTCAGACGGAGTTCTGGTGCCGACGATGGCAACCCGCGGGTGAGGCAAGGGGAACTCGAGCCTTCCCGCGACAAAGAGTCTAGGCGGCGCGTATTTGCGTTCGATCTCGTTCAGCGGTCCTAGCAGTTCCTCTGACGAGATTTCGACTGACGAGGTCGACCTCCTCCCAGGCACCTTTCCTCCTCCTTGCGGGGTACCCTCTTGTGTGAATATATACCTGCTTCGATAAAAGTTCGTCACGCCCAGACCACCCGTGCCCGAAGAGACGACAGGGCCTCTTCTCGCGAGCGAAACACTGGAGGCGCCGCAGGGGATGAGTCCTCCTCCTGGAGAGGTCGGTGAAAGTGTCCCCATTCCACGCGCTCGTGCAGGAACTTTGTTTCCGTGGCTTTTATGTGCCGCCTGTCCCACGCGTGAATCCATGGCGGCCTCCGGGGCCCATCCGAACCGACGGCCCCTCCTCGCGCTGATCCTGCTTTCCCCCGTCATCGCGGAGATGCTCTCCGGATCCACGCCGCCGATCGAATGGCTCAATCCGATCGGCGTGCTGTTCCTGATCTGGCTGTACGGCGCCGGCGTCCTCGTCATGCGCGAGACCGCGGTGCGCTGGAAGACCGGTTGGCCGAGCATCCTCCTCCTCGGCGCCGCCTACGGGATCATCGAGGAAGGCCTCGCGGTGAAGTCTTTCTTCGATCCGAACTGGATGGACCTCGGATCCCTCGGATGGTACGGTCGTTGGATCGACGTGAACTGGATCTGGGCCGTCTGGCTCACGATCTTCCACGCGGTCATTAGCATCTCCGTCCCCATCTTCCTGACGGAGTGGATTTGGCCCCGCATCCGCGGCCAGCCCCTCACGACGCGACGTGGCTATGTCACAGCCATTGTCCTCCTCGCGGCCGCCACGGTGACGATCAACGTCCTCCTAACGCCCTACCGGCCGTCGGCCTGGCACCTGTTGGGCGCCCTCGCCGCGATCATCTTCCTCGTCTGGGCCGCGTGGCGCTACGCCGATCGACTCTGGGCAATGCTCCCCGCGAAGAAACTCCCGCGGTCGCCTCGTATCTATGCGCTCGCGGGCTTCGCCTTTTTGATGGGCTCGTTCCTCGTCTACGGAGGCGGACCGGCCCTCGGTGTTTACCCGATCGTCACGGTCCTCGAGGGCGCCGGTCTCCTCGTTGGCGTCATGCTCCTTATCCGACGAACGTCAGGAGAACCAGCCCGGTGGACCCGACAGCGTTTCGCATTCGTCGCGGGCTGCGTGGGATTCCTCATCGTGTTGGCCGCCTTCCTCGAGGTCGCCGGTTGGCGGGGGATGGGCGTCGTGGCGGCCCTGTTCGTCTACCTCTTTGTCCGGCTGTACCGTCGAATCCCCATCGGGAGCCCGACCCCGGTCAACGATAATCCCCGAGCTCCGCAGGCTGCACATCTCGAGGCGCCGAACGCACAGACCGGTTGGGAATCGCCGTAGTATTGGATGCATCCGTCCAACCGGAGTACCCCCTCGTCTATCGGTTTGTCGCTGTCGGTCCGCTTTGCACGGTGTCCAATCGAGTAGTTCCCCTTTACTACAAGTAAAGTAATTATACCACGAACGACCATCGGCCATGGATGGCAAAGTCCGCGACGATTAGCTCGAAGGGCCAAATCACGCTGCCCAAGGAATTGAGAAACAAGTATCACCTCACGGAGGGCGAGTCGGCGGTTGTCCTCGACGCGGGGGAAGGAATCCTCATCAAGCACGCTCGTTCGAGCCTGCGCGGGCTCCTGAAGGGTAAAATCGACATCAAAGGCTTCGAGGAGGACTTGAAGAAACTTCGGAAAGAGTGGCGGCTCTGACCGATTGCGTCATCGACACGGTTGCACTCGTAAGGCATCTGGAGGATGACCTCCCCCGCGGCGCGGAGAAGGTGTTCCAGGATGCCGAGGCGGGTCGCATTCGGCTTCTCCTGCCGGAGATCGCCCTCGCCGAGTTCGTGTATATCGCCCTCCGGGGCCGATTACGGACGCCGAATCCGCGAGCGATCGTCGAGGAAGTGCTCGATGCAGTCCGCGAATCCGGATATCTGGTCCTCTCGCCGCTCCCACTCCCCGCATGGGACCGCTTCCTCGAGCTGAAGGTCCCCGAGCTCCACGACCGGATGATCGCGGCGCTCGCCCTTCATGCGAGCCTGCCCTTGGTGACGAGCGACCCGTCGTTCGATTCCGTCGTGGGGCTGAACACCGTCTGGAAGTAGCTGCGAGCGGGCGGTCCAAGCCTCTTCGTCCCGTCCGAACAACTTATCGTCCTCGGGTCTTCTCCCCGGCACATGGTCACCGTCACCGACTTCCGACTGATCTTCGGTTACAACTGGCAGGTCCTCCGAGACTACAGCGAGGCGTTGGGCAAGTTGCCCACTTCGGAGCTGCAGAAGAATCGAGAAGCCACCCACAACTCCCTGAAGAACATCTTCCATCACCTGCTCTCCGTGCACGACGGCTGGCTCAACGTCACCGCCCAGGGAGCCTCCGCCGATCCCGCGGTCCGCGAGAGGGACTTAGATGAGGTCGCCTCGATGGAGGAGCTTCAGGCTTACATGGAGAAGATCATCGCGAAGGAAGGGCAGTGGCTCACGAAGCTCACCGACGAGGACCTGGACACTCTAATCCGGCCGGAATGGAAAGAACGGCCGCATCCGATCCGGGACGCCCTGCTCCAGGTGACGTTCGAGCAGGCACATCACGTCGGCGAGCTGATCGCGCTGCTCTGGCAAATGGACGTCGAGCCTCCGGAGATGACGTGGATCGACGTGCGCCTCGCGATGCGCGGCATCCGCGGCCCCTCGTAGGCTCGCGGCCTCACGCGAAGATCGAAGGCGTCCCACTGGGGAATTGGACGCGATACCCGAGGGGCACGTGCCGCGCCTCGCCCGCCGGGACGGTCTCGATGAGATTCCCCGCGGAATCCTTCAGCGACCACGGGGCCGTGGAGGAGACGAGGATCGCGGTGACGCTGACGACGTAGTCGCCCGTCGTCGGCGTCGAGCTCGTGCCCCCGGCGCCGACGAAGGAGCTCGGCACCGAGTCGAAGAAAGGGGTCGCCAACTTCCCGAACGGCGTCACCCCGGAGAGGCTGCCCAGGTAGAGTCGGAAAAACTGGTGGAGGTTCGGATTCCCGATCGCGACCGTCCCGACGCCGCCCTTGAACCCGCCGTTCACCCGGAGGAACTGCTCCCTCGACATCCACGACGTGTTGCGGTTGTCGATCAGGTTCACGGTCTTCCCGGACTCGTCCGAGATCACGAGCTCGTCGATCGTCAGGACGAACCAGCACGCGCCCGCTCCCGTGGCGGGCTCGATCGTCACGATCGTGTGCGGGGACGTGTAATGCTGCTCGAAGAACAGCCGGTCGATGTGCATCAGGCGAAGGCCTTTGTGGATGTCCGTCTGGGACTGGAGGAGGATCGGCCGGACCGCCGTGCCGGACTTGCGCGAGCCGAGTTCGACGATCGAGAGGTTCTCAAAACGGATCGGGGTGCCGGTCTCGGCTCCGGTGGAAATCTTGATCACGACGGGCGATCCGGAGGCATCGTATTCCGTCTCGAGGCTCGTGTTCCCCGTGAAGGTGATGTGCCCGGAGCCGCTGTTCGAGTTCCCGAACTCGATCGCGGAGTAGCTGTCGCCGCTGCCGGACATCGCGATCTTCAGGTTGTGGATCTCCAGGTACTGGATGTACCCCGCTCCGCCGAGGAACCGCAAGCCTTGCCGGTCCGGTTCCGACGTGGGATGCATGGAGACGTCCCGCAACGCGAGCAGTTCCTGGTTCCCGCTGCCGTCGAACTGGATCTCGCGGCAGTGCAGCCCTTCGATCAGGCCTCCCCGGACGTTCCCCGTGTAGAGGATCTTCTGCAGGTGCGGCCTCGGCTTGTCCCAGGACTTCGGGGGCGGGTCCCGCAAGGCGACGAGCGAGACGTTGTTCCCGGCGATCGTGATGATCGCGTCATCTGCGTCGACGTCGTTGGAGATCCAGATCTCGCCGCCGACCGTCGGATTTAGGCCGTCGACGGCCCCCTGCACGACGGGTCCCGCGTTCGCGTCCGCGGCCTCGTCGACCCCGGTCGCGAGGTTCTTCCGACGGAACGTCCCCGCGGTCGCATCGAACCACACCAGGTACGAACCGTACTGGGTGACGGGCGGCGGCGTCAATGTGGGCGGAGTGCCCGAAGGCTGACTCTTCGGGGACAGGAATTGTGTCCAAGCGACTCCGACGGCGGCCGCGCTCGCGCCTCCGGCGAGAGCCGCTTTGACGAAGGTCCGGCGAGAGGTCCCCTTGCGTTCGCTCGCCGTCTTGGCCTCCTCGTCCACAGCCATGACGTCTGTGCGAGCCCGGTTCCTCAAAATGACCCTTTCGCCTCAAGGTGAACTCATGTGAGGCACCCATCAGAGGAACAATCGGCTCGTCATTGCTTGCAAACCGGCAACCGCACTGACGTCTCCGGACCAGCTCGACATCAGGGGGCCGTATCGTCGCTCCGCTCGCTCCAGGAAGGCCCGCATCTCCTCCCGCATTTCGACCGGGGCGACTCCGGCGACGGCGACCGCGAGGATGAAGCGCGGACTCCGCTCGATCACGACCGTCTTCTTGCCGAGCTCGAGACGACGGAGCTCGTCCGACCCTTCCGCGAACGAGACGCGGGCGAAGTTCATGATCGCGGTGAGCATCCCCGCCATCACGTCGGGGTCCGTCTCGCCGACCTCGGTCCGCGAGGCGTGCGTCAGGAGCACCCCGGCGGCGTCGATCACGAATACGTCTTCGACGGCCTGGCCGCTCTTCACGGGCAATTCGAGGGGCTCGAAGTCCCGTTCGAGCATCGAAGTGACCGGCTCCTGGAGCGAGGTGAGGTCCGCGCTCACGAGGAGGGCGCCGCCCCCGGAGGTGGCCAGGTCGCGCACGGTGTGGAGGCAGCGGACGAGCCGCTCCGTCCCGACGTAGTTCGCCAGGTACTCGACGCCCTCGAGGGCGATGACCGCGGTCGGTTGGGCGGCGACGAAGTCACGGACGGCCCGCTCCAGCGTCTCCGGCGGCATCGGGGCCAGGCGGTTTTGCCCGAGGGACGACGTGAGCCAGATGATCGCGGTCGCGGGCAGGTCGTAGTCCTCCCGCACCTCGATCGGGGCGCGGCGGGTGACGATGAGGCCGATCGAGCCATGCCGCACGGCCTCGGCGAGGGCCAGGAACACGAGCTTTGGCCTCCGCTCGCGGAAGAGGTACGCCCGTCCGGCCTTGAGGCCGAAACGCCGCGGCAGGGCGACCGGTTCCTCCTTTCGGGGCGTTACGACGAGCATCTTGTACCGCCACACGGCGACGGCGAAGCAGGCCGCCATCGAGAGGGCGGTGATCGTGAGGAACGGCGGCAGATACAGCGCCAGGAAGATCCGCGAGACCGCGTGGGTCTCCGCCATGACCCCGTGGGCGACGACTCCGGCGGTCATCAGGACCGTCTGCTTCCGGACGATCGGATCCTTGTTCCGAATCAGGGTCCGAAGGAGGACAGCGAGGGCCGTGGACATGTAGATCGTCGCGAACAAGGCGAGGCTCGCGGTCGCCCATACGTCTTTCACGACGACGCCGACGCCGCTGTAGTCGCTCCCGACCGTGTTGACTTGCAGGGTGACGCCAGCTGCGACGACCAGCAGCGACACCTGGAGGAACAGGTTCACCACGCGGCGCCGCATCAGCTCGAAGCCGAGGAAGTACTGGCCGATGAAGGAGGCCGTGAAGCCGACGGCGAGCATGTGGCAGAAGTAGAACAGGCGGGCGTACGCGAGGGGACCGGGGTTCGGCCCGTAGTAGTCCAAGGTCGAGGTGCGGAGCAGGTACGCGAAGGTCCCCGCGAGGACGAAGAAGACCATCGCGACGACGAAGGTGTCCCCGGCCCGCCGGTTCGGGATCTTGCGGACGACGTAGGCGGAGATGGCGAGCGCGATCGAGCTGCTGGCGATCGAGATCGCGGAGTACCATTGGGCGGCTTCGACCATGGCGGGCAGGAGCCGACCCGGCCGAGGGACTAAAAGACCTTGCCCCCGGCTCTCGAATTTGACTCTCAGGGCTCCTTTCCGCGGCCGGATGGGGCAACCGATTTAGGCAACCGGTCCGATGGGGAAGGGACCATGGCCGCCATCGGCACGACGCGGATCGAGGACCGCGTCTGGATCGTGACCGGGGCCAGCTCGGGCATCGGGAAGGCGACGGCCGTGGGCCTCGCCCGCCTCGGAGGCACCGTCGTCCTGGCCTGCCGCGATCAGGCCCGCGGCGAGGCCGCTCAGCGCGAGGTCGTCGAGGAGTCCAAGAATCCCCACGTCACCTTGATGCTCGTGGACCTCGCGAGCCAAGCGTCGATCATCGCCTTCGCCGAACAGTTCATGAAGGACTACGGCCGCCTCGATGCCCTCGTGAACAACGCGGGCGTCTACACGAATCAGCGCAGGACGACGGTCGACGGACTGGAAGAGCAGTTCGCGGTGAATTACCTGAGCGGCTTCCTCCTCTCCCATCTGCTCCTGGATCTCTTGATCGCCTCCGCCCCCTCGCGGATCGTGAACGTCGCGTCGACCGCGCACAAGGGGGCCTCGATCCACTTCGACGACCTACAGGGGGAGACGAAGTATCGGGGCCCTCGCGCGTACGGCCAGTCGAAGCTCGCGCAGGTCCTCTTCACGGCCGAATTCGCGCGCCGCCTCGCGGGCACCGGCGTGACGGTCAACGCCTGCCACCCCGGCGTCATCAAGACGAACCTTGGAGGCCAGGCGTCGGCGCTGTTCCGGTTCGTCCGCATGTTCTTCAAGAGCCCCGCGAAGGGCGCGGAGACCCCCGTGTTCCTCGTGGCGTCGCCGACCGTGTCCACCTTGACGGGACAGTACTTCGCGGACCGCCGCGTGAAGCCTCCCTCCCGCGAGGCCCAGGATCCGTACACCGCCCGTCGCCTCTACGACGTCAGCGTGAAGCTCGCGGGCCTGGGGACCGAGTAGCCGCAGGAAGCCGCAGGCCAAGCGGAAACATTATGTCGCTCGTCCCCGTCGCTTCGATCCGATGAAGGGGAAGCGGATCCTCATCACCGGTGGGGCGGGCTTCATCGGGTCCCATCTCGTCGATTGGCTCGGCAATCGCAACGAGGTCACCACGATCGACGACCTGTCGACCGGGACCCTGCGGAACCTGAGCGTGGCCCCGCGGACCGTCCGTTTGAAAAAGGCCTCCGTCCTCCAGTCCGAACTCCTTCCCGAGGTGATGGATGGCCAAGACGTCGTCTATCATCTCGCCGCCAAGACGTCGGTCCCGGAGAGCGTCGCGCATCCCGACGAATACTGGCGCACGAACGTCGAGGGGACCGTCCAGGTCCTGAAGGCCGCCGCCGACGCGACGGTTCCCCGGGTCGTCTTCATCTCGAGCGCCGCCGTCTACGGCGATTCGCCGGAAACCCCGAAGGTCGAGTCGATGCGGCCGGCCCCCACCTCGCCGTACGCGACGACGAAGATGGTCGGCGAATTCGCCTGCGAGGAGATTCGCGGCATGACCAAACTGGAGACCGTCGTGGTGCGCCTCTTCAACGCCTACGGCCCGCGACAGGATCCGTCGGCCCCCTACGCGGGGGTCATGGCGAAGTTCGCTGCCGCGGTCGCGGCGAACCGACCCATCGAGATCTACGGCGACGGCGAACAGACGCGGGATTTCCTGTACGTCGGCGACATCGCCGAAGGGCTGGAGCTCGCCGGCGAGAAGCCGGTGAACGGGCAGGTGCTCAACCTCGGGAGCGGCGAGGCCATCACGGTGAACGAGGTGGTCCGCATCCTGTCGGAGATCACGGACCGGCCGATCCGGGTCACCCGCAAGCCGGCGCGTCCCGGGGACATCCTGCATTCCCGGGCCGACGTGACGCGGGCGAAGGAAAAGCTTGGCTTCGTCGCTCGGACGTCCGTGCGAGACGGACTCCAGAGGACCCTCGAAGCGATGAAGGCCCGGAAAGGCCGGGCCCCCAAGGCTTAGCGGCCTTCCCGATCGAGCCAATTCTCGAAGGCGTCGAAGGAGAGGGGCCGTCCGAGGAAGTCCTCGATCAGTTCCGCGGCGGGCTTGCGGCTCCCGGGGGCGAGGATCGTCTCGCGGTACCGCCGCGCGACCGTCGGGTCCAGGATCGTTTTCCCCTCCTGGAACTTCGAGAAGAGGTCCTTCGCGATGACGAGGGACCACATGTAGGTGTAGTAGATGGCGGAGTAGCCGTTCAGGTGACCGAAGTTGCATTGAAAGTGCGTCCCGGGGTGGAACGGGACCAGCGGGAACTTCCGATAGGTCGCCTCGAGCAATTGCGTCGTCTCGAGGGCCGCCGGGTCTCGGTTGTAATAGGCGAGGGACAGGGTCCCGAGGACGAGCTGTCGTTGCGTGTCGAGGCCCCGGGACACCGCATCCGCGCGTCGGAGCTTCGAGAGGAATTCCGCCGGGACAGGTTCCCCCGTCTGATGGTGGTGCGCGAACCGGCGGAGCGTCGGCGGATCTCGGATCCATTCCTCGAGCATCTGGGAAGGGGCCTCGATGAAGTCCCACTCGATCCCGTCGTCGGTGTTCTTGATCCAGCGGCCGTGACCTCCGAACATCGCGTGGAGGAGGTGCCCGAACTCGTGGAACAGGGTCTCGACCTCCAGGTACTCCATGAGGGCCGGCCCGTCCTTCGGATCGGGGAAGTTGCACATCAGGGCGGCCTGCGGGAGCGCCGTCTCGCGGGTCCCTCGGACCAGGATCGAGGCCGCGGCGTGCGTGTACTTGTCCTTCCGCGGATGGAGGTCCAAGTAGAACCGGCCGATCTTCCGAGGGCCGTCGTACACGTCGTAGGTCTCGACCGACTCGTGCCACACGGGGACCTCGGAGACGCGCTCGTACCGCACGCCGAACAGTTCCGACGTGATGTCGAAGAGGCCCCGCAGGACCTTCTCGAAGGCGAAGTACGGCCGCAGGAGCTTCGTGTCGAAATCGAACGTCTCGGCGCGGACCAATTCCGCATAGTAATTCGTGTCCCATGCGTCGAGCTTCGTCGCACCCGGCACGTCCTTGCGTTTTCGGCCGAGGAGGAGCTGGGCGTCCTCCTTCGCGCGACCCTCGGAAACCGCCCGGACCTTCGCGAGGAATTCCGCGATCCCTTTCGCGGACCCGACCATCTTGTCCTGCACGATGTATTCCGCGAAGGAGTCGTATCCGAGCAACCCCGCGAGCTCGTGCCGGATCGCGAGGAGCTTCGAGAACGTCGCGAGATTCGCGGGATGCGCACGGTTGAGGTGCTCCCATTGCAGGCGTCGGCGCACCTCCGGGTCGCGCGCATAGCGGAGCACGGGGATGAGGTCCGGGTAGTTGGTCGTGATCGTGATCTTGCCGTCGGGACCGGGCGGATGAGCCTGCACGAAGTCGTCCGGGAGGCCCGCGAGGTCCTTCGAGCCATCGACCTGGATCGACCGGACGTCTTCTCGGATCGTGCGATCGAAGTCCTGTCCGACCGCGGTCATCTCGTCGCGTAGTTCCTTAATCCTCGCCCGGGTGGCCTCGTCGTTGTCGACGCCCGCGAGACGGAAGTCCCGGAGGACTTTTCGCACCGCGAATTGCGTGTCCGCGTCTTCGCTCGACACGTCGAGGCCGACGAATGCATCGTATAGGGGCCGGTTCAGCGCGAGGTCCGTCGCGAAGCGTTCCGCTTCCTGATACCACTTGTCCGCCGCCGTCCGGACCGCGGCGTCCGGATGGACATCGAACAGGAACTTCGTCTCGCCCTGGATCTCGGAGAGGTCGAACAACAGGCGATCGTAGGGGACGAGGAGGTTACGGACCGTCCTGCGGGCGTGGCCCCGGAGGATCTCGTCCAGATGTCGGCGGCACTCTTCCAGGCCGGCGGAGGCCTGCTTCTCCAAAGAATCCGCATCGCGGACGAACAGGTACCGCGGCTCTGTGAGAGGGGCCGTCTTCGGACGCGGAGCCCGCCTCGGAGAAGGTCGCCGCGCGGGCATGCCGCGAAAGAGTCTTTCGCGGGCTAAGTACCTTCTCTCGCAACGGACAGCTCGAGGTCCGCGGTCCCGTTCCGCAAAGGATTTGTCGTCGAAGAGACGATGGCGACGACGCGTGACGTCTCCCGCCCTCGCGGCGACCGGCGTTTGGAAATCCTACGACGGACGGGCCGACGTGCTGCGGGACGTGAGCCTCGCGGTGCGATCGGAGGAGGCGGTCCTCATCTGGGGCGCCAACGGGAGCGGTAAGACCACGCTCCTGTCGATCCTCGGCGGACTCGACATCCCGACGCGCGGTTCCGTCCTCGTGGGAGGCCGCGAGATCGCGAGACTCAAGGAATCGGAGCTCGCGAAGGTCCGGCTGCACGACGTGGGGTTCGTCTTCCAGACGCACAACCTCATCGACGACCTCACGGTCGAGGAGAACGTCGCGTTGCCATTGCGCCTCGCCCGCAAGCCCGCCGATCCGCGCGTCCGCGATCTGCTGGAGGCCTTCGACCTCGTCCGACTGGCGACCCGCCGCCCGAACGAAATCTCCGTGGGCGAGGCGCAGCGGGTCGCCGTCGCCCGGGCCCTTGCGAACGGCCCGAAGGTGATCCTCGCGGACGAGCCAACGTCCGCGCTCGACGCGAAGGGCAGCGCCGCGGTCCTGGCCGCGTTCGAACTCGCGCGGGAGGACTTCCATGCGGCGGTCGTCGTCGCGAGCCACGAGCCGGCACTCCCAGGTTTCGCGGGCACCTCGTATCATCTGGAGGAGGGGACGCTCGGACGTCGCGGCTGAGCGAAGCTTTTATCCTCATCGGCGATTTGCAACGAAAGGCGGCGAATGAACAAACCCGCGGCGCGCGTCGTCGAGTTGGTCGGCCGCGGTTGGGACCAAGTCAAGAGCCCGCTGTACCGCAACGCGATCTTCATCATGCTCACGTCCGTCATCTCGAGCGGGCTGGGCTTCTTCTTCTGGCTGATCGTGGCGAACAAGTACGCCAAGGAGGACCTCGGGGCCGCGGTCACTTTGTTCCAGACCCTCGGGTTCATCGGGGCCTTGGGGAACCTCGGCATCGGGATCGGCCTGATCCGCTACATGGGCGAGACGGAGGACAAGGGAAAGATGATCAATGCAGGGCTCACCCTCTGCGGCGTCGTGACGCTGGCCCTCTGCTTGTTGTTCCTGGTCCTCCTCCCTGTCATCCTCCCGGACCTCGCCTTCGTCCTCAACGATCGGCTGTACGTCCTCACGATTATTGTCTGCACCGTCGCCCTCGGGCTCGCGCCGGTCCTCGACAGCGTCACGATTGCGGTTCGCCGGGCCGACCTCCAGACATGGAGGCTGACGATCTTCGCGGTCCTGAAGATCCCGGTCGCCCTCATCGTCGTCACGATCCCGTTCCTCCAGGGGCGCGCGGGCATCTTCCTCTCCCTTGCCCTGTCCTTCGGCGTGAGCGTCGCGGTCCTCGGCTTCGTCCTCCTCCCGCGGACCCTGTCGGGCTATCGGCCCAAGCCCGATTTCCAGTTCCGGGCCACCCGGCCGATCCTGCGGTTCTCCCTCGGCAACTACGTCGCCATCGCCATCGGGTCGGCGGGAGCGCTCCTGCCGACGCCCCTCATCTACGGCGTCCTCGGTCCCTACGACGGACCGAAGAACGCGGCGTACTTCTACGTCGCCCTGATCGTCGCGAGCCTCCTGTACATCATCCCCGGCGCGGCCTTCACGTCCTTCTACGCCGAGGCGTCCCAGACGAATACCGACCGTCGTCGCGGGGAGCGGCAGGCGATCCTGTTCAGCCTCCTGCTGCTCATCCCGGCGATCGCGGGCATGTGGCTCTTCTCGGACTGGATGCTCCGGCTGTTCGGCGACCCGACCTACGCCGACGAGGCCGTGACCCCACTCCGCATCCTTACCGTCGCTTCAATCCCCGCCTTCCTCAACGGGATCCTGGGGACGCGGGTCCGGGTGCGAAAGCGCTCCCTCCCGCTCATCATCGCCGCGACGATCGCGACCGTCATCACGCTCGGCCTCGGGTGGTTCCTCCTGCAAAACCCGGACTTCGGGATCGACGGGCTCGCCTACGCCTACGTCATTGGACAGGCGGCCGCGACGCCGTATCTGTACTTCGAGGCCCGCGAGTCGTACGAGGCGGTCCCGATGGAGCCGCTCGTCGGGCAGCCGCTGGAGTGAGCGATGGCCACGGCCGTGTCGACGCCCCAGGTGGCGACGGTCCGCGCCTCCCGGTGGACCTATCTTCTGGCGTACCTCGCCCTCGTCACCCTCGCGGAAGTCTTCATCGCGATTCCCGGTCCCGCGAGCCCGGTCGATCGTCCTTTCCAGCCGATCGGCCTGTCGATGCACATCCTCCTCGTCTTCTCCCTCCTGTTCCTCTCCGTCTTCCAGCAGACGAAGGACGCCACCTTGGCGGCGCTCCTCGTCGCGGTGAGCCTCGCATCCCTCGTCCGCGTCTTCTCCCTCGCGGTCCCGCGTTTCGACTTCGTCGCGAGCCCGGAGATGAACCCGCTGAACACGATCCCGTGGCTCGCCCTCGTCAGCATCCCGCTGCTCGTGTCCGTCGCGGCGGTGGCCTACGTGCAGCGCCTCGGGGCGCGGGACCTCGGCCTCCTCGTCCGTCGGGTCCGGGAGGTCCCCCTCCAGTTCGTGGTCGCGATGACCGGGATCCCGCTGGGCCGGCTCGAGTACGCCATCCTCCGGCCGGCACCGTGGATCCCGCCCGATTCCCTCGGCTGGCTCCTCGGTGGCGCGGTCGTCATCTTCCTCGCGACCGGCCTATCCGAGGAACTCATCTTCCGCGGCATCCTGTTGAGGCGGGCCGTCGAAGCCCTCGGCGGCCGGTCCGGCCTCCTCTACGTGACCGCGATTTTCGCCAGCCTGCACATCTTCTTCCTCAGCGGGTTCGACCTGCTGTTCGTCTTCGGCGTCGGCCTCTTCTATGGCTTCGTCGCCCTGAAGACGAAGAACCTGTGGGGCGTCATCTTGAGCCACAGCCTCGGAAACGTCATCCTGTACCTGGTCGCGCCGTTCCACTGACCGGATCGGATCCGAAAACACGTCCCTGAGGGCGAGGCGCTAGAGGACTTCGATGACCTTCACCGCGACGATGAAGGCGAAGACGACGAGGAGCGGGCTGATCGGGATGAGCAGCGTGTGGGAGAGGGTCCTCGATTTCGTGCTGCCCGTCTCCTCCGCGTGGGCGCTCGTGAGCTCCCGCATGATCAGGAACAGGATGAGGGAGGCGACCGCGGCAGCCCCGAAGCTGCCCGCGAGAAACGTCGACGTGACGGTTACGACGGTCGTAATCATCGGTGACCCTCTACCCTTTGCTCAAGTCTATTCATCAAAGTCTTATTTAAATCCACCCGTCACCCGTCGCTTTTTCGAAAATGGGACCGAATCCCTTCTTACCCGCCTGCTGGCGCATCACCTTTTGCGGCCGCCGGAGTCCCGCCCGCCGACGAGCGCGAACACGGTCAAGGCGATGTACCAACCGACCCCGATCCAGGCGTACCCGATGCCGAGGATGAGGGCGGTGTTGAAGTGATGGTTGTATTGGGCGAATCCATCGGCTCCCGGCAGCATCATCCCGGAGATGCCGAGGATCACGCCCGCGACCAGGGCCGGCCCGATCAAGTAGCGGCCGAGGAACTTGCGGCGCGCGATCAGGCGCTGCCGCCGCGACCCGAGCTTCGTGTCGTCCTCGTCGCTGTAGGGCGGCGAGCCCGATTGCGGGTTCGAGTCCATCGCTTGGGCCTCCCGCGTGGCGGACGCCTCCACCTCGCTGAGGCTCTCGAGCAGCTCGTCGATGTCCCGGTCGACCGTGTCGCGCGTCGTCGCGGTCTCCGCGAGCGGGGGCGGCAACGAGTCCGATTGTCGCACCATCGATCCGAGCCGGGCGTCGACCTCCCGGATCTGCCGCGAGAACGAGGAACGGATGCTCAGTCCGAGGCCGCCGAGTCCGACGACGAAGATCGCGGCGACCAGCATGTACGTCGTATAGACCCAGCGGGTGATGTCCGGGGGATACCACGGGTTGGGCAGGCCTTGGGCGAACTGCCAGGCGATGGCCCCGACGACGAGAAAATACATGCCGAATCCGGCCGCGAGGACCGCCGGCCGGATACGCTTCGCCATGAGCACCCCGCCTGATGAGGAACCGGATATATTTCATTCCCCCCTTCTCACTTTTGATACCATCGTCCCACCCTTCCAAAGGTATATCCGCGCCACGACCCTGTCCCGACCTCAGAGGAAGGCCCGAGCCCCGCATCCGGGTCGGGCCCGATTCGAGGGCAGCCGGATGGGATTCCCGACGCGTTCCTCGCGATACGTCCTGCGGGAGCTCCTGCTCCTGGTGATCGCGGTCGCCGCGGCCTTCGTCTTCATCAATCACGACAACCTCTACCTGAATCACCCCTTCCGACTCGCCGACGCACGGATCGAGTCCTACCTCCTCGCGTCGGTCGTCATCTACCTGTTCCTGCGCGTCGCGATCATCGCGTTGGAGATGCGTCCTCCGCGGCCCGCCGACGGCCTCCTGCGATGCCCGGAATGCGGGCAATGGATCGACGTTCGATCGGCCGACGGCCTCGCGGCCCACCATCGGATCGCGCTGACTCCGAAGCCATCTCCGAAGGAAATCGTCTCCGCCGTCGCCCTGCGAAAGGCCGTCGATGCGGCTCGGTTCGGACCCCTGGCGCCCCAGGTCGAAACGGGGAAGGCGCAAACCCCCGCGATGCCGATTCTTGAGAACTTGACCGGGCAAGACCTAATCGAGGCCCTCCACGATCCCGACTTCGTCGAACGGATCCGCCACAGTCCGCAACGGCCGCTCGACCGGGACCTCAAGCGCTGAGTCCGACGAAGACGAGCAGTTCCTCGAGGATTCGATAGGTGAATCCCCAGATGAGCCGGTCGCCCGACGTATACGACGGGACGTACAATTCGCCCAGGATTGTCGGGACCAGCGTCTTGCCTTGAGTCGCCGGCAACGCCGACAGGGGGACCCAGAAGACGGAGGTCATCTCCGGCCCCGGGCTCGCTTCGAGCGGCGCGGTCGCGATCGCCACGAAGGGGACGACGAGCAGCTCCGGCTTGTTGCCAGGCGCCCGCGGGGCCATGTGACCTAGCGTCTCTGCATGGCCCCCGACGTCGATGCCGACCTCCTCTCGCGTCTCTCGGAGCGCGGTGCTCAGGAGCGTTCCGTCCTCCGTGTGATGCCGGCCGCCCGGGAGGCCGATCTGACCGGACCAAGGGTCGCCCTCGCGCTTTCGACGTTCGCCGAGGAGGACCTCGAGACCTTCGGTGCCTTCCCGCAGGATGATCATCACCGCGGCCGCGGGTTTCGTCTTCAGCTCGGCCTCCGCGAGTTCGAGAGGCAGGAGGAACTTGCGCAGCCGTTCGATCGACGCCTCGCTCACGGCGAAATGGCAACGCTTCGTCGATAATTAGGGTTGACTCGAGGAATCGTGAGGTGCGGGAGGCGACAAACGCGGTCGCGCGGAAGATTCGCGACCGACATTCGTCGCGGCAACCCCACATCGACGCGATCCGTAGTGCTGTTTCTCCTCCTGATAATACGGGATCCGATTGGGGGAATGCTTTTTGAAGTCACTCAGCGTATCGACTCTCGCCCAACGGACTTGTGTCCTCGCGGGGAGGGGAATTAACGATGCAGGATGGAGTAGGTGCGGGAGCGCTAAATTCGGTTCGACGGCTCCCGGCAATCGCGCTGGCTTTTGTGATGGTCGCATCGATCGGCATCGTGCCGGTGCAAGCGGTGGCGACCGCGGTCGTCGGCACGTCCGCGCTGAATTGGGCGCACGTGGCGAACGCGTTCGGCGATCGGGCGCAACCAATCAGCGATCTAGGCCTCACGAAAGAGATGATCCCGCTCGGACTGAATGCCCGCGGCCCGGTCGAGATGGTCGTTTCCCTGGAGGGAAATTCGCTCGCCGCGGAGCAGCAGTCGCGGATCGACAGCGGTCGCGCGGCCCTCGACGCCGCGGGACAGAAGGCGTTCGTCGCCTCCTTGCGGCAATCCCAGGCCGCCGTCAAGGCGGGCCTCCTCGCGGCCGGCGTGCACATTCTCCATGAATATCGCATCGTGTTCAACGGCTTCGACGTGATGGCGGACCGGGCGACCCTGATCCGAGCCCTCTCGATCCCCGGAGTGGCGCGGCTCGTCCCCGTGCAGAGCGCCTCGCCGAGCCTCGACAACAGCGTGCCGTTCATCCTCGGCGGTGAGAGCTATGCCGACCTCGGCGCCGACGGCACCGGCATGCGCATCGCGATCATCGACACCGGGATCGATTACACCCACGCGGACTTCGGCGGCAGCGGCAACCCGGCGGACTACGCCGCGAACGATCCGACGGTCATCGAGCCGGGGACGTTCCCCACGTCGAAGGTCATTGGCGGGACGGACCTCGTCGGCGAATGGTACGATTCCAATTGCCCCGCGGTGCCGCCGAGCCCGGGCACCTGCAGCAGCATCCCCGTGCCGGACGCGGACCCGCTCGACGTCGCGGGACACGGGACGCACGTCGCGGGCATCGCCGCGGGCCTCGGGACCTCGAAGGTGGCCCATGGCGTCGCGCCGGGCGCATCCCTCCTGATCTACAAAGTGTTCGCGCTCGGATCGACGAGCTCCGCGAACGTCGCCGCCGCGATCGAGATGGCGGTCGACCCGAACGGCGACGGAGACACGTCGGACCAGCTCGGATCGACGAGCTCCGCGAACGTCGCCGCCGCGATCGAGATGGCGGTCGACCCGAACGGCGACGGAGACACGTCGGACCACGTCGACGTGATCAACATGTCCCTCGGCAGCCCCTACGGCCGCAACACGGACCTGACGGCCGTCGCATCGAACGCCGCGGCGGCGCTCGGCACGATCGTCGTCGCTTCCGCGGGCAACTCGGGGAACAATCCTTACTTCGCCGGATCCCCCGCCGTCGCCTCCGACGCGATCAGCGTCGCGGCCGGCAACGATCCGGGCGTGACGGTGCAACTCGTGACCGTCGCCGGGAGCAACGGCGCGGACGGGGACAAGGAGTCGCTCGAGGGCGCCCTGACCGTCCCCCTCGCCGTCACGGGCACCGTGAGCGGCCCGGCCGTCCAGCTCGGGGCCGTGGGAACTCCGGACGCAAGGGCCTGCAGCGCCCTGCCCGCGGGCTCCCTCACCGGGAAGATTCCCTTGATCGAGCGGGGCGTCTGCACCTTCCGGACGAAGGTCCTGAACGCGCAGGGAGCCGGCGCCTCCGCCGTCGTCGTGTACAACCAACTCCCCGCCGCGGACCCGATCATCATGGGCGGCAGCGGGGCCGGCATCACGATCCCGGGCGTCATGATCGGGAACCTCGACGGGATCGCGGTCTCCGGCGCGATCGGCGCGGGGACGACGTTCACGATGGACCCGGCGAACACCCTCTCGATCCCGAACCGCCTGCAGGGCTTCACCTCCCGCGGGCCTCGGTTCGGCGATTCGGTCCTGAAGCCGGACATCACGGCGCCGGGCGGCAACATCTTCTCGGCGTTTGTCGGGAGCGGCGACGACGGGATCAACCTGTCCGGCACGTCGATGGCGTCCCCGCACGTCGCGGGGGCCGCCGCGCTGCTGCGCCAGCTCCACCCCACGTGGAGCGTGCAGGAGGTCAAGGACGTCCTGATGAACACCGCGACGGACGCGGAGCGGGGCGGCGAAGTCTACCCCGTGGCCCTGATGGGCGCGGGACGCGTCCGCGTCGATGTCGCGGCCGACGTCTCCTCGGTCGTCGTCCCCGGGAGCGCGACCTTCGCCGTCCGCGAGAGCGACCGGACGGCCGTGAAGACGTACACCTTCGACCTGCAGGTCCGGAACAAAGGGACCTCGACGAAGACCTTCTCAATCTCCGACGCGTTCCGGACGCCGACGGAGGACGATGGCAGCATCATGCTGTCCCATCCGGCCTCGATCTCGGTCAGCCAAGGTCGGGCGAGGACCTTCACCCTCTCCCTGCAGATCGACTTCCGCCTCCTGCCGCCGAGCGACTTCCTGGAGTACGACGGCTTCGTGACGCTGACGCAGACGAACGGCGGGGACGTCCTCCGGGTTCCGTTCCACGTGATCCCGGTCGCACGGTCGGCCGCCGGGACGACGGGCAACGAGGATTCGCACTTCACGCTACGCAACCGCGGCCTGGCGGACAGCCTCGTCGACATCTACCAGCTCGGGGTGCGCGATCCGAACGAGGACCTGATCCACGAGGCGAAAGGCCTCCCGAACGACCCGGACAACTGGTTCGACATCCGCGCGACCGGCGCGCACGCGTTCGACGTGCCGGGCCTCGGCCGGATCCTGGAATTCGGGATCGCCACGTGGGGCCTGCGGAGCGTCGCGAACATGATGGTCACCGAGGTCTGGATCGATGCGAACGGGGACGGGACGCCCGACTACCTCGTGGAGGTCGCGGACCTCGGCCTCTTGCTCTCCGGTTCCTTCGACGCGACGGGCCAGATGGTCTCGGCGGTCGTCGAGCTCACGTCCGGGAACGGTTTCCTCGAGTTCCTCGTCGCGAACCCGCGGAACACCGCCGTCCAGACGGCGCCGATCCTCCTGGACGACCTGAACTTCCTCGGGGCCACGTTCGGCGCGCCGCAGATCGACCCGAGCCATCCGACCTTCCGCTACATGGTCGACACGAACGACCTTGAGACGGGAGCCCAGGACACGACCGGGTCCGCAACGTTCAACGCGATCCAGCCGGCGGTCGATGCGAGCCCGAACTTCCTCGCGCTTCCGGCAGGGACGTCGGCCCGGATCGACGTGATTGGCGAGGGCAGCCTCCTCGTCCTCTACTACAACAACGTCGCGGGACCGGCCCAAAGCCAGATCGTCCAGGTCGGTCACGGGAACTGAGCGCATCGGAGACGCGTGCGGGAAAAGGCGGTCAGCGGGAGCCCTGCGGGAGGGCGAGCATCCCCGCGGGGCTCGGACGGGAAGCGGGGTGCCTCCCGGAATCCGGCCCCGTTGAAGCGAAGTCGATTTATCTCCCGCCGAATTGGCGTGGCAGCATGAGGCCCGCGAAGGGAACGCGGACGGCGCTGCGATGCGTCGCCGCGGCTGCAATCGTGTTCCTCGGCCTCACGTCGCTCCTGTCGGCCTCTCCCGTGGCCACCGCCGCGGGACCAACCCTCACCATCGTGTCTCCCGCGGACCGTTCTGTCATCGGGAATGGGAGCCCCGTCTACGTCGTCTACGAAGTCTCGAGCTTTAACCTAACCCCGCCCGGGGGCGGTCCCGATCCGAACGGCGGGCACACGCTGGTGTTCGTGGACGGCGTACTCACCCTCGAGACGGCCGCGCAGACGGTCCCATTGTATCTGGCCTCCGGAGGCCACGCCATCCAGCTGCGGCTCGTGTCCACGAACGGATCCGCATTGGTCCCCGATGTGAGCGCGTCGATTTCGGTGACGGTCACCCAGGGACCCGCGACCGGCACACCGCGAATCGAAATCCGGTACGTCGAAATCACGTTTTCGACGCCGGGCCTGGTGCTCGGGCGCGACGTCACCGTCTCCTTCCAGATCACCGACTTCGCCTTGGTGGCCCCGGTCCGACGCGAGCCCGTGCCGAATGAAGGGCACATCGAGGCGTACCTGGACGGCGTCCACTACAGTTCGGTCACGGCCTTCCGGCCGATCCCCTTCTCCGATCTGCCGGACGGGGACCACACCGTCACCCTTCGGTTGGTGGACGACGCGGGCACGCCGCTGACGCCGGACGCGTCGGATTCGGTCACGTTCCGCATCCAGTTCGCGCCCATCGTGGACATCAATCCCTACCTGTCGGTGACCCAGATCATCCTGGCCGCGGCCATCTTGGTCGTCTTGTTCTATCGGGATTGGGGGCGCTCCGTACTCGACCGCCTCGTCGCCCGAATCCGCGGGAGGAACGCATGAGGACTTTGCAGCATGCGTCGGAAAGGGGCTCGGATTCCCGAAGACGTTCCTACGCTCTCGTGCTGAGCGTGATAGGCGTGCTCGCCGCGTCGTTCTCCGCTTCGACCGCGAAGGCCGTCGCTCCGGCCCTTTTCATCCTGTCTCCGTCTGACGGGACCATCGTCCCTGGCGGGAATCCCGTGATGGTTCGCTTCGCCATCTCCGACTTCACGATGGTCCAACCGGGGAGGGCCGGGCAGGTCGGCAATCCCAACGAGGGACATGCGCGGGCGTACCTGGACGGCCAGGTCGTCCGTCTTGTCACCGATCCCGAGCCGTTCTCGCTCTCCCTCCCCTCGGGACCTCACACGATCCGGATGCAACTCTTCGCGGACAACGGCACGCCGCTGAGTCCCGACGTGAGCGCATCCGTCCGCGTGATCGCCACGCAAGGTCCCGCCGCCGGGGTTCCTGAAATCAAGATCCTCTCTCCCACGCCGCTCGAGGCGACGGGCCACGGCATCTACGTCTCCTACCGGATCTCGAACTTCACCCTCGTGGAACCGCACGGACAGCCGAACGCGCCGAACGAAGGGCACCTGCAACTGCTCGTCGAAGGGATCGTGGTGATGGAGGTCGTCCAATACGA
>WNGI01001464.1_pt1 | contig 30323 bp, 25 predicted proteins | sample 5400621 | NCBI WGS metagenome assembly WNGI01 (sample SAMN13153374, study PRJNA577476) | soil metagenome | isolation source: 20 cm soil or saprolite under Garry oak tree replicate 1 | place: USA:California | collected 2016-06-15
TGCGTCGAAGGATCGATCGCGGCGACGAAGGAATCCGCGGCAACCGGGATACCGCCGTTGTCGTTGAGTCGCCATTTGATCGGCTTGGGGTCCTTGGAGTCCGTGCCGGCGGTCGGATGGCGCAGCACAAGGTGGTCGCCGTCGGCGCAGTGTTCGCTGATCAGCACGCCGCTGTTGCCCGGCACGGCAGACGTCATGGCGCACCCGGCGGCTGGCGCGTACGTCCAATTGTCGGAGCCGCATGCCGAGCTGGTGTCGGCATTGCACTCCGACGTCGAGACCTGGATCGCGTACAGCGCGCTCTGCGTCATCACGTAGATCGAGTCGTTGCCGGGGATCATCAGCGGGCGCCCGTTGATCGGCAGGCCGTTCTCGTCGAGCGTGCGCTCCCAGTCTCGCTTGCCCGTCGCGGTGTCGAGGGTGGTGACCTGGTCGCAGTTGCGGCCGTTGCGGTAGATGGCGATGGCCCTGCCCTGCTGCTGCGCGACCTCGCAGACGTCGCGATCCGTGCGCGTGTACGTCCAGCGCGCCTCGCCGGTCAACGCGTCGCGTCCGGTGACCGTGTGCTGGGAGTAGGTGACCACGGTGCCACCGACGAACGGCGTGCCCACCGCGGTGGCGTCCGCGCTCTGCCAGCGGATCGCCGGCTGTGCGACCGGACTCGCCAGCGGCACGGACGGCGCCGGCCTGCTGGCCGTGCGCAGATGTACGTGGGTGATCTCGCCGCTGCGCCAGACCACGAGAGCCACCACGACGGCGGCCGCCACGACCAGCGCGATGACGGCGGCGTACCAGGCGCGCAGCCGTCGCACGGACGCACGGTGCCGCGCGAGTGCGGCGACCGCCGGATCGGGCGCGTCGCCCCGCTCGAGCTGCTCGTCGACTGTCACAGAGCGATCCTCGCGCATGCGCGCGCGGCTACTCGGCGGCGGGGCCGGGAGATCCGCCGCGACGGCGTCGCCGTACCCGCGGTGCGCGAGTCGCGTCGCCGTCGGCGGTCGGCGCGTTGCCGTCCTGGATCGGTTTGCCGGCGCGGGTGCGGGTCCGCGCACGGTTGCCGCGTGGCCGCTCTGCTTGCTCCTTCGGCCGGCGTTCCGGGCGTTCGGGGGTGCGCCGTTCGGTTCGCGCGCGCCGTCCGCCGAGATCCTCGATCTCCTCGGCGCCGAGACCGGCCCGGATGCGGTCGGCCCGAGGCAGGGTCGGTCCGGCATCGGCCGGGATGTCGAGTTCGAGGAACAGGTGCTCAGACGTCGAGTACGTCTCGGGCGGCTCGTGGAACGGCAGGCCCAGGGCGTCGCAGATGAGCTTCCAGCGCGGGACGTCGTCCCAGTCGACGAGGGTGATCGCCGTGCCGGATGCGCCCGCGCGCGCGGTGCGTCCGATGCGGTGGACGTAGTTCTTCTCGTCCTCGGGAGCCTGGTAGTTGATGACGTGCGTGACGCCCTCGACGTCGAGGCCGCGCGCGGCCACGTCGGTAGCCACGAGCACGTCCACCTTGCCCGAGCGGAACGCCCGCAGCGCCTGCTCGCGCGCGCCCTGCCCGAGGTCGCCGTGCACCGCCGCCGCCGCGAAGCCGCGTTCGAGCAGATCGTCGGCGACCTTCGCCGTCGTCCGCTTCGTCCGCGCGAAGATCATCGTCAGCCCGCGGCCACGCGCCTGCAGCACGCGGGCGAGCAGCTCGGTCTTGTCCATCGCATGGGCCCGGTAGGCGAACTGGTCGACGTGCTCGATCGCCGGCGTGTTGTCTTCGCGGTGCTCGGCGCGGATCTGGGTCGGCTGGTCGAGAAACTTGCGGGCGAGGGCGACGATCGGGCCCGGCATGGTCGCCGAGAAGAGCATCGTCTGTCGCTTGTCCGGCACCATCGCCAATAGCTTCTCGATGTCGGGCAGGAAGCCGAGGTCGAGCATCTCGTCGGCCTCGTCGAGCACCAGGATGCGCACCGAGCCGAGCTTGAGGTGTCCCTGCTGGACGAGGTCGAGCAGGCGTCCCGGCGTGCCGACGACGAGGTCGACCCCGCGACGGAGGCTGGCGATCTGCGGCTCGTAGGCGCGGCCGCCGTAGATCGTCAGCACCCGCACGCCGAGCTTGCTGCCTGCGGCTGCGATGTCACCGGCGACCTGCACGGCGAGTTCGCGGGTCGGCGCAACGACGAGAGCCTGCGGCGGTGCGCCCTTGCCGCCGGGCAGGTCGAGCTGGTTGAGCAGCGGCACCCCGAAGCCGAGCGTCTTGCCGGTGCCGGTGCGGGCCTGCCCGATCAGGTCGTTGCCGGCCAGGGCGATCGGCAGCGTGAGCTCCTGGATCGCGAAGGTGCGAACGATGCCCACCGCCTCCAGCGCCTCGACGATCTCGGGCCGGATCGCGAAGTCGGAGAATGCCGGGCTCTGCGGGCTGACCGGGGCTCGGGCGGCGAGCGGGGTGATCTGCTCGGCCATGCCGCCGAGGGCTTCGGGGCTGTCGGATCCGTCGAGCGTGGTGGATCCCGTTGCTGGTGTCTCTGTCATGAACGTCCTTGAAGGTCGTGCGCCGACCTGCCCGAGAACGTCCGACGAGACTAGGTCGGAGAGCCTGCGAGACGGTGCGCTCGCGGCGGGAGCGGTCAACGCGGAGATACGGACTGTCCCGGTAGCCGGGACGGTCCGTGATCGAGTCTAGCCGCTCCGGACCCGATACCCTGCCGCCGTGCCTGATCACGTTGCGATCATCGACCTGCTGGGCGCGCTGGCCTACGGCGAGTTGTCCGCATTCGATCGCCTCGCCGAGGATGCGCGGATGGCCCCGTCGCTGTCCGGCCGCGCGGCGCTGGCCGAGATGGCGGCCGTCGAGATCGGCCACTACCGGCGCCTGGCCGAGCGGCTCACGATGCTCGGCGTGACGCCCGAGGAGGCGATGGCGCCATTCGCTCCTGCGCTCGACGGCTTCCACTCCACGACGGTCCCGTCCGACTGGCTCGAGGGCCTGGTGAAGGCCTACGTCGGCGACGGGCTCGCCGCGGACTTCTACCGTGAGGTCGCCGACTTCGTCGACCCGGCCACCCGCGAGTTGATGCTCGACGTGCTCGCCGACACCGGCAGCGCGGCGTTCGTCGTGCGTGAGGTGCGCGCCGCCATCGCGTCCCAGCCCGCGCTCGCCGGGCGGCTCGCGCTGTGGGGGCGCCGGCTCGTCGGCGAGGCGATCAGCCAGACCCAGCACGTGCTCGCCGAGCACGACTCGCTCGCCGAACTGCTCGTCGAGGGCACCGGCGACCTGTCCGGCATCGCCGCGTTGATCCGGCGGATCACCGACAAGCACGCCGAGCGCATGGCGACCCTCGGCCTGCACGGTTGAGCCGTGAACAGGTAGTTACACGGCCGGTCTGACCCTTTACGCTTGGTGCCGATTCGGGGTCGCGTCGCGGGAGGGCTGTCGCATGCCGGAGCCATTCGTACGAGCTGACATCTGGGCGCTCGCCGAGGACGACCCGATCGTCCTGGCATATGCCGACGCGGTTGCCGCGATGCAGGCCAAGCCACCGGATGACCCGACCAGCTGGGCGTACCAGGCGGCGATACACGGCTCGCACGTCGCAGCACCGCTGCCCGAGTGGAACCAGTGCCGCCACGGCACGTGGTTCTTCACGTCGTGGCATCGCATGTACCTGTACTTCTTCGAGCGGATCGTGCGCGCCCAGGTGATTGCGAACGGTGGCCCACCGACCTGGGCGCTGCCGTACTGGAACTACGACGGCGGCGGCGAGAACGCCCTGCCGCTCGGGTTCCGCTCGCCGACCGGGCCCGGCGGCGCCGCGAACCCGCTGTTCGTCGCCGACCGCAATCCGGGCATCAACGCCGGCGCCGGGCTGCCGGCGTCGATCACGTCACCCGGGTTCGCGCTCGGTCGGCCGTCCTACACCGGCAGCAGCGAGTTCGGCGGCGGCGAGACGTCACCGCTCGGACAGTTCTGGAGCCAGACGGGGCGTCTCGAGCAGACACCGCACAACGACGTGCACGTCACGATCGGTGGGCTGATGGGCGACCCGGACACGGCCGCGCAGGACCCGATCTTCTGGCTGCACCACGCGAACATCGACCGCCTGTGGTGGCTCTGGCAGCAAGATCACGCCGACCCGTCCGATTCCGCGTGGACGAAGCCGGCGTTCGGATTCATGGACGCCGGCGGCGTTCCCGCGTCGCTGACCGGCGCCGATGTCGAGGACACTGTCAAGCAGCTCGACTACACCTACGACACCGGAGTCAGCGCAGTGCCGGAACCGCCGCTTGGGCAAGAGCCGCCGACCGAATGGCCGCACCCGTGGCCCGAGCGCGCGAGCGTGCAGGAGCTCGCCGCGGCTGGCAACCCACGCCGGCAACCGGTGCGTCACCTGGTCGGCGCGAGCGAGGCGCCGGTGCGCCTGGTCGGCGAGACGGCTCGGGTGCCGGTAACGATCGACGAACGCGTCACGTCGTCGCTGCGCGCCGACGCGCACGTCGGTCAGCAGCATCACCGCGCGTTCCTCGACGTCGATGACATCGAGGCCGACCGCAACCCCGGCACCGTGTACGGCGTGTACGTCAACCTCCCCGACGATCCGACGGACGATGATCTCGCTGCGCACCACGTCGGCAACGTCTCGCTGTTCGGCGTCGAGCGGGCGCGCAACCCGCGCGGCGACGAGCACGCACACGGGCTGCACGTCTCGATGGAGATCACCGAGCTATTGGATCGCCTGGCCGCCGAGGGTAAGTGGCAGGAGGGTGGCCGGCTCGACACGACGTTCCGGCCGATCACGCTCGAGCCGCCTCGCGGTCGCGACGACCTTGCCGCTACCGATCTGCGTGCGATGCGGGCGACTGCACATCCGGACGTGCCGGTCACGATCGGTCGCGTCAGCGTGCACTTCGCCTGATGACGACTGCGCTGGTCCTGCGGCCGGTTGACGTACGGCAGTTGCTGCTGCGGCGTCCCGAGCTCGGGGCATCCGTGGTGGTGGTCGGCGCGTGGGCGGCGTTGCTCGCGCTCGCGGCCCAGGGCGCGCACCGGCATGCGTCCGGCGGCCTGCCCTACTGGACGTTGATGACGGTGGCGATGATGGGCCCGGCCGCGCTCGCCGGCATAAGGCACACCGGCCTGAACAGCCTGCGCTGGCGGCGCAGGAGGGCAATGGCCGAGTTCGCGGCGGCATACCTCGCGGTATGGATGGCGTTCGGCGCGCTGACGCTGACCGTGGCCGCGCTCGTACCGGCCACGCCGGGATCGGCTGCCTTCGCGATCGTCCTCGCCGCTGCGGCTGCATGGCAGGTCAGCCCGCTGAAGCGACGTTGGCTGCGCGACTGCCATCGCAGCGTGCCGCTGCCACCCCGCGGCTGGGCTGCCGAAAAGGCTGCGCTGCGGTTCGGGCTGCGCCATGGCGCAGCCTGCCTCGGATCGTGCTGGTGCCTGATGCTCGTCATGGTGGTGGCGTCCGGGTTTCTGTGGACCGTGCTGGTCGCCGGGTTCGTCACGGCCGAGAAGCTGCTGCTGCAGCCGCGCCGGGCGACGAGGTTCGGGGCGGCGGTGCTTGCGATCGCAGCGGCCGGAGCGGCCGTCGCAGCGCTGGCGTAGGCGCTCAGCCGGCGCTCAGCCGGCGACGAAGCCGACCCGGCGCACGTCGGCCTGGGCGATCTCGACGTAGGCGACCAGGTTGGCGGGCACGATCACCTTGCGGCCCTTGTCGTCACTGAGCGACAAGTTGCCGTCGACGCTCTTCAGCGCAGTCGCGACCGCGGCTTCGACCTCGTCCTGGGACTGCGCGCTCTCCAGCACGATCTCGCGCGGTGTGTGCAGCACACCGATCTTGACCTCCACGCGGACCTCCCGGTGCGACATCGAATCGAACTGCGTCAACGCTAGTCGAGGCGTTCGCCGCGCGCCGGGTGGGTAGCTGCGCCCAGAGCGAACGTCTCGCTCAACCCGCGGGCTCGTCCTGCCGCGGGAAGTGCGAGATCCCGCGCCACAGCAGCGCTTCGAGCAGTTGGACGGCGTCGGCGTGCGGGACTGGCCGCTCGTTGTCGAGCCACCACCTGGCGGCGACCTGCGCGCCACCGCTCAGCGTCATGGCAAGCAGCTCGGCCCGGGCGCGGTCGAGGCCGGTGTCACCGGCGACGGTGTCGGCCACGGCGCGCATGATCTCGCTGGTGCTGCGCTCGACGCGGTCGCGGACCGCGGGTTCGTTGCCGAGATCGGTCTCGAAGATCAGCCGGAACGCGCCGGGCGCGCTGCGTGCCGTGCCGTCGACGAAGTCGAAATAGGCGCTCAGGACGCCGTGCACGCGTTCCTGGTTGTCGTCGGTGCGCGCCAGCGCTTCCTTGATCGCACTGCTCAGCGCCTCGGTCTGCTCGTCGATCAGCGCCAGGTAGAGGTCGAGCTTGCCCGGGAAATGCTGGTACAGCACCGGCTTGGACACGCCCGCCCGCTCGGCGATGTCGTCCATGGCCGCGGCGTGGTAGCCGTTGGCGACGAACACCTCCTGCGCTGCTGCCAGCAATTGCCGTCGGCGCGCCGACCGGGGCATCCTGCTGCCACGGGCTGCGTCGACGGTGTCCGGCATACGAAAAGTCCCTTTCTGGTTAGGCGAATGCTAGTCCGTGCTAGTCCTTAGAGCCTTCGGGCAGGCGCACGCGAACGGAATCGTCCAGCACACCGGCGAAGCGGTCGCCGTCCTCGTCGACGCGTGCGAGCACGTCCGGAGCGGTGAACGCGAGCGGCGGGCCGGACGCGACCTCGGCCCAGTCGAGCGGCGTCGACACCGTCGGACGGGGACGGGCCCGAAGCGAGTACGGCGCCACCGTCGTCTTCGCGGCGTTGTTCTGGCTCCAGTCGACGAACACCTTCCCGTGGCGCAGGTTCTTCGCCATCTTCGACACGACCAGCTTCGGATGCTCGGCCTCTAGCCGCTGGGCGACGGCCTGCGCATACTTCGAGGTCGCCCCGCCGTCGTCGACCGTGATCGGTGCGGTGACCTGCATGCCCTTCGAGCCGGACGTCTTGGCGACCGGCGCCAGACCGTCGTCGTCGAGCACGTCGCGCAGCCACATCGCGACCTCGCAGCACTGCGTGATGTCGGCCGGAGCACCTGGGTCGAGATCGAATACCAGCTCGTCGGTGCGCGGTTTGCGGGCGCGGGCCGGCAGGTGCCATTGCGGGACGTGCAGCTCCAGCGCGGCGAGGTTGGCCAGCCAGACGAGGGTCGCCAGCTCCTCGACGACGACGAAGTCGATCGTCTCGCGATTCATCGTCGAGCCGGGCACCGGCAGCGTCACGGTGCGCACCCACGACGGCGTGCCGCGCGGGGCGTTCTTCTCGAAGAAGAACGCCCCGTCGACACCGTTCGGGTAGCGCTTGACGGTCAGCGGCCGGTTGGCGAGATGCGGCAGCAACACCGGCGCGATCCGGGTGTAGTAGTCGATCACCTCGCCCTTGGTGAAGCCGGTCTCCGGGTAGAGCACCTTGTCGAGATTCGACAGGCTCAGGTGCCTGCCGTCGACGTCCACCGTGATCCGTTCAGCCATCGCGGCCAACCTCTCGCGCGTCCTTGTCCATGCGGATGCCGGCGAACACCGGATGCCGCAGCCGCCCGTCGTCGGCCCAGTGTGAATACGAGACCTCGACGACCGCTTGGGGGTCTACCCAGGTGACGACCCGTCCGGGCGACGGCGCCGGCACCGTCCGGAGTGGACAGTCAGCCCGAGCGACGAGAGTCGCCTGCAGCTGGGCCGCCTCGCGGCCGGACAGCCCGCTGCCGACCTTGCCGGCGAAGCACAGCTTGTCGCCGTCGTAGTAACCGAGGAGCAGCGAGCTCAGCGTCTTGCTGCCGTCGAGCGCGTCCGCCTCCCAGCCGACGACGACGAACTCGCTGCGCCGCACGAACTTGACCTTCAACCACTCCGGCGTGCGCCGCCCGGCGTGGTAACGGCTGGTGACCCGCTTGGCTACGACTCCCTCCAGACCGTGTTCGCGCGCAGCCACCTCGGTGGCCTTGCCGTCGTCGAACGACGGGCTCACTGTCCACTGTGGATGGTCGGTTGCCAGGCGGTCCAGCGTGGCGCGGCGCTCGGCGAGCGGACGCGCGGACAGATCGACGCCGTACAGGCGCAGCAGGTCGAACGCGATGAACGACACGGGTGCGGTCTCGACCAGGCCGGCCGCCTGCGCGGCGGAGCGGACGTGCATCCGGGTCTGCAGCAGGCCGAACGACGGCCGGCCGTCGGCGAACGCGACGATCTCTCCGTCGAGCAGGGCGTCCTCGATGCCCTCGCCGAGCGAGGCGAGCTCCGGGTAGGCCACCGTGGCGTCGCCGCCGAGCCGCGTGGTCACGTGCACCGCACCGCCGATGACCTCGAGCAAAGCGCGCACCCCGTCCCACTTGAACTCATATGTCCAGTCCGGCCCGGCCGGCAGCGCATCGACAGACGTCGCGAGCATCGGCTTGATCGGGGCCGCCACGTAGTCAATCCTGCCCTTCTGCTGGCATAAGACGTGCGGATCCACGCATGATCGCAGGGGAGAGGGCCATCATGGGTGGTCCGAGGCGAGCAGAACGGGTGAGGCGATGCGTGCGATATGGAAGGGCGCGGTGTCCTTCGGCCTGGTGAACATCGGCGTCCGGATGTTCGCGGCCACCGAAGAGCGTGACGTCAGCTTCCACCAAGTGCGCCGCGGCGACGGCTCGCGCATCCGGTACAGGCGCGTCGCGGAAGCCGACGGCGAAGAGGTCGCCTACGCCGACATCGCCAAGGGCTACGTCCTGCCGAGCGGCGAGACGGTCGTGCTGACCGACGACGACTTCGCCGACCTGCCGCTGCCCAGCGCGCGCGTGGTCGACGTCTTGCAGTTCGTACCGGCCGAGCAGGTCGACCCGATCTACTTCGCCAAGAGCTACTACCTCGAGCCCGAGCAGCAGGCCGTCAAGCCGTACGTGCTGCTCCGTGACGCGCTCGAGGGGAGTGGGATGGTCGGCCTGGTCAAGGTCGCGCTGCGCAATCGCGAGCAGCTCGCCACCCTGCGCGTGCGCGAGGGCGTCGTCGTGCTGGAGACGATGGTGTGGCCCGACGAGGTACGCGAGCCGGCGTTCGGGTTCCTCGACGAGGACGTGAACGTGCGGTCTCAGGAACGCGCGATGGCCGAGTCCCTGGTCGAGAGCATGGCCGGCGACTTCGAGCCCGACCAGTACACCGACGAGTACCGCGAGGCGTTGCAGCAGGTCATCGACGCGAAGATCGAGGGTCGCGAGGTGGTCGACACGTCGCCGGCCAAGCCGGACACCGGCCAGGTCGTCGACCTCATGGCGGCGCTTCGTGCCTCCGTCGACGCGGCGAAGCGCAGTCGCGGCGAGGCGGCGCCGGCTGCCCGTCCTGCGCGCAAGGCCGCGCCTGCCAAGGCGGCTCCGGCCGCGGCCAAGCGCACCCCGGCGAAGAAGACAGCGGCCAAGGCGCCGGCGAAGAAGGCCGCGAAGGTGTCGAAGACCGCTCGCCGCAAGTCCGCATGAGTCCCGCCACGGCGGAGCCGCCTGCACGGCTCAGCACCGCCAAGCTGCCGGCGCTGGACGCGACGATCCCGCCGTGGCCTGGGCGCATCGTGCAGGTCGCCGGTGCCGGGGTTTTCGTCCGTACGACGCCGTCGGCGCCTGGTGCCGAACCGGCGTTGTTCGTGCACGGCCTGGGCGGCGCGTCCACCAACTGGACCGACTTCGCCGGGCAGCTCGCGCCATGGCTTGCGATCGAGGCTCTCGACCTGCACGGCTTCGGACGCTCCTCGCCGGCGCCCGGACGCGACTACACGATCCGTGCCCACAAACGCACCGTCATCGAGTACCTGGAGCAGTCCGGGCGCGGCCCGGTGCACCTGATCGGCAACTCGATGGGCGGCCTGATCTCGCTGCTGATCGCGGCGCGGCGCCCCGACCTCGTCCGCACGTTGACTGTGATCTCACCTGCGGTGCCCGACCTGCGTCCGCGCCGACTGGGCACCGACCCGCTGCTCGCGGTCGCGCTCCTACCGGGTGCGGCGCCACTCATCCGTCGGCGCGTCCGCCGGTTCACCGCTGAGCAGCGCGCCCGGGCGATCATCAAGCTGTGTTTCGCCGACCCGGCAGCCGTACCGCCGAACCGGGTGGCCGAGGCCGTCGACGAGATCCGCACGCGCGACGGCATGGCGTGGTCGCTCGACGCTCTGATCCGATCGCTTCGCGGGCTGGTCGCGTCCTACGTGTCGCGCCGCTCGGGCGGCGTATGGGGGCGGATCGCCCAGGTCAACGTGCCGACCCTCGTGGTGTGGGGTGACCGCGATCGGCTCGTCGACCCCGCGCTCGCGCCACGGGTTGCGGCGTCGATCCCGGGCTCCAGGTTGCTGGTGCTCGAAGGCATAGGTCACGTCGCACAGCTGGAGGACCCGGTGGTCACCGCCCGCGCGGCGCTCGCCCTGATCGAGGACACCCGCGGCGCCACGCCGGCATCCGGCGCCACGCCGCAGGAGGACGCCGTTCGGTGAGCCTGCGGCGGCGCCGGTTGTGGCACGCTGAGCGCGTGGCGGACGAATCTCGGCGTGGCGCGACGACGGTGCGCCCTCCCGACCGCTCCGGACGCGAGTACGACCTGTCGTCCACCCGCTGGACGTTCGAGGAATCCGACGACGACCAGCGCCGGGAACGCACGCTCGGCGACTCGATACGCGGGTTCGTCGATCGGTACGGCTGGCGCGCCTACGCCTTGCCGGTGCTCGCCATCGTCACGGTGGCCGCGCTGATGACGACGTCCAAACCGGCGCACACCGCAGCGGCTCCGACCAAGCGCGGTCATCCGGCGGGCGGCACCCATGCACCGAGTGCCGGGGGAGTTCCGCCGACCGTGTCCGGGTCAGCGCCGCTGAAGACCGACCAGGCCGGCGTCAACTCGGAGAACCAGGCGCTCGCGTCCGACGCTCTCCCGGGCGGCCCGGCGTACACCCAGAAGGGCGACGGAACATATCGGGTGCTGGCCGGGCACGGCCCGGTCGTCGGCAGCGGCACGGTGCACCACTACACCGTCGACGTCGAGAACGGCGTGGCCGGCGTCGACCTGAACGTCTTCAGCCACCTCGTCGACACGGCGCTCGACGACTCGCGCAGCTGGACCGGCAACCACAGCGGCGTGGCACTGCAGCGCGTCGACTCGTCCTACACCGGCGCGGTCGACTTCCACGTCACGCTCACCTCTGCGTTGACCGTCCGCGCGCTGTGCGGCTTCGAGCAGCAGATCGAGACGTCATGCTGGGCGCCCGACCACGACTCGCGGGTCGTGCTGAACGTCGCTCGCTGGGTTCGCGGCACGGCCGCATACATCGCCGACCTGCCCGCATACCACCTCTACATGGTCAACCACGAGACCGGCCACGCGCTCGGCCACCGGCACAGCCACGCCTGTCTCGCCGACGGCGCCGCTCCGGTGATGATGCAGCAGACGATCGGTCTGAAGTCGGTGACCGGGCAGCTCTGCGAGGCGAACCCCTGGCCGTACCCGCCGGGCGCCAAGGACGCCCCGGGCGTCGAGTCGGCCGACACTCCGCAGAACAGTCCGCTCGTCCCGAGTTGATCTCGGCCAGGTGCTACCCGCCCACGTCAGGGCAGCGCCAGCTGGATCAGCCCGATCCGGATCGCTAGCGCTGCCGCCGCCGCTCGTGAGGCGCAGCCCAGCTTGTCGAGGACGTGCTCGACGTGCTTGGCCACCGTCTTGTCCGAGACGACGAGCATGCGCGCGATTTGCGGGTTCGTGAGCCCGCCGGCGATCAGCGTCAGCACGTCGAGTTCGCGTGCGGTGAGCCCGTGCGGGAGCTCTGCGTCGTCCTCCGTGATGACGAATCCGGGATCGAGCAGGCGGCTCTGGATCAGGTGCCAGCCACCGACTTCGTCGCGCCACCTGAATCGCTCCGGCAGCTCGTTGCGCCGGGCAGCCGCGGCGATCGCTTCGGGCAGCGGGCCGCCGTTGCGCAGGTGCTCGCCGTGCATCCGATCCGGCAGCGGGACGACGGTCGCGTCCGGGAGCACCACGGCCCCGCGAGCGCTCGCCGGCATGTCGGCCGTGAGCTGGCTGGGCAGGCGCATCGTGTCGATCAGCCCGCCGATCAATGACCGCACCCGCAGCAGCTGGTCGGCGACCGCGTTGCGGCCGGCTGCCTTCGCAGAGGTGTCTGCGGCGGACAGGTGCAGGATGCCGGTGTATCGCCCGTCTGCGCTGTACATGCGCAAGGTGACGGCGGCGTCGTGCCAGATCAGCGGCTGCGCGTACTCGCTCAGGTCGCTGGCATCGAGTCCGGACATCCACTCGTCGAGCCAGGCGAGCGCCGACGCGTCGTATCCGACGCTCGCGACGGTCTGGTGAGAGCGTGTCATCGGGTCGTACACGGAGATACTCGCGGCCTCGTAGGGCACCAGTCGCGACAGCAGGTCGAGCAGTTCGCCGGCGATCTCGGCAAGGGGAGCGGATCGGCCGTCCTGGTGGGCAACACCGACAAAGCGGTATGACGCGTCCGTCACTGCCACCAGGCTCCCTTATGTCACGGGGGCTTCGGTGAACCGGTACCCGAACGCGCAGTGCCCGGCGCACCCCCCGATGCGTGCCGCTGTCGCGCGGGGTCAGCATATGCGCTAGCTGACGTATTTGGTCAGGCATTGCCAAGACGTAATCTCGTACTCAAGCGGGTAGCCACCGTGGTCGAGTCATCCCCCCGAGCTCCCACGGTGGCCCCGTTCTTTCCTACCCGGCGTAACGGTGATACTGGACGGGAATGCCGAGCGCTGCGCATGCGGTTGCTCCGGTGATCCGCTCTGCGGAAGAACGTTCCCCGGAAGGACAAGCCGTGTCATTGCCGCCACTCGTCGAGCCCGCCGGTCCGACGGCGACGCTATCGGTAGACGAAGTGCGTCGTTACAGCCGTCACCTGATCATCCCGGACGTCGCGATGGCCGGGCAGAAACGGCTCAAGAACGCCCGCGTGCTGTGCGTGGGCGCCGGCGGGCTGGGATCGCCCGCGTTGATGTACCTGGCCGCGGCAGGCGTCGGAACGCTCGGCATCGTCGAGTTCGACGTCGTCGACGAATCGAACCTGCAGCGCCAGATCATCCACGGGCAGAGCGACATCGGCCGCTCCAAGGCCGAGTCGGCCCGCGACTCGGTACTCGAGATCAACCCGTACGTCACCGTGAACCTGCACGAGGAGCGCCTGGACTCCTCGAACGTCATGGACCTGTTCGCGCAGTACGACTTGATCGTCGACGGCACCGACAACTTCGCCACTCGCTACCTCGTCAACGACGCATGCGTCCTGCTGCACAAGCCGTACGTGTGGGGCTCGATCTACCGGTTCGACGGGCAGGCGTCGGTGTTCTGGGCCGATCACGGACCCTGCTACCGCTGCCTGTACCCCGAGCCGCCGCCGCCGGGCATGGTGCCCTCGTGCGCCGAGGGCGGCGTGCTGGGTGTGCTGTGCGCCTCGATCGGATCCATCCAGGTCACCGAGGCGATCAAGCTGATCACGGGCATCGGCGAGCCGCTGGTCGGGTCGCTCATGGTGTACGACGCGCTCGAGATGGACTACCGCAAGATCACCGTCCGCAAGGACCCCGACTGCGCGGTCTGCGGCGAACACCCCACCGTCACCGAGCTGATCGACTACGAGGAGTTCTGCGGCGTCGTCAGCGACGACGCGCAGCGCGCCGCCGCGGGTTCGACGATCACCGCCGTGGAGCTGAAGGACCTCATCGACGCCGACAAGCCGATCTACCTCGTCGACGTGCGTGAGCCGGCCGAGTGGGAGATCGTGCGCATCCCCGGTGCCACGCTCATCCCGAAGGACGACATCCTGCGCGGCGACGCACTGGCGTCCCTGCCGCAGGACCGGCAGGTCGTCATGTACTGCAAGACCGGCGTTCGCTCGGCCGAGACGCTCGCCGCGGTCAAGGCCGCCGGGTTCTCCGACGCCGTGCACGTGCAGGGCGGCGTCACGGCGTGGGTGCACCAGATCGACCCGAGCCTGCCGTCGTACTGACGCCGAGTTTCACTTGTCGGTCATCAGGCGTATGACTTTGCGCATGAGCGATCTGCTGGAAGTGTTCAACCTGGGCCTGGCCGAGTTCGGCAAGCGCGTCGGCCGCGTCGGCGCGGATCAATGGACGGCGTCGACGCCATGCTCCGAGTGGGACGTCCGCACGCTCGTCGATCACGTGATCGACGAGCAGGTGTGGGCGCCGCCGCTGATGGCAGGCCACGAGCTCGAGCCTTCGGCGGCGATGGTCGAGAGCGCGAAGCGCGCCCTCGGCGATGACCGTGTCGCGGCCTGGGACACCGCGGCGCTCGCGTCCAGCCGGGCGTTCGGCGAGCCCGGTGCGCTGGACCGCCCGGTGGCACTGTCGCGCGGTGCCACGCCGGCTACCGACTACCTCGGCGAGATGGCGTTCGATCTTGTCATCCACGCCTGGGATCTGGGTACCGCGATCGGGGTCACCGATCCGCTCCCGGACGAGCTCGTGCAGTTCGGCCTGTCAGCCGGCGAGCAGATGGGCGGCGACCTGTCGTTCAGCGGTGTGTTCGAGGCACCGGTCCCGGTGGCCGATGACGCGCCGGCCGAGGCTCGGCTGGTCGCGCTCACCGGCCGCCATCCGCGTTGAGTGCGGACGATTCGCTGCCGCATCGCATCCTGGCCTGCGTCGAGTCGATCCCGGCGGGCCGGGTGATGACCTACGGCGACATCGCCGAGTACGTCGGGTCGCGGGCACCTCGCATGGTCGGCCGCGTGCTGGCTCTCGACGGCGGCAGCGTTCCGTGGCACCGCGTGCTGCGCGCCGACGGAACCTGCGCCGACCACCTGCAAGACGAGCAGCGCCAGCTGCTGATCGCTGAGGGCGTCCGCTTCAGCAACGGCCGCGTCGACCTGCACAAGTACCGGTGGGACGGCCGGTGACGGGTCCGGCCGGAAATCGTCGGACCGGCATGCTGGGATGACGAGGTGACCGACTACCGGCTGATCCGGCCGTCTCGCCGCGTCGCGGCGCCGCCGGTCCTCGACGAGGCACAGCGCCGGGTGGTGGAGCATCCGGGCGGCCCGCTGCTCGTCCTCGCCGGGCCCGGCACCGGCAAGACGACGACTCTGGTCGAGGCCGCCGTCGCCCGGGTGGCCGCCGGCGTCCCGGTCGAGCATCTGCTGATGCTGACGTTCTCCCGCCGCGCCGCGGGCGAGCTGCGCGACCGGGTCACCGCCCGGCTCGGCGGCACGGTGCGCGAGCCGGTCGCGCGCACGTTTCACTCCTACGCGTTCGGCGTACTGCGCATGGCGGCGGTGTCCTCCGCGCTGCCCGCGCCGCGCCTGCTGTCCGGCCCGGAGCAAGACGTCGTGCTGCGCGAACTGGTGAGCGGCGACCTCGAGCGGGGTGTGTCGCGGTGGCCGGCCGAGCTGCGTCCGGCGATGGGTACGCGGGCGTTCGCCGGCGAGCTGCGCGACCTGCTGCTGCGCGCGGTCGAGCGGGGCTTGGACGGTCCGCGGTTGGCCGCACTCGGGCGCGCGCGCAAGCGGCCGGACTGGGTCGCGGCGGGCGGGTTCCTGCAGGAGTACCTGGACGTGACGTCGCTGGCGCGTCCCGGCGCGTGGGATCCCGCCGAGCTGATCCGCGCCGCCACCGACGCCCTGGTCGCCGACCCGGCGTTGCTCGCCGGTGAGCAGCGGCTGCGGCGGCGCCTGCTCGTCGACGAGTACCAGGACACCGACCCCGCTCAAGCGGACCTACTCGCCTTGCTTGCCGCGGGGGCCGACGAGCTGATCGTGGTCGGCGACCCCGACCAGTCGATCTACGCGTTCCGCGGCGCCGACCCGTCGGCGATCCGCGATCTGCCCGATCGATTCGGCGAGATCCCCGTGGTGGCACTGACCACCTCGCGCCGGGCCGGTGCCGGGTTGTTGAACGCGACCCGCCGGGTAGCGCTACGGCTGCCCGGCCGCGGCGAGCAGCGCGCGCTGCAGGCCGCGCCGGGCCTGCCACCGGGACGCGTCGAGGTCCGGCTGCTGCGCTCGTCCGCCGAGGAGGCCGCGTACGTGGCGGGCCTGCTGCGCCGGGCACACCTCGACGACGAGCTGCCGTGGTCGCGCATGGCAGTGCTCGTCCGCTCGACGACGACCACCCTCGCCGTCCTGCGCCGCGCGCTCATCACTGCGGGCGTCCCGCTGGCCGTCGCCGGCGACGACGTCCCGCTCGCCGAGCAGCCCGCGGTGGCGCACCTGCTCACCGCGCTGCGTTGCGTGCTGCGTCCCGCCGAGCTGACCGAGGACGTCGCCGAGCACCTGCTGCTCGGCCCGATCGGGGGCGCCGACGCGTTGCAGCTGCGCCGCCTGCGCCGCGAGCTGCGCCAGCTCGCCGACGTGAACGACGACGGGCTGTTGGCGCCAGCTGTGCAGGATCTGCCCGGCGCGGCCGTACTGCCTGCGCGGGTTCGCCGCCCCGTCGAGCGCGTGGCGCGCGTCCTGGACGCGGGGCGCACGGCAGGCCGCTCCGGGGCGAGCGCCGAGGACGTGCTGTGGGCGATCTGGGCCGCCACCGGACTAGCTGCGCGCTGGGACGCGTCCAGCCAGGCCGGCGGTCCGGGCGGCGCGGCGGCCGACCGCGACCTCGACGCCGTGATCGAGCTGTTCGAGGCGGCGGCACGATTCACCGACCGGCTGCCCGCGGCGTCCGCGGCGGAGTTCTTCGAGCACCTCGCCGCGCAGCAGATCCCCGGCGACACGCTCGCGCCGCGGACGGCGCGCGGCGACGCGGTGCAGATCCTCACCGCGCACGCCAGCAAGGGCCTGGAATGGGACCTCGTCTGCGTCACGCACGTCCAGGAGGGCACCTGGCCGGACCTTCGCCGGCGCGGGTCGCTGCTCGGATCCGAGCTGCTCGTCGACGTCGTCGCGCAACGCGACGGTGCCGGCGTCTCGACGCTCGCCCCGCAGATCCACGAGGAACGGCGGCTGTTCTACGTGGCGGCCACCCGCGCACGGCAGCGTCTGGTCGTCACGGCGGTGTCGGGCGACGACGAGCAGCCGTCGCGGTTCCTCGACGAGCTCGATCCGCTCGACGACGAGCGCCCGTTCGCGTCCGGGTTGCGTGGTGCGCACCTGCCCGATCTCGTCGCCGAGCTCAGGGCGGCCGCATGCGATCCGTCGGTGTCGCGGCCCGAGCGTGCCGCCGCCGCTGCCGAGCTGGCTCGTCTGGCTAGCGCTGGCGTATCGGGCGCGCATCCCGACACGTGGTGGGGCCTGGCTGCGGTCTCGGACCCTGGTCCGGTCGCCGACCCCGAGCGTCCGGTGCCGGTCAGCCCCTCACGGATCGAGTCGTTCCTGCGCTGCGAGATGCGGGCACTGCTGACCGGGCTCGGCGCCCGTGAGGGTGACGAGATAGGGGCGTCGCTCGGCACGCTGATTCACGACGTTGCCGCCAGCGCCCCCGACGACGCCGACCTGCCGGCGTTGGAGACCCTGCTCGACGCGCGATGGCATCGGCTCGACTTCGGTGCTTCGTGGCTGGCCGAGCACGAGCGTGAACGGGCACGGACGATGCTCGCGAAGCTGGTCGACTGGCTGCGGAGCACCCGCGGCGAGCTCGATCTCGTGGCGACCGAGCAGGGCTTCGACGTGGTCGTCGGCGACGCGCGGTTGCGCGGGCGCGTCGACCGGCTCGAACGCGACGCCGACGGCCGGTCGGTGGTGATCGACCTGAAGACGGGCAAGTCCAAGGCCGATGACCCGCCGACGAACCTGCAGCTCGGCGCGTACCAGCTCGCGATCCAGGCGGGCGGATTCGGCGAGGCCGAGCGGCCCGGGGGAGCGCGGCTCGTCCAACTCGGCACCGAGCGCAAGAGCGTGGACCAGCAGAGCCAGCCGCCGCTGGACGACGACCCGCGGTGGATCGCCGATCAGGTCACCTACGTCGCTGAGCGCTTCCGCGGCGGCGAGTTCACTGCCACGGCGAACTCCTACTGCGGTGCCTGCGACGTCCGGTCGAGTTGCCCCCTGATGCCCGAGGGCCGGCAGGTGACCGCATGAACGGCGTGTCCGCCGTCGAGCTGGCGGTGCTGCTCGGGCTCGACGCACCGACCGACGAGCAGGCCGCCGTGATCGAGTCGCCGATGGCGCCGGCGGTCGTGATCGCCGGCGCGGGCTCCGGCAAGACCGAGACGATGGCTGCCCGCGTGGTGTGGCTGGTGGCCAACCGGCTCGTGGCGCCGGAGGAGATCCTCGGCCTGACGTTCACCCGCAAGGCGGCGGCCGAGCTGGGGCGCCGCATCCGGTGGCGGCTGGCGAGCTGGCGTCACGTCGTCGAGCACGAGCGGCCGGATGACCACGTGGCCCTCACCGAACTGCTGGCCGGCGAGCCGACGGTGCTGACGTACTCCGCGTACGCCGCCCGGCTGGTCAGCGAGCACGCGATGCGCGTGGGCGCCGAGCCGAATCCGCGGTTGCTGTCGCAGGCAGTCTGCTGGCAGCTCGCCGACTCCGTGGTCCGCCGCTACCGCGGATCGCTGCCGCGGGGGGTCGGCGCGCTGGCGTCGGTGACGCAGTACGTCATGACGCTGACCGCGCAGTTCGTCGACCACCTGGTCGAGCCCGACGTCGTCGAGGCGTATTGCACGCAGGTCGTCGACGAGCTGATCGCGATCTGCGACGGCGAGCCGCCGGTGTCGACCGACGCGGGCAAGCTGGCCACGTCGCTGCGGCACCGCTTGGCGCTGCTGCCGCTGGTCCGCGACTACGCGACCGCGAAGCGCGCCCTGGACGCCGTCGACTTCGGCGACCAGATGTCGCTGGCCGCCCGACTCGCCGAGATGCCCGACGTCGTCGCTGCCGAGCGCGAGCGGTACGGCGCCGTGCTGCTGGACGAGTACCAGGACACCGGCCATGCCCAGGCTCGGTTGCTGCACGGGTTGTTCGGCGGAGCGCATCCGGTGACGGCCGTGGGCGATCCGTTCCAGTCGATCTACGGATGGCGCGGCGCCAGCGCGGGCAACATCCATCGCTTCACGGCCACGTTCCGAGGCGCGACGGGAGAGCCGGCTCTGCGCTTCCCGCTCACGACGAGCTGGCGCAACGACGAGACCGTGCTGCACGCCGCGAACGCCGTGGCCACGCCACTGCGCACGGGCGACGCGACCATCGAGCTGCGGCCGCGCCCGAAGGCCGGCACCGGGCAGATCCGAGCTGCCGTCGTCGAGACCGTCGAGGACGAGGCGCGCTGGCTGGCGGCTCGGATGAGCGCCGAGTGGCAGGCGCTCCCGGTGGGCGACCGTACTGCCGCGGTGCTGGTCCGCCGCCGCACGCAGATCGACGAGGTGCGCTTGGCGCTGCTCGCCGAGAGCTTGCCGGTCGAGGTGATGGGCCTCGGCGGGTTGCTCACGACACCCGAGGTGGTCGACGTCGTGGCGACGCTGCGGGTGCTGGCCGACCACAAGTCCGGGGCGGCACTTGCCAGGCTGCTCGCCGGTGCGCGCTGGCGGATCGGCGCGCGTGACCTCGCCGCGCTCAGCGCCCGGGCGAGCGAGCTTGCCCGCCAGCGGCGTCCGGCCGGTGCCGACCAGCAGGATCAGCCCGTCGACCAGGGCAGCCTGATCGAGGCCCTCGACGACCTCGGCCGGTCCGAGCGGTACTCGCCGGCCGGCTATGCGCGGATGACGGCGCTCGCCGACGAGCTGCGCCCGCGCCGGCGTCGGCCGGGTGCACCTCGACCGGTTCCTGGACGAAGCCGCCCGGTTCGCCGCCGAGGCCGACGAGGCGACGCTGACCGCGTTCCTGGCCTTCCTGGACGCCGCCGAGGTCGAGGAGAACGGTCTCGAGACCGGCGAGGTTGCCGTCGAGAAGGAGCGGGTGCAGATCCTCACCGTGCACGCGGCGAAGGGGCTGGAGTGGGACGTCGTCGCCGTGCCGGGGCTCGTCGAGGGCGTCTTCCCGGCCGATCCGAGGAGCGTGGACTGGACGCGCACCCGGCAACTGCTGCCGGCGCCGCTGCGCGGCGACAGCGCCGACCTGCCCGCGCTCGCCCTCGACGGCGCCGGTGACCGCAAGCAGCTCGCGCAGATCCTCAAAGACCACGCGGCGCAGGTCAAGCAGCGGCACCGCGACGAGGAGCGCCGGCTCGCGTACGTGGCGTTCACCCGGGCGAGGTCGGTGCTGCTCGCGAGTGGCTACGCGTGGGACACCGCCAAACTGGCGCGGACGGTGTCGCCGTTCCTCGACGAGATACGCGCGTTCGCCGACGTGGACGAGTGGTTCGTCGCCGAGACCGACGCCGAGAACCCCCGGCTGGGCGTGCCGCAGTCGGCTTGCTGGCCGCCTGATCCGCTCAACGCGCGCCGTCCGGACGTCGAGGCCGGAGCCGCCCTCGTGCTCGCAGCAGTGAGCAACAACGGCACGGAGCCCCGTCACGGCGAGATGCCCTTGCCAGGGCTGGTCGACGATCCGGCCACACGAATCGCGGCCTGGCGCCGAGACGTCGACCTGCTACTCACCGAGCGGGAACGCCTCGCCGGCGGCGACGCCATCGAGGTCGCATTGCCGCGGCAGCTGTCCGTCTCACAGCTGGTCGCGTTGCGGCGCGATCCGGACGGGCTGGCCAGGCGACTGCGACGGCCGCTGCCGAGCCGACCGGCACCGCTCGCCCGCCGCGGCACGGCGTTCCACGCTTGGCTGGAACGGCGATGGTCCGCGCAGGCACTGCTCGATGTCGACGACCTGCCCGGTGCCGCCGACGAGACCGCCGACGACGCCGATGTCGCTGCGCTGCGTGCCGCGTTCGAGGCCAGCGCGTGGGCAGATCGCACTCCGGTCGAGGTCGAGGTGCCGTTCGAGATGGCGATCGAGGGCACGGTCGTCCGCGGCCGGATGGACGCCGTGTTCGCCGAGCCCGCGTCCGGCGGATACACCGTCGTCGACTGGAAGACCGGCGCTCGGCCCACCGGCGCCGAGGCCGACGCCGCCGCGGTCCAGCTGGCCGCATACCGGCTCGCCTGGGCGGCACTGTGCGGGGCCGAGCTGGCGAGCATCGGGGCGGCCTTCCACTACGTCCGCAGCGACGAGACCGTCGCGCCCGTCGACCTGCTCGACGCCGACGGCCTGCGGCGCCTCGTCACGGGCGAGAAGGCGTGACCTCGGCGATGTCCACCTAAGTCCGGACGCTAACGTCACGAGCATGACCCCGCCCACGCAGCCTCGCCAGTACGTCGACGCCCACCGCGACGAGCTGCTCGCCGACCTCGACCAGTGGCTGCGCATCCCGGGGATCAGCGCACAACCCGAGCATCACGGCGACGTCGCGCGCAGCGCCGAGTGGTTCGCCGAGGCGGCGCGTGCCACGGGGTTCCCGACTGTCGAGATCTGGCCGACGAAGGGTCTGCCGGCCGTCTATGCCGAGTGGCCCAGTGACGACCCGGACGCTCCCACGGTGGTCGTCTACGGCCACCACGACGTGCAGCCCGTCGATCCGATCGCGTCGTGGCACACCGACCCGTTCGACCCGACCGTCGACGGCGACGTGTTGCGTGCGCGCGGCGCGTCCGACGACAAGGGCCAGTTGCTCTTCCACCTGCTCGGGCTGCGCGCGCACCTGGCGGCAACCGGGCGGACGAGCCCGGCGGTGAGCCTGAAGTTCCTGATCGAGGGCGAGGAGGAGTCGGGCTCGCCGAACTTCGAGGATCTGCTCGCCGAACGGCGCGACCGCCTCGACTGCGACGTCGTCGTCGTCACCGACACCGGCATGTTGGCCCCGGACGTGCCGAGCACCGTCACCGGCATGCGCGGCCTGGTCGTCTGCACCGTCGACTTCCACGGCCCCGACCTCGACCTGCACTCCGGCGTGTTCGGCGGGGCCGTACCGAACCCGGCCACGGCCATTGCCCGGCTGGCCGGCGCCCTGCACGACGACGCCGGCCGCGTCCTGATCCCCGGCTTCTACGACGACGTCCTCGAGCTCACCGGCGACGAGCGCGAGCTGTTCGCCCGGGTGCCCGCCGACGACACCGAGTTCCTCACCGTCGCGCACTCGCGGGCGCTGGCCGGCGAGCAGGGTTACAGCACCCTCGAGCGGATCGGCGCGCGGCCCACCGCCGAGGTCAACGGCCTGTGGGGTGGCTACATGGGCGACGGCAGCAAGACGATCGTGCCGACCGACGCCCACGTGAAGTTGTCGTTCCGCCTGGTCGCGAACCAGGATCCGCGCAAGATCACAGCGGCGGTCGAGCAGTTCGTCGCCGAGCACACGCCGCCGGGCATCGACGGCCGGATCGAGTGGGAGGGCGAGGGCGTTGCGCCGTGCCTCGTCCCGCTCGGCACGCCGGCCTATCTGGCGCTGACCGACGCGATCAGCCGGGCGTTCGACGGCGCGGCGGTGCTTCCCACGCGCGAGGGCGGCAGCGGCCCCGAGGCCGCGATCCAGCAGGCGCTCGACGTGCCGCTGGTGTTCCTCGGCGTCGGGCTGCCCGACGACCAGATCCACGCGCCGAACGAGAAGGTCAGCCTGTCGATGCTCTATCGGGGAGCGGAGGCCACAGCGCTGCTCTGGGAGAACTTCGCCCGTGTCGGCCGGGCCGCACTCGCGCAGGACGCCATCGAATGAGAAGCGCACGAGGTGCGGCGGCACTGGTCGTTGCCGCGCTGCTCCTAGCCGGATGCACCCAGACGGTCGCCGGCCACGGCGGGCCACCGGGACAGCCCGGCTCGTCGGACCCGCCCGGCACGAGCGCGGCGCCGTCCGGCAGCGGCACGCCGTCCTCGTCCGCGCCACCGTCCGGACCGTCGTCCTCCGCGCCGCCGCCTGGCGCGCACCTGGCCTGCCCCAACGTCATCGACAAGACGGCGCACCTCGCCTACGACTGCATCATCCACGCGATGGCGAAGGATTCCGACACGATCTGGCCGCTCAAGTTCACCAAACAGGTGGACCTCGACTGGACGATGGACGAGGGCTCCAGCCACGTCGACGTCACTGGCAACGGCAACGTCACCGTGCTCGCCAACGGCTTCGCGTCGGCGATGGGTGCGCAGGAGTACGGGCCGAATGCCGGCGTCAAGAAGATCAGCGAGGCCGACATCACGGTCGCCGGTCGCAAGGCCCATCTCGTCGAGAGCCTGCTGACGCTCGATCCCGACTTCCGCGCGCAGCGCCACCTGAAGGTGAAGCAGGAGCGGCTGTGGGTCGTCGTGGTGCAGATCGGCTCGGACCAGTTCTCCGCCTGGTACGTGTCGATACCCGACGTGCGCAAGGCGCTGTGGCCCCGGGTTCCCGGATTGATAAAGCGAATCAAGGTCGTCTGAGTCGCTGTCGGCGCGGGCCGTAGGGTGGTCGGGTGCCCCGTGTCGCCACGCTCGCGTCTCACGCGAAGAAGCCGCCCAGCCCGTCCTTCGATCTCACCCACATCACGTTGCCCAACGGCCTGCGTGTCGTGCTCGCTCCGGACCGCTCCGCTCCGGTCATCGGCATCGCGGTGCTGTACGACGTGGGCTTTCGGTCCGAGCCCGAGGGGCGCACCGGATTCGCGCACCTCTTCGAGCACCTCATGTTCCAGGGCTCGGCCAACCTGGAGAAACTCGAACACTTCCGCTACGTGCAGTCCTCCGGCGGCATGTTCAACGGCAGCACGCATCCGGACTTCACGAACTACTTCGAGGCGCTCCCGTCGAACGCTCTGGAGCGAGGTCTGTTCCTGGAAGCCGACCGGATGCTCTCCCCGCGGATCACCGAGGAGAACCTGGCCAACCAGATCGCGGTGGTGAAGGAGGAGATCCGGGTCAACGTGCTCAACCGCCCGTACGGCGGCTTTCCGTGGCTCGAGCTGCCTCCGGTGCTGTTCGACACATTCCCCAACGCGCACAACGGATACGGCGACTTCGTCGACCTGGAGAGCGCCACGGTCGGCGACGCGGCGGACTTCTTCGACCGCTACTACGCGCCGTCCAACGCAGTGCTGGCCGTGGCCGGCGACATCGACCTGGACGAGACGGCGGCGCTGATCGACAAGCATTTCGGGGTGGTCGCCAAGCGCACGACACCGAAACGCCCCGACTTCGGCGAACCGCCGCTCACCGGCGAGCGCCGCGGCTCGGCGACAGACGCCCACGCGCCGATCCCTGCCCTGGCGATCGGTTATCGCGTGCCGGATCCCGTCGGTGACTTCGACGCGCACCTGGCCAACGTGCTGCTCACCGAACTGCTCTGCGAGGGCGACGCGTCGCGGCTGCAACGCCGCCTGGTGCAGCGCGATCACCTGGTCACCGACGTGTCGGCGTATCTCGGCGGGTTCGGCGATCCGTTCGACGAGCGCGACCCCAGCGTGCTGACGATCAACGCCCGCTACCCGAACGCCGGTGCGCTGGATCGCATCGTCGGCGCCGTCGACGACGAACTCAGTCGCCTCGTCGAGGACGGCCTGGCAGAAGGCGAGCTCGACCGGGTGCGCACGCGGCTGCTCAGCGTCTTGTTGCGCGACATGGACGCCGTCATCTCGCGCACCCTCAACTTCGCCAAGTTCGAGCTCGTGTTCGGGCAGGCCGGCCTGATCGAGCAGATTCCGCAACGCCTGGCCGCGATCACCGAAGCCGACGTGCAGGCCGCCGCCGCGGCGTTGCGTCCCGATCGCCGAGCCGTCGTCGAACTCATCGCGGGCGGAGCGAAGTCGTGACCGTCCCTGACCTGACCGCTCCCCGCCGCGCCAAGAAGCTCACCACCCTCGACCGCACCCTGGACTCCGGGCTGCGCGTGCTTGTCGTGCGCAAGCCGGGAGTGCCGCTCGTCGAACTGCGCCTGCGGGTGCCGTTCCTGTCCGGACGGGCCGCGCAACCGGCCCGGGCGGCGCTGCTGTCCGATTCGGCGCTCACCGGCACCGACCGGTACGACCGGGCCGGTCTCGCGGCCGCCGTGCAGAGCCTCGGCGGCGATCTCACCGTCGGCGTCGACGCCGACCGCCTGCTGCTGTCAGGCAATGCGCTCGCCACCAGCCTTCGCGGGCTCCTCGACGTGATGGCCGACGTTCTCGTCGGGGCCGCCAAGCGGATGTGGGGCGACCATCCCTACGCGCGCGACCTGCCCGAGGTCGACGACGTCGCGAGCGCCACCGCGGCACAGGTTCGTCGGCTGCACACCGAGCGCGTCCGGCCGGACGGTGCCGTGCTCGTCGTCGTGGGCGACGTGTCGCCGGCGCGCACGCTCGACCAGGTCGCTACCGCGCTGGACGGCTGGACCGGCGCGCCGACCGCCTCACGGGTGCCCGCGTTGCCGGACATCACGACCGGCCCGCTCGAGCTCGTCGACCGCGCCGACTCGGTGCAGTCCTCGCTGCGGCTGGCCGCGTCCGCCTTGACGCGCCACGACGATCGCTACCCCGCGCTGCAACTGGCGAACCTGATCTTCGGCGGCTACTTCTCCTCGCGGTGGACCGAGAACATCCGCGAGGACAAGGGCTATACGTACGGCCCGCACAGCGGCATCGACCACCACACGCTCGGCTCGGCGCTGCACCTGCAGGCCGAGGTGGCCACCGAGGTCACGGCGCCCGCGCTGCTCGAGACGCTCTACGAACTAGGCAGGTTCGCGCTGTTGCCGCCGACGCCGCAGGAGGTCGAGTCGGTGCGGCAGTACGCGATCGGCACGCTGGCGCTCTCGACAGCCACGCAAGCCGGCCTCGCGTCGACGCTCGCCGGGTTGGCCGGGGTCGGCCTCGGACCCGAGTGGCTGGCCGAGCATCCACGCCGACTGGCCAAGGCCACCCTGGACGAAGTTGCCGCAGCCGCGGCGGAGTTCTTCGCGCCGTCGCGATTCGTGACCGTCGTCGTCGGTGATGCGTCGACGGTCCGCGGGCCGCTGTCGGCGATCACCTCCGTGGCGTGATGACCGATCCGGTCGGGCCGCCGCGCCTGGCCCGTGCGTCCTACGACCGGGCGGCGCTGCATCGTCCCGACTCGGCGTGGATCGCGCAGGCCTGGACGCGCGCGCGGGTGATCGTGATCAGCCCGTCAGCGTCAACACCGGTGCAGCGAGGCGACGGCGCGGTCCGGCTGTCGTTTCGCGAACCGTCCACTGTGGACGGTGTGCGGCGCTTCCTCGGCGTCGTCGACGACGTCCCCTACTTCACGGTCACCGTCGACGAGGACGACGACGGCTGGGCGAACCTGCGCGAAGTCGGTGCCGGCGCGGACGACGTGCAGGCCGGCCTGCTGACCAGTGCCGTGGCCCTGGAGCAGTGGCACTCGCGGCATCAGCACTGCCCGCGCTGCGGCGCCGAGACGTTCGAGACCCTCGCCGGCTGGACGCGCACGTGCCGCGAGGACGGCAGCGAACATTTCCCGCGCACCGACCCCGCGGTGATCATGCTGGTGCGCGATGACGCGGATCGCTGCCTGCTCGGGCGGGGCCACGCCTGGGGAGATCGGCGGTTCTCCACGCTGGCCGGATTCGTCGAGCCCGGCGAGTCGCTCGAGGCGGCCGTCGCCCGCGAGGTGTTCGAGGAGGTCGGCGTCACCATCACCGACGTCCGTTACGTGGCGAGCCAGCCCTGGCCGTTCCCGTCCTCGTTGATGCTCGGCTTCACCGCTCGCCTGGACGGTGACCCGACCCTGCACCTGGACCCCAAGGAGATCGCCGAGGCGCACTGGTTCACGCGCGACGAGGTGCGCCGGGCAGCCGTATGGACCGACGGCCCCGAGTCGCCCGACGACGACGCGCGGCTGGCCGGCGTGTCGCCGCAGCTGTCGATCTCGCGCTACCTCATCGACGGCTGGCTCGCCGGCCGCTGGTGAGTCCGCTGATTGCTGGATGACGCGGGTCGTCGAGCCGGATGACGATGTCGGCGTGGCCGACCGGGTCGACGTCCTCGTCGTAGGCCGCGAAGGCGGGCAGCGTCCAGGCCCACTCGTCCGGCATCCGGCGCGCCCGTCCGGCGGCGCTCACCGCCAGGTGGATCGTGCGGTCGAACGGCAGCCCGGCGCCGAGTAGCAGCTCGCCGCTGAGCACGAGGATCGCGCCCTGCCCTGCCGCCTGCCGGGGTTCGCGAGTGGCCCGATTAGTCACCGGGTCGCGCAGCGATGGCAGGTACTCGCCCGCGCCGTCGGGTCCGAGCGGGGTGAGCACCTCGCGGAGCAGTGCGTCGGCGTCGAGCCAGTCGTGGCCGAACGCGTCGACGTCATGGCGCCCGCGTTCGAGGCGTACCGACGCGTCACGCCAGAACGTGTCCGCTCGGACGCGCACGACCGCGCGGCCCAGAGCGCGCAACGGCGCGATCAGCGCATCCGCGAGCGCATGCGGGTGCGCCGAGCGCGGCCCGTCGAGCGCGACGCGCAGGGCGCGGCCAGGCGGACTGACAGCATCCAGGTCGGCAGCCAGGACGTCCGGCAGGTGGGCCGGGTCGACGGCCGAGTACGTGCGCGCCACCGCGCTGACGCTAGTGCGGCGGCGATGTCGGTGCCGATGCGTACCGTGCTCGGTGATGCCTCAGACACTGCCGGAATATCGCGAAGAGCCCGCACGCGCGGAGCTGCGCGAGTTCGTCCGTGCCGTATGGTCGCTCGACTCCGGCGGACGCACTACCGAGGCGGTGCTGCCCGACGGCTGTATCGACATCGTCTGGCGCGGCGGCTACGGCCTGGTTTGCGCGGGCCCCGACACAGGTGCGGTGACGGTCGAGCGGCCCGCGGCGGCGACAGTGATCGGCGTCCGGTTCCGGCCCGGAGCCGCCCCGGCCATGCTCGGCGTGCCGGCCGACGCGTTGCGTGATCTGCGGACACCGCTCGCCGCCCTGTGGGGGCGAGCGGCCGACCGGCTCGAGGAGCGCATCGCCGCTGCGCCAACGACGCGAGCGCGCCACGAGATCCTGCAGGCGCAGCTGGTCAGCCGCTTGCCGACCGTCGAGCGCCCCGATCGGATGGTGAGCGGTGCGGTGGCGATGCTGAACGCGAGCGGTTTGCGGCACGTCAACGGCCTTGGTGACGCGATCGGGATCAGTGAGCGCCAGTTGCGGCGCCGATTTCACGCGACGGTCGGTTACGGCCCAAAGACGCTGGCCCGGATCCTTCGCCTGCAGCGCATGTTGGCGCTCGCGTCGCGCGGTGAGCTGGCCCGAGTCGGGCTGGCCGGGATCGCGCTCGCGGCCGGCTACGCCGACCAGGCTCACATGACGGCCGAGTGCACGCGGCTCGCCGGCAAGCCGCCGGCCAGGCTGATCGCGTCTCGCGCCTCCGCCGTCCGTTTTCTCAAAGAGATCCCGCCGGCCGTCGCCTAGGGTCGGCCGCTATGGACCAGCGAATCAGCCTGATCACCCTTGGTGTCACCGACGTGCCGCGCGCCCGGGCCTTCTACGAGGCGCTCGGCTGGACCGCCGACGCCCAGCCGGACGCCGAGACAGTGTTCTTCCAGGCCGGCGGGATCGTCGTCGGGCTCTGGGTCCGTGCCAAGCTCGCTGTCGACTCTGCCGTGCAGGACGGCGGCGGCTGGGGCGGCATCACGCCCGCCCACAACGTGCGGTCGCGGCAGGAGGTCGACGCGATCATCGAGCAGGCGCGAGCCGCCGGGGCGACGATCGGCCGCGAGCCCGCCGAGACGTTCTACGGCGGCTACGCCGGGGTCTTCCACGACCCGGACGGCCACGCGTGGGAGATCGCGCACAACCCGTACTGGACGGTCCGCGACGACGGGTCGGTCAGCCTCGCGGGCGACTAGGTACCCGCCCCGCTGAATAGTCGGAGGGCGCTGGCACGATCGGGATGTGATCGCCGAAGACGCCGAGGCCGTGCTGGCCGGGCTCGATCCCGAACAGCGGGCCGCCGCGACAGCGGTACGCGGGCCGGTCTGCATTCTCGCCGGCGCGGGCACAGGCAAGACGCGGGCGATCACGCACCGGATCGCCTACGCCGTCCGCTCGCAGGCGATACCGCCGACCCAGTTGCTCGCGGTCACGTTCACCGCGCGCGCCGCGAGTGAGCTCCGCAGCCGCCTGCTGCGCCTCGGCGCGGCCGGGGTGCAGGCGCGGACGTTCCACGCCGCGGCGTTGCGCCAGCTGCGCTACTTCGCGCCGCGCGTGCTCGGCGGCGCGATGCCCGAGGTCGTCGACAACCCGATCCGGCTGGTCAGCAACGCCGCAGCCCGCGCACGCCTGCGCACCGACCGCGCCGAGCTGCGCGATCTCGCCAGCGAGATCGACTGGGCCAAGGCGGTGCTCGCCACACCCGACGACTACCCGAAGCGGGCATCGGCCGCGGCCCGCCAGCCACCGCTGAGCCCGGCCACCGTTGCCGAGGTCTACGCCGAGTACGAGCAGGCCAAGCGCCGAGCCGGTCAGGTCGACTTCGCCGATCTGCTACTCATCATGGCGGGCGCGATCGAGCAGTACGGCGACGTCGCCGAGGAGCTGCGCTCGCGGTACCGGCACTTCGTCGTCGACGAGTACCAGGACGTCTCGCCGCTGCAGCAACGGCTGCTCGACGCGTGGCTCGGCGGTCGCGACGACCTTTGCGTCGTGGGCGATCCGAACCAGACCATCTACTCCTTCGCGGGCGCGACGCCCGGTTATCTGCTCGACTTCCGGGCGCGGTATCCCGAGGCCGTCGAGGTGCGCCTGCACCGCGACTACCGGTCGACGCCACAGGTCGTCGAGCTGGCGAACAAGCTGGTCAGTCGCGCCCGCGGGTCGGCCGTGAGGTTGTCTGGCCAACGTGCCGACGGTGCACCGCCGACGTTCGCCGAGTACGACGACGAGCCGGCCGAGGCCGCGGATGTGGCCGTCCAGTGCCGGGCCTTGCTGGACGCTGGTACGCCGGCCGCCGAGATTGCGGTGCTGTTCCGGGTCAACGCGCAGTCCGAGGTGTACGAGAAGGCGCTTGCCGACGCCGGCATCGCCTACGTGCTGCGCGGCGGCGAGCGGTTCTTCGACCGTCCCGAGATCCGCGAGGCCCGACTGCTGTTGCGCGGTGCGGCCCGGGCCGATGCGGGCGAGCAGCCCCTTTCCGACGCGGTTCGCGGCGTGCTGTCGAGCGTCGGCTGGCATCCCGACAGCCCGCCGGCGGGCGGCGCCACGCGCGAACGCTGGGAATCACTCGCCGCGCTCGCGAGCATGGCCGACGATCTGGCCGCTGCCGATCCTGGTGCCCACCTGCAGCAACTGGTCGCCGAGCTCGACGAGCGAGCCGCGGCCCAGCACGCGCCGACCGTGCAGGGCGTCACGCTGGCCTCGCTGCACAGCGCGAAGGGCCTGGAATGGGATGCCGTGTTCCTGGTCGGGCTGACCGACACGACCATGCCGATCCAGCACGCGACGACCGATGAACAACTCGCCGAGGA
>WNGI01000539.1_pt1 | contig 30305 bp, 30 predicted proteins | sample 5400621 | NCBI WGS metagenome assembly WNGI01 (sample SAMN13153374, study PRJNA577476) | soil metagenome | isolation source: 20 cm soil or saprolite under Garry oak tree replicate 1 | place: USA:California | collected 2016-06-15
ATCGACACGAAGAACTTGACCGAAGATAACGCATGGTATTCTCAGTCTGGACACTTGACTTTTTACCCGCTACAGCAGGGGGCTAACGTTGTCTTTGCCAACGGAGTATATGCCGATCTCCTGGTCACCAGGGTCGGAACGACCAAAGAGGTCAGAGGCTTCGTCAACGGTTCGCCCGAAGTCGATGTCACAGACTCGGGTGACATCGGCGTCTTCTCGGGCCCCAATAACATCATCACCTTCTTTGAAGATGACTTTCAATGTTGCAATCGGGCAGAAGCCTCTCCAGGCACCGTTCAGCGCATCCAGATCTTCGACGGCCCGGTAAACCCGGTACCGGAACCATCGTCGTTCTTACTGCTTGGCACAGGCATACTCCCCTTGATCGGGAAGAGCTGGAAGCGCGCACACCCGACCAAGCCGGCGTAATTCGCGGTTCTTCGTCTTCGGCCGGTCTGACTGCCGGCATCCTCGCGTCGGAATCCGAATGCATGCCCGGCCCGCCACGAGGCGGCGCCACAAGGATCACCCCCGCGCCCAATCGAATGGTGATCGTCACCGGCGTACCAATGAATCGCAGAAGCGCAGAGGGGTGAGCCGTATGCGGAGAGTGCTGGTGTTCCTCGCGGTCCTGATGGTGCCCGGGATGATGCTGGGCCTGGCGGCCCGCGACAACGTGAGCGCCCAGGCCCCCGTGAAGATCGGAGTGCTCCTGCCCCTGAGCGGGAACGCCGGGGCGGCGGGCCAGGCATCCAAGGCGGCGATCGAGGTCGGGGCCGAGATCGTGAACGAGGCGCATCCGGAGATGCCCACCCTCCCGCTGGCCGCGGCGGCGGGCCTGCCGAGGCTCGGCGGCGCTCGGATCGAACTCATCTTCGCGGACCATCAGGGCAACCCGTCCATCGGCCAGAGCGAGGCCCTGCGGTTGATCACCCAGGAGCACGTCGTGGCGCTCCAGGGCGCCTACCAGTCCTCCGTGACCTTCGCCGCGACGACCGTGGCCGAGCGCAACGAAATCCCCTGGATGGTGGGCGACTCATCGTCGCCGAACATCACGGGCCGCGGGTTCAAATGGGTGTTCCGCACGACACCGATCGGGCCCGACTTTGCCAATGCCTACGTGGGCTTTCTGGCCGATGTCAACAAGATGGGGCATCCGGCCAAGACGATCGCCATCGTCAACGAGAACACGGAATACGGCACTTCGGTGGGCGGGGTGATTCGCGACCGGGCGGTCAAGGACGGCTATCAGGTCGTCGCGCAGATCCCGTACAACGCGAACGGCACGGACGTCTCGGCGCAGGTGCTCCAGCTGAAGGAGAAGGATCCCGACGTCGTCATCTTCGTCAGTTACACCTCGGACTCCATCCTCTATATGAAGACCTTCAAAAACCTGAGCTATCAACCCAAGATGGTGATCGGGGACGACTCCGGGTTCTCCGATCCCTCGTTCGTCAAGAGCGTCGGGACGATCGCCCAGGGGGCCATCAACCGCAGCGCCTGGTCGATCGGCAGGCCGGGCAGCGCCACGTACCGGATCAACGAGATGTACAAGGCGAAGACCGGGCGGGATCTCGACGACACCAGCGGCCGCAACATGCAGGGCTTTCTGGTCCTCGCCGACGCCATCAACCGCGCCGGCTCCGCGGCCCCGGAGGCCATCCGCAAGGCCCTCGCGGAGACGACCCTCACCCCGCGGCAGCTGATGATGGGGTACAAGGGCGTCCGTTTCGATGCGACCGGCCAGAACATCCTGGCGTACACGTACGTCACCCAGTTGATCGGCACCGACTATGTCACCATCTGGCCGGCCTCCGCGGCGCAGCACGCGCTGGAATGGCCGTTTAAGGGCTCGCAGCAATAGGGAGCGGTGACCACAGCCGCCCAGGTGGTCGCCGGCGGCCTCCTGCTGGGGGCCGTGTACGCGCTGTTTTCTTCCGGCCTGACGCTGATCTGGGGCATGATGAACGTCGTGAACTTCGCCCACGGAGACTTCGTCATGGTCGGGATGTACATCGCGTTGCTCGCGGTCACGTGGCTGCACGCGGGACCGCTGGCGTTTTCCCTGCTCGCCGCCGTCCTCCTGTTCGGGTTCGGCACGGTCGTCTACTACGGGTTGATCCGCCGCGTCATGCGCGGCCCCATGCTGGCGCAGCTCCTGTCCACCTTCGGGCTGGCCCTCCTGATCCGCTACTCCGCGTTTTGGATTTTCTCAGCGACCGCAGTTCGTCGCGGGCATCGTCGCCCTCGCCCTGACGCTGGGATTGCACGCCCTGCTCACCCGGACGGCGCTCGGCAGCCAGATTCTGGCGGTCGCCGAAGACCGCCAGGCGGCGATGCTGATGGGGATCAACCCCGACCGGATGCAGGCGCTGGCCTGGGGGATGGCCTCGGCCGCCGCCGGCATCGCGGGCGCGCTGATCGCGACGTTCTATTACATCTCGCCGACCGTGGGGGAATCGCTCGCGCTGATCGCCTTTGTGGTGGTCGCCTTCGGGGGATTCGGGAGCGTGCCCGGCGCGATGGTGGCCGGCCTCCTCATCGGACTGATCGAGGCGACCTCCGCCTTCTACATCGGCCCGGTGTATCAGGATGTGGTGGTGTACGCCCTCTTCGTGGGGATCCTCTGGGTGCGGCCCCAGGGGCTGATGGGGCAGCGCGCCTGATGCGGTGGAGGTGGGCGGCCGTCCTCGCGGCGCTGCTCCTGGCCCCGCTGGTGCTGCGGGGGGCGTTCTACGAGCGCACCATGGCCCTCGTGCTGCTGGCGGCGATCTCCGCCTCCGCCTGGAACATCCTGGGCGGGTACGCGGGCCAGGTGTCCTTCGGCCACGCCATCTTCTTTGGCGCGGGGGCGTACATGCCGCTGCTCCTCTACAGCCGCTGGCAGAGCGCGCCGCTGCTGGGCGTGCCCGTCGGCGTGGCGGTGAGCATTGCGATCGCCTTGCTGATCGGCGCCCCCTCGTTCCGGCTGCAGGGCCACTACTTCTCCATGGCGACCATCGCCGTCGCCGAGCTCACCCGGATCCTCGTGAGCAACTGGCCGTTTCTCGGGGCGGCGGTGGGGCTGCAGGGTCCGGCGGGCGGACGGACCCTCTGGGACCTGTCGTTCCGCAGTTCGGTGCCGTACTACTACATCTTCCTGGTCGTCCTCGCCGTGCTGCTGGGCGCGACCGCATGGATGGAGCAGAGCCGGATGGGTTACTACCTGCGGGCGATCCGGGCCGGGGAGCGGGCGGCGCGCAGCCTCGGCGTTCCCGTGCGGCGGTACAAGCTGTATGCGCTGATGCTGAGCGCCACGTTCACGGCGCTCGCGGGGTCCTTGTACGCCCTCATGATCGGGTTCATCGACCCCGACAGCGGGCTCGGCATCCTCGTCTCCGTGCAGATGGTGATCGTCGCCGCCCTGGGCGGCGCCGGGACCCTGTCCGGCCCGCTGCTGGGCGCGGCCATCCTGGTGCCGCTGCAGACGGAGTCCAACACGCTGTTCGGCGGCGGGGGCACGGGCCTGACGTACATCTTCTATGGGGCGATCATCCTCCTGTTGTGCCGGTTCGAGCCGGGGGGCCTGCTGGAGTTGTGGCGGCGATACCTGGCCCCGCGGGTGCTCCGGCCGGAGAGGATCCGGAACGGCCATCCTGCTTAGCGCGCAGAACGTGACCAAGTCCTTCGACGGTTTCACCGCGGTCGCCCAGGCCGACCTGCGGGTGGACGAAGGGGAGATCGTCGGCATCATCGGGCCGAACGGCGCCGGGAAGTCTACCTTCTTCAACTGCCTGGCCGGCGAACTGCCGCCGACAGGCGGCTCCGTCGTGTTCAATGGCGCGGACGTGACCCGCGCGTCTCCTGAAGCGCACGCCCGGCTGGGCATCGCGCGGACCCACCAGGTGCCTGCCACGTTCGAGGAAATGACCATCCTGGACAACGCCATGGTCGGCGCCTTCCTCCGCCATCCGCGACGGGCCGACGCCCGAGCGGCGACGATGCGGGTCCTCGAGTTCACCGGCCTGGGGGCCCTCGCGCAGCACCGGGCCGGGACCCTGGGCACTCCCGGGCGCAAGCGGTTGGAGATCGCCCGGGCGCTGGCGACGGAGCCGCGCCTGCTCCTGCTCGACGAGGCGCTCGCCGGCCTCACGCCCTCCGAGATCCAGCAGGCCATCGCGCTGGTGCGCGCCATCCACAACATGGGCGTCACCCTGTTGATCGTTGAGCACCTCATGGAGGTGATCTTCACCCTGGCTCCCCGCGTCATCGTGTTCAACCAGGGAAAGATCATCGCCGAAGGCGCGCCCGCGGAGATCGTGAACAACCCGCTGGTCGTCGACGCCTACCTCGGCAAACGCCGGCCCGGCGGGAGGGCTCCGTGACCGGCGCGCTCAGCGTCACCCACCTCGAGGTGCGCTACGGCGACCTGGTGGGGGTGGCCGACGTTTCCCTGGAGGTGCGGCAGGGCAGCGTGGTGGCGCTGCTCGGCTCGAATGGGGCGGGGAAGACCACGACGCTGAACGCGATCGCCGGACTCGTGAGCGCCAGCGCCGGCGCGATTGAGTGGAGCGGGGAGCGCATCGAGCGCGTCGGCGCCGCCCGCATCGTGCGGAAAGGGTTGACCCTTTCTCCCGAAGGCTGGCGCCTCTTTGCCAAACAGACCGTGGAGCAGAACCTGCGGCTGGGGGCGGTGGCCCTCTCCGACCGCGCGCGCCTCCCCCATCTCCTCGACCGGGTCTACACGCTCTTCCCCAGCCTGGCGCAGCGCGCGAAGCAGCGCGCCGGGACGCTGAGCGGAGGCGAGCGCCAGATGCTGGCCCTCGGCCGCGCGCTGATGAGCGACCCGAAACTGCTGCTGCTCGACGAGCCCTCCCTCGGCCTGGCTCCCACGATTGTGGACCTGCTCTACGAGACCCTCCGCCGCCTCCATCGGGATGGGCTGACCCTGCTGCTGGCGGAGCAGTCGGTGCATCTCGCCCTGGAGGTGGCCGACCGCGCCTACGTGCTGCAGACCGGCCGCACCGTGCTGGAGGGGCCCGCCCGGGAACTCCGGAACGACCCGCAGGTCCAGAACATTTACCTCGGGATCGGGAACGGCCGCCAGGAGCGCTAAGGCAGGATATCACCAGACACCCTCGCGAACGTCTTGTTCCACATTGATCGCGATGCACACCGTGTCCAGCGGCGCACCCGGCATCTATCCTCCGCACCAAATGCGCTCCACAGGGGGGGGTCATGGGGATCAAGGCGAAACACGCCCTCGTGACGGGCGGATCACGCGGGATCGGCAGGGGCATCGCGCTCAAGCTTGCCGAGCACGGCGTGCGCGTGGCGGTGCACTACTACCGGAACGAGCGCGCCGCCGCGGAAACGCTCTCGGAGGTGCGCAAGCGCGATTCCGAGGGGTTCATCGTGCAGGCCGACGTCTCGAGGCCCGATGCGATCAAGAAGATGTTCGACAAAGTCCGGTCCGAGTTCGGCAGCCTGGACATCTTTGTGAGCAACGCGCGGCCGGAGCTGCCGGAATTCTACCAGGGCCCCATGGACATTACCCCGGAGCAGTGGGACACGGCGTTTAACTCGCAGGCCCGGGCATTCTTGCTCGGGGTGCGCGAAGCGGCCCGGCTCATGCCGGACGGCGGAAGGATCTTCGCCATCACGTACGGCGCCGGGAGCCGCACGGGGAGCCTGCAGCCGTGGGTCGGCATGGGCTCGGCGAAGGCGGCGATGGAATCACTGGTCCGCTACTTCGCCGTCGGGCTGGCCAGGCGCGGCATCACGGTGAATGCCGTCAGCCCGGGGTGGACCGAGGACAGCGTGTTGAATACGCTCCCGGCCCAGGCGCAGGACCTCATCCGGAACTGGCACAAAGACGGGTGGACGCCGATGAGGCGATTGGGGACGCCGGCCGACATCGGAAACATCGTGGCGCTGCTCTCCACGGAAGAGGCGGCCTGGATGACGGGACAGGTGCTCTTCGCCGACGGGGGAGCGTCGTTGATGAATGCTGAGGTGCCTCCGGCCATACAGTTTGGCTAGAGGATCACCGGTCGCGTAGGGCCAAGTCTCACTCGGGCTCCGCGGGTCTCAGGCGCGGCCGCTTCAAAGGGGGGGACGGGTGGACGATCTCAGCGCACCCAAGGATCGCGTGTGCGCGGAAGTCGACGCGATGCGGGACGACCTCGTCTCGCTGAGCGCCCGCATCCACGAGCATCCGGAGGTCGGCCTGCAGGAGCATCAGGCGGCCCGCTGGCTCGGCGCGTTCCTCCAGGAGGCGGGATTCACCGTTGAACAGCCCATCGCCGGCCTGGAGACGGCGTTTCGCGCCCGGCATCGGGGAACCCAGGACCGCCCCCACGTCGCCCTGCTCGCGGAATACGATGCCCTCGCCGGGCTTGGACACGCCTGCGGCCACAACCTGATCTGCACGGCCAGCGTGGGCGCCGCCGCCGCCCTCCGCCGCGCCGTCCCCCGTTTGTCCGGGACGCTGACCGTCCTGGGAACGCCTGCCGAAGAGACGGCCGGCGGCAAGGTAATCATGGTCGATGCGGGGATCTTTTCCGGGATCGACGCCGCCATGATGTTCCACCCCTCGCGGAACAACTGGTGGACGCGGGGCGCCTTGGCCGCGCAGTCGCTGACCACGGCGTTCCACGGCCGCGCCGCGCACGCCGCGGCCATGCCGGAGGCGGGGATCAACGCGCTCAACGCCCTGCTCCTGACCTATCGCGCGATCGATGCGCTGCGCCAGCATGTGACGAGCGACGTCCGCATCCACGGCGTGATCACGCACGGCGGAGACGCGCCGAACATCGTGCCGGCGTTTGCGCAGGGAGAGTTTCTCGTCCGCGCGGTGACGCGTCGGGCCCTCGTGGACGTCATGGCGAAGGTCAGGCGCTGCGCCGAGGGGGCCGCCGTCGCGACCGGCGCGCGGGTCGAGCTGACGGAAGGGCTGGTCTACGCCGAGCGCAACAACAACCGCGCCCTGGCCGGTCTCTTCGCGGAGAACATGCGGCGCCTCCGCGTCGACGGCGAGCCGCCGCCCGCTCAAGGGGGCATCGGGTCCTCGGACATCGGCAACGTCAGCATGATCGTCCCCACGATCCACCCGTACCTCAAGATCGCCGATGATGTCTCGGGCCACACCCCCGAGTTCCGGGAGGCCGCCCGCTCTCCCCGGGGGTACGCGGCGATGCTCCTCGCGGCGAAGGGCCTGGCGATGACGGCGCTCGACGTGATGAGCCGCCCGGGGGCCGTGGACGAGATGTGGTCGGAGTTCCGGTCGGCCCCCGCATCCTCTCTGTGACCCCGCACTCCGCGCAGGGCCTTCGGCCCGCGTCCCTCACCTTCTACGGCGCGCCCCCCTGCGCCCCGGGGGCTGTCCCGGACGCCGACGTGGCGTTCGTGGGCGTGCCGTTCGATCTGGGCACCACGCTCCGGCCCGGCGCCCGCTTCGGTCCGGCCGCCGTCCGCGCGGCGTCGGCCTGGTACCGCTACATCGATGACGACGGGAAGGCCGCGGGCGGCTGGTTCGACCTTGACCTGGGGCGGTGGATCCTTCAGGGGATCACCATGGCCGACTGCGGGGACGTGGAGATCGCCCCCGCCGACATCACGGCGAATCTCGAGAGGATCACGGAGGGCGTCGCCGCGATCGTCGGCGCCGGCCGCCTGCCGGTGATCGTCGGCGGCGACCATTCCATCACCTATCCGGCGCTGCGCGCGTTTGCCGGGCGCGGCCCGCTCCACGTCGTGCAGTTCGATACGCATCAGGACTTCGTGGACGAGCGGCGGGGGACACGCCTGGGCCATGGGAACGTCATGCGCCGCGCCTCCGAATTGCCATTTGTCACCGGCATCTCACAGATCGGGATCAAGGGATTGCAGAAGTATCCCGAGCCCCTCTCGGCGGCCCAGACCTACGGAGCGCGCATCGTGACGGCCTCGGCGTTGCGCCGGGACGGGCCGGAGGCGGCGGCCCGCTCGGTCCCCGCCGGCGCGGCGTGCTACCTCACCGTTGACATCGACGTGCTGGACATCGCCCAGGCGCCCGGGACCGGCACGCCGGAGCCCGGGGGGCTCACGTACCGGGAGCTGTGCGAGGCCGCCCGCGCCGTCGTGAATCGCGGCCGGGTGGTGGGGCTCGACCTCGTCGAGGTGTCCCCGCCATACGATTGGGCCGAGGTGACGGCCCGCTCGGCGGCGCGCCTGGTCCTCGACGTGCTCGCCGCCATTTTTGCCAGGGAATCCGAAGGCAGGCCGGTCATCCAGGCCGCCGTAGAGGAGGGGAGAGCATGAACAGGCACGCGCGCGAGGGGAGGCTGTCCCGGCGGGAACTGCTCCGGGGGGTGAGCCTTGCCGGCGCAGCCCTGGGCATTGGGAGCGCCGAGCTCGAGCGGCTGATCCGGGCGGGACAGGTCATCGCGGCGGGCGACACGCTGGTGGTCGCGCAGGACACCAGCGTCCAGACCTTCGACCCGCAGATCGTCTACGACAACACGGTGCGCATCACCCGCGGGGTGTACGAGACCCTGGTCGCGCTCGACGGAAGCACCCCCAGGATCGTCCCCAGGCTCGCCACCGCGTGGACCGCTTCCCCGGATGTCCGGCAGTGGACGTTGACGCTGCGCCCCGGGGTCCGGTTCCATGACGGCGCCGCGTTCACGTCGGAGGCGGTGAAGGTCACGTTCGACCGGCTGATCAAGATCAATCGCGGGTTCGCCTATGCCTTCAAGCCGGTCGTCGCGAGCGTGGAGACGCCCGATCCGATGACGGTGCGGTTCAACCTGAGTACCCCCGACGCCGCCTTCCTGGCCAAGCTGGCGTCGACGTCGGGCGGGCTGGTCGTGAGTCCGAAGGCCGTCATCGAGCACGCCTCGGGCGACGACCTCGCGCAGGGCTGGCTCCGGGACCATACCGCCGGCACCGGTCCCTACATGCTCGAGCGCTGGGACAAGGGGCAGCAGCAGGTGACGCTCGGCCAGTTTCCGGGATACTGGGGCGGGTGGAACGGCGCGCACTTCAAGCGCATTATCTTCCAGATCGTGACGGAGGCGTCCACCCAGCGGCTGATGCTGGAGCGGGGGGACGCGGACGTCGCCACCATCGTGGCGCCCGACCTCATCGACGCCCTGGCTAGGCAGCCGGGCATCAAGATCGCGGAAGACCCCACCATGCGGATTTTCTATATCGCCATGCACTGCCAGCGCGAGCCGCTCAAGGATCCGAAGATCCGCCAGGCGCTGTCGTATGCGTTCGACTACGAGGGCGCCCGCCAGGCCATCTTCAACACCCGCCTCGCGCCGCTCAACGGACCCCTGCCGGAGAACGATCCGGCGCACCTCGTCACGCCCAAGCCGTACAAGTTCGACCTGGCGAAGGCCAGGCAGCTGCTGAGCGAGTCGAGCCGCCCGAAGGGGGGATTCACCCTGTCGCTGTTCCTCTTCCAGGGCGACCCGACGTTCCGCAAGGCCGCCGAGATCCTCCAGGCCGGCCTCAAAGAGGTGGGCATCCAGGTGGCGATCCAGGAGATGACGTCCTCCGTGCTGCTGGACAAGGCCGGCAAGCCCGAGACCGCGCCCGATCTGCTGCCCGTCCGCAATTATCCCGACTACGCAGACTCGTCCAGCATGATCCTGGCCACGTTCGGCAAGGACTCCTGGGGGACCGCCGGGTGGAACTTCAGCTTCTACGCGAACGACCGTGTGGAGCGGCTGCTGGCGGGCGCCAATGAGATCACCGCGCAGATGCGGAGGCTCCAGATGTTCCGGGAGGCCCAGTTGGTCATCGTGGCGGAGGCGCCGGCGATCTTCATCGGCACCTTGATCAATCGCGTCCCCATGCGCAGCGACATCCAGGGATTCAGCTACAATCCGCTGCTGGGCAATACGTTCGACCTGTACGGGATCCACAGGGGTTGACCGGCAGCGCTCCAGGTGGCGCAGTATATCCTGAGAAGGCTCGCCCTGCTGCTGCCCCTCCTGCTCGGGGTGAGCCTGCTCCTCTTTGTCCTCACCCATCTGATCCCCGCCGACCCCGCCAGACTGATCGCGGGCGAACACGCCGGGCCCGAGCAGGTCGCGGCCGTCCGAAAGGCCTTCGGCCTGGACCGCCCCCTCCCCCAGCAGTACCTCATCTATCTGGCCAAGCTGACCCGGGGAGATCTCGGCGTCTCCATGCGCACCAGCAGCGACGTCGGGTCCGACCTGCGCGAGTATTTTCCCGCCACCCTGGAGTTGACCGGGGCGGCGATGATCGCGACGATCGTGATGGGCATCCCCCTCGGCCTCGTGGCCGCGATCGGCCGGGGCGGTCCGCTCGATCTGTTTGCGCAGCTCGTCAGCCTGAGCGGCCTCTCCTTTCCGATCTTCTTCTTCGGGCTGATCCTGCAGCTCGTCTTCTCCCGCTGGCTGGACTGGTTCCCCCTGGCCGGGCGCCTCGGGACCAGCGACCTGGCCCCGGCCCACATCACCGGCCTCTACGTCATCGACGCCCTGCTCACCCGCGATGTCGCCTCCCTGCGCAGCGCGCTGCTCCACCTCGTCCTGCCCACCCTCACCCTGGCGCTCTCGCTGCTGGCGATCGAGGTGCGGATGACCCGCTCGACGATGCTGGAGGTGCTCTCCCAGGACTACATGCGCACCGCCTGGGCCAAGGGGCTGGTCCCGCTCACCGTGTACATCCGGCACGGCCTGCGCAACGCCTTGATCCCGATCGTGACGGTGCTGGGACTCCATGTCAACGTCCTGCTGGGCGGCGTGTTCCTCGTGGAAGTCATCTTCGCCTGGCCGGGTCTGGGCCTCTACAGCGTGGAGGGGATTCTGGCCCTCGACTACTCCGCCATCATGGGCACCGCGCTGTTGCTGACGCTCGTGTTCGTGCTGGTCAACCTGGCGGTGGATCTCACCTATGCGGTTCTCGACCCGCGGATCCGGTACTAGTTTTCTCGGCCACTCCATCCGCACGCTGGCCCGCACGCCGGCGGCCTGGGTGGGCGCCTCGATCGTGGCCGCGCTGCTCCTCGTCGCCGTGGTGGGGCCGGCGGTCACGCCGACGAGCCCGCTGCGCATTGCGCCGCTGGAGAAGCTCCAGTTTCCGTCCGCGCGGCACCCGCTGGGCACCGACGACCTCGGCCGGGATCTCCTCAGCCGCATCGTCGCCGGGGCCCGCATCTCGCTCAGCGTCGGGATCCTCGTCCTGGCCATCGCGATGACCCTCGGCGTCGGCCTGGGGCTGGTCGCCGGGTACTTCGGAGGCTGGCCGGACGAGGCCGTCATGCGCACCACCGACGTCTTCCTGGCCTTCCCCCGCCTCGTCCTCGCGATCGCCATCGCCGCCACCCTCGGCCCCGGCCTCTACAACGCGATGGTCGCCGTGGCGCTGTCCTGGTGGCCCTGGTACACGCGCCTCGTCCGCGGGCAATTGCTGTCGCTGCGCCAGCAGGAGTTCGTGCTGGCGGGGGTGTCGCTCGGGGCCGGGCCCGCCCGCATCCTGCTGCGGCACCTCCTGCCCAACGTCGGCGCCACCGTGGTGATCCAGGCGTCCATCGACGTCGGGTACGCCATCCTGGCCACCGCCGGGCTGAGCTTCATCGGGCTCGGCGCCCAGCCGCCGACGCCGGAGTGGGGCTCGATGATCGCGCAGGCGCGCAGCTACCTGATCGATTTCTGGTGGTATCCCACGTTCCCCGGGCTGGCGATCTTCCTCGCGGTCCTGGGATTCAACCTGCTGGGCGATGCGGTGCGGGACGCCTTCGATCCGCGCCTCCGTTCGCTCCAGTAGGCATCGCCCAACGGTTCGGCGGAGGAACGGCGTGAGCCCGGAGCGGAAACCCAGCCTCACCCCTGAGGAGGCGCGGCGGCTCCACCATGAGGCGCTGGTGATCGACGCCCAGCAGCCGCCCGTGATCAACGGATTTCTCTACACGGACCGGATGAAGGCGGCGGTGGCCGCGTACGCCCGGCAGGGGCTTGGACGCGACGAGGTCGCGCCCCACATGGCTGTGCTCGCCGCCCAGGAGATTCAGACCTCCGCGGCCGCCCGGCAGCAGTACCTGGATCTCTGGCGGCGGTCCGGCGTGACCGTGGCGTGCGGGACCTTCTCCGGCGCCCACCGGAGCACCGGCGCATTCGATCGGGCCGTCGAATCGATCGCCCGGGCCTATGCCTTCGCGCACGCGTTGGGCGGGGACCTGATCATCTGCCGCGATGCGGGCGAGATCGAGCGGACGCACCGCGACCGCAGGCACGGGATCGTCCTCGACTTCCAGAACACGACGCCGATCGGGGACGACCTCGACCGCGTCGGCTCCTTCTACAATCTGGGCGTGCGGATGATCCAGCTGACCTACAATCTCCGCAACCTGGTCGGCGACGGCTGCACCGAGGCCCACCAGGGCGGCCTCTCGTACTTCGGCCGGGAGATGGTGCGGTGTCTCAACGCGTCGAGGATGCTTGTGGACGTCAGTCACTGCAGCGAACAGGTGGGCTGGGACGCCCTCGAGGTGTCGACGGCTCCGATCGTGGTGTCCCACTCCGCCAGCAAGGCCGTCTGCTACCACGACCGCGGCAAGAGCGACGAACTGGCGAAGGCGGTCGCCGATCGCGGCGGGTTTTTCGGGGTCGTCATCGTCCCGGGGTTCATCGCCGAGTCCACGGAGGCGACCCTGGACGACTTTGCCCGGCACGTCGAGCACCTGGTCGACGTCATGGGCATCGACCATGTGGGGATCGGCACGGACAAGGCCGGTCCGGGGCCCGGCACCGAGTCGATCGTGGAGTACCCGGCCTCGATGCCCCGGCACCGTCCCGGTTCGTTCGACTGGGCGGGGTTCAGGCTCGAGGAGCACCGCCTCACCCCGGAGTACCACCTCACGGGGTACGACAACTTCGGAGACTGGCCCAACCTCACCGTCCACCTGGCCCGCCGCGGCTTCAATGAGGGGGAACTGCGGAAGCTCCTGGGGGTGAACTTCCTCCGGGTCTTCCGGGACGTGGTGGGGTAACGCGATGGACGCGTTCCTTCAGGGGGTCCCCAAAGCGGAGCTGCACATCCACATCGAAGGCGCCCTCGAGCCCGAGCTGATGTTCACGCTGGCCGCGCGGAACCGGGTCGCCCTGCCGTTCCGATCCGTTGACGAGGTGCGGCGGGCGTATGTCTTTCAGAACCTCCAGTCCTTCCTCGACATCTACTACGCCGGGTGCCGGGTGCTGGTCCGCGAACAGGACTTCTACGATCTCACCTGGGCCTATCTCCGGCGCAGCGCCGCCCAGAACGTCCGCCACGCGGAGATCTTCTTCGACCCGCAGTCCCATACCGATCGAGGGGTCCCGTTCGAGGTCGTGGTCTCCGGCATCCACCGCGCGTTGACCGACGGCGGCCGATCGTTGGGGATCTCATCCAAGCTGATCCTCTGTTTCCTGCGCCACCAGAGCGCCGAGTCGGCGATGGAGACCTTCCGGCAGGCCCTGCCGTTCAAGGAGCGGATCGTGGGCGTGGGGCTCGATTCCTCGGAGGTGGGGCACCCGCCGGAGAAGTTCCGGGCGGTCTTCGATGCGGCGCGCGCCGAGGGGTTCCTGACCGTGGCCCACGCCGGCGAGGAGGGGCCGCCGGAGTACATCTGGCAGGCCCTGGACCTCCTCGGGGCGTCGCGCATCGATCACGGCGTCCGGTGCCTCGAGGACCCGCGGCTGGTGGAGCGGCTGGTCGCCGAGCAGGTGCCGCTGACCGTCTGTCCCCTGTCCAACGTGAAGCTGCGCGTGTTCCGCTCCATGGCCGAGCACAACCTCAAGCGGCTGCTGGACCGGGGGGTGCGCGTCACGGTGCACTCCGACGATCCCGCCTACTTCGGCGGCTACATCGGCGAGAACTTTCAGGCCGCGCAGGATGCGTTGGCGCTGAGCCGGGCCGATGTCTACCGCCTGGCGGGCAACGCGTTCCAGGCCGCGTTCCTCCCCCCCAAGGACCGGCAACGCCTCGCCGGCGAACTCGACGCCTACATGCGGGCGGCCGGGTAGGGCGTTGCGGAGGTCGGTTGCAGAGCGGGAGACGAATATGGATCAGCCACTGCCGATGTATGGAGCGTAACGCTATGCCCCCGCCGGAAGCGGTTATTCTCACCTTGCGCGAAACGAGTATCTGTGAGCACGATTTCCTCTACAATCTCCATATCCGCACAATGAAGACGTACGTCGAGCAGACGTGGGGATGGGACGAGGCGAAAGCCGTCAAGATGTTTCGTGAGCGGGTCGCCCAGGGGCACTACGAAGTCATAGTTCTGAATGGCGTGGATATCGGCGCTGTCAACTGCCACCGACGCGAGGACACTCTCTACGTTTCGAATATCGAGATTCTGCCGGAATACCAACGCAGAGGCCTGGGGACTAAGATTTTGCAGCGGATTATCGCTGAGGCACAACGCGATGGCCTTACGGTGACACTGCGGATTCTCAAGGTGAACCCAGCCCGAAGTTTGTACGAGCGACTAGGGTTTATCGTGACCAGGGAGGATGAGACTCACTACTATATGCTCAGGGTCTGAAGGCAGAACGGGCGGTTGCGCAATCCGAACCTTTGCTTCATGCCACCGTTTCTGAGGGAACCCGCTAGACTGAGGCCCGCAGCGGCAGCGTCACATGGATCGTCGTTCCTTGTCCAGCAGTGCTCTCCGCCGAGATCTCTCCGCCGTGCGCCGTGACCAGGCTCTTGGCGATGGCCAGGCCCAGGCCGGTCCCGCGGGAATCCTTCGACTTGTAGAAGCGGTCGAACACGTGGGGGAGGTCTTCGGCCTGGATCCCGGTCCCCGTATCTTCGACGGAGAGGGCCACCTGCCCCGGCGCCGCGCCGGCGGAGCACCGAACCCAGACCGTGCCGCCTTTGGGCGTGTAGCGCAGCGCATTGGACAGCAGATTGTTGAGGACCTGGCGGATTCGCTCCGGATCGACTTCGGCCGGCGGCAGGCCGGGCTCAGCCTCCAACCCCAACGTTACCCCGGCCGATTCCGCCTGCGCCCGGAACGAGGCCAGCGCATCCTTCGCCACCTCCGCCAGGTCCGTCGGCGCCCTGGCGAGCTTCAGTTCGAGGCTCTCGGCCAGGGTGAGCGTGCGGAGATCCTCGATCAGGCGGGCGAGCACCTGCGTCTCCTCGAGGATCAGCGCCAGGTGCGCGTCGTCGCGCGGATACACGCCGTCGAGCATTCCTTCCAGCGTGCCTTGGAGCACGGCGAGCGGGGTGCGGAGCTCGTGTGAGATATCCATCAACAGACTGCGGCGCTGCGCTTCCTGCCGCTCGAGGCGCTCGGCCATCGCGTTGAACGCCCGGGTCAGCGGGCGGACCTCGCGCGGGCCGCGTTCCTGAACGCGCGTGGAGTAGCTGCCGTCGGCAATCTGTCCCAGCGCGGCCATCAGGTCCTCGACCGGCGCCGCGACCCGGCGGAAGGCTCGGGCGGCGAGCACGACGGCCGCCAGCGCGAGCAGCAACAGGAGCATCACGGCAAGGACGGCCTGGCCGTAGCCTCCGGGGCCGGGAGAGATCTTGAGCAGGTGGAGCAGGCCCGCCGCGGCCCAGAGGAATAGCGCGGACACCCCAAGCGTCAGGGTGACCACGGCGGCAAAGAAGAACAACGCGCGGCGCAGGAAATGCCCACGCATCCGCCGCCACGCCTGGGCCCCGGGCGGCCCAGCGGGCGGCCATGGCTCGCCTTCCGGCCACCAGGGCGGCCGGCCGCGCCAGGACCTCCAGGGCGGCCCACCCCGCCGGGACTTCCAGGGCGGTCCGCAGGGCTCCGGGGTCATTCCTCGGCGAACCGGTATCCGATACCGTGGACGGCCAGGATGTAGCGCGGATGGCGGGGGTCGGGCTCGATCTTGCGCCGGATGTTCTTGACGTGCGAGTCGATGGCGCGCTCGTAGGATTCCACGGCGACGCCGTGCACCGCCTCCAGCAGCTGGCCGCGGGTGAAGACCCGGCCGGGCTGGCGCGCCATCACAGCCAGCAGCTGGAACTCGGTCGGCGTGAGGGGAATCGCCCGGTCGCCGACGCTCGCGCGCATCCGGGGGATGTCGAGCACGAGGTCGCCCGCGCGGACGACGTCGGTCCCCGCGCGCGCTCCGTCCCACCGCCGCAGCACGGCGCGCACGCGGGCCACCAGTTCCTTCGGGCTGAAGGGTTTGACGATGTAGTCGTCCGCCCCGAGTTCCAGCCCGATCAGCCGGTCGGCTTCGTCGGCCCGGGCGGTGAGCATGATGATGGGGACCTCGGACTCCTTGCGGATCGTCCGCGCGACGTCCAGCCCGTCCATCCCCGGCAAGGCGAGGTCGAGGACGATGAGATCCGGCTTCGCGCTTCGCACCATCGGCAGCACCGAGCGGCCGTCGCCGGCGGTCTGGACGCGAAAACCGGCGCGCTCCAGGTAATCGCGGGCGATCTTCACGATCTTGGGCTCATCGTCGACGACGAGAATCGATCTCACGGCGCGTGTCGCGGTCCGAAGCGCCGGATGGGGGGGACGCCCCCCATCCGGTGCTTACACAGTCCCGGTGGCACCCGTGGATTCCGTGGGCTGTGCATGGGCCCGGCGGTGCCATTCCTCAAATCGCGGCGGCACCCCTCTCCCCCCACCCCGGCCGCACCCATATCCATACCCGCGCCAGAACAGTCCACGCGCGAGCGCGAAGAGCAGGAAGATGAACAGGATCGGTCCCAGCAGTCCGAAGAATCCGAAGCCGAAGGGGCCGTGAAATGGGTACCCATACGGGTACGCCGGATATGCGTACATCGGGTACGGGGCGGCGCCCGGACCACCTGGACCGGCCCCCGGGCCTGGGGCCGGCGCCCCGCTGTGCTTTGCCAGCCCTTGGGCGACCCCGAGATTGTAGGAATACGTCGCGAAGCCCGCCACGCCCGCGACCACCGCAAGCACCACCAGGATCCCTAGCACCGCTCTCATGATTCGCCTCCTCTTGTCCGCGCTGATGATCAGCGCTGAACCAATCGTAAGGCGCGGTTGTGAACCGGTCGTGAGCGGCATGTGGAGATATTGTGGAGGACAGGCCGGCTCAATGGCCCCCGACGATCTGCCGGAGCGTCAGGATCGCGAGCGCGAGCGTCAAGAGCACCGCGCCCCACCCCACCACGTTGGACAGGACCCCGTTGGTGTGTTTCCCCAGCACCCGGCGGTCGTTCCCCAGGCGCACGAGCGTGAAGAACAGGGGGGCCAGGAGGAATCCGTTGATGATCTGCGACCAGTACATGAGCGTAACCGGGGAGATGCGCAGGAGCGCGATCGCGGCGCCGGTGCCGAGCGCTCCGGCAATGATCAGGTAGAATCCGCGGGCCCGCCAGACCTCTTTGTCCAGCCCTTCCACCCACCCGAAGAAATCCGCTAGGCTGTACGCGGTGCAGGCGGCCATGACCGGGACCGAGAGGATGCCGCTCACCAGGATGCCGAGCCCGAAGAGCAGCGCCGCGCCGGCCCCGGCCAGCGGCCGCAGCGCGCGCGCCGCGTCGTTCAGGGTTTGGACGCTCACGCCCTTCCCGTAGAACACGACGCCGGCAACGAGGATGACGAAGTAGAACACCAGGTTCGCGTAGATCATTCCGGCCGCCGCGTCGATCTGTTCATCGGCCAGATCCTCCACCTTGCGCCGCGCCTCGACCTGCTCGGTGGCCTGCCAGAAGAACATGTAGGGCGTGAGGGTGGCGCCGAGCAGCCCCAGGGCCGCCGTCAGATACGTGGGGGTGAACCGTACCGCCGGGATGAACGTGGCCCGCAGCACGGTGTCCCAGTGGGGATGGACGATGAACCCCGTGATGATGTACAGGACAAACAACGGCGTCAGCACCAGCAGGAACCGGCTGATCGTCCGGTAACTGGCGAAGATGAGCGCGGCGGCCAGCAGGACGGCGAGGGGAACGATCCACCACTCCCAGCTGATCCCGGTGAGGAGATGGACGGCGGTCGCGGTGCCGACGAGGTCCGCGCCGATGGTGACGACGTTCGACAGGACGAGCGGCCCGATGACGGCCGCCGCGACCCTGCGTCCGTAGCGCTCCCGGAGGACGCGTCCGATCCCGCGCTTGGTGACCACCCCGAGCCGGGTCGACATCTCCTCCAGGTAGTAGAGCATGGGAGTCGACAGCAACAACAACCACAGAAGCCCCACGCCCGTGGTCGCCCCCACCTGGATATAGGTGACGATCCCGGCCGGGTCGTTGTCGGCGGCCCCCGACACGACCCCCGGGCCCATGACCTGGAAGAACTGTCGCCACGTCCGGCGGTGATGGTGGACGTGAGGGGAGGGCGCGCCCACCGGATGCCGTGTTCCCGCGGTTTCTCTGGGGCGCCGTCACGGCCAGGTGAAGAGCGGCGTCCCCAGCGACGATGCGTCGACCTCGATGCCCAGCCCGGGACCCTCCGGCGGCGCGCCGGTCCCGCGCTGCGACCGGGGGCGGTGTCCGGCGATGTGCTCCTTCACCCAGTCATTCATGAACGACACGGTGAACAGCATCTCGGGCGGGGTACTGCCGGCCAGGTGGCTGATCGCGGCCGTGACGACATCCCCGCCCCACGTGTCCTCGATCGTCATGCGCACGCCCAGCGCGGCGGCCAGGTCGCGGAGCAACCGCGCCCTGGTGAGCCCGCCCACTTTGCTGATCTTGAGGTTGATCGCCTCCATCGCCCCGGCCTGGAAGGCGCGCAGGAGGGAGTGGACGTCGGTGATGATCTCGTCGAGCACGATGGGGAGCGTGGTGCGGGCCCGGACGTAGAGGCATTCCTCGAGCGTCGGGCACGGCTGCTCGAGGTAGACGCGCGGCAGCGGCTCGAGGAGCCGGGCGCCCACCGTCGCTTCCTGCAGCGTCCACCCGCCGTTGGCGTCGGCGATCACCATGTCGGCCTGATCGGTCACCCCGAGCACGGCTTCGACCCGATCGCGGTCGGCGTACGGATCATCGCCGATCTTGAGCTGGAAGCGGTGGATTCCCTCCGCCCGCCTCGCCCGCGCATACGCGGCCATCTCCTCCGCGGAGCCGAGCGGCACCGCGATATAGAGTGGAAAGCCGGCCTGTCTCAGGCCGCCGAGCAGCGCGGAAACAGGACACCCCGCCGCCCGGCCGAGCAGATCCCAGCAGGCGATGTCGATGGGGCTCTTCGCGTACCCGTGACCCCGCAGGGCGGCGTCCATCCGGTCGTTGATGAGGCCCAGGTTCCGGGGGTCGAGGCCCCCCACGGCGGGAGCCATCTCGCGCAGCGCGGCGCGCGCGCCCTCGGCGAACGCGGGCAGGTAGGCGGGCCCCAGGGGACAGACCTCCCCCCAGCCGGTCAGGCCGTCATCGGCGGTGAGGCGCACCACGGTGCTCGGAAGCCCCGTGACCACCCGCCCCCCGGACATGACGTAGCTGCCATGCACGTAGTGCAGGTCGTAGCCGAAGACCTCGATCCGCGTGATCTTCACGTCGCCGGCGCTCCAGGACCGGCGGCCCGCTCGGGCCGCGCCGCGTCCAAGGCGGTCACCGCGGGGCCAGCCGCTCCGCGAGATATTTCAGGCTGAGGGGATAGCGGTATTCGATGTTGCTGTGGGTGGCGTCGAAGAGCTCGAAGTACACGTCGGTGACCCCGACCTCCGCGAGCGCCCGGCGGAAGGCCTCGGCGCCGAGATCCAGGAAGAACTGGTCGCGCCTGCCCGCGTCGATGTAGATGGCCCGCATCGCCCTGAGCGCGGCGGCGTGCCGGGGGACCATCCGCACCGGGTCCCACGCCAGCCACCGCTCCCAGACGGCAGGGATGAGGGCGCCGGTGGCAGGATCGTAGGGCAGCCGGACCGTCCCATCCGGATCGGTCGAATAGCATGCGGCCATGCACCAGTCGTTGAGCAGATGATGGTCGGAGTCTTTCGCGAAGGCCGGGCGGCTGCGGAAGTCCTTCCAGAATTGCTCGAACGAGCCGCCGTAGTGATCTCGCAGCGCCCGGGCCGACGCCCGGAAATCCGGGAGGTAGCAGACCTCAAACAGCGCGTCCCCCGCGTGCGTGGCCAGCCCGCCCCAGAGGTCCGGCCGGAGCATGGGGGTCACCATGGCGCCGTAGCCGCCGCTCGATTTGCCGGCGATCCCCCGGTGCTCACGCTCGGGCAGGGTGCGGTAGCGCCCGTCGATCCAGGGGACGATCTCCTCGCAGAGGTAGGTGTGATACCGGCCCGTCCCCGGTGAATCCAGGAACTGGCTTCCGCCGAGCGAGGTCCAGCAGTCCACCCACACGACGATGCACGGCGGAGCCTCCCCGCGCGCGAGCAGCTCGTCGGCAAGTTCGGGGAAGTTCTTCCGGAACGGCGAGCGATTCCGCCACATGTCGACCTGACCGGTCAGGCCCTGGATCTGGTAGATCGTCGGGTACCGGCGGGCGGGCGCGTCGTCGTATCCTGGCGGCAGGGACACCCACAGCGGGCGCTGGGAGGGGTCGCCCAACGGATTGTCCCGCAGGGCGGCGCTGTCGAATCGGTGCTCCTCGAACCGTCCGCGCATGTCGATGCTCCACGGCAGCATCTGCGATCCTCCTGATCCGGCGGCGGCCCGGCCCCGCGCCGCAGCCGGCGGGAGCGGCCGCCCTCACGCTGTACAATTCCTGGAGCTTTGGTGTAACTCCCGCTCGCGCAATCGACGGCGCGGCAAGGGATTTGATCGCGGCCGCGGCGAACCTCGAATCATGGTCTCCTCGAGTGAGACGGAGGTGGCTCTCATGGAGCCAGCAATGCTTGACGCGCTGCAGGTCAGGATTGGAAAGCTCGAGCGGCTGATGAAACTAATGACAATCGCCTTGGTGCTTGCGACTGTCCTGCTGACCGTTCTGACGCTCACGTTGCGGCAGGTGACGTCGTACCGTGTGCTGCGGGGTCGGGGGATCGATATCGTTGACGGCGCGGGCCACCATCGTCTGCGGATGGGCATGACGCAGGACGGGGCTTCCGTGCTCCGGATTTACGATGGGACCGAGAAGGAGCGTCTGGGCCTGTTCGTGGCCGGCAGCGGAGCGACCGGGATCATCCTCTTTGGCGCACAGGAGCAGCAGCGCGCGGAGCTGTCGGTCCTCCCCGCAGGCCTGCCCCAGTTCCGGCTCCACGACGATCACGGCCAGGAGTTGTTCGCGGTGCCCTGAGGCCTCCGGAGCCACCCACCGCCGGGATCAGGTCGCGATCAGCGGGATGGCGATGAGTGCGGCCGCGATCCCCACCGCCTGGGTCCGTGACACGCGTTCCCCCAGGACCAGCCGCGCCAGAAACACGGTGGCGGCCGGGTAGAGCGAGGCCAGAATAGACGCCACGTCGAGGCGTCCCCCCTGCTCGGCGAGCACGAAGAACGCGTTGCCTCCGGCGTCCAGGAGGCCGGCGAGCGCGGCCGGCAGGAGAAGCGATCGCGGTGGCCGCGGCAGTCTGCCCGCGCCGCGGGCGGCCGCGAGCATCGAGAGCAGGGACGAGACCTTCGCGGCGGCGAGCGGCCAGAACGCCGCCGGCGCCTGAACCTGGCCAATACAGATCATGAATCCGCCGAACCCCACACCGGCGAGCAGAGCCAGACCCAGGCCTTCTGGAGATCCGCCCGCTCCCTCCGGTCGTGAGATCAGCCAGACACCACCGAGCGCGAGGCCAAAGCCGGCGAACTGGAGCGGAGAGGGGAGACCCTGTGAGAGCGCGGCGAAGCAGACCGGCAGCGCCGCCGCCACTACGGCGGTGACCGGCGCCGCGATTCCCATCCGGCCCCCGGCGAGCGCGCGGTACAGGGCGGCGATGCCCAACGCGCCGAAGACGCCCGCGATGGCGCCCCATCCCAGAGCCGAGGGCGGCGGGAACGGCTCGGCGCGCCCGGCCGCGAGCGCAGCGAGCGCCACGACGCCGGCCGCCTGCGACACCAGGCCCACGGCATAGACATCCGCCTTGCGGGTGGTGATTCCACCGATGAAGTCACCCGCGCCCCAGGATGCGGCGGCCGCCAGCCCAAAGGAGACGGTGGCAAGCGGCGAACCCACGCGACCCGGCCGGCGACCTTACAGCCGGACCTGCGCGGGCTCGCGGACCCGGCCGCGCGCGACGAGGTAGTCGACGAGCGCCGCGTACGGGTCGAACCCCACCACGCGCACCGCATCGGTCACGAAGTTCGACAACGCGTTGATGTCGTAGTAGTAGACGCGCCCGTCCCGATCGTTGACGAGATACTCCACCCCCCCCAGATCGAGCCCGGCCGCCGCGACGAGGGCCAGCACGTCTCGGACGATCTCGTCCGGCGGCGTGTAGCCTTCGACCCGCAGCGCGACCTTGGGGAGGTCTGCGGGGCACAGGTCCACGGCGGCGTCAGGGTGGCAGATGTCGGCCGGGCAGAGGTTGAACCCCGCGTTGGGGTTTGGGTACACCTTGATCGCGTACAGGAACCTGCGGTCCAGGACCTCGACGCGCACGATGTGCCCGTCACGGGCCGGGAGGAACTCCTGAACCAGCGCGGTGTGGTTGATCCCCAGGGACAGGGCCCCCTCCTCCACCGTCCCGCGGAGGGATTCGGGCGTCTCGAAGCGCTGCATGCCGGCGCCGCTGCCGCCGATGTTCGGCTTGACGATGACGGGAAACCGGAGCCCGGCCGCCGCGGCCGGAGCCTGCGACGGATGGTTGATGACGAGGGTTCGCGGAGTCCGAAGGCCCAGCCGCTGCAGCAGCAGCGACTGCGCGACCTTCGAGGTTTCGAGGGCGAAGGCGGCCGTCCCGTTCACGACGTCGGCGCCGGTGGATTCCAGGTAGCGAAGCAGTTCGTGGGCGTAGGCGATCGCCTGCCCGTGGCCCCGCAGGTATGCCGACGGGCTCATGCGGTTGAGCACCAGGGACCAGGGGACGTCCCGGATCTCGGGGTCGAAGGTGTGGGCGGAGACGTCGATGCGGTCGTACGGGAGACCGCGCCGGTCCATCTCCGCGAACAGGGGGCCAAACCACTCCGGGTGTTCATACACAACGCCAATGCGAGGCTCTTGTGTCCTCATCGTGATCCTCCTTGGTTGTTGAAACGCTGGGGTTACGGCCGGAAGCGGAGGCGGACTACCTCCGCGGAGGACAGATGCACTCGCGCGGGCGCTGGTTGAGGCTGTGGATGGCAAACATTCTCCAGGCGATAGTATCAGAAGAGGCCCGCCCGCCGCAAGCGCCGGCGGCGGCACCCTGCCTCAGGGCGCTGCGAGCCGGTCGAGTCGGTCCATATCGTGCGCGGCGATGACAAAATCAAACACCCGGGCGTTCTCGCTGATCCGGTCTCTATGCTGAGACTTCGGCAGGACAACGGTGCCTTTTTGCAGCGCCCACCGGATGAGGATCTGCGCCGGAGATTTGCCGTACTGTTGGGCGATGGCTCGAAGCCGGTCGTCCTGGAGCCTCGTGCCTTTCGTCAGCGGACTGTAGGCCTCGACGACGATGCTGTTGCTGGTGCAGAATTCGAGAAGCTCCTGATCAAATCCGAACGCGGAAAATTTCACCTGGTTGACCGCGGGAGGCGTTTTGGCGATGCGGAGGATCTGGGAGAGCTGACCGATGGAGTGGTTGCTGACACCGATCGCTTTACAGGCGCCTCCCGCGTAGAGTTCTTCCATCGCTTTCCAGATTCGCGTCACCAGCCCCGGCGTCGGCCAGTGCACCAGGTACAGATCGATGTACTCGACATCGAGTCTGCCGAGGCTGGATTCGAACGCTTTCCGAATGTTCAGCTGATCCGTCGGCCATAATTTTGTCGTCACCCAGATCTCTGCGCGGGGAATCCCGCTGCGCCGGATCCCTGCCCCGACCCCTTTTTCATTGCCGTAGATCTTGGCGGTATCGAAGTGTCGATAGCCGGCTTCGAGCGCCCATCCCACCGCGTCGGCGGTCGGCGTCCCGTCCGGGATCTGCCACACCCCCAATCCCAGCAGCGGGATTGCTGTCTTGTTGTTGAGGCGCGCTCTGGATTGCAGCGTCAGCGTGACTACGCTCCCGTCGACGCGGCCTCCGCGGGGCGCGCGCGTCCCTTGCGGGCGGCCGCGCTGCGCTCCAATGTGAGGAGGCGCTGCTTGCGCTCGACCCCCCAGCGGTAGCCGCCCGGGCTGCCGTCTTCCTTGACGGCGCGGTGGCACGGGACCACCAGCGAGACCGGGTTCGTCGCGCACGCCCGGCCGACCGCCCGCGCTGCGCCGGGCTCGCCGAGACGCCGGGCGATGTCGCCGTAGGAGCGCGTCGCGCCGTACGGGATCGCCCTCAGCTCTTCCCAGACGCGCCGTTGGAAGGCGGTGGCCTGAACGTCCAGCGGCAGATCCAGGCGGGGTTGATGGCCTTCCAGGTGCCGCACGACCGCGCCGATCCAGCGATCGGCGTCGCCGTTGCCCCGGCGGATCTCCGCGGCCGGATACTCTTCGGCGAGCGCGGTCTCGAGCGCGCGGTCGGAATCGCCCAGGTAGACCGCGCAGACGCCGCGCGGGGTGGACGCGACGAGCAGGCGGCCCAGCGGAGAGTCCGCGATCGCATACCCGATCCGCATGCCCTGTCCGCCCCGCCGGTACGTCGCCGGGGTCATCCCGAAGTGGCCGGGCACCCGCTCGTACAGACGGCTGCTGGATCCATACCCCGCATCGTACAACGCGCGTGTCACGGTCTCCCCCTTTCTGAGCTTTCCCTTGAGCCGGTCCAGGCGGCGGGCGTCGGCATACTGGCGCGGCGTGATCCCGAGGACGCGCTTGAACGTGCGCTGAAGCCGGTGCGGGCTCAGGCCGGCGTCCGCGCCGATCCCGGCCAGCGCGGCGAGCGAGACCGTGTCCTCGAGGTGCTCATCGATGTAGCGGCACACCCGCCGGACCAGCGCGGCTTGGGCGGCGCCGGCGGCTTCGCCCCGGGGACGGCACCTCCGGCACGGGCGGAATCCCACCCGCTCCGCTTCCTCAGGCCCCGGGAAGAAGACGACCTGCTCGCGCCTGGGTTTGCGGGCTGCGCAGGTCGGCCGGCAGTAGATGCCCGTGGAGCGGACGGCGTAGACGAAGGTCCCGTCCGCGGCGGGCTCCCGGCCGACGACCGCCCGCCAGTAGCGGTCTCCGTTGCCGCCTCCCAAATCGTGGTGGACCTGCAGGTGTCGCGCCATAGTCGCTGCTCCTGCCACGACAGTACGGGATTTTCAGGAAGAAGTCTATCCGCTTCTTGCGGCCAAACTGGCTCTTCTTGAAGAGGGCGGGGCTGCGGCGGAAGGAGGCCTCGGCCCAATAGCCGCAAGCGCTGCCCGTCCACCGGCCGGCCTAAAACACCCGGCCGCCATCGGGGACCGTGCGTTCGGTGGCGAGCAGCACCACGCGGCCGGCGTCGTCCGGGACTCCCAGCACCAACACCTGGGAATTGAACCCCGCGACGCTGCGCTCGCCCAGGTTCATCGCCGCGATGACCTGCCGCCCGATGAGATCCTCGACACGATAGAGATCCGTGAGCTGCGCGCTGGACGTTTTGATCCCCGCCGGGCCAAAATCGATCCAGAGCTTGTAGGCGGGCTTTCGGGCCTTGTCATTGGGCTCGGCCCTGACGACGTGCCCGACCCTCAGTTCCAGGACGTGAAACGCTGCGAGCGGTTCCATCCTCGTCCTCCCCGCATCCAGTCGAGTCCGGCGGCCCGCCGCCGCTGTGCTCACTCCTGCGGGTTTGGGTCAGTTGGTTCAAGTGTATAATAAGATTCACGATGCCTCTTCACCGATCGCCGTCGGGGATCCCGGCGCCGCGGCTGAGGGTGCTCCTCCTCGCCGCGGCGGCCGCGCTTTCTCAGGTGCTGGCCGTCCCGCCGTTGGCGTCGTGGTCATGGCTCCCGGGCCCTCCCGCCGCCCGTGCCGGGGCGCCGCCGCGGGTGGCCATCGTGTTCGAGCACGCCGGCGCGAGCCTCGCGGACCTGGCGCCGATCTACGCGATGCACCAGCCGTTCGGCCTGGGGATCTTTCCGCACAAGCGCTACTCGGCGCAGATTGTCCGCGACGCGATGGCGCACGGCCTGGTCCCCATCCTGCATCTGCCCATGGAGGCCCGCAATCCCGCCGACACGGCGCCGGTCGCCGGGGCGGTGTGGGTGCGGATGACGGACCCCCAGATCACGCGCATCGTCGAGGACGATCTGGCCAGCACCCCCGGGGTCGTTGGGGTCAGCAATCACGCCGGGTCGCGGGCCACGGCCGACCCGCGCATCATGACGGCGGTGCTGCGCACGGTGAAGGCGCGCGGGCTGTGGTTTGAAGAAAACCGGACCACGCCGGTGTCGGTCGCCTCGAATGTGGCGGCCCACCTGGGCGTGCGCCGGGTCCTGATCACGACCTACCTTGACGACCCGCCGGTCGACATCGAACGGAAGGTACGGGCGCTCATCCCGCTCGCGCAGCGGCAGGGCTCAGTGCTGGCCGCGGCCCACATCACCACCGGGACCCCGCAGGTGGTCCTGCGGCTGCTGCCGGAGTTCCGGCGGGCCGGGATTGTCTTCGTCCCGATCACCGAGTTCCTGACCCCGTAGGTGTGTTATTTTACAGGTTCTTTACCGCAGCATGGTATGTTCCCAGTGCGTGTCACCCGCGTAGATCCGCGAGGAGGAGGGGAAACTGTGAGAGTCCGAATTCCTGCCGCCGCCTTACTGATCGGCATCCTGCTGTTCGGGTTGAGCGCCGGGTCGCCGGCGCAGACGAGGCGAGTCATCCACATCGCCCTGAGCTCGTTCAAATTTGAGCCGAGCATGTTCTTCGTCAATGAGGGGGATACCGTGGTCCTGCAGCTCGAGAACGTCGCCACGGATCGGCCGCACGCGTTCAACTCACCCTATCTCTCGACCGTCGACTTTCAAGTGACCGGCCAGGGCAAGCAGGGCGTGACGACCGACGGGACCAAGTATATCCGGCTCGAGCCCGGGGAAAAGGCCGAGGTCACGTTCGTCGCCAAGGGGCGCGGCCAGTACGGGCTCGTCTGCAACCTGTACAATCACGCGGCCCGCGGGCAAACCGGCGCCTTCGTGATCTGGCCGGCGGGCTATCACCTGCCCGCAAAATAACCCCCGACGCCCGCGCGGGGCGCCCGGCCCGAGAAATATCTCCTCGACGGAAGGAAGTGCGGCCGCGGCAGTTTAATGAAGTTTCCTGCTCGTCCAGTCATCATAAACTGTCGATCTCGAGCGGGGGGAAGCGTGCCCAGGCTCACCTTAGGGCAGCGGCTCAAACGGGCCCGGCTGGCGGCAGGGCTCACCCAGGAATCGCTGGGCAAGCCTGAGCTGACCAAGGGATTCATCAGCCTTCTTGAGCACGACCGCGCTAAACCGTCGGTCGCCACGCTCGTCCGGCTGGCGGCGCGGCTCGGGCAGCCGGTGTCGTATTTCCTCGACGCCGAGGATACCGTGTCCGAGAAATTTCTGGCCGTGCTGGCGAGCCGGGGACGGAGCGAACTGAGCCGGCGGCAGTTCGAGGCGGCGCGCAGCGTGTTTGCGGAGTTAGGGGACCTCGCCCGGGCGTGCCGGAGCGAAGCGATGCAGATGCACGCCGAGCTGGGGCTGGGCGAGGCGCAACTGGGGCTGCGGCAGTTCGATGCGGCCCGGCGGCGCCTGGGGGCCGCGCTCGCGGCGGGGCGCGCCGCGGAAGACGCCCTGGTGGAATGCCGGGCGCTGCATGGGCTGGCTGCGGTGGAGCTTCAACTGGACCACTTCCCGCAGGCGATGGCCCTGAACAAAGAGGCCCTCGGGGTCCTGCCGAGGCTCGGGGGCGCCGAGCCGCTCCTGGCCGGCGAGATTTCCCTGGATCTCGGGACCGTGCTGGGGCGGATGGGCCACGTCGATGAAGCGGTGGAGGCGTACACGCAGGCGCGTCAGTTGTTCGAAGGGGCATCGCGGCCGGAGCGGGTGGGCGAAGCGCTGATGGGCCTCGGGAACGTGTTGAGCACGGGCGGCGATCTGGAGAGCGCCCTGGGTTTGTACGAGCGGGCGCGGGCGCTGTTCGAGCAGCATGAAGACCTGCAGGCCACCGCGCACGCGCGGACGAGTCTGGGAATGCTCCTGATGCAGACGGGCCGGCCGCAGGACGCGGTGGAGCACCTGCGCGTCGGCCTGGCGATCAAGCAGCGGCTGGAGGACGCGGTCGGGGAGTGCCGCACCCTGACCAACCTGGCGCGGTGTTATGTCATGTCCGGCGACCGCCAGCTGGCCGCGGAGTATGCGGCCCGGGCGATCGCGCGCAGCCGCGACGTCGGGCAGCCGGACGAAGAGGCGCGCACGCGGATCGTGCTTGGGGTCCTCGCGGCAGAACGCGGGGATATCCCGGCGGCCGAGCAGGAGATGCTGGCGGCGGCGCAGCGCTGCCGGCGGTCGGGGATGATGCCGGAACTCGTCACGATCTATCACGCGCTGGGGCGTCTGGCGGGGCGCCAGGGACAGTACAAGGAGGCGACCGCGTACCACGAGCAGGCCTTTCAGGCGCTGCGCGCGATGAAGTCGACCGATGTGATGGCCGCGCTCCACCTGACCGATCTGGTGGGCGTCGGGGCTGAGGCTGCGCTCGGACTTCACCCCTCCGGATAGATCTCAGGCGATCGGCGGCGCGCGCCACCGCGCAGGAGATCCGGCGGGAGCACCGACGGCGCGACTACCGCAGGCGCAACAGTCGCGGGCGGAGGAGTCCGAGCAACCCCGTGGCAAAGAGCGCTATGGACGCCGGTTCGGGAACCGGTGATGATAGCTCTGTTGAATATCGGACCGTGGCGCTGCTAAGGGCTGCGATCTCCGATCCGCTTACGTATAGGTCCAAATCCAGGGAATCTGCGCTATAAGGCGGGGGGAAGAACACGCTGTGGAGATCGCTACCGGAACTGTCCCCCACAAAAAGGTTAAGGTAGGTTGATGTACAGTTGTTGCCACCGATAGTGAAATTGGAATTGAGGTAGAAGCCCGCGCATAGGGTCTCCTGGACTTCGCTAATGGCATGCGCCGTAGCGACTTGGGTGACGTCCAAAAACGCAGTCTGGATCACCACTCCAGGGGTCGTGTTGATATCAAAAAAGATTTGCCCCTCCGTGTTGCTTATGCGGTTTGTTCCATCGCCACTCAACGCAAACGGGCCCGTGAATCTCAACCCGGGGTTGCCCGGAGGGGGGGGAAGGGGGGCCACGGTAACGCTGCTACTGGGTACCAATAGTCCTAATCCAAACGCATTGTTGGCATAAGCGAAATTGGAAAATGTAAGGTCGTTAATAGTGCACCCAGCGCTCCCTAGGGCGATGTACGTGTCGAGGGTGCCAGGAGCGCAGGGCGTTGCGTCGACGGTCGAAGAGGTCGCTAGCACGTACCCGGCTGCCCCCATAAACGCGAGTGCGACCACCAACAGGCCCCGCTTCGCTGCCCTCAGTGAGAAGTGGGACCGGATACCGCGGAGGAGAAGTGCGACTACGACTCCTAGGCCCGAGTTACACCCCATTTGTGCGCCCCCCCGAAGAGAGACTTACATCCCATGTTTACGATATGCTTGGAGGGTCAAATAGTGCACTCTCCAATTGAACGATTCCGTCGAATTGTTTGGACGATCTCTTCCTTCTCGTTCCATACCAGGGTTTGCGGCATCGTTTTTCTTGGCCCCTACCAAACTATCGAACACTCGTTTGCCAGACCGGGCCCGGAGGGCCGACGGGGCGGCCGAGTGCCGTAAGCGGCTTGCAGCCGTCACCCTTCGGGTATACAATGCACGGTGCCGCAGTGCGGCTTGAGCAATAACTGTGTTTATCTCGGTTCGTGCGCTCATCCGGCCAATGGAGGGATCCCAAAGTGCGACCTTACTGGAGGGGACACATCAGCTTCGGCCTCGTCACCTTCCCCGTCAAACTGTACACCGCCACGGAGCAGAAGGATGTGCGCTTCCGTCTCCTCCACACCGAGTGCCTGACGCCGATCAAGAACCAGCGCTACTGTCCCTTCCACGAGAAGGTCATTGACTGGAAGGATGTCGTCCGGGGCTATGAAGTCAGCAAGGGGAAGTTCGTCACCGTCACCGACGAGGAGCTGGAGAGTATCCCGCTCGCCGACACCAGCCACAGCGTCAACATCGCCGGATTCGTGCAGCTCTCCGAGATCGATCCGATCTACTACGAGCACTCATACTATGTCGCGCCCGATGAAGGCGGCGCCAAGGCGTTTCTGCTGCTGCGGGATGCCCTGGCGGAGGTGCACCGCGTCGCGGTCGGCCAGGTCGTGATCCGCGAAAAAGAATATCACGTGGCCCTGCGTCCCTACGAGGGCGCCATGGTCATGGAGACGCTCTACTACGGCGACGAGGTGCGGGCGCTCTCAGCGCTGGAGGA